>Ga0193743_1001588_pt1 | contig 16863 bp, 15 predicted proteins | sample L2c2metaG_FD_143038 | JGI IMG/M metagenome (GOLD analysis project Ga0193743, IMG submission 143038) | Soil microbial communities from a riparian zone of the East river system, Colorado, United States - L2c2 | ecosystem: Environmental > Terrestrial > Soil > Riparian zone | place: USA: East River...
TGATCAGCTCTGGCTTCACCGTGGAGCGCGGCCACCACGAGGTGGGCACCGCCGGCCAGGCCGAGATCAACTACAAGTTCAACACGCTGCTGCACGCGGCCGACGACCTCATGCTGTTCAAGTACCTGATCAAGAACACCGCGTGGGCCGCCGGCAAGACCGTCACCTTCATGCCGAAGCCCCTGTTCGGCGACAACGGCTCGGGCATGCACGCCCACCAGTCGCTGTGGAAGGACGGCGCGCCGCTGTTCCACGACGAGTCCGGCTATGGCGGGCTGTCCGACATGGCGCGGCACTACATCGGCGGCCTGTTGCACCACACGGCGAGCCTGCTGGCGTTCACCAACCCGACGGTGAACTCCTACCACCGCCTGGTGCCCGGCTTCGAGGCCCCGGTCAACCTGGTCTACTCGGCCCGGAACCGCTCGGCCTGCATCCGGATCCCGATCACCGGCAACAACCCGAAGGCCAAGCGGCTGGAGTTCCGCAGCCCGGACTCCTCGGGAAACCCGTACCTGGCCTTCTCGGCGATGATGATGGCCGGCCTGGACGGCATCAAGAACAAGATGGAGCCGCCGGCCCCGATCGACAAGGATCTCTACGAGCTGCCGCCCGAGGAGGCCAAGGCAATCCCGCAGGTTCCCTCCAGCCTCGACGCAGTGATCGACCGGCTCGAGGAGGACCACGACTACCTGCTCGAGGGTGGCGTGTTCACCCCCGACCTGATCGAAACCTGGATCAGGCTGAAGCGCGAGAACGAAATCGACCCACTGCGTCTGCGCCCGCACCCGTACGAGTTCTCGCTCTATTACGACGTCTGATCGGGAGAGCGGCCGGAGCTGCCAATACGCGTTCCGGCCGCGTGATCAGACGATTCGAAGGCCGACAGGCCGCGCCGGCCCGGCGTTCTCACCTCGGTGGGACGCCGGGCCGGTGTGCGTCGACGGTTCATTCACCGGCGGTTCATTCAGCGGCGGCCATGTCCATGTGCATGACCTCCCACACATGGCCGTCCGGGTCGGCGAAGCTGTGTCCGTACATCGGGCCGTGCTCCAGTACCGGCTGCCACGGCTTGCCGCCGTGCGCCAGTGCCGAGGCGACCAGCTGGTCCACCTCCGCCCGGCTCTCGGCGCTCAGGCACAGCAGCACCTCCGACGACCGGTGCGCATCGCTGATCTCGCCGGTGATGAAGTCGGCAAACCGCTCGTTCACCAGCAGCATCACGCAAATCGTCTCGGACACCACGATGCACGCGGTCTGCTCGTCGCTGAACTGCTGGTTGATGCGGAAGCCGAGCCCTGTGTAGAACTCCTTCGACGCGGTCAGGTCGGTCACCGGCAGGTTGACGAAGATCATGCGGTCCATCCGGGGTCCCTTTCTCGTGGGCGGCACGCGCGGCGGCGATGCCACGCACGACCAGGTAGACCCGAAAAGCCGGCAGAACTCGTCGGGGGAAGGGGATAACTTCCTCCGGTGACCCCTCCAGCGACTACAGCCACGACCGACGAGGCCTTCCTGGCTCTGGTGGAGCCGATGCGCCGAGAGCTCACCGTGCACTGCTACCGGATGCTCGGCTCGGTGCACGAGGCCGAGGATCTGGTGCAGGAGACGTACATCCGGGCCTGGCGCGCCTACCACGGGTTCGAGGAGCGTTCCTCGGTCCGCACCTGGATGTACCGGATCGCCACCAACGTGTGTCTCACCGCCCTCGAGCGCAACCAGCGCCGCCCGTTGCCCACCGGCCTCGGCCAGCCCAACTCCGATCCCAACGGGGCGCTGGTCGAGCGCCCCGAGCTGCCCTGGCTGGAGCCGCTGCCGGACTCGATGGTTTGGGGCAGCTCGGATCCTGACCCGTTGGAGTCGGCGGTCACCAGGGAGAGCGTGCGGCTCGCCTTCGTCGCGGCCCTGCAACACCTGACGGCCCAGCAGCGGGCCGTGGTCATCCTGCGGGACGTGCTCGCCTGGCGGGCCACCGAGGTGGCGTCCGCGCTGGACATCACCGTCGCCGCCGTCAACAGCACCCTGCAGCGCGCCCGCGCCCAGCTGGCCCGCCAGCGGGGGAACGAGCAGGCCGAACTCGCCCGGGACGACCAGCGCGCCAAGGAGCTGCTGGGGCGGTACCTGGACGCGTTCGAGCGGTACGACGTGCCGCTGATCGTCGAGCTGCTCACCGAGGACGCGGTGTGGGAGATGCCGCCGTTCACCGGTTGGTACCTCGGCCGGTCCGACATCGGCACGCTGATGAGCGACAAGTGCCCGGCCGAGGTGGCCGGCGACATGCGCTTCCGGTGGAGCTCGGCGAACGGCCAGCCGGTGCTTGCGGTGTACATGCGCGCGGAGGACGGTCTGCACCGGGCCTTTCAACTGCAGCAGCTCACCCTCACCGAGGCCGGCGTCTCGCACGTCGCCTGCTACTTCGACACCGGGCTGTTCCAGGTGTTCGGCCTGCCCGAGGTGCTGGAGCCGGCGGACAGCAACGGGCGCTAGCCGGGGCGCTGGGCTCCGGTGAGCTAAAGCGGAGCCGGGCTAGGGCAGGCCGGGCACTCCGGCGCGCTGGGCCACCTCGATCACCAGGTCGCCGACCAACCACCAGCCGCCCAGCGCCACCGCGCCCAGCCCGATCAACGCGAACAGGCCGACCCACAGCCCGGGCGGCAGCCCGGTGAGCCGGGCCAGCTGGTCGGCGTCGGAATCCAGCGGATAGTCGCGGCGGCGCACCTGCCAGCGGCGGCCCCGGCCGAGCTCGTGCACCGCACGCAGCCCACCGAACAACAGGAACCAGGCCACCACGGCACAGAACGCGTGCTGGGCCGGCGGCGAGCCGTACCAGGCCACCACGCCGACCAGCGCCCCGGTGAGCACGACGGCCAGCCCGCCGAACCAGTTCCGCACGTACAGCAGGGTGATCACCAGCAGCGCGACCGCCAGCCACAGCAGTGGGCGGGTCCAGCCCAGCGTGACCAGGCCGGCCGCGCCCACCCCGAGCAGCGAGGGGGCCAGATAGCCGGCCAGCGCGGTGAACACCATGCCCGGTCCGCTGGGCCGACCCACCGAGACGGTCACCCCGGAGGTGTCGGAGTGCAGCCGGATACCGGACAGCCGCCGCCCGGTGAGCACCGCCACCAGCGCGTGTCCACCTTCGTGGGCGATCGTCACCACGGTGCGGGATACCCGCCACAAGCCACGGGGACCGACTACCAGCAGCGCCGCGATCGGGGCCAGCAGCGGGAAGAGTTGTTCCGGCACGCGCTACCTGGCGCGGTGCGCGGTGTCGGTCGGCATACCCCCCAGTTTGCCAGCACCGTCACCGCGCCGAGCGGGCCCGCCGGACGAGCGGCCGCAGCAACGGCACCGCCAGCAGCAGCGCGATCACCACGTACACCGTGACCGACACCGGGGTGGACACCAACGTGGCCGGGTCGCCGTCGGCAATCTGCAGCGCCCGGCGCAGCTGCAGCTCCGCGTCCGGGCCGAGGATCACCCCGAGGATGGTGGGCAGCACCGGCAGCCCGTAGCGGCGCATCAGGAACCCGACCCCGCCGATCGCCAGCAGCACCAGCAGGTCGACCGGCTGGCCGCTGACCGCGTAGGCGCCGACGCAGGCGAAGAACAGGATGCCGGCGTAGAGGTAGGGCCGGGGAATCCGCAGCAGCTTCGCCCACACCGGGGCCAGCGGCAGGTTCAGCACCAGCAGCAGCACCAGCCCGATGAACAGGCTCGCGATCAGCGTCCAGACCAGGGTCGACTCACGCTGGAACAGCAGCGGCCCGGGCTGGATACCGAACTGCTGGAACGCCGCGAGCATCACCGCCGCGGTCGCCGTGGTGGGCAGCCCGAGGGTGAGCATCGTGGTCAGGGTGCCGGCGGAGGACGCGCTGGCCGCCGACTCCGGCCCGGCCACGCCCTCGATCGCACCGGAGCCGAACTCGGATCGGCGCCCGGAGAGCCGCCGCTCGGTGACGTAGGAGAGGAACGTCGGAATCTCCGCCCCGCCGGCCGGGATCGACCCGAGCGGGAACCCGATCAGCGAGCCGCGCAGCCACGGCCGCCAGGTGCGGCGCAGGTCGTCGCGCCCCAGCCACGGGTTGCCCACCGGGATGGCAGCGGGCGGCCGCCGGCGCAGGTGGGCGGCCACCCAGAGCGCCTCCCCCACCGCGAACAGGCCGACCGCGACGATCACCACGTCGATGCCGTCGGCGAGCTGGGGCACCCCGAAGGTGAGCCGCTGCGCGCCGGTCAGCGGGTCCAGCCCGACCAGCCCGATCGCCAGCCCGATGCCGAGCGCGGCGAACCCGCGCACCCGCGAGCTGCCCAGCACGGTGGTCACCGCGGCGAACGCCAGCACCATGACCGCGAAGTAGTCCGGCGCGCCGAGGTCCACCGCCACCGACGCGACCAGCGGCGCCAGCAACACGAGCAGGGTAGTGCCGATCATCCCGCCGACGAAGTGCCCGATGGCGGCGGCCGCGAGCGCCTGCGGGCCGCGCCCGGACCGGGCCATCGGGTTGCCCTCCATCGCGGTGACCACCGCGGCGCTCTCGCCCGGGGTGTTCAGCAGGATCGAGGTGGTCGAGCCGCCGAACATGGCACCGAAGTAGACACCGGCGAACAGGATGAACGCACCGGTCGGGTCGAACGCGTAGGTCACCGGCAGCAGCAGGGCCACCGCCATCGCGGCACCGATCCCGGGCAGCACGCCGATCGCGGTGCCCAGCAGCACCCCGACCGCGGCGAAGAGCAGGTTCGTCGGGGTCAGCGCGTGGCCGAATCCGTCCATCAGCGAGCTCAGCGAGTTGGCCAGCGAGTTCATCGCAGCACCCCCATCAGCGGGCCACCGGGCAGGTCCACGCCGAGCAGCGAGTCGAACAGAATCCAGGTGGCCAGCGAGACGCCGGCCGCGATCAGCGGGTCCTTCGGGATGTGCCGGGAGCCGAGCGCGTAGCTGGCGCCCCAGAACAGCACCGTGCCCGCGATCGGCCAGCCGACCAGCGGGATGAGCGCCGCCGTGGCCACCAGCACGCCGGCCAGCATGCCCAGCGTCCGGACGTCCGGCGGGGTGGACAGGTCGATGTCCTCACCCACCTCGGCCTCGCCGTGCCCACCGCGCAGCACGTCCGCGGTGAGCCACGCCGCCAGCACGACCAGCCCGATGCCGACCACCAGCGGCACCGCGTGTGGCCCCAGCGGGTCGGAGTCGCTGCCACCTCGGGTCTCCAGGGCGGTGTTCGCGAGCACCAGCAGACCGACCACCAGGAGCAACAGCGAGATGCCCAGCTCTGAGTGGCTCCGCAGCCAGGACCGCTTCCGGATCGGCTGCTCGGTGAGTGTGCTGCTCGGTTCCTTGATCGTCATGACGTCAACCCCAGCTCTCGCAGTACGCCGGCGACCCGCTCGTTCTCGCTGAGCAGGAAGGCGCGGAAGTCGGCGGCGGGCAGGTAGGCGTCCTGCCAGCCGTTGCGTTGCAGTGCCTCGGACCACTCCGGGGTGGTGCGCAGCCGGCTGAACGCGCTGACCAGCTCCTGGGTGCTCTCCTCGGACAGGCCAGGCGGCGCGACCATGCCCCGCCAGTTGGTGAAGGCGACGTCGATGCCGGACTCGCGCAGCGTCGGCACGTCCAGCCCGGGCACCCGCTCGGCGGCGGTGACCGCCAGCACCCGCAGCTCACCGGCCTTGGCCTGGTCGGCGAACTCGCTGAGCCCGGACACCCCGAAAGCGATCTTGTTGCCCAGCACGGCCGCGAGCAGCTCGCCGCCGCCGTCGTAGGGGATGTAGTTGACCTGGCGGGGCGGCAGTCCGATCGCCTTGGCGGTGAGCATCGGCGCGAGGTGGTCCGGCCCGCCCGGCGAGGACCCGCCGCCGACCGGCAGCCCGCCCGGGTTGGCCTTCCACGCGGCGACCAGCTCACCGATCGTGTGGTACGGCGAGTCCTTGTCCACCACGATGATCTCGGTCTCCTCCGTCAACCGGGCGATCGGCGTGGTGTCCGCCAGGGTGGCCGGCGAGGAGTTCGTGTAGACGCTGCCGACCACGCCCAACCCCATCGACATGACCAGCCGGTCGTTGCCGCTCTCGTTCACGGTGCGACCGAGGCCGACGGTGCCGCCCGCGCCGGGCAGGTTGAACACCTCCACCACGCCGCTCACGCCGCTCTTCTCCATCGCCTTGGCGGCGGTGCGCGCGGTGATGTCGTAACCACCGCCGGGCGCGTTGGGCACCAGCATCCGCAGGCCGCGCAGCTGGCCGCCGTCCTGGTTCCCGCTGAGCGCCCCGATCAGGGGCGGCACCAGCAACAGCGCGACGATCGCCGCCGCGATGGCGAGCATGGACCGGTTCCGCATGGCGTCCTCTCCGATGAGGTGCTGGATTCCGAACAGGATGCCCACGCTCGCCGGCCGCGTCTGCTTTTCTCCGCAATGGTCGTTGTGGTCGTTTCGGTCACACCCGTGGGCGTCTGCCGGGCTACGCTGCTCGGCGTGACTGCCACCGGGCGGCGCGGGCAACGGCGCTCGCTGGCCCGCCAGTTCCTCGGCTGGCAGCTCGGCATCGTTGTGCTGCTGCTGGTCGCGGTGGCCGGGCTCGCGCTGGTCCAGTCCAACGCGGCGTTCCAGGACACCCAGGGCCGGCGGATGCTCACCCTCGCCGAGGACGTCGCCGCCACCGACGCGGTCCGCCAGGCGCTGACCAGCGGCCGCTACGGTCCGCTGCCGGTCGTCGCGATCAGTGCGCGGAACGTCTCCGGCGCCGACCAGATCGTCATCGTCGACGCCGACCGGGTGGTGCGCGCCTCACCCGACCCGGACCTGGTGGGCGCCCCGCTGGCTCCCGCTGGCAGTACCCCAACCAGCGACGTGCCGACCGGGGCCGGGCTGAGTGGGCATTCCTCGATCTACTACCCGGACTGGCGCACGGTGGTCGCCGAGGTTCCGGTGATCAGTGACCGGAGCGCGGTGATCGGGACGGTGGCCGCGCAGGTCCGGGCGCCGTCGCTGCTCACCGGGATCGCCGAGGCGCCCGCGCAGACGGCGGCGCTGCTCGCGGTGGCGCTGGTGCTTGGCGTGGTCGGCTCGCTGCTGCTGGCCCGGCGGGTGCGCAGGCAGACGCTCGGGCTGGAGCCGGCGGAGATCGTCGAGCTGGTGCAGCGGCGCGAGGCCATGCTGCTCGGAGTGAAGGAGGGCGTGGTCGGGCTGGACGCGGAGCACCGGATCACGCTGCTCAACCCGGCCGCCCGCCAGCTGCTCGAGCTCCCGGAGGCCGAGCCCGGGGCTCGGGTGGACTCCCTCGGCCTGGACCGGCGGCTGTGCGACGTGCTGACCGGCCGCGTTGACGGGGAGGACCAGGTTGTGCTGCGCGGTACCCGGGTGCTGGTGCTCAACCGGATGCCGGTGGGGGTGGCCGGTGAGCCGGTCGGGGCCGTGGTCACCCTGCGCGACCGCACCGAGCTGGCCCTGCTCGAGCACCGGCTGGACACCTCGCGGCACCTCACCGACACGCTGCGCGCGCAGGCCCACGAGTTCACCAACCGGCTGCACACCATCGCCGGCCTCACCGAGCTGGGCGAGTACGACGAGGTCCGGCGGTTCGTGGCCGGCCTGGTGACCTCGTCCGACGCCTGGCGGACCGACGTGACCTCCCGGGTCAGGGACGCCGCCTGTGCCGCGCTGCTGGTCGCGAAGGCCAGCCTGGCCGGCGAACGAGGCGTCGAGCTGCAGCTGACCGACGACTCCGCGCTGCCCTCGGTGCCCCCGGACCGGGACCCGGTGCTGTCCACCGACCTGGTCACCGTGCTGGGCAACCTGGTGGACAACGCGCTGGACGCGGTGACCGCGGCGCCCGCCGGGCCGCGCTGGGTGCGGGTGGAGCTGGGCACCGAGCGGGAGCCCGGCACCGGGCGGGACGTGGTGCGGGTGACGGTGGCCGACTCAGGCCCCGGGGTGGCCGCCGGCCTGGTCGAGACGGTCTTCCAGCGGGGGTTCAGCACCAAGGCCACGGAGCGCGGCGACGGGGTGCCCGGCCGCGGTCTCGGGCTGGCGCTCGCCCGCCAGGTGTGCCTGCGCCGGGGCGGCTCGCTGACCGTCCGGGAGGGCGCCGGAGCGGTGTTCACCGCGCTGCTCCCGGTGGCCGGCCCGGCGCCGGGCGTGGTGCTCGACCCGCCGTCCGAGGCAGTGTCCGATATCAGGCCCGGCCCGGCGAAGGACTCGGTGTCCAGCGGAGGGTCGGCCTGATGCGGGTGTTGGTGGTCGACGACGACTTCATGGTGGCCAAGGTGCACAGCGGCTACGTCCACCGGATCCCGGGCTGCGAGGTGGTCGGCGTCGCCCACCTCGGCGCGGACGCGGTGGAGCTGGCCCGCCGGCTGCGCCCCGACCTGGTGCTGCTCGACGTGTACCTGCCCGACATGTCCGGCCTTGACGTGCTGCGCCAGCTGCGCACCGGCGCGGCCGACGACCCGTTCGTGCTGGTCATCACCGCCGCCGAGGACTCCGAGACGGTCGCCGCCGCGCTGCACGGCGGGGCGATGCACTACCTGGTCAAGCCGTTCGACTCGGCGGCGCTGCGGGCGCAGGTGGGCCGAGTGCGGCAGGTGCGCAGCCAGCTGGCCGGGTTGCACCGGACCGGCGGCGGCGAGCTCGTCCAGGGCGCCATCGACCGTATCTTCGGCGCCGGCAACAGCCCCCTGCCCAAGGGCCTGACCAGGCCGACCGCCGAGCTGGTGGCGCGGGTGCTGCGGGCCCACGACGGTGACCTGTCCGCCGCCGAGTGCGCCGAGCGGGCCGAGCTGTCCCGGGTGAGCGCACGCCGATACCTCGAGCACTTCGCGGCCAACGGGACGGTCACCGTCCGGCTGCGCTACGGCGGCACCGGCCGTCCCGAGCGGCGATACCGGTGGGCGCCCGCGCAGCGGCCGTCGGATGTCTAGTCCACCGGGCATGTGCGGGTGTGAACGGTTTCTTTGGGACGGCCTCGGCGCGGGTGGGTTGACCTCTATGGTTGCCGACTATGACGGGGGAAGTGGGTCTTGGTCAGCGGGCGCTGTCCGGGGCGCGGTCGGCTCCGGAGCAGGCGCTGGCCGGTTCGCTGGACGCCCTTGGCCTGCAGGTGAACCGGGACAACGTGCTCCAGGTGCGTAACGCATTGAAGGCGGAGTGGGTCCGACTGAGCGACTTGATGGTGTACCACGGGCCGATGCTGCATGTCGGTGAGTGCGGACCTGATCCGGTGTCGGGGCCGGCCGCTGAACTGTTTAACGACAAGGTCAAGGCGCTCGCTGATCAGTGCAATGGCTATGTCCAAGCCCTGGGCGCGTCCGCGGACATGCTGGAGCAGACCGCGCGGGCCTATGGCTACGCCGAGGACCAGATTGAGGCCTCGTTCACGGCGTTCCAGGACAGCCATCCGAGCGGGGCGCCACGGTGACCGGGAACAAGGTCCATCTCGCGGTCGCGCCGTTTGTCGCGGCGCTGGTCATCGTGCTGGCCGGCTGCGGCGCCGAGACGTCGCCGGCGTCCGCGGGCAGCAGTGTTGCGGCACCCGCGCCGACGCCGTCCAACTCGCCGTTGCCGCCTCGGCCGGCGGAGCTGCGGCTCAATGCGGTCGATCCCTGCGCGTTGCTCACCACCGCGCAGCAAGGTCAACTTGGCGTCAAGGCAGCCCTCAGTGGCAACGATGGCGATGAGCTGGGGAGTGCCGCGTGCTTGTGGGGCAACAACGGAGGCAAGCCGGACAACAGGTGGGTCGCACGCTTGATCGTCAAGCGGAGTGCTGACTATGCGTTGGGCAGCACCACGGGTGTGCAGGTGGTCCAGGTCGACGGCTTCTCCGCTGTGCAGACCGCGGCGCCGTACCAGGATCCGAACACCAACTGCGTCCTGGTGGTCGATGTCGCCCAGGGTCAGAGCCTCGGTGTGCAGTACCTGAACCTGGCCGGCGACTACCCCGGGATCAGCCACGACATGGCCTGTCAGCTCGACCGCAAGGCCGCCGAGCTGATGGTGCGGAACTTGCGCGCGCTGGCCCGCTGAGCGGCGCGAGATTGGTCGTCGAGTGGCAAGTCAGTCCGGTTCGATCTTGGCCAAACCGGACTGGGTTGCCACTCGACGGGGGTTCGGTCGAGGTAGCTAGTCCGCCCGGCCGGTGACCGCCAGCCCGACGCCGAGCCCCACCATGGTCAGCCCCCCGGTGCCGCCGAGCACACGCAGCCGCCCCGGTGAGCGGGCGAACCAGTCCCGGGCGGTGCCGGCGGCCAGCCCCCACAGCCCATCCAGCAGCCCGGCGATCAGCACGAAGGCCAACCCGAGGACGGCCAGTTGCACCGGCACGTTGCCCCGGTGCGGGTCGATGAACTGGGGCAGCACGGCGACGTAGAACACCAGCGCCTTCGGGTTGGTCACGCCTACCACGATGCCCTGCAGGAACACATGCCGTCCGCCGCCGGTCGGCGTCGAGGTGTGCATCAGGTCCGCCAGCTGGCCGCGCTCGCGGAAGGTACGCACGCCGAGGTAGATCAGGTATGCGGCGCCGGCGAGCTTGATCACCGTGAAGACCAGCAACGAGCGCTCCACCACGCTGCCCAGGCCGAACGCGACCAACAGCACCAGGATCGCCGAGCCGGTGGAGTTGCCCGTGACGGTGCCCAGCGCGGACCGCCGCCCGTGCGCCAGCGCCCGGCTCACCACGAACACCACCGTTGGCCCGGGGATGAGCACCAGTACGACACAGGCCAGGACGAACGCGACGAGGTGGTCCGTGGGCAGCATGCGGTCACGCTAACCAGGCGTGGGGCCCCGCCGCACGTGTGTTTCCGCCGCCGGCCCCGGTCATCCGCCGCCGTAGAACACCCGCTCCACCACGGCCCTGGCCCGCCGGGTGACCCGGCGGTACTCGTCGATGAACTCCCCTGGATCGCCACCGGCGGGGTAGCCCATCGCCCTGGCCACCGCGGCCAGCTCCCGGCCCGACCCGGGCAGCTGGTCGGCCGGCTTGCCGCGCACCACGGTGACCGCGTTGCGCGCCCTGGTGGCCATCGTCCAACCGGCGGCCAGCGCGTCCGCGTCCGCCCTGGTCAGCAAGCCGGCCTCGACGCATTCCCGCAGCCCGTCCAGGGTGGAGGTGGTGCGCAGCTCGGGCACATCGGCCGCGTGCCGCAGCTGCAGCAGCTGGACGGTCCACTCCACGTCGGCCAGCCCCCCGTGGCCCAGCTTGGTGTGGGTGGCGCGATCCGCTCCCCGGGGTAGCCGCTCGGCATCCACCCGCGCCTTGATCCGACGGATCTCGGTCACCTTGGCCGGCTCCAACCCGCCGGGCGGGTAGCGGATCGGCTCGATCATCTCGAGGAACCGCTCCCCCAGGTCGGCGTCCCCGCCCAGCGGTCGAGCGCGCAGCAATGCCTGCGCCTCCCACGGCTCGGCCCACTTGGCGTAGTAGGCGCGGTAGGACTCGCAGGTGCGCACCAGCGGGCCGTTGCGCCCCTCCGGCCGCAGGTCGGCGTCCACCACCAGCGCCGGGTCCGGGCTCGGCGCGCCGAGCAGCCTGCGCACCTGCTCGGCCACCGCGGTGGACCAACGCACCGCCTCGTGCTCGGTCGCCCCGTCGATCCGCTCACAGACGAACAGCACGTCGGCGTCCGAGCCGTAGCCCAGCTCGGCACCCCCCAGCCGACCCATGCCGATCACCGCAAGCCGGGCGCGCGGCTCGCCGGGCTGCGCCCTGATCACCGCGTCCAGCGAGGAGCGCAGCACGGCGGCCCAGACCTCGCTCAGCGCGGCGCACACCTGGCCGACGGGCATCAGCCCGAGCAGGTCGGCGAAGGCCACCCGGAGCATTTCGTGCCGGCGCAGGGAGCGGGCCGCCTGGGTGGCGGCCACCGGGTCGGAGTACCGGCCGACGGCGGCACGCAGCGACGCGGACACCTCCGCCGGATCACGGGTGACCAGCTCGGCCCGGTCCGAGGTATCGGCCAACAGCCGCATCACCTCCGGGGCCCGCACCAGCAGGTCGGGCACCAGCGCGGAGGTGCCCAGCACCTGCATCAGCCGCTGGGCAACCGCCCCCTCGTCCCGCAACAGCCCCAGGTACCAGGTGCCGGCCAGTGCCTCGGACACCCTCCGGTAGGCCAGCAGCCCGCGATCCGGGTCGGCGGTGTCGGCGAGCTGCTCCAGCAGCACCGGCAGCAGGGTGCGCTGGATGGCCGCCGCCCGGGACACCCCGCCGGTCAGCGCCCGAATGTGGGTCAGGGCTCCCTCCGGCGACGCCCAGCCCAACGCGGCCAGCCGGCGGGCCGCCGACTTCTCCGTCAACCGCAGGTCCTCGCCGGGGATGTGGGACACGGCCAGTAGCAGCGGGCGGTAGAACAGCTTCTCGTGCAGCCGGCGGACCCGGCGGGTGTGGTTCCGCCATTCGGCCAGCAGCACCCCGACCGCGTCCCGCTTGCCGTCCGGGCGCAGCTTGGCGGCCCTGGCCAGCCGGCGCAGGTCCGCAGTGTCCGACTCCGGCGGCAGCAGGTGGGTGCGGCGCAGCCGGGCCAGCTGCAGCCGGTGTTCCAGCAGCCGCAGGAACCGGTAGGACGCGGCCAGGTTGGCGGCGTCGTCCCTGCCCACGTAACCTCCGGCACCCAGGGCGGCCAGCGCGCCGAGGGTGGAGAAGTACCGGATCTCCGGGTCGGCCCTGCCGTGCACCAGCTGCAGCAACTGGACCGCGAACTCCACGTCCCGCAGCCCGCCCCGGCCCAGCTTCAGCTCCCGGTCTGCGTGCTCCGGGCGGATGTGCCGCTCGACCCGGCGGCGCATGGCCTGGACCTCGGTGACGAAGTCGTCCCGGTCGGCGGCGTTCCACACCATCGGCGTGACCGCCTCGGCGTACGCCGCGCCCAGCTCCGGGTCTCCGGCCACCGGCCTGGCCTTGAGCAGCGCCTGGAACTCCCAGGTCTTGGCCCACCGCCGGTAGTAGTTCAGGTGCCCCTCCAGGGTCCGCACCAGTGCGCCCTGCCGTCCCTCCGGGCGCAGGTTGGCGTCCACCGGGAAACAGGCCTCCCCGGCCACCCGCATCATCGTCGAGGCGAGCCGGGTGGTGGTGCTGTCCGCCGGCTCGGCAACGAAGATCACGTCCACGTCGCTGACGTAGTTCAGCTCGTGCCCGCCGCACTTGCCCATGCCGATCACGGCCAGCCTCGGCGTTTGCTGCTCGCCGCTCGAAGCACCCTCGCCCGAAGCACCCACGCTCGAGGCACCGTTGCCGTTGCCGTTGCCGTTGCGGTGACCATTCGCGGCGTCCGGATCTTTCGCGGCACGGGCGCCGTTCCCGTTGCCATTCGCCGTCTCGGACCCGTTCCCGGGGGCGCTGGGCGGGGCCTCCGGGAGGACCTCGGCCACCGCGACCGCCAGTGCCGCGCCCAGGGCGGCGCAGGCGAGGTCGGCGAGCTGCGCGGTGACCAGCTCGATGGACAGCACCGGCAGCGCCGGCTCGGCCACCGCCCCCAGGTCCGCGGCCGCGATCTCCAGCAACTCGTCCCGGTACGCATCCCGCAGCGCGGTGATCGCCTCGGCGCCGGTGACCGAGGCGCGCGCCCCGCCCGGGGCTCCTGGCGGCGGAGTTCCCGGCTCCATCACGCAGGCCACCGCGCGCAGCAGCGTCGCGGACCGGGCCGCCAGGTCCGGCAACCGGTCCGGGGTGAGTGCCCGGTCCGAGGTCAGCGTCCGCCACTGCTTCGGCCGGGTCACCAGATGATCGCCCAGCGCGGTGGAGGCGCCCAGCAGCGCCAGCAGCCGGCCGCGCAGGCCCTCGTCGGTGCGCAGCGCGGCGTCGAGTGCGCGCCACTCCGCCGGGTCGGACTCGGCCAACCGCTCCAGCGTGCGCAGCGCCAGGTTCGGATCGGGGCTACGGGCCAGCGCCCACATCGCCGACTCGGCCGAGCGCGCCGGCCGGCCGGCCTCCCACCAGCCGAGCGCGGTCAGGGTCTCCTCCGCCCACGGCTCAGTGAGCCCGAGCCGAATCAACGAGGCCCCGCTACGCCGCTCGGTCACGATCCCCGATCCTGCCGCACCGGGCGGCGGATGCACCGCCCGCCCACACGCGTTCGGCCAAGATCACCCGGCCGCCGGCGTGGACGGTGGCTCAGCGCTCGAAGATCCCCACCAGGTTCGCCCGGGCCAGGGTGTGGGAGAACAGGTTGAACCCGAGGAAGGCCGGGGTGGCCCCGTCCGGCAGCCCGAGCGACTCCACATCCACCGCGTGCACGGTGAAGTAGTAGCGGTGTGGCCCGTGGCCCGGCGGCGGCCCGGAACCCACGTAACCCTGCATTCCCGCGTCGTTGGCCAGCGTGAGCGCGCCCTTCGGCAGGTCCGCGCTGTCCGGAGTACCTGCCCCGGTGGGCAACTCGGTGACGCTGGCCGGGATGTCCGCCACCGCCCAGTGCCAGAACCCGCTGCCGGTCGGCGCGTCCGGGTCGTAGCAGGTCACCGCGTAGCTCTTGGTGCCCTCCGGCGCCCCCGACCAGGACAGCGCCGGGGACACGTCCTCGCCGCCCGGTACTCCGAATGCTCCGCTGGCGTGCCGGTCCGGCACCCGCTCGCCGTCGGTGATGTCGGTACTGGTGACCGTGAACGACGGCACCTCGGGCAAGAAGTCGTGCGGTCCCGGCGGACGTGCTGCCGTAGTCATGATCCGCTCCTGTCAGGTCACGCTGGATGATCCGATTGTGCGTCGGCAAGGTATCGCGCCGAGCTCGGCGGCGCCCGGTGATTTCTTTCAGCCCCGCTCCGGCACGTGCTGGACGCCGTGCATTCACCTCGTGTTACCCGACGTCGCGTAGCTTCCGATCGCTCCTCAGGAAAGGGCGATCGGGGTATGGATCTCTCAGTCATTGTCATCGCCGTCGTGATGACCGCGCTGGTGTTCGACTTCACCAACGGGTTCCACGACACGGCCAACGCGATGGCCACCTCGATCGCCACGGGCGCGCTGCGCCCCAAGGTCGCGGTGACCATCGCCGGAGTGCTCAACCTGGTCGGCGCGTTCCTGTCCGTCGAGGTGGCCAAGACCATCTCCAGCGGACTCGTCGACGACACCCAGGTCACCCCGGCGGTGATCTTCGGGGGGCTAATCGGCGCGATCCTGTGGAACATGTTGACCTGGCTCTTCGGCCTGCCGTCGAGCTCGTCGCATGCCTTGTTCGGCGGGCTGATCGGCGCCACCTGGGTGGCGGCCGGTGCTGATGCGATCAAGTTCGGCGCGGTGGTCACCAAGATCCTGCTCCCGGCGGTCGTCTCGCCGATCCTGGCCGGGCTCATCGCGCTGGCCGCCACGTACCTCGCCTACCGGATCACCGCGCGGGGCGAGGACGGCACCGTCAAGAAGGGCTTCAAGTACGGCCAGATCGTGTCCGCGTCGATGGTCGCGCTCGCGCACGGCACCAACGACGCGCAGAAGACGATGGGCATCATCACCCTGACGCTGATCACCGCGGGTGCCCTGCCAACCGGCTCCGGTCCGCCGTTCTGGGTGGTCCTGAGCGCCGGCCTGGCCATTGCGCTGGGCACCTACCTGGGTGGCTGGCGGATCATCCAGACCCTCGGCAAGCGGGTCAGCGAGATCCAGACCCCGCAGGGCTTCGCCGCCGAAACCGCCAGCGCGGCGGTCATCCTGGCCTCCTCGCACGGCGGATTCGCGCTGTCCACCACCCAGGTGGCCACCGGCTCGATCTTCGGCGCCGGCGCCGGACGCCGCCTCGCCTCCGTGCAGTGGGGTGTGGCCGGGCAGATGGCGCTGGCCTGGCTGCTGACCCTGCCGGCGGCCGCGATCGTCGGCGCGCTCGCGGCCTGGGTAGCGAGCAGCGGGACATTCGGCACGATCGTCGTCGCCGTCGTCGCCATCGCGCTGATCGCCGGGATCTACCTGGCGTCCAAGCGCACGCCGGTCACGGCCGACAACGTCAACGACGTCCCCGCGCCGCCGGCGACGCCGCTTCCCGTCAACGCCTGACCGGGCCGAGGAGACATCGTGAACATCAACTGGGGCGCACTGCTGGTCGTCGCGTTCGTCTCGTTCGGCTCAGCCGTCGGCGTGGTCGTGCTGGTCTCCTTAGCCCTGCTCGGCCTCTCGGCCCGCGCCAACGGCACGGCGGTCGGCGACACGGGCGTGGCCGGCGGTGGGTCGCGCCTGGGCATGAGCTCGACGGCCGGCACGCTCGTCGCGGGACTCTGCCTGCTCGGGGCGGTCGCGATCGCCGGCTACGGCCTCTACATCATCATCAACTAGCCCGCACGGTAGGCCGGCGAAGCACCGTCCGGCCTACCGCGATCCGAGCGCGATCAGCTGGGGCTGCCGGCGGAGATGGCCTCGACGGCGGGAGTGATCTGCGCGCGCAGTGCCTCGCTGAGCGGCGCCGAGCCCGAGGCCTTGGCGGCCGCTTCCTGGCCCTGCGCGCTGGCCAGGTAGGTGAAGACACCCTTGACCAGCTCAGCCTTGGCGAAGTTGGGGTACTTGGCGCAGGCGATTCCGTACGACACGAGGACCACCGGGTAGGTACCGGACGCGGTGGTGTCACGGGCGAGGGTGAACGAGAACGAGTACCGGCCCTGGCCGTCGGCGCGCTTGGAGGACTCCAGCACCTTGGCGGCCGCATCGGTGCTCGGCCCGACGTACTCATTGCCAACCTTGATCTTGGCTGTGCCGAGGGAACCGGCCTGACTCGCGTCCGCGTAGCCGATGGCGCCGTCGCGGGTGCTCACTCCCTGGACGACCCCCGAGGTGCCATCACCGGCCACACCGCCCTGCACCGGCCAGGTGTCATTGACCTCGTGCGGCCACGCGGCGAAGCCGGCCGCGGCCTTGAGGTACTCGGCGAAGTTCTGGGTGGTGCCGGACCGGTCC
>Ga0193743_1001589_pt1 | contig 16860 bp, 18 predicted proteins | sample L2c2metaG_FD_143038 | JGI IMG/M metagenome (GOLD analysis project Ga0193743, IMG submission 143038) | Soil microbial communities from a riparian zone of the East river system, Colorado, United States - L2c2 | ecosystem: Environmental > Terrestrial > Soil > Riparian zone | place: USA: East River...
CGCCACGTCTCCGACGGCCGCGCCGGTGAGGCGCAGCAGGTTCCAGCTGATGACTTTCAAGCGTTCCTCATGATCTCGGCGGCCTGTCGCGCCGCGCCTGGCGGATCCGTTCCGTGATCGACGACGTACTGCCCGCCGCCGCCTGCAACTCGCGTCGTACCGCCTCGCGCCGCTCGTGGACGGAGGCGATCACCAGGCCCATCGGCACGCCCAACCCAACGAGCGCCGACTCGGCAAGTTGCAGGCTCGCTTCGATGGTCTCGGGCACCGTATCGGTGACCCGCAACGTATAAAGGTGACGGGCGTGCTGGGCGTCGTGGGCGCGCGCCACGATCATCACGTCCGGCCGCCGGGCCCGCACGGCGCGGACCACATCGTCGACGACGGCGGTGTCGAGGGTGACGATCACGCCCAGCGCCTCGTCGATGCCGCAGCGCTGCAGGAACAGCGGATTGGCGGCATCGCCGTAGTAGATCGGGCGGCCGATCTGGCGCCAGCGCTCGACCAGGACGGTGTCGCGGTCGGCGGCGATGTAGGCGATGTCGTGCTTTTCCAGGAGGTCGCAGACCAGCTGGCCGACCCGGCCGTGACCCACGACGATGACGCGCTTGGCGCGATCGTCGGGCGGCAGCACGGTGAAGACCGGATCGGCCGAGACCTCCTTCGCGAAATAATGGCCGGCGCGGCGCGCGAACAGGGCGATGAGCGGCAACACGGTCATGGTGAGCGACACCACCGCCAGGACGCCCGCCGCCACGTCGGCCGCGATCAGGCCGACCTGGACGGCAAGGCCGATGCCGATGAAGGCGAATTCACCGCCCGGCGCCAGCAGCAGGGCGGTTTCGACGCTGGCGGCCCACGGCACCCCGAACAGCCGGCAGAGCGGGGCAAGCAGCACCGTCTTGACCAGGATCACGGCAAGAAAGGCCCCCGCCACCAGCAGCGGCTCGCGCCAGATGAAGCCCAGATCGACGTGCATGCCGACCGAGAAGAAAAACACGCCCAGCAGCAGGCCGCGGAACGGGTCGATCATCGCTTCGACGGCGCGACGGTACTGGGTTTCGGCCAGCAGCAGTCCGGCGATGAAGGCGCCGAGCGCCATCGACAGGCCGGCATAGGCGGCGATCACGCCGGAGCCGACCGAGATCAGCAGGGTGGCGGCCATGAAGAATTCCGGATTGTCGGTGCTGGCGGCCAGGCGGAACAGCGGCTTCAGCACGAGCCTGCCGACGAGGGCGATGACGCCGACCGCGAGGACGGCTTCGGCCAGCGCCACGGCGACGCCCTGGGCCACCGAGGAGCCCTCGGCATGTCCGCCGAGCGCGCTGATCAGGAACAGCAGGGGCACGACAGCGAGGTCCTGGGCGAGCAGGATGGCGAAGCTCGTGCGGCCGGTCGTCGAGGTCATGCGGCGCTGGCCCGAGAGCAGCGCCATCACGATGGCGGTCGAGGAAAGCGCCACGCAGGCGCCGATGATCAGCGACGCGGCGCCCGACTGGCCGAGCCACAGCGCGCCCAGGCTGATCGGAATGGCGGTGACGACGACCTGAAGCCAGCCCAACCCGAACACCAGGCGGCGCATGGTAAGCAGGCGCCGCATCGACAGTTCCAGCCCGATGAAGAACAGCAGGAAGACGATGCCGAAGTCGGCGATGAAGGCGATCTGCTTCTCGCCGGTGACGGTGAACCAGTCGATGGCGCGCGAATGCTCGGCGAGACGGCCGAGGCCGTGCGGCCCCAGCGCCGCGCCGACCACCAGGAAACCGAGGATCGGGCTGATCTTGAGGCGGTGCACCACCGGCGCCACGATGGCCGCCGTGCCCAGGACGATCAGGGCATCCTTGAAGACGAAGATTTCGCTCGTTCCCGCCATTCCACGCAACATAGACTGTGAAGGCCGATCTGTGCACACTTTCGTCGGCAGCGAAAAAGAATCGGCGCAGAGGATCGGCCAGAGGCAAGGGATGGAGACGACATGAAGGTGGTGATCACGGGCGGCGCGGGCTTCCTCGGCAAGAAGCTGGCACGCCGCATCCTGCAGCAGGGCTCGATCGCCGGACCGGACGGCAAGCCCGAGCGCGTGAGCGAGCTGCTGCTGTTCGACGTCGGCAAGGCGAGCGGCCCCGGTCTCGACGATGCACGGGTCAAGACCCTGGCCGGCGACATCGCCAATTTCGCCACTGTGCAGTCGATCGTGCAGGGCGCCGCGACGGTGTTCCACTTCGCCGCCGTGGTCAGCGCCGGCGCCGAGGCCGATTTCGACCTGGGCTACCGGGTCAACCTCGACGGCACGCGCAACGTGCTGGAAGCCTGCCGCGCGCTCGGCACCAATCCGCGCGTTGTCTTCACCAGTTCGCTGGCGGCCTTCGGGGGCGAGCTGCCGCCGGCCGTGACCGACGACACGCCGCTCACGCCGCAGACCTCCTACGGCGCGCAGAAGTCGATCGGCGAGTTCCTGGTGCGCGACTACACCCGCAAGGGATTTTTGCGCGGCACTGCGGTGCGGCTGCCGACGATCTGCGTGCGCACCGGCCTGCCCAACAAGGCGGCCTCGACCTGGGCGAGCTCGGTGGTGCGCGAGCCGCTGACCGGCATCGACGTGGTCTGCCCGGTGACACCGCAGACGATCATGGTGGTGCTGAGCCCGCGCAAGACGGTCGATGCCTTCATGCGCCTGCACGACCTGCCGGCCGACGCCTTCGGGCCGGGTCGCACCCTGCTGCTGAACGGCATCAACGTCACGGCCAAGGAGCTCGAGCAGGCGGTCGGCCGCCACGCCGGCAACCGCAAGGTCGGCAAGGTGGTCTGGCAGCACGATCCGGCGATCCAGAAGATCTGCGACGGCTGGCCCCAGGGCATCGATTCCAGGCGTTCCCGCGCCCTCGGTTTCGAGATGGACCGCGATCTCGACGAGGTCGTGCGCAACTTCATCGCCGACGACCTCGACGAGCAGATGAAGATCGCGACGGCGGCTTAGTCTTGCCGGACTCGGCGCATTCACATGCGCCTGCGGCCTCCAGGCCCGCTCAAGCGGAGCGCGGGCGTCCCGCCCGCATCATGAATCATGATCATGAGCGGGCGGGACGCCCGCGCTCCGATGAGCGAGACGCCCTTCTACGATGGCCGCAAGCGCGCCGAGCTCCACGGCCATATCGATGCGACCTCGACCAGCCCTGCTTTGACTGGATTGTATTCGACGTACTCTATCGTGCGGGTCAAATGGTCTTCGTTCCGCATATAGCGGTCGAAGTAGTCGGCGTGCCAAAAGGAACCAGAGCGGCCGAGCTTTGCGTTGGCCTGCTTCGCGGTGAAGGATTTCCAGCTTCCGACGATCTCGCTCAGGGAGGGCCTATCGAGGATTTCGATCACGACATGGACGTGATTCGGCATGATGCACCAGGCCAGCAGCCGGTAGCGGCCCTCGTCGAAGTGAAGCAACGCGCCCTCGATGAGCGAAGCGATCTCAGGCTGCTGCAGCCAGCATGCGCCCAGCCGATATCCAGTTCTTGGTCCAGCCGTTGCAGAATATTGTCGTCGAGGCGAAGGCCTTTGATCACGCCCGGCAGGCTGTCGGCCAATCGAAACGTGATGAATTGCACAGCTTCGGGCGAATCGAAATGGGGCAGGTAGCCGCGAGAGTGCCATCCCTTGGGTCGAAACATCACCGGACCGCCTGCATCATTGGAGTGCGGGCGTCCCGCCGCTCAAGCGGAGCACGGGCGTCTCGCCCGCCTCATGAATCATGATCATGAGCGGGCGGGACGCCCGCGCTCCGATGAGCGCCGCCCTTTACCACGATTACCGCCCCTTCAACATCCGCCAGCCGTTTTGCAAATGCCGCATCGGCCCCCACACGTGGCGGGTGCGCATCATGTGCCAGCGCTGCGGCTCGTTGTCGGGGCCGGCGATCGGTCCGGCGTCGTCGACATAGTCGGTGATGCCGACGGCGTCGGTGTCCCATGGGCCGGTCGTCTTGAAGATCGTGGTCTTGGCGCCATAGGCGCTGAGCGCGCCGCTCATGCCCGAGGCCATGAAGTCCATGTAGCGCGGCAGGCGCTCGGGCCGGCAGAGATAGCCCTTGTTGAAACCGACGGCGAGCAGGCGGAAATGGAACGGGTTCTTCTCGAGATAGCGGATCGCTTCGGTGGTGTTCGCCGGATAGCGCGGCGAGAAGAAATCGTCGATCACCACGATGCCGTCGGTGTTGACGATGCGGTTGGCGAATTCGAGCTCGCGGTAGACCGCGGTGCCGGTGTGCTCGCCGTCGATGTGGAACCAGCGTACGGTCTGGTGCATGGCCTTGAGGTCGAGCTTGGCCGGCAGGTCGGCCGACGGTCCCGACAATGGCACGATGTTGACCGGTTCGCTGCCCACCGACCGGATGGCGCGCTGCACCGCCGGCTCGTCCAGCCGGAGATCGCACAGGTAAAGTTTCTCGTCACCCTTGCGATAGGACGCGAGCAGCGACGCCGAGCGGCCGCGCCACACGCCGATCTCGAACAGGTCGCCCGCGACCCGGGCCTGCTGGTCGAGCAGGGCGCGCCAGACGCAGTAGGACTGGAACATGAACCAGCCTGGAATGGCGTCGATTTTCTCCCAACTGAGCATCGTCGATCCTCGCATGCGGCGCCTTGCTAACAGCGCTTTTTCGACGCCGCAAGCCGGGGACCGCTTGCGTCCGCGCCAGCGGTCCTGTAGAGCCCGCACGCCTACTCATGCCAATGACAAAGGTCGCTTACAGAACGACGGTCTGCCTGATCTGGGGGCTGGCACTCTGGCATAGCTGGGAGAGCCGGGGCCTCTTCGTCGACGGCTCGGCGTTTCTCGTCCAGATCGCCCGGCGCGAGTGGTTTTTCGACTTCTATGCGCCGCGCCTCTACGCCATGGTCGTGGGCCAGGCGCCGATCATGACCGCGATCTTCCTGGGCGTCACCGACCTGCACCTTCTTGCACGCCTGCTGTCGCTCGGCCTGTTCGCCCTGCCGACCGTGCTCTATCATCTGGCGCTGGTGCGCGTGAAGGACGACGCCGTGCTGCTCGCCGCCGTGATCGCCGCCATCGCCGTGGTGTTCATGACGACGTCCTTCTTCATCGTCGGTGAATACAACACCGCCTATGCCATCGCCATCCTGGTGGCGGTCCGGCTGGTGACGGCCCAGCGGCTCACCCTGGTCGATGGCCTGTTCCTGGCGGTGATCGGCGGTCTCGCCATCCGGACCTACGAGGTCATGCTCTATCTCGGGCCGCTCCTGTCGGCGATGGTCCTGTGGGCGATCTGGCGCGCGCCGTCGCGGCCGTGGCTGCCGACCACCCTGCATCTGGTCTCCATCGCGGGGTTCATCGCCGGCATGTTCGTGGCCATCGGCTCGCTCACCCGGCCCTATTCGGTGGAGCATCTCGACGAGACGATCGAGACCGCGACGAATTTCTGGCAGAACATGCAGTTCGACCTGGTGGTGGCGGCCGCCCTCGTGGTCGTGGCGTGGGCATTGCTGCGGCCGCGCGACCTCGCGCTGGCCAAGCCCTATCGCTGGGCGGCCGTCTGCCTCGTCATCCTGGCGCTGTCGCCGCTTCTGATGCTGGGTGACGTCGTGGTGCGGCCGCTCGCCAAGTCGCAATACGTGGCGCGCACCGCGGCCGGGCTGATCATCGCCTCGATCGTGGTGTTCATCTGGGCCTACGCCTCCAACCTGCGCGGCAAGCTGCCGGCCTTCGTCGTCCTCGGCACGCCCGAGGCTGCGCGTCGCTTCCTCATCTTCGCCCTCTTGATATTGCTGGCGGTGCTTCCGTCGGACATCTCTCTCACCCAGAGCTGGGTGTCGTATCTCGATGCCATGCGCACGACGGTCCGCGACCATGACGGCGTGATCGCCTTCGAGGACTCGCCGCTGTCCAAGCATCCCTACGACCTTCTGGTCGAGGCCTGGATCCTGCCCAGCCAGAGCCTGGCGCTGCGCGCCAAGCGTGGCGACGGCATCATCGCGCCGCCCAGGGATTTCGGTGCCTGGCAGCCGTTCCCGCCGGCGCAGCCGTACCCGCTCGGCAAATACGTCTGGCGCGACTAGCGTGCGCGCCGTGCGCCAGGTTGCGGCCTATCGCGCTGTCGTCGTGTTGATATGGGGCTTGGCGGCCTACGCGACCGTCACCTGTCGCGGACTGTTCTGGGACGGCTCGTCCTTCCTGGTGAATATCCTCGACAACGGGCGCTTCCACGACTTCTACGTCGCCCGCGCCCATGTCGACTGGGTGACGCAGGCACCCGTGCTGCTGCTCTCGGAGCTCGGTGTGCGCGACACCAGGCTGCTGTCGATGGCCTATTCGGCGGCGCTGTTCGGCCTGCCGACCGCGCTTTACCACCTGGCGCTGGCGCGGGCGCGCCACGATGCGGTGCTGCTCGGTATCGTCATCGCCGCCGTCGCCGTCGTCTACCTGCCGACGTCCTTCTTCATCATTGGCGAGTACAACGCGACCTTCGCCGCCGTGACAGCCGCCATGGCGATAGCGATGACGTCGCGCGCGAGCCGCCTGGGCGATGCAGCGCTTCTTTGCGTGCTCGGGGTGTTTAGCGTTCGCTCCTACGAGGCGATGATCTATTTCGGTCCGCTGCTGGCCGCCGCCATCGTCTGGTCGCTGCGCCAGGGCAAGGACTCCGCGACCAGGATCCTGGCCGGCATCGCGGCCTTGGCCTTTCTCGCGGCCGCCGTGGTCTCGGCTGGGACCGTCGCCGACTATTGGACCCACCCGCATTTCATCAAGGTGCGGTCGATGAGCTTCGACTTCTGGCAGAACCTGCAGTTCGCCATCCCGCTGGCCGGGCTTGCGATTTGCGCGGTGATTGCGCTTTGCAGACCGCGATGGCTGCAGACACGCGGGCCATTCATCGTCGTCGGCGTCTGCGCGACCGTGCTCGCGTCGACGCCGTGGTGGCGGCTGCTTCACGAACACTCCATTCTCTATCCACCGGCGCACTACCTGGCACGCGAGGCGGCAGGCTTGCTGCTGGCTTTGCTGCTCGCCTGCATGTGGCTCCACGTCGGCTGGCAGCGAAAGCCGCTGCAGGTCCTTGTCACGCTGCGGCTGCCGGCGGTCTCGCAACGTCTCGTCGCTGCCATGACGGTGCTCGTCATCGCCGCCGCCATTCCCGACGTTGTGCTGACAGGGCTGTGGTCGGACTACCTCGGCCGCATGCGCGGCCTGGTCGACAGCCGGCAGGGCATCATTCGCGCCAGCGAGCAGCCCATTCTCGATTGGCCGGACAAGCTGTTCGCCCAGGACTGGTCGCTGCCCGCCATGAGCGCGATCGTGAGCCGCACGCCCGGCCGCGCTTTCCTGCGCATCGACAACGACTTCCAGAGCAACCCGCCGTTCGATCCGGCCTGCGGGACGCTGCCGCGCCTGAAGGGCTACGGCTGGCGGTAACACCTCGTCATTCCGACTCGCGCGGATCATATCCGCGCTTGAGCGAAGTGGAGTGGAGGGACCTCGTCTTCGTCGAGCGGATGAATAGGTCCCTCCACTTCGCCTCGCTACGCTCGGCTTCGGTCGGGATGACGGTGTTAAGGCCGCATCCAGTGGCGGCTGGGGCCGCTGCCGCGCACGGGTGCCGCCATCTCGACGAACTCGCAGAGGATCTTGCGGGTGTCGCGCGGGTCGACGATCTCCTCGATCCAGAAGGTCTCGGCGCTGCGGAACGGCGAGCGCAGCTTGTTCAGGCGATCCTCGATCTCGGCCATCTTGGCCTTGGGATCGGCCGCCCCGGCGATGTCGGCGCGGTAGGCCGCCTCGATGCCGCCTTCCAGCGGCAGCGAGCCCCAGCGGCCGGACGGCCAGGCATAGCGCCAGTTGAGGCGCGCGCCGTTCTGGTGCGCCGCCCCGGCCACGCCGAAGGCATTGCGGATGATGAAGCTGCACCACGGCACGGTGGTCTGGAACATCGCCGACATGGCCCGCACGCCCTGGCGGATGACGCCGCTCTTCTCGGCCTCGAGCCCGATCAGGAAGCCCGGGCAGTCGCAGAAATAGACCACCGGCAGATGGAAGGTCTCGGCCATGTCGACGAAACGCGCCACCTTCTGGCAGGTGTCGGCCGTCCAGCCGCCGCCATAGAACATCGGATCGCTCGCCATGACCGCGACCGGCCAGCCGTCGATGCGGGCGAAGGCGGTGACGACCGCCCGCCCGTAGAGCTTGCCCATCTCGAAGAACGAGCCCTGGTCGACGATCTTCTCGACGATCGGCCGGATGCGATAGACCTTGCGGGTGTCGCGCGGGATGGTGTCGAACAGCGTCTCCTCACGCCGCGCCGGATCGTCGGTCTGCGGGCCGCGGGCAGGGGCCGCGTCGATCGACGACGGCAGGTAGGACAGGAAGCGGCGGGCGCAGGCGAAGGCTTCGTCCTCGCTGTCGGTCGCCTCGTCGATGGCGCCGGCGCGCAACTGGATCTCCCAGCCACCCAGCTCCTGCTTGTCGTACTGCTTGGCGCTGAGGCGGTTCACCACCGGCGGGCCGGCGACGAACATCGCCGAGATCTCCTTCACCATCACCGAGTAGTGCGTGGCGGCAAGCCGCGCCGCGCCCAGCCCGGCGACCGAACCGAGGCCCAGGCCCACGGTCGGCACGACGCCCATGTTCTGCACCACCCATTCCCAGCCGCGCACGCCCGGCACGTTGGCGCGCCCCGTCGTCTCGATGGTCTTGACCGAGCCGCCGCCGCCCGAGCCCTCGATCATGCGGATCAGGGGCACGCGATACTGGTTGGCGTAGCGCTCGATGAAGATGTCTTTTTCCTTGATAGTGGCGTCGGCCGAGCCGCCGCGCACCGTGAAGTCGTCGCCGGTGACAGCTATGGGACGGCCGTCGATCTTGGCGCGGCTTGCCGGCGACGCTGCCGATCTCGCGGAACGAGTCCTTGTCGACCAGCCGGTCGATGCGCTCGCGCACGGTGAGGCGCCCGCCGTCGTGCTGGCGCTTCACCTTGTCCGCCCCGCCCATGCGCCTGGCGAGTTCCTGCCGGCGGCGCAGTTCCTCCATCTCCGGTTTCCACGTCATCTCGCTGCTTCCCGGCCCGGTTGTTTCAATCGTCTCCGCTTGGCCCTGTCTCGTACCAACGCCGGGCCGGACCGGCTACAGTGAAAGCACCCGAAGGGGAGAGCAGGGCCGATGGACGAAACGGGCGACAGTAGTGTGCTGCTGGTGGCGCGTTGCCTGCTGGCCGGCCTGTTCCTGTGGTCGGGCATCGGCAAGATCAGCGGCTACGACGAGATCGGCATGCTGATGCAGGACCATGGCGCGATGGGCCTGCTGCTGCCGGTGGCGATCTCCGTCGAGATCGCCGGCGCCCTGCTGCTGATCCTGGGCTTCCGGGCGCGCTTCGTGGCATTGTCGCTGGCCGGCTTCTGCGTGGTGACGGCGCTGCTGTTCCACGCCAACTTCACCGACCGCACCCAGATGTTTCACTTCCTCAAGAACTTCGCGATCGTGGGCGGGCTGCTCGCCCTCTACGTGTCGGGCCCCGGCCGCATGTCGATCGACGGCATGAACGAAGGTCCCGAATAGGGCATGTACTCATAAGTCGAGCTTGCTGAGTGCGGCTTGCCCAATGTCTGCCTTACCCCTGATAGCGACCGGACAATGGACATTCCGGGAGGTCCGGTTTGTGCCAATAGCAGACATTCAGTTCGCTCCGCTCGAACGACCGGGACTAGCCAGCGGCTGACGCGGAGCCGAACCAGTGGCCTCCAGTCGAGCCTTTCTGCGGAGGGCTTGCGGAGGGAGGCCGAAGGTCCGGACGAATGCGCGACGCATGCGTTCGCGATCCGCAAAACCCGTTTCTTCTGCGACGACGTTACCGGAGTGCCGCCCCTCCTCCATCATGAATCTGGCAGCCTCCAGCCGAAGCCGTTCAACAGCTTTTGCCGGAGACTGCCCAGTTTCGGCCAGGAAGGCGCGGCTGAACTGACGGGGGCTAAGCCGAGCGACGGCTGCGAGTTCGTCAACCGAAAGGGTGCTCTGCAGGTTTTGGCGGATATGAGTCAGAACCAAGTCGATGCGATCGGATTTTGGATCCAGGTCGAGGAGTGCCGAATGCTGCTTTTGTCCGCCTATCCTGCGCTGGTTGATGACCAGAAGCTTGGCAACCGCTTTCGCGACGTTGGGACCCAGATCCTGGTCGATCATCGCCAGAACAAGGTCGATTCCGGCGCTCATTCCAGCCGACGTCCAGATCGGACCGTCATTGATGTAGATTCGGTCCTCCTCCATCCTGACATCCGGAAACCGGGCCCTGAAACGGGCCGCTTGAATCCAATGCGTCGTCGCACGTCGACCATCAAGAAGTCCGGCTTCAGCGAGAACAAACGCCCCGTTGCAAAATGAAGCAATGCGCCTCGACGCCTTGGCGGCTTGTTGGACGAACGCGATCAAGCTTGCGGTCGACGGAGGCATTTCAGACGCGGTGATCGCGCCCATGATAAGGGTATCAAAGGCTGGATCTCCGAATGCTTCGGTTTCAACGGTCAAGCCACAGGAAGATCGAACAGGACCTCCATGTTCCGACAACAGGTGGAGGTCATAGCGGGCCGGAGCCGGCGGCGGTCTCGCGAGTTCGAATGCGGTCATTTCGAATGCCGCGAGGGGCGCGAGGCTCAACAGCTGGAAATCGCGCGGAACAATAAGACCGACTCGATGCATGGTTGCTCCTAGCGTCCGAAATAGGTGTCCCTCGGCCGACGGCACCGCCGGGCGGTAGCTGCCGCCCGGGCCGTGGCGATCAGGCTCGCTGAACACTCATGTCGTAAATGGTGGCAAAAACGACCTACGCCGAAACCGTTCGACCCGCTAGAGATCGGCGGTGAGACACAAGTGCAGGAGCCGCGCTCAGTGGCCTCGCCAATTGCGAAGGAAATTGAGCCGTGATTCTAGGAATGTCCCTGCCGGCGTTCACGCTTGCGCACGTCCTTATCAGCGTGGTCGGCATTTTTTCCGGCCTTGTCGTCGTGTTCCGCATGCTCAAGGGGCACGAGCTTGGCAGCTGGAATCTCGTGTTCCTCGTTACCACCATCGCCACAAGCGCGACGGGCTTTCTGTTTCACTCCAAAACTTTCGGGCCGCCGCACATCGTTGGCGTGATCTCGCTGATCGTGCTCGCCGTTGCGCTAGCGGCGCTCTATGGCGGGCATCTCGCCAGAGCATGGCGCTGGGTTTACGCAGTCGCCGCCGTGACCGCCCTTTACCTCAACGTCTTTGTTGGCGTCGTCCAGGCCTTCGACAAGATCGGCTTGTTGCACAAATTCGCCCCGACTGGCGCGGAGCCGCCCTTTGCCGTGGCGCAGGGCGCGGTGCTGTTGCTGTTTGCGCTGTTCGGCTACCTCGCCGTGAAGCGGTTTCATCCAGTTCTAGGAATAACCTGAGCCAATACACGGTTGATGACAACCTGGGGGATTGAATGATGACGCTGTCACGTGATTGTCGCACGTTCCTGCGTGGCTCTACGGTGGCTTCGGGCTCCGCGCCTGGTGGGTGTTCCGTATTGCACAGATCATTCCTGCGCGCGCGCGCGTACGGTGTTTGGGCAGTATCTCGGCGAGTAGGCGTCTTCGCTAACTCGGCTAGCTGCCAAAACGGTAACACCGATGGCAGCGTTGGCAGCGACACAAAGCGCAAATGACATTCCGAGCACGGATCGCGATCACCGCATTGCCCGATCCGCTCGGCTCATTCCAGAAAGACATGGCACACGGCTTAGTAAAATAGGAAGTCGAGTACGACATGGCCAGCAAACCATCCTTCATCGAGCATCGTGTTCCGCGGGAGCAGGGAAGCGTCTACGCACGCGACTACAAAGGTACTGATCCCGCCTTTGTGCTCACTCATGGCTTCCCCGATAACCTAAAAATCTACGACGACCTGGTCCCCTATCTGGTCGCCAGCGGGCGGCGGGTCGTCGCGTTTGATTTCCTGGGTTACGGTGCCTCCGACAAGCCGGCCGGTGCCAGCTATGGCTTCAAGCAACAGCTGGGCGATCTTGAAGCGATCGTCGAGGCGTTGCACCTCGAAAAGATCGTTCCGGTCGGACACGACGCCGGCGGCCCCGCAGCGATCAATTTCGCCATCGATCATCCGGACCGCGTCGCCTCCCTATGCGTTCTCAATACCTTCTACGCCGCGACACCTACCCTTCGGCTTCCGGAATTGATCGAGCTCTTCGCGACCCCGAGCCTTAAGGCACTGGCGACCGCTATGGCGCAAAGTCCCGAGCAACTCGCCTGGCTGCTCCAGTTCCAGCAGAAGATATTCAAAGATGCTCTTTCGGAAGACCAGAGCGCGTACTTCGCGACATTCCTGGGTCCGATCATCAACGACACGTTCATGAAACAGCCAAGTGCCGGCCCGGCGTTCGTACAAATGACGTCGCATATCCTCGAGGAAGTCACTCGAAATACTAAACGCATTCCCGAAATGGAAGCGCTCGATATGCCAATCAAGCTCATCTGGGGAGGCAACGACCCCTATCTCAGCACAGACGTGGCGAAGGACTTCCAGTCTCATCTGAAACATTCGTCTCTCCATGTGATCCCGGCAGGACACTGGCTGCAAGTTGATGCGCCGGCGCAAGTCGCCAAGGAGATGCTTTCATGAACCGCCAGGTATTGATTGCAGGCGCCACCGGAGACACCGGTCGTGCCGCCGTTAGAGAATCGATCGCACGTGGGCTCACGGTCCGCGCCATGGTGCACGGCAGAGACGATCGATCGGCAGCGTTGGAAAAGCTCGGCGCCGAAGTCGTCGTGGGTGATCTCCACAATGTCGATTCAATCCGCGCGGCCATGGAAGGCATTGATGCGGCGTATCAAGTCTACCCAGTTCAAGCGGGGCTTATCGATGCAACCGTCAATTTCGCGCAGGCTGCGAGGGAAGCGGGCGTCTCCGCCGTCGTCAATTTGTCTCAGAGATCAGCTGATCGCAATTCGAAGAGCAATTCCTGTAAAGAGACCTTCATCGCTGAGCAGGTTCTCAATTGGTCGGGTCTAGCCGTCACCCATCTTCGTCCGACGTACTTCCTTGAATGGCTGCTCTACCCGTTTCAGCTCCCTCTCTTTGTTGAAAAAGGAATTCTCCGCCTGCCTGTCGGCAAGGGGCGACATGCGCCCATTGGCGCGGAGGACCAGGGACGCGTGATCGCTGCAATCCTGCAAAACCCGGGCGAGCACAAGGGCCAAACGTACCCGCTTTTCGGTCCAGTGGAGATGGACCACGAGGAAATGGCGTCGGAACTCGGCGCGGCGCTGGGGCGCACTATCGTCTTCCAGAACATCTCGATCGCTGAATATTGCAAGTCTTTGGAACCGATGGGCGTGTCGGCCTACATGATCCAGCATTTCGAGGGTGCCATGGATGCCTACCAGCATGGCGTGATGTCCGGAATGAACAACAACGTCGAACGGCTGACGGGACGGAAGCCGATGAGCGTTGGCGAGTTCGCACGCGCTCATTTGGATGTGCTCAACCCGAAATAAATCCAGGCAATCGGCTGCGCAGTTTCGGGGGGCGATCCTCGGCCTGCGGCAAGGAGGACGATGATGATTCGTACCAAGATAAGCGACACTACCCACCACATAACCGGCTCGGTCAGGCTGGCCAGCATCGGTGCTGTTGCCGCAGCTCTTGTAGCGATGAGTCCCACTGCGTCGTTCGCTCAGGCGTCTGCGCGCGCTGAGCCAGCGGCGGCCTCCGCCCTCGTTGTCCCGGCGACCAAGCTTCTCGCGATTGGTAGCTTCACGGCCAAGGCGACGCCGGACGTGTGGCAACCGATCCTGCCTTCTGAAGTACGCGAAACCGTGCGCCTGTATCTCGCCGGCAAAGTCGACCAGTGGTTCGTCAAGCAGGACCAGAGCGGGGTCGTGTTCATTATGAACCTTACCGATCCCAAGCAGGCTCATGACCTTCTGGACAAGCTTCCCTTGGGCCAAGCCGGCTTGATGGAGTTTCAGCTGATCCCGCTGGGCCCGCTCAGCCCGCTTCGCGCGCTGCTGTCCGAGTCGACAAGGTAGTCCGCAGATTACCCGCAACCTAGCAAGGAGATATCAAATGTCGTCTCAAGCCACGAATCCGCGTGTCCACGCCGAGATACCTCCGACGCTCGCCGCCGTCGTCGGTCCAACGACCAAAATCCTGGCGATTGGTTCGGTGACAGCCAAAGGAACACCCGAGGCGATCGCACCCGTCTTGCCCTTCGAGGTACGCGCCACGGTGCGCAACCATCTCGCGGGGAAGATCGAGCAGTGGTTCTTCCAGACCGAGGGATACGGCGTGGTCTTCATCATGAACGCCACCAGTACAGCTGAAGCGCACGAACTTCTGGAGAAACTTCCGTTGGGTGTGGCCGGCATGATGGACTTCGAGCTGATCGCTCTCGGCACGATGGCGCCGCTCGCCATGCTCATAGGCGAGCCTCCTCGCGCTTAGTTGAGACAGCTACTTATCGTAGCTCCTCCTCTGAACACAGCCGCAGACATCGTCATCGCCGGCCGAACGGTATCGGTCCGCTATGACGACGGGCTTCTGTCCAGATGGCATGCCAATAGGATTGGAGCTGGCTGGCAGGTCCGGCGATGACCTGAAGTTTTTTTTGGGCCTGGCCGCCTACGTATCGGCCATCCTGGGTTCGATCCCGTCCCTGCGGGGCGTTTGATGCGGTCTGGAACCAGACTCAGTCGCTCGACGACCAAGGAGTAGAACGATGACATCCCATGAACATGATCACGATCATACCAAGCCGCCGTCGCAACTCGAACTGAGGGTGAAGGCGCTCGAGTCGCTGCTGGTCGAAAGGAAAATCGTCGAAGCAGCGGCGTTGGACGCGATCGTGGATGCGTACGAGAACAAGATCGGCCCCCGCAACGGCGCAGCCGTGGTGGCCCGCGCATGGGTGGATCCGGACTACAAGGTCCGCCTGTTCGCCGATAGCACCGCAGCGATCGCTGAGCTAGGCTTTTCGGGCCTGCAGGGCGAAGACCTCGCAGTGGTCGAGAACACGCCCGCGGTACATAACATGATCGTCTGCACGCTGTGCTCATGTTACCCGTGGCCGACGCTTGGATTGCCACCCTCTTGGTACAAGGCGGCACCCTACCGATCGAGAGTCGTCATCGACCCGCGCGGCGTATTGAAGGAACTCGGCCTTGACGTCCCTGCAGACAAGGAAGTCCGGGTTTGGGACAGCACCGCGGAGGTCCGCTACATGGTTTTACCAGAGCGACCGTCCGGCACAGACGGATGGACCGAAGCGCAGCTGATGGAACTCATCACGCGCGATTCGATGATCGGCGCCGGACTCACAAAGAGTCCCGTAAAAGCCCAGTAGCACGGGAGGGTCTGATGAACGGTATCCACGACCTAGGCGGGATGCACGGCCTTGGTAAGATCCTGCACACCCCCGACGAACCGGTATTTCGATCGGAATGGGAGGGTCGCGTATTCGCGATGTTACTTTCCGTGAACGGTGTCGGTCATGTGAACACGGATGAGTTTCGACACTCCATGGAGAGGATGGAGCCCGCGCAGTACCTTTCCGTGAGTTACTACGAGCATTGGCTGCATGGCCTGGAAACGCTCCTGTACGAGAAAGGCATAATTGCCGTTGCCGACCTCGACGCGAAGCTAGCGCAGATCAAGGGGAACGACGCATGCCAATAGTCCTGACGAGCGATATGGTGGCCGGAGCCTTGAAAACCGGCCACTCGACGCGGGTCGACGTGGCGATCGAGCCGCGCTTCAAGGTAGGGCAACGGGTTCGAGCGAAAAACCTGCAACCTCTCGGCCACACGCGCCTTGTCCGGTACGTCAGAGGGAGGGTGGGCATCGTCGAAACCGATTACGGCGTTTTCACCCTTCCGGACACGATGGCTCACGGCAACATCCCGACGCCCCAACATGTGTATCGCGTGAGCTTCACATCACACGAGCTTTGGGGACCAGCGGCGGATCCCAAGAACTCCTATCGTGTCGGTCTTTGGGAAGATTATCTAGATCCTGCAAGCGACATGGCGCCGTGATGACGGCTCCCACCGGCTCTGCGCTGACCGGCACTCAGCGCGACGAAACCGATCGGACATTCGATGCTCCGTGGCAGGCCCAGGCGTTCGCGCTCGTCGTGCGATTGAGCAAGACCGGATATTTCGGTTGGGACGAATGGGTCCGTGTCTTTAGCCGAGAGATCGCGCGTTCCCCGTCCCGCGCTGGGGAAAGCGAGAACGACGCGTATTACCGGCAGTGGCTCGACGCGTTGGAAGAGATCATCGTGAAGAGGGGGCTGCTTGCCCCAGGGGACGCCCAGGCGCGTGCATCCGCATGGCGGGCTGCGTATGTGAACACCCCACATGGGCATCCGGTCGAACTCGCGCATGCAACGTGTCCGCCCGCCCACACGCATGGAAAGGTTTTGCGTAGGATGCCCATAACGATTAGTGCTCCGCGATCACGGGCGACCTAGGCGACGCGCCGCATACGAATGGGCGGGCCTCACAGATGCAGATCGCGTGTATCCGCGCGACGCGCATATCCTTGGACTTGCAACGATTGCAAGCTCCCCCCTGACCTTCGGGTGACAAGTCGTCCGGCATTGTTTGACAGTCGGGATTGTCGCGACCGTGACGGGCGGTCAATGTCGGCTTTGGGTCAGACTCGGAAGTGACAGTCAGTCCGCGTCATGTCCGCTTTCCCCCAGAAGCGGACTCATCTCCATGCCCAGATGACGTCGGCTTTGTGCCAGAAGCAGACGACCGTCTTTGCTCCAGACTAACGAGGAATGTAATACTTGCTATTGCGACGGAGGGTACGGAGCATGGCCCAGCTGATGTACGA
>Ga0193743_1001590_pt1 | contig 16850 bp, 14 predicted proteins | sample L2c2metaG_FD_143038 | JGI IMG/M metagenome (GOLD analysis project Ga0193743, IMG submission 143038) | Soil microbial communities from a riparian zone of the East river system, Colorado, United States - L2c2 | ecosystem: Environmental > Terrestrial > Soil > Riparian zone | place: USA: East River...
GTTGGGCTTGCGGGCGTCGGCTATGACTGCTCTGTAGGCGGCGATGGCGGCATGGCCATCGCCGGAGTCCTTGGTGAGATTGGCCTCTTCGAGGCGGAAGAGATAGTCGCGGGGGTATTGCTGAGCCAGACCGCGCTGGACGGTCAGGGCTTCGGGATAACGGGCATCGTGGCGGAGGAAGAGGGAGAGCGCGGTGCGGGACTCGACGACGGTGACGACGCCATGGGCGGCCGCCTGGCGGAGGAGGTCGAGGCCTTTCTCCTTGTTGCCGGTAACGCCGGTGATACCGATCATGATGCGGAGGATGCGTGGCAGGCTGGCGACGGCGAACTGCTGGATGCCGATAGCCATCTTGGCGTCGGCATAGCCGGGATCGATCCTGAGGGCCTGCTCGCTGTCGCCTCGGGAGGCAAAGCCTTGTCTGGCGGCGGCCACGTAGCTGTGATCCACCAGGGTGATGAAGGCGGCGTGCATGCCGCGGGCATATCCGCGGGCGAAGTAGGCATTCTTGTCGTTGGGATTGGCTTTGACCAACTGGTCGCACATGGCGATGGAGGAGTTGGTGAGCGACTCGATGCGATCGCGCGTGGCCTGGGGGACCGGAACGCTGCGTTTGGAGGTAAGAAAGGAGTCGTGGGCGTAGTAGGTGGTGTCAAGAAGGTCCTGGTGGTACAACTCGCGGAAGATGAGCACCATAAGGACGTAGTTGGTGGCCATGGGGTTCTGCGGGTGGGCCCTCTGGATGGCCTCGAAGCGGGAGAGAGAGCCGTCGTAGTCCAGGTTGTAGAAGTGATCGTGGGCCTCACGGACCTGGGGGGTGAGGTTGATGGGATCGGTATGGGCGGCGGGATCGAACGGCTGCGCGTGGGTGAATGCCGCCAGAGCGGAGACAAGCAGGAGAGCACTTAAGATTTTGCCGATGCGCGGAATCTGAATCATATCTCCGTGGTGGTGTCTCTCATGGGTACGCAGTGCTTTAGATCGTGACGCATCCTTTGGATGTAGACGGCTGCCATCGTAAACTATACCCTTGGAGGTCCGATACTCCCTGTAGTCTTGCTCCACTCCTCCCTTTGGTTTAGACGGTAACTATGACACGGTTTGACTTGCTGCAGCTGTTGGTCGGCCAGGCGCGCGCCAATGGTTTCGAGTTTCGAAGGTGGTACACCGGCAGACTGGGGCTGCCATGGCAGAATGCGCTCCATGCCATTGAGACTCTGTCTGCCGAGCGGCGCTACTATACGCTGCTGTTTTCTCATGAGTTTGCGTCCAGCTTCTGGAAGGCGGGGAAACAGATCACGTTCCAGGTGCCGACGCAGACCTTTACCCGAAGGATGGCGGACGGCACGATCGGCACGGTGAATCGGAAGAGTTACACACGCCGCAGTGCGCGGGAGGATGCGTGGCGATACCACCTGCGGGAGTTGGCGGTGGCGGAGGAGCCGCTGCGATACATGCGGCGATATCTGCGGGTGAAGGACGAGCTCGATGAAGAGATGCCCGCACCTGTTCCCACGGAAGACGTCGAAGACATCGATGAATAAAGCTCGTGGCAGGAGAGAGCTAGAGGTTGCGGCGCGCGCGAAGGTCGAGGATCTGCCGGATGTGATGCCGACCGTGAACGAGATGAAACGTGCGCCATTGGTGAATGCTGAGAGGGCCCAGAACCTCGTGGGAGATGCAGCGTCTCTGGCCAAAGAGGTCTTCGGCCTCATTGAAGAGCTTGTCGATGCGAGCCAGACCTTCGGCGGCGGCGCGAGAGAGATCTTCGCCAGAGAGTCGATCTCCACCTGATGGCGGGATGACTGCGGACGGGGCCTCACGGCCTTGTGGGAAGTAGCCGATCACTGTGACGAAGTATTGAGCGATCCGTTGCAGGATGCTGGGCCTGGCGCGCGTGGGCGTGCCCTTGACGAGACGGCCGTTAATGGCTATCTCGGTTGAGGCGTAGGTAAGACAGAGATGCTGGGCAATCTGCTGGATGCTCCACTTGTCCGGTTGGCTCGCCGTCTGGGTCTGTGTGGAGTTCAAGTCCTGGAGGGAACCAGCGATCTCGTTCTGGAGTTGCTGCAGAGTAGGGTTCATAGCCGCCGCGTTACCTTATACCGCAAGGGGTGGATCGGTAAATCCAGCTGCTCTCAGGAGTGCGGTTGAGACTTCCAGGATGGAAGAAGCTATTGCAATTGGGCGAGGGCCTTGCGGGCGGCGTTGATCTTCAGGCCGTCGGGGTCGAGCTTCAGGTAGGCGCTGAACTCCGCGATGGCTTCGTCCCGCTTCTGTAGCTTCTGTGCGATCTCGGCGAGGGCGAAGTGGGTCTCCGGATCGTTGGGGAGGGACTTTACGGCGTCCTTGACACGGAGGTAGGCGGCGTTGAGATTGCCCTTCTCTTCGTAGAATTTGGCGATATCGAGATCCTCGGCGGCGCGGTCTTCGTCGGATTGGAGCTTCCGGACCTTGGGGAGCTTCTTGCGAGTGGAGCGGGTATCGGCAGCATCATCGGCCGCGGCGGCTGAATCGGGGGGGGAGTTCGGATCCGAGCTGCTGCTGGAACCGCTCGAACTGCTGCTGGAGCCGGAGTCCGCATCGGGGAGCGGAGGAGCTTTTGTTGGGAACGGGTGGTCGTCTGCGCCGCTCGAACTACTGCTGCCGGAGTTCGAGTCCGCATCGGGGAGCGGAGGAGGAGCTTTCGTTGGGAACGGGTGATCGTCTGCGTCGGAGGGATGGGCGGAGCTGGGCGTGGGAGCGTCAGGTGGCGCATTTGATGGGGCGATGGGCTTGACGGGCTCGCCGGGGAACGGGAACTCTTCGGCAGGAGAGGGCTTCTTCGTGTCAGGCGCCGGGGGGCAAGGCTTGTCGGCTGCAGGCTTGCCGGCGGTCTGATTTGCAGGGGGGCAGGGCTGGCTTTGGGGCTTCTGATCGGACGCGGTCTGCCCGAGCGAGGTGGCGGCGAAGGCAAGGGCGGCCAGTAGAACACGAACTGGAGGGTAAATTGCCATCATCTTTAGATTACTCGTCCGATACATTTGACGGTCTTGTCCGGGGGTTTGTTATAGTCAGCTCGGGACGGGATGCGTTATCCGGCTTCGCTGGTTTCCGACGCGGACGATCCAACATCTCTATTTTAATTACAGAAAGAGCAGAGCCGAAGCCCTGCACTTCCACCAAAGGACTACTTCAAAACGTCTGGTTTATGGATCGCTTCTAACTATGGTTGATGGGCTGATTATTCGTTCTTCGTCGATTCATGCAGCTGGCTGCTATACGACGCAGGCTGTGAAAAAAGGGATGCGGGTTTGCGAGTACGACGGGCCTCGCTTCACGAAAGAGCAGGCCGATGAACGGTATACGGACCGCTCTATCACCTATCTCTTCAGCTGTGGGGAAGATGGGATGGTGATCGACGGCTTTGGGATAGCGATGTTCATCAACCATTCCTGCGACCCAAACTGCGAGACCGAGGATGAAGATGGGCGAATCTTCGTGATGGCGGTTCGCGATATCGCCGCCGGTGAGGAGCTGACGTATGAGTACAACCTCTACGACAGCGATGATGCCGAGGCGGACTGCCACTGCGGAGCGGCGAAGTGCCGGGGCACGATGTTCAGCGAGGGTGAGGTGAAACGCCGGAAGAAGCTGGAGAAGACTAAATCCGGGGCTTCCAGGCGATAGCCGAGCGGGCAAAGCTCAAGCTGGAATGGACGATACAATAAGGGTTGCGGCGAGCTTTACCGCACCTTCTTATGGCATATCAGGTTCTTGCAAGGAAATACCGGCCACAGCGTTTCGCGGACGTAGCGGGACAGGATCACGTCACCGTCACATTGATGAACGCGCTGAAGCAGCAGCGGATCGCGCATGGGTACATCTTCAGCGGGCATCGCGGCATCGGCAAGACAACGATTGCGCGAATCCTGGCGATGGCGCTGAACTGCCGGAATGCGATCGGCAGCGAGCTGCGGCCTACCCCTGAGCCCTGCGAGGTGTGCGAGAGCTGCACGGAGATCAGGGCCGGCAATGCGGTGGACGTGATCGAGATCGATGCGGCGACCAATCGCGGCATCGATGAGATTCGCGAACTGCGGGATGCGGCGCGGTACCGGCCTGCGCGAGACAAGTACAAGATCTACATCCTCGACGAGGCGCACCAGATCACCGATGCGGCGTTCAATGCCCTGCTGAAGACGCTGGAGGAGCCGCCGGACCATATCGTCTTCATGATGGCGACGACGCAGCCGGAGGATATTCCGCAGACGGTGCGGTCGAGGTGTCAGCACTTCAGCTTTCATGCCGTGAAGCTGGTGGACATCCTTGGCGAGCTGCGCGGCATTGCGGAGCGCGAGGGCGTGGATGCGGATGAGGCGGCGCTGGCGCTGCTTGCCGAGGCTGGCGATGGATCGATGCGCGATGCGCTGTCGATCATGGACCAGGCGATTGCGAGCGCTCCGGTGGAGGATGGCAAGCCGAGGCTCGACGTCGCACAGATTCGCGAGCTGATGGGATCGGTTCCGAATGCGGTGTTTGAAAAGATCCTTGAGGCAGTAGATGCGAATAACAGCGCCGAGGTCATTACGGTTGCGAATCAGTTGCTGGATGCGGGGAACTCTCCGGCGCAGCTGGCGCGGCAGTGTGTCCGGTATCTGCGGAACTGCGTGATTGCGAAGATCGCCGGAATCGGTGTGGATGGCGTCGGAGCGGATGGGGTAGCGGGTGAGTTGCTGCAGATCTCAGCAGATGAGCAGAGGCGTGCAGCACGCAGTGCTTCCCTGTTTGGCGAGGAGGAGCTTACGCGCTTCCTACAGGTGATGTTGCGCACCTTTGATGAGCTGGGATACCGGCAGGAGCAGCGCTTTCATTTTGAGCTGGGACTGCTAAAGCTGGTGCATCTGCGGCGGTTGCTGCCTGTGGAGGAGGTTCTGAGCCAGTTCCCTGTTGCCGGGGGCTCGGGGCCCGTGCGGACCAAGGGTGTGACTGCTGCGGCTCCATCTGCCGCGAGGAGTGTGTTGAACGCTCCGGTGGTCCCCGTTAGCACAAAGCCGGCGTTTTCTCCCTTTGAAACGGACAAGAATCGGAGGCGATTTGAGGGTGGAGAGACGGTGGCACCCACTCCAGTCGCAGCCGCGGTGCCCGTAAAGGCTGCGCCAGTCAAGCTGCAGGAGACGGTATCGGTGGCTGTTGCAGAGCCGCTGGTTGTCGCAGAGCCTTCGCTCGTCGCTGTGGCGGCAGAGATGCTTGGCATGGGGTCGGCAGTTGCGGTGTTGGAGCCTGAGGTTCCGGTGCAAACGCAAGACTCTGATTTGGAACCGTCGCCAGCATATTCTGTATCCGCTTATCCATCGGAGAACTCTGCCGAGGAGTTGCAACGCATAGCCACCGAGGCTCTGTACAAGGCGAAGGGGCAGGACTCCGCCGGGGATGGGCTATCGGATGCCGAGTGGACGATCAGCGGCAACGAGCTGCGCGTCCAGACCGAGAAGTCGAAGACGATGTTGCCGATCGTGGTGAACGCCGAGGCGGAGAAGATCGTCCGCGCAGCGTTGCGGGACGCCGGGGCTGGAGCATTGAAGCTAATCTTGCTACCCGGTACTGCGACATCCACGGAGAAGAAGAAACCGCGCCCGGCGAAGTCCGGGAGTGCTCAGGCCAAGGCTTTGGAGCATCCTGTCGTGCAGCAGGCGCAGCGGCTGTTTCATGCAGAGGTTCGAACCGTGATCGATCTGCGAGACGACGACTAGAGAGAGAGGACTCAATGGATTTTTCTGATCTCGGCAAGATGAAAGAGATGATGGGGCAGGCGAAACAGATGCAGGAGCAGATGGAGAAGAAGCTCTCTGAGACTGTGGTCGAGGCTTCGAGCGGTGGCGGCGTGGTGACAGTGCGCATGAATGGCAAGAAAGAGCTGCTGCGGTTGAAGATCGAGCCCTCTGCGATCGGCAGCGCCGGGAGCGATCTCGAGCTGCTGGAAGATCTGATTACGGCTGCAGTCAACGAGGCGGGGCGCCGGGCAGACGATGCGATGAAGGCCAGTGTCGCCGGAATGATGGGCGGCCTTGGACTGCCAGGGCTGGGCGGATGACGAACCGGTTCGCGGAGCCGATGGCGCGGCTGATCGAGGAGCTAAGGAAGCTGCCGGGGATCGGAACAAAGAGCGCTCAGCGGCTTGCCTTCCATGTGCTGCGGTCTCCTTCCGAGGATGCCGAAGCGCTGGCTGTGGCGATTCGGGAGTTGAAGCTCCATCTGCGGCTGTGCTCGGTCTGCAACAACATTACAGATGTCGATCCTTGCGGGTATTGCACCAACCCGCTGCGGAATCAGCGGCTGGTATGCGTGGTGGAAGAGCCTACCAACATCGCGACCATCGAGAAGACGCGGAGCTACGGGGGCGTGTACCACGTGTTGCATGGGACACTGTCGCCTATCGGCGGAGTTGGCCCGGAGCAGCTGCGGATTGCCAACCTGCTGACTCGGCTGGACGAGGTGGATGAGGTGATCCTGGCGACCTCGCCTACGACGGAGGGCGAGGCGACGGCGGGGTATCTCGCGCAGGAGCTGCGGAAGATCAACGGTGAGGTGAAGGTAACTCGGATCGCGACCGGGGTTCCGGCGGGCAGCGATATCGAGTATGCCGACGAGGTGACGATGACGCGGGCTATGGAGGGCCGGCGGGAGTTTTAGATATATCCCGTCTCGGTCACGAATTTGTAACATGCGCTTCAGTTTTTATTAAGGACGCGGTGATATAAGGACAAATATGAGCTTGAATGACTCCTCCCTATCCCGCCGCCGATTTCTTCAGCAAAGCTTTGCCTTCAGTGCGCTTGCAGCGCTTGGTACAGTTCCCTCCTTCGCCCGCAAGGCGAAGACTTCCAAGGAAGCAGCAGGATCGAATCTGCTCATGGTGGGCGACTGGGGTTATGAGAACTTCGACGCACAAACCCGCGTCTCAGCCGCAATGCAGCAGTATGCTCACGAACACAGTCTGACGACCGATGCCCTGCTGATGCTTGGAGACAACTGGTACGGTCCTCTCGTCGGCGGAGTCGCATCCGAGCGCTGGAAGACCCAATTCGAAGATATGTACCCGAAGAGCGTCTTTAACTGCCCGGCCTATGCCATTCCGGGCAACCACGACTACCAGCGCATGCCGGAGAGCAAGGTTGCGGCGGAGTTGGAGTACGCACGCAAGGGCGGAACGCGCTGGACGATGCCCTCACTCTGGTACCGGTTCGATTTCCCGGCTGTCAATCCCGTGATGACCGTGATTGCGCTCGACAGCAATGTGCCTCATGCCCCGGGAGTTCAGGAAAAGGGTAGTAACTTTACTCAGACGCCCGAACAATACGCAGAGCAACTCGCCTGGTTGGAGGCTGAGTTGTCGAAGCCGCGTACTACACCGTTCCTCGTAGTGATGGGACATCACCCGATCTTCTCCAATGGGCCGCATGGCGACCACAAAGTTCTGATACGGGATTGGGAACCCCTGCTCCGCAAGCATAAGGTCCACATGTATCTGGCGGGCCACGATCACGACATGCAGCATCTCGAGTTCGACCAGCATCCCACGTCGTTTGTCCTGTCTGGCGGAGGCGGCGCGGATCTTTACACGTTGAAGATCCAAGAGACTCAGCGTGGGCCAATGGCGGAGAAGGTCTACGGCTTCAGCCATCTCGAAGCGACGCATGAGAAGCTGACGCTGCGTCACATGGACGAGACCGGGAAGTTGATCCACGCCTTCGAGAAGATGCGGGATGGCAAGGTGCAGATCGTTTAGCGATCTGTACCCTGCCTTCTAACTTCGCTCGGAGCTGAGATTCGTACCAGTCATCTCTTTTGGCTGCTCTAAATGAAGCAGTGAAAGGATCGTGGGGGAGATATCGCGCAGGCTGCCGCCGGGACGGAGAATGCGGTGGTGGCTGGTGTCGGGCTCATCGGTGACGAGGATGAAGGGCACTGGGTTGGTCGTGTGGGCGGTGTGGGGGCCACCGGTCAGCGGGTCGATGAGCATCTCGGCGTTGCCATGATCGGCGGTGACGAGCAGAGACCCTCCCCGCTGCTTGATCGCCTGATAGATGCGGCCAAGCTGGGTGTCAACGGTTTCAACGGCGCGGATCGTGGGCTCCAGCTTGCCGGAGTGGCCGACCATGTCGGCGTTGGCGAAGTTCACGATGATGACGTCGAAGGCTGTGTCGTTGACGGCCTTCACGACGGCGTCCGCGATGCCTGCAGCGGACATCTCCGGGGCAAGGTCATAGGTGGCCACTTTCTGCGAAGGGACGAGAGCGCGGTCTTCGCCGGGGAACGGCTTCTCGATGCCGCCGTTGAAGAAGTAGGTGACGTGAGCGTACTTCTCCGTCTCGGCTACGCGGAGGTTCCGGAGATTAGCCTGGGCCATCACGTTCGCTAACAGATTGTCCATCGATTCGGGCGGGATGACGACGGGCAGCTTGAAGTTCTTGTCGTATTGCGTCATGCAGACGTAGTGGATGTTCTTCGGCGCGAGGGAGCGGGGAATCTCGGCTTCGAGCTCGGCGGCCTTGGGCAGGTCGTTGGCATCGTTCGCGGTGAGACCACCTGCGACGTCCGAGTTGCGGGCGAGCACGCGGGTGATCTGGCGAACGCGGTCGGCGCGGTAGTTGAAACAGATGCAGACATCGTTGTCGCGGATAGGTCCGACAGGGTGGCCGCTGGCATCGATGCAGGTAAAGGGGGTAATGAACTCGTCGGTGATCTCGTTGTTATAGAGCTCGCGGACCCGAGCGATGGGGTCGTGGTAATCGCCACCCGGCGGCGTGCCGGTGACTATCGCATCGAAGGCTTGTCTTTCCTTCTCCCAGCGGAGATCGCGGTCCATGGCGTAGTAACGGCCGCTGACAGAAGCTATTCGTCCGACGCCGATCTCGCGAAGCTGCTGCTGGAGGGCGTCGAGGTAGCCGAGGCCGCTGGTGGGCATCGTGTCGCGGCCATCCATGAAGGCATGCACGAAGACGCGGGTGAGCTTATGCTGCGCGACCATCTTGAGCAGAGCATAGAGGTGACGCTGGTGCGAGTGGACTCCGCCATCGGAGAGAAGGCCGAAGAGGTGCAGCGCAGAGCCGCGCGACGCGGCGAGCTTGATGGCAGCGGTCAGGACGGGATCGCTGAAGAGGTTTCCGTCGGTGATGGCAGTGTCGATGCGGGTCATGTCCATGCGGACGATGCGACCGGCACCGAGGTTCAGGTGGCCGACCTCGGAGTTGCCCATCTGACCGTCGGGCAGACCGACGTAGTGGTCGCTGGCACGGATGAGGGTGTTGGGGTAGTTAGTCAGAAGCTTGTCGTAGACAGGCTTGCGGGCAAGCGCGATCGCGTTGCCGTGAGTCTCGGGGCGGTAGCCCCAGCCGTCGAGGATGGTGAGGACTATGGGAGATTTTGGCATTCGAAGACTTACCTCAAGGCTAAAAGGCCGATACATCTGAAACGAAGCGGCACGGCTGACGCCGTGCCCTTAGTAGAACAAATTCGAATTGAAGTCAGTGGTGCAGACGACCGTAACACTGTGTCGACTACTCGCCGAAGTTGACCGATTCGATGCCAAGGAACTCCGCCGACTGCCCGAGCTCTTCCTCGATGCGCAACAGCTGGTTGTACTTGGCGATGCGGTCGGTGCGGCTGGCGCTGCCGGTCTTGATCTGGCCGGCTCCTGTGCCAACGGCGAGGTCGGCGATGAAGGTGTCTTCGGTCTCGCCGGAGCGATGGCTGATGATTGAGGTGTAGCCGAAGCGACGGGCGAGTTCGATGGCCTCCAGCGTCTCTGAGACCGTGCCAATCTGGTTGACCTTGATCAGAATCGAGTTTGCAACCTTCTTCTCGATTCCCTGCTGCAGGCGCAGCGTGTTGGTGACGAAGAGATCGTCTCCGACAAGCTGGACAATATCGCCAATCTGCTTCGTCAGGAGCTGCCAGCCGTCCCAGTCGTCTTCTGCGAGACCGTCTTCGATTGAGACGATGGGATACTGCCGCACCCACGACTCCCAGAAGGCAGCCATCTCAGCCGAGGTCTTCTCGCTCTTATCCGACTTCTTGAAGACGTACTTCCCTGTCTCCTTGTTGTAGAACTCGCTGGCCGCGGGGTCGAGCGCGATGGAGATTTCTTCACCAGGCTTGTAACCCGCCAGGCTGATAGCCTCGAGGATCAGTTCGACGGCTTCGGCGTTGGATTTCAAGTTCGGGGCAAAGCCACCTTCGTCTCCGACTGCGGTGTTGTAGCCCTTCTTCTTCAGCACGCCTTTGAGGGTGTGAAAGACTTCCGTCCCCCAGCGCAGCGCGTCGGAGAAGGTCTCCGCGCCCACGGGCATCACCATGAACTCCTGGAAGTCGACGTTCGAATCCGCGTGGCTGCCGCCGTTGAGGATGTTCATCATGGGTGTCGGCAGGAGGCAGGCGTTCACGCCGCCGAGGTAACGGTAGAGCGGCAGCTTGAGGGCCTCGGCCGAGGCGCGGGCGCAGGCCATCGAGACGGCGAGGATGGCGTTGGCACCGAGCTTGCTCTTGTTCTCCGTTCCGTCGATCGAGATCATGGTGGCGTCGATCAGGCGCTGGTTGCTGGCATCCATGCCGGTCAGCTCCGGAGCCAGGATGCTTTCGACGTTTTCGACCGCTCCCAAGACGCCTTTGCCCAGGTAGTGATTTTTATCCCCGTCGCGGAGTTCGACGGCCTCGTGCTCGCCGGTGGAGGCTCCGCTGGGAACCGCGGCGCGGCCCTTGGCTCCGCCGTCGAGGATGACGTCCGCCTCTACTGTTGGGTTTCCGCGGGAGTCGAGGATTTCGCGTGCGTGGATAGAGACGATCTCGGTCATGTTGCTCCTATTGTTCTGGATTGAAAGATGTTGTGCGACGACACGGTGCGTCAGGCGCTCATTCAGTTTGGGGCGGCGGTCGACAGCGACGGTGCGCCCGCCTGTTGAAGCGATTGACTGCACTAGATTTGCGTCGGAAGAACTCACCAGATGCATTCTAGCAAAGCGTTTCAGGGCCTGGCTGAATGCCGGATGAATCCACAAGCCGGGATGCGGAGAGGCTCAGAGCTCATTTGCGGCACGGCTGCGGATGTATGCCTCACCAGCAATGTATGTCAGGGTGAAGCCGATCCAAAAGGCTGTTCCGAAGAACTGCTGGGGCTGCAGATGCGTCAGGCGCGAGGTGGCCACGAAGACACCTACTACGGGGCGGGTAGTCGCAATTCCCAGCAACACGGCGAAGGCGCGGGTCATCCATGCTCTGTGCAGGGGGAGGTCGCCGTGCAGCCAGAGGACGTACGAACGGCTGAGGGAGAACAAGAACAGAATGTCGAAGAGGAGGATGGCCGCGACCTCATTGAAGCCGCCGATCGGATGCGTATTCATCAGCAGTGCCGTAATCCCTGTTACGGCTCCCAAAGCAAACAGTGCCTGGGTGATGCGGCGATGCGCGCCCGCATGCTTCTGTCGAACCCGGGGAGAAAACCAGAAGGGTAGAAGCACTACAAGACACATCGCCGGAAGAATGTGCGCGAACGTCATGGTGCGATGAGCTGCGAAGACCGCATCGAGGGCGTCTGCCCCCGGAAACCGGGGCGGCGCGGGAGGCGAGAGCAGCACATAGACACGCCGCAGGACTGCTGCTATTGCAATGACGCAGAGTATGATAAGCGTCACCCAGGGCAAGGTGCTGCTCTTTGCCGTTGAAGGAGCGAGTGTTCCGGAGGGCATGGGCCACCTCGTGTCAATTAGAGGAAGGTACGTAAGTATTAGTAGATTCGGTTCCCTTCCGGTGATTTTGTACTATGGAGCTTGCAGAGCTTCTACCCTTTTCATAGGGGAGTACCGGCAATCGGCGCTCTCGGAGTCGTCCTCGAGGAATTCTGTCATGAAGGTACAAATCGCCACCGCCGCTCTTGTTCTTGCTGCAGTTCCCGGTATCGCCCAGAACACCGGAGTCTCCAACCCTGAGCCTGTACCGATCACGACTACCAGCGACGATAACGTTACTGCGTCTGCCCCAGCGAGTGACGCAGCAGGCCGACGTCCGCTGGCAGCGAAGCCTCAAGCCGGCAAACCGGCCGCGCCTTCGGCTCCTACAGGCGAGGTCTACGGATCTTATGTGCCTTACAAAGGGGCAACGACGGCAAGTATCGTGAAGCACGATGTGCCCGTCGGCGATGTCGATGCGCAGATCGTGACCAGCGTCCCAGAGCGCGAAGGCGAGCTGGGCGAAGGCACTTTGCTACGTGTGGAGATGAAGGAGAGCCTCTCAACAGCCAGCACGATGCCGGGAACGAAGTTCACCGCCCAGGTGGTTGAGGCAGTCGAGAAAGACGGCCGGGTCATCATCCCCATCGGCTCCATACTGGACGGACAGGTGACGGATATTCACGGTGGGCGGCGTATCGCCGGTGGTGCTGCGATGCACCTTGAGCCCCGGAGCATCACGCTTCCCGATGGAACCCACTATGTGCTTCATGCGCAGCTGATCGATACGAGCCGGAGCGACTTCAAAGTAGATCGCGAGGGCACGCTGAAGCGGCGCGAGCACCCGAAGGAGACGCTGGCTGTCATGTCGTTGGCCACCGGAAGCTCTGCGGTTGCCGGAGCGATGATCGGCGGAGGAGTTGGTGCGGTGGTCGGAGCAGGCTTGGGCGCGGGGGTAAGCACCTTCATCTGGCTGAAGCAGGATCGACAGGCTTCAATCCAGAAGGACGTTCGGCTGGTCTTCAGCCTGACCATGCCCATGATGCTGACACCTCTGAATAATGGCACTGTCAGCAGTGTTATGACGCACGCGGATGTGTCGCAGAGTGCAGGCGCTGCACAATAAGCCGCTGTTATTAGTCTCTGACCTGGGCCAATAGGCGCTTCCAGTTCTTCTGGGTGCGCCTATAGCTTTTTTTCAGGTCTTCCAGAATGCGCTCGAAGTCTCCGTGGCCGCTCATCTTGCGCCAGGCAGGGTTCTTGCTGAACCAAGGGTAGTTTTCGTTTCCCAGATAGATGGCACGGCGCAACCAGTGCAGCGCCTCGGACTCATCCCCATCCAGCGCGAAGTAGGTGGCCAGCCGGTAGGCCATCTCGCTGTCGGCCTCGGCTGCCGAGAGCGTCTCATCGACGATGAAGGTAGCCGCCTTTTCGCGGTCGCCGAGCTGCACGTAGCAGAGCGCAATCGTAGGGAAGACGATACGCAGAGAGGATTCGTCGCGGATCACATTTTCTAGGGTTTCGATGGCCTTGGGCAGATCGCCCGTGCGCATCTGCTGGTAGCCGAGGGAGATCCGGAGCAGAGGCTGTTTGGGCTCGAGCGTGAGACCCTTTTCTATCTCGTCAGCGGCCAACTCCATCTGGTTCTGGTACTGGTACACGCGGGCGCGGTGGTTGTAGATCATGGCCGCGTTAGAGGGGTTCCTACGCAGCGAGGCGTTGAACTGGTCGAGTGCCTCCTCATACATGCCGTCGATCCGCAGTGTCTGGCCGGCGACAAGACGGACGTTCCAGTCGTTGCCGGCAGTCTGCAGCAGATGCTCAATGCCGTGGCGCGCACTCTCCTTCTCTCCACGGGAGAGAAGCATGTAGACGCGGTAGAGATTGGCTTCGACCGAGCCGGGGTCAAGCTGCAGCGCCTTGTCGAAGGCGCGGCGAGCTTCGAGGACATGCATCTGGCCGCCGAGTCCGTGACGGGCGTACTGCAGGTGCGTAATGCCGAGGCCAGACCAGCCGGGAGCGTAGTTCTCGTCTTGCTTGACGACGTTCTCGAAGAGTTCCCGGGAGCGATCCAGATCGTCGCGGCTGCCGGTGCGGGTCATAAAGGAAGAGAGGACGGCGCGAGCCTGCAGATACTCCTCGGAGAGGTCTTCTGAGAGAGAAGCTGCACGGTGATTCTCGTTTGTACCCTGCAGGTCGCCGAAGCCCTGCAACGTGCTGAAGACCTCATTGCAGATCTCCGACTGGACCGAGACCAAGTCGAAGGAGGCTACGTTGATCGATCCCCCGGCGCGAACGCTCTGGCTGGCTACGTCAAGCAGCTGCCAGTTGAGGTCAAATCCTTTATCGGAACGGAGAAAGTTCCCCGCGAGCACGAAGTTGACGAGCAGCTTCTTCCCGATGCTCAACGGATCGAGCTGCTGCGTGGCGACCGTCATCAGGGAGCTTGAGGGCCGCACGACCAGTGACGGCATCCGGGCCAGCCGGGCAGCGATGGCGTCGGCCAGGGCATAGCCGTACAACGGAGCCACGTCGGCGGGGCCATAGTTGATGAAGGGGAGAACAACGATGCTATTGTTCTGCTTGTTGGCCGTAGTCGTGCCGGATTCACGAAAGCGCTCGGCGAGCATGGAGAGGATGCCGGTGGTACGCTTCTCCTCCTCGGGGCTATCCAGTGCCAGACGGCCCTGCGAGGGCAGCAAAGTAAGGGAATCTCCGCCGGGCATCAGGACGGAGTCGAGCTGCATGGAGCGCATGATCGTCTTGAGGCCTTCGCGCAGATCGGCGGCGGAGGCAAAGCGGGCGGAGGGCTGCTTCTCCAGGCACCGGAGAATGACGCTCTCCAGCTCGACAGGGAGATGAGGCGCAATCTCGCGGATCGAGGGAGGGTCGGCGAACTGGATCGCGCGAATGCTCTGGAACTCCTGCGCGTCGGGGCGGTGGAAGGGATGACGGCCGGTGGCGAGCTCGTAGAGGATCAGGCCAAGGGCGAAGATGTCGGACTGGACGCTGGACTGGCCGGTGACGAACTGCTCGGGAGCCATGTAGGCGATGGTTCCACCACGGGCGGTGTAGGTGGCGCCAGGAGCGGGTGGGGTACGCTTGCTGGCCGGACCTGCCGGGTCGAAGTCCGCCTGATCGGGAGCGAGGCGGCGTGCGAGGCCAAAGTCCAGGATCTTGATGAGGCCGCCGTCGGTGAGCATGACGTTGGCGGGCTTGAGGTCGCGATGGAAGATGCCCAGATTGTGCGCTGCCGACAGACCATCCGATGTCTGGATACCAGCCGATAGGACGAGTTGGAGGCTGGCAGGACCCTCGGCGATGAGCTTGTCGAGGCTCTTGCCGGGGATGTACTGCATGACGATGTAAGCTTCCTCAGAGTCTCCGGCCTCCGCGGGAGCTTCGCCTACGTCATAGATAGCGCAAACGTTAGGATGGTCTATCGCGGAGGCGAGCCGAGCCTCACGGAGCTGTGTGGCCCGCATCTGCTCGATGGAGAGATTGCCGCGCTTCAGTAGTTTGAGGACAACGGGACGCTGGAGGAGCGTGTCGTTGGCGAGAAACACAACGCCGCTGCCGCCGGAGCCGATCTTTCGGACAAATTCATACTGCTTGATGAGGCGGCGCTTCATGCCTCTATTATCGCAAGCGATTGCGATGTGGAACGCAACAAGCCATCACTTCCGTAGGAGATACGTTTCAAAAAGGGAGCGAAGTTCGTCGATCTGAGTTATGAGGGATCTCTCGTTTGCCAGCGAAATTGAGCCACGCGGCCAGGACAAATCGGTCTTCACCAATTCGATACCTGCGGTTTAATGGCGAGGTGCACCACTCCCACGCTCCCAGGGGCGTGGCGTAACGGGGTCATCCTGCCAGCGTTGGCGACGGCCTACGAGGAACATGATCAGCCCAAAGACGAACATAATCGCACCCCAGGTCAGATTGAGGTTGATTCCCATCGATTTGTCATAGATGGCGCTATTACGGGTGACGAACCCATACAGGCTGATGATTCCTCCTGTGATGAGGAAGATGAGGCCGAGGGGAATGCGGATGTCGAGTCCCATGAGGGTTCCTTTGCTAGTGCGCTAGGCGAAGACGAGATTGAGAACGAGGAGCATCGCGAGTACGGCGATAGCCAGGGTTGCCGGCTTCTGGTACCAGCTCAGATGGGTTTCGATGGGCTTTGGCGTCAGTGAGTAGACCAGACCGACCAGGTCGGACTCTTCGCGGGGCCTGGTAACGAGGCTGACCGCAGCGGTCACGATCAGATTGACCGAGAAGGCGAAGATGGCAGTCCAGAAGTTCTGCGCCATATCACTGGGATAACGGTGAACGATGGTGATCCAGCCGCCATGCAGGCCGGTTGCAGCGTCGACTGGAATGGTGAGGCCGTGGTGAAGGAGGGCGGCTCCGGTTCCGGCAAGCAGGCCGGTGAAGGCTCCGTGGCCGGTAGTGCGCTTCCAGAACATGCCCAGCAGGAAGGTGGCGAAGAGAGGCGCGTTAACCATCGAGAAGATGAGCTGCAGCGCGTCCATGATGTTGTTGAAGCTGGTAGCGGCGTAGGCGGCTCCGATGGAGAGCAGTATGCCTCCTACCGTGGCCATGCGGCCCATCCATAGGTAGTGCGCATCTGTCCCCTTCTTGTTGATGTAGGCCTGATAGATGTCGTAGGTCCAGACGGTGTTGAAGGCGGTGACGTTGCCGGCCATTCCCGACATGAAGCTGGCCAGCAGCGCGGTGAGGCCAAGGCCGAGGATCCCGGTTGGGAAGAAGTGGAGGAGCATGACCGGGATAGCGAGATCGTAGTTGTAGACGGGGTTGCCGTTGGTATCGAGGACAGGCTGACCGTTGAGCGCGTTCGTCTTCTGCGGGATGATGCCGTGGGGGTGCCGCTCGACGAGGGGAATGACGTGGCCGTTGGCCGTCGTGGTCTGTACCGCAACGGAAGGTGTCGTGGAGGCCACCGCGGCGGAGGGAATGTTCGTCGCCATATGGGAGGTCACCGTAACGGCGATGAGGCCGGGCAGGATGACCAGGAAGGGGAAGAACATCTTGGGTATGGCAGCGATGAGGGGAACGCGGCGGGCCGAGACCTCGGAGTCCGCGGCCATGGCGCGCTGGATGACGAGGAAGTCTGTACACCAG
>Ga0193743_1001591_pt1 | contig 16836 bp, 14 predicted proteins | sample L2c2metaG_FD_143038 | JGI IMG/M metagenome (GOLD analysis project Ga0193743, IMG submission 143038) | Soil microbial communities from a riparian zone of the East river system, Colorado, United States - L2c2 | ecosystem: Environmental > Terrestrial > Soil > Riparian zone | place: USA: East River...
CAATTAAAAATTCTGATTATGTTTCGCAGTTTGCCGAATCTATTGAGAATTAATCCAGAATGATATGTAGAAGGATACATTACATATTGGGCTAAATTTAGGTAGAATCTTACATTCTGTACATATTTTAATTGTCTCGAAATTGATACAAAAGGTAATAATCTACTAAACGCAAAATTGAGGCAGAACATATAAATCTCGCCAGATTCTAATTATCTTTTGCACTTTAGCAGAATTAAATAAGAATTAAATATTCTGCTATGTGCAAAATTTAATGGTTTTGCAATACATTCTACCACGATTCTGCACACCGCAAAATAGTCCCCTTCCAGCAGTGTCATTCCCTGGGACTTTTAAATCATACACCCCGGTGTAATCCTATCGCATTACTTATACATGTTTGCCTACACCTTTCACCGTACACTATATATAGTAGAGCCCCTAAGGATTGCCTTTTCTTCCTTCCTTTTCTTCTTTCCTCTTTTCTCATACATTAGTCTACGTGTACACAAGCCTACAAGACATACCCTGATCCTCTTCTCGACTGTCTGATTCAGTGAGGCGGACGCAACCGCCTTTCACCCGGTATGTTCCCCATTCTAGAACTCTTCAAGATTACGCTGCTAGCCTTGATATCAAGCGCCTATACCGAAGCCTGCTGCTCTTAGCTTCTCTTGCTACTTTTATTAAGTTACGAGGTTGTGCAGCTTTTGCTATCGCTGCGCAGGACGGTTCTAGAGAAGATTTCTTAGTCCCAGCAATGTCGGCCATGGTGTCAAATGGAGTTCATTGAGAGTGTCCAAGGCTCCGATGCGGGCATCAGGTTTTTCGATGTCAAGATCCTTGGAAGAGGCGAGCAATTTATGCCTGTAGATTTACAGATAGCGGGTCAGATTTTATACAGGAATGGGCTATCCAGATTGCATTAATCCAAAACCGTTCTAATCATGGGGTCCGTATATACTGATGCTGGAGGATAGAAAAGCGGGGACACAAGAAGCTAGCTCCCCAGAAATCGATCGAAATACATGGGCGTCGATAAGGCCTCAGTGTCGTTAAACCTGAAGAGGACAAACGAAGTTTGAGATACGATTTGATAGGTCGATGCCAACAATTATTGATGAGAGGCCACAGTACGATAGAAGCTGCAGATAAAGAGTGCGCTCATGATCAAGATTGTCCAATCACATCGATATTTGCAGCGTGCTTTGAGTTTTCGCATCAGTCCAATCGCTTGCCAAAGCAGCCGGGTGGCTCTGAGACTTGAATATCGCGGGCCGGGTTCGGATTGGTGGAACGCTGGAAGTAAATTACGGTTCGCAGTGTACCAACGACGCAGAAAGACTACAATGGAGACAACAATATGTGGAGAAAGGCTTTATTGTTGATGAGAACGCAGAGGGGCGTCCAATTGTGCTCAGCAGATCAGAAATACAGGGCCTTTGGTGGACTCATCGACAGAACTTCACCTGTCTCCTGGCAAGCAACCACAGTAACAGAAATAAGTATTGGCACTATCAAAATCGGAGAGGAGACACTGCCAATTGCACAATTATCAGACTGAGGCCGCAGGGAAGTACGATTCGGTCACGGTGAATTGAGTTCTGAGCAAGCACCGGGTGGTACAAGGCTGGTTCTCGGATTGCAGACCTGTTGGGCATTGTGTTGTTCAGAGTCTGTCGTGTGAAAAGTGTACGTAAACAAATAAATCGACTCGAGCTTGCACCGCGAAAAGCGATATAAAATTGCAATGGAGACGACAGTACGTATTAGTAAATATTTTCATGATAGGGTCGTTGACGAAAACGCAGTTAGGGCTCCAATGTCCTCAACAAGTCAATGCAAGGCCTTTGGTCGACTCATCGACGGAACAAATTGAATTTAAACTCACCAGCATCTCCTGGTACACCTACAGACGATCAGGGCACTGCCAAAGTCGGCGAGAGCTTACCAGCACCACCCGCTCAAGCTGGATTAGACGTTAACACGAACATTTCTGTGGTGAACGGAAAACGAAAAACCCGTTCATCCAGAACGGTGGAAGGGAGCAGCAAGAGAACGAAGACGGCCGCATCTGGAGGCGCGATTGCGAAGAATCATTCACCTCCAATAGCAAGATTGTCAGATTTAGGCGGGATAGAGTCTTGCATTGAGAAAATGCTTGAACTAGTCGCGATGCCTCTCTGCCACCCAGAGGTCTACTTACATACGGGCGTTCAGCCACCTCGTGGAGTACTACTCCACGGCCCTCCAGGTTGTGGAAAGACGCTTCTAGCTCATGCAATGGCTGGGGTATGTGGTCAACCATTTTTCATGATCCTACCTGCATTGATTATGTCTCGCAGGAACTCGGTGTACCTTTCATCAGCATTTCTGCTCCTTCTATTGTATCCGGTATGTCAGGAGAGTCGGAAAAGACACTTAGAGATACGTTTGATGAAGCAAAGGTATGTATATCGCCATTAGATATCACCATTGGCTAAGCAATATCTTCGCATAGCGTGTTGCCCCTTGTCTATTATTCATAGATGAAATAGATGCTATCACTCCAAAACGAGAGAGCGCTCAAAGGGAGATGGAACGGCGAATTGTAGCTCAATTCCTGACCTGCATGGATGGTGAGAGCAGCCGCAAATTGACCATGAAATTTTTTCATTAATATGAATATAGACATGTCTTGGGAGAAGAACGATAATAAGCCTGTTATCGTTATTGGTGCTACTAATAGACCGGATTCACTAGATGCTGCTCTGCGAAGGGCAGGCAGATTTGATCATGAGATTAGTATGGGCGTTCCAGACGATGAGGGAAGAGCCAAGTAAGTAAAATCATCTTCTTATCAACAAACCTTTCTTAATCCCTTTTGCCAACATAGAATTTTGAAAGTTCTCTGTGCAAAGCTGCGTTTAGAAGGTGATTTCAACTTTAACGCGCTCGCTAAGGCGACCCCTGGATATGTCGGCGCGGACCTTTCAGCCCTTACCGGTGCTGCTGGCATTATCGCTGTGAAAAGAATCTTCAAGCAAATATCCGACGGGACACTCGCACTTCCTGACCCAGAGCTGCAGGTGGTTGAAGTGGAAGAAGAGCAAGATATTTCGATGGCAGTTGATAACCCTCCAACAATTGACGTACCCCCGACATCCATCTCCATACTACAACTTCGGTCAGATCCATCAACATCAAACCTACCCCTCTTTTCTGGCTTATCTTCCCAACTCACATCTGGCTCAATTGCCCATTTCCTCATCGCTCACCCAGACCCACTGACCGAAAGCCAACTTGCCCCGCTGTGTATCACGCCAGCTGATTTTATGCTCGCATTAAAACAGGTGCAGCCTTCATCCAAACGCGAAGGCTTTGCTACTGTTCCAGACGTGACCTGGGCTGACATCGGGGCATTACGCGATACGAGAGAGGAACTTCATATGGCAGTAGTACAGCCTATAAGGAGACCCGATTTATTCAGTGCCGTTGGCATTGTCGCTGCGTGTGGGGTGTTGCTCTGGGGTCCTCCTGGATGCGGGAAAACTTTGTTAGCCAAAGCTGTCGCAAACGAATCAAGGGCAAATTTTATCAGCGTGAAAGGTCCTGAGTTGCTCAACAAGGTATGAATGTATTCTTCATTGTGTTCATGTAAACTGACATGTATTACAGTATGTTGGAGAGAGTGAACGAGCCGTGCGTCAGGTATTCTCCCGTGCTCGTGCCTCTTCACCTTGTATCATCTTTTTCGATGAGCTAGACGCTCTTGTACCTCGGCGTGATGACAGTCTCGTATGTTTAGTATCTTGCACATTAGGACCTAGGCTGATCAACCCCGCTGACAGTCTGAATCCTCCGCTCGTGTTGTTAACACTCTGCTAACCGAGCTCGATGGTCTGGATGGTCGTAAAAGTGTTTACGTGATCGCAGCTACCAACAGACCTGACATGATTGATCCCGCAATGGTACGTCCTGGCCGACTCGACAAACTGCTTTACGTCGACCTGCCATCCGCTGGCGAACGGGCTGAGATTGTGCGCACTCTCTTGCGCAAGGTACCCCTGGGCAGCGTGAACGATGCATCCGGATCATCACCAGAAATGATCAGGGAAGAGATTGAACGTGTGGTTGGGGAACGGTGCGATGGTTTCAGTGGGGCAGACTTGGCTGCACTAGTAAGGGAAGCTGGCGTCGTGGCGTTGAAACGTACGTTGGGAGCTCTGGATGACATGGACGACGATGCTGAGATGTGCAAAAGTCCAAGAGTGGTTGTCGACTTGCCTGATTTCCTCCAAGCATTGGGTAAAGTCGGACCCAGTGTCAGCGTGGCTCAAAGGCGAAGATATGAAAATCTTCGGTCGAAATTCGGAGGCCTACCAGTACGGATCGGAAAAGATGAAGAGGATAAACGGGTCGATGTACAATCGTGATTTTTTCGTGGCTGGTTCCTTTCCCGACATACCGCAGAGTACTTTGATTGCCTTGTATCAAGTTATATGCATAAAATACTTAGAAACGACTCCTGTAGTTTACAATATCACACACAATATGCCGAACGCTGGGACTTGAATTTTGCAATTGGGATAAAGGCCCAATTAAATAATATTGGAATGAAGGCCCTCATATACCCATAGCTAGTAATAAGCCACCACAGGTACGTTCAATAACTAACAACATCAACAAACTCAGGGAATTCAGGGTCAAAAAAGGGTACTATGGGAAACTGTCAAGAGCTGTCAAGAACTGTATAGCGACCCATAGTATTACTCACCTTACTCAATGATCACCGCTCCAATTTGGCCCAAAATCGGAGATATGGATTTCGAACTTTCTTCCGCGCGGTCGAATTGGCCGCTGGTGTGCTGTCCAAATTTAGCGGTGACTCAGTTTTGTGCATCATAGGGTGTACGGGCAACCGCATGATGACTTTAAGTTTGTCCAGCCACAGCCTAAGTTAGCCCAGTGCTGGTTCCAAACAAGAAGTACATGAAAACTTGGGAATTCTTACAACGTCGGGATGGGCTTGCATCAGACAAGCAAGCCCATAGAACGGACCAAATTATTAATAATATTAAGTTGAACTTGTACCTATAGATCGTGATAAGATCACGACTACATACTCGTCAGTAAATTGAGTGTTTTTTATTTATGGTCAACCGTAGACATTCACCTCAGTTACGATAGAACGGACTGAGGTTGATTTTACTACTCTAGTGCATATATACGTGTAATAAATGAAATAAAGGATGAAAGGAGAAGAAAGAATGACATAAAGAATGAACGACGAGCCGCTTGTCTCACGTTTGTGCTTACGGGGTAAACGATGACTGATGCTCTCAACCACGTCCCACCTAGACTTCCCGGTGCGGTGCATGTCCAGGGTTGCACATACTGATTTGGTAGCTGATTGAATTTTAGGCCCAGCCGTTATTTCGGTAATACTTATGGGGGAGGGTGGATAATTTTGGGGTTAAAAACTTGAACTACCTCATTCTTATTCAAACATGAATATCCAAGTCTAAGGTAATTTTAACATAAGACAATCGTTTGGTAAATCTCAATCTATTCTGCCATTCTGTCCATAAGGTTATAGACTTGTGATCCGGATCGGGCCGTTCAATAATCAGAAATCACTACCATTGGATCCAGGGTCATAGCGCCACTGGCCGCAAAGATCAGTTTCAAAGCCACCCTGCGAAGGGATCATCCCATAAATATCAGAGTTAGAAAATAGAATTAAGCTTATAAACACACCTGTTTGCCGTTCACTCCGCCAGTGTTGCAGCCATCAAGAGGCAGTCTGAGGAGTCGATTGCAGTTGCCGTCAATCGTGAAGCCGCCACAGCTAATAAAGGCATATGTTCGTCAGCGTATAGGAAGGAGCATTGCATATAACGCACTTAGTAAGAGCTTCAGCGCTCACTAGTATGGTGAATGTCCCATAGTTATAGCGAGTCTATAATTATAATTTATCGTGAGCTGAACTCGAACAGATGACAAAGAAGATGAGTCTGACCCAAATGCTCGTTCCAGGTTTAACAAATTGGCCAATGGCATGATTGCTAGATGGCGCGTTGATTAATTCGACGGGATGGATATGATATAGTTAAATGGATCAGCGTACTTGCACCAGTCGTCAATGACAGATGTGGAAGGTGCACGGTCGACCTGAGAGATGCGGCCAAAGGCGCGTAATGAGATTGAATAGCGTCACGAAAGAAGAGGGTATACATACAGAAGTCCCTTTGTCGTAGCAGGTGATGACCTCTGTACCTGTGCGCTTTGAAAGAGTGGCACTTCCAGCTAATAATAGAAGTTACGACATCAATATTAACGTTGATTAGAGTAGTTGCAGATAGCCAACCTTCAGTAATTCCACTTTCGACACTGATCCACTGTGGAAATTCAAAGAATATTGTCAGATATGGAGTAACACTGTTTATACAGTAGACAATAGATAGCCAATATTGTCAATTTACCTTTTCATCCCGGACCGAAGGAGTTGTGGATAAAGTCCCTGCGAATGCAGAGGTGGCCATAGCAAGGAGTAAGGCAGCGGTAAAGAATTTCATTGTTATGTTTAGTTTGTGCTGGTGTTGGAGAGGGAATTGATTCTGGTACTTGCTCTACAAAGAGGGTGGCTTTTATACCTCAGACCTATGTTTTAATTTCCAACGAATTTGGGGAGTATCAATATTGTGTGTACCAAAATATCTGCATCATTCAGGTTCGGAGTTTCTGATTGACAGAAGGCTGAGCGGATGTACTCCGAGTTACCTGGATCCATACTCACAAGTATTTGGATGCCGAATACATGAGGACATTCATGAATCAAGAAGTGTAGCAGCGATCAATGGTGCCGGTACTGCCGCAGCAAATGCTGGACGCGCAATATATGCACCAACCTCCTAAGCATATCTTTTTATCGAAAAAAATTGTTTATGTTGAGCTCGTTGTGTGACTCCTACATAAACTTAAATGAGGACATGTTGTGGCTGTTGCTCAAAAAATATCTGTTGCTGCAGTTTGACGTGTATTGCTATTTATAACTTATATCAAGTTACAAGGATCGTGATGGCCAAGTGCGATGGCGGCTCAGGTCGGTGACCGCTATTTTTGCAACAATAAAATTCCTACGAAAACCTTTTTTTAAAAATAGTGAGATGAATTAAAATATCCCAGAACATACTTAGAAGGTATGTACAACATCAGGTTGACCCTAAATTGATCAAACTGTGTTGCAGGCGGCTCAGGCAATCGTGAGTGAGAGGTGTATTTCCTCGAGTTGAATTGATTGACTTTGGATTGAGATCGCGAGCTGATGAACCACCTCGATATGCGTCCATCCACCGATACATCTGTTGTCCCCACTTCCGGATGGTCTCGAGTGTAACGGTTCTCAGAGCTCTTCGGCAAATTCTCCCGCAAGCCAGGAAATGTATCTCATTTGGGCCGAATCGGAGATACAAATTTGATACAAATTTCAAATTTTCTTCTCCTTGCGCTAAAAGTGGCGGTGACTGAGTTTTAAGCAGCCACAGCATTAGTCCAGTGCTGATGCCAAACAAGAAGTACATGGAACATGTCGCAATGGACCTACATCAGACAAGCGACGCACTGCTATTGTACAAGAATAACTTGGTCATAAATTGGTAGTACACCTTGGTAGGTGTGAAAAATTTATGATTGCGTACCGCCACAAGTCATTCTGATAGACATCCTTTCCTGCTCCACAAGTCAACAAATACAAGTCAACACCGCATCGCTTTCCATTACCATGAGTGCTAGACAGCCTTTCTTTCTTCGGCCTGGTTCTGAATCTCAAGGAACAGCTAATCAGAAGACTTTTTTGATGGAATCTTCAAATCCTCTACATCTCACTTCACAGACAACCCCAGCAACAAATCAGTCCGAGTCAACGAAAATCCCCTTCAGTGTTCCGGGCCCATTTTCAAGCAATGGTGAAACTGGCGCTTCTCAAGTCAAAACTTCAGGGCTTGGTGGCTTGTCTAAGAAAAAGTCTGCTCACAATCTGTCTCAATCTGTCGAGAAAGATCGTAAAGGCTCTCTTAATTCGCTGGGATTTCTGGATCATAGCAACGTTCGACCTGGTACTGCAGATCCTCGATCAGAAGCTCATCAGGATCGCGCACTCGAGGCTCAGCATGGTTTTGGTTATCAGAAAGCTTCGCGTCGTTCACTGGGACTTTTAGATACTGGAAGTATCGTACGCCCCGGTACTGCAGTTCCTCATTCTAGAACCCTTCAAGATTATGCTGCTGGCCTTGATATCAGGGCGCCTATACCGAAGCCTGCCGTTCCTAGCTCATCAACATTCCTGTCTCAGAGCAGTACGTTGTGTTTTTCCTTCTTTCTCTTGCTATTTTGGTTAAATTACGGGGGAGTGCAGCCTTCTCTGACCGAATCCCAGAAAATGACGCGCATATATCCACCACTGAGACCCAAAAAGGAGCTTCTGGTAAAGCTGATGATGTAGGCGACTTGGTGTTTCAGTCGACCAAGGGAAATGCGCTCAATCAGATTGGACCTCAGCGTGTCCCTATCGAACAGCAATTCGGTCAATATAATACGTCCGAGGTGGACCACAAGCACCTCAACATATCTATGACCAGCCATGAGGTGACTGATGATGGCCGACTGAAAATGAGGGCCGTTGGGCAGACCAAGAAACGAAACAGGAACGAGATCGAGGACGGAGACGGAAGCTATTGGGTTGATAGCCAGGCTAAACGTCACAAAAGTCGTCACCGCGAGGAGTTTGAAACTGTAAGTCTTATATACCTTTTCTCCCTAACTTCACCAGGTGACATTTTTGAATTACAGAGAGGGTATGCGAAGTCTCCGCCATTTTCTCCTCGACCAGCAAGGACCAGTTCTCGAGCTTCGCATCCCGCGGGTGACGTTCCTCGGCGTTTTCCTGATGCACGCGGAAGCCCTCGATCGCCTCGTTACAGAGAACGTCGGACCACTTCCCCTGCCAATGACCGTCATATGCCTCCATATGAGCCAATTCAGGTGGAACGAGTTGCTCCGGACGACACGGGACATGCTTTCGACAAGCTTCTTGGCAGAAACACTGACGATTTTGTGAAGGAAAATATGGAGAAATACGATCGTTTGGTCAAGAAATGGACTGAATGTTCTGAGGAAGAGTGGATCGCTGGTGCCGAAGGTTTGATATCTTCATAATTTCAAAAAAATTCTTGTCGGTGACCTTGCTTGTTACCCCGCTTCCTTTTCAGTGATCGCCGAAAAATATGTGAAGCTAGTCTCCTATGTGAGATAAAAGAATTAACTTTTCCTGTCTGATAGCTGACGATGACTCGATTCTCAGGTTAAAGATTCCATGATGTACGTCTCTCCATGCGTTTTTCTTTTGTCTAAACTTGAACATACACAAGTGCAAAAATCAATGCCTATGCCAATATCCAAGTCGATATTGGTCGACACTTTTCTGACCTTTCCGAAAGGGATAAATTATTAGATGCTGCCAGGAAAAAGCTCGTCGTGGAGAGCGGGAATGTCTTGGGCTAATGGTCTCTTGCTTGTCTGATGATTCTTCTGGGACTTTGTTCATTGCCTGTACAATGCTTTGCCAACTTTTCTGAGATCAGTTGTGTACTTTTTCGCGCCTTCTGTCTTCCGTCTGTCCTGTTCCTGCTTGTAAGATATTGTATGCAATCAAAATCGAAACGATGGTTCTCCTAGTCGAACTCTCAACGATCGGTTAACCTGGTTGGGCGATGGTAATACAGTCCACTGGTCAGCCGCCAGACGGTTGGCTGCTATATAACGGCACGAAAATGTCCCAGATTCATTCCCTGCCCAGTTCTCATCGGCTGGGAGATGGATGTTGGTCTGATCCTTGACCACTACGCTATCGAATTACTCTCGTGTCTATTTCCGTCAATCTACTTGTTATCTTCTTCGCGATTCGAAGCCTCAGCGCTCTTATTCTCAAGCATCCGTACGTCGCAACTCCGATGAATACTCCTGATTCTGAACCAAGTGAGTTTTCGTGGACTCTCTAATATATTGATGTTGACGGAGGAATACGAAGGTGATTCAACTTTGAATCTATCTTTGACTGTATCTAGCACTGGGTCTATTCTATCTGAGTCTTCTCTTAACGATCTTGGTCGTCGTTCTATCACTCCCGACCTTATCTCCTCTGGATCCACCAGCAGATCTTCTTCAAGTTCTAATACCACGATAAGCTCATATGGATCAAGCGCGTCGGGGAAATCTTTCCGAATGTCCAATGCCCACTTTCAGCAGAATGGCTCACAGAGCTCAGAGTCTGAGTCGCCCTATCATAACCCATTTGGAGATTCTGCTTCGCAAATCACACCACCCATCGTTATTTCTCCTCCTAGACAAGAACAAATGATAGACGGTTCTACCCCTTCACCTTCGCCTTTGTCTGAAAGGATACCCCACGGTCTGCCGACTAGCCTAGCCCAACGACTCTTGTCGCTTGTTGACTCTGATGGTAGGCCGATCCGTCTCGTGAAACGTTCCGCATTGAAAGATATCACCAATATCGCCCCAACTCGTTCATCCGGTCCAGGGGACGATGATTGTATTGAAGATGCGCAGTGTCTCGTCTACCGATCTGCTGAAGAGTTCCTTCCAACTGTTATATCCACTCCTCCGACTTGCAATGCGCCATACTCGGATTCCGCTTTCTTTGGATCTTCTAGTAGTCGGTTTGGAGATATGTTTTCACCTGATGCGCCTCCGTCGATTGCACCTACTTTTGTCCTTCCTGAATCCTTCAAATTGTCTAATTTTGCTGGGTCCATCATCACCCGCATCTCTGGCGACATCGTGACGTCTCTAGCGGCCAAGTACCAGAATGAATATCCGGATGATTATGAGGATGACGGAGTAGTGATGGATGAACAGTTTGAATGGGAAGATGAAATGCGTTCTTTAGAGTTGAAGTTGGGATTTTATGATAAGGAGACGTGATTTGCGATTTTTTTTTTTCTCTTTTTTTTTTGTTATGGTAAAAATTCCCCCCTTCATTTTACTTTCTTTGTTCTTCTCTGGATATTTGGACTATATGCGTGTTTTTTTCTTTTACAGTAATATATTTAGTTACAGAAAAAGTCTCAAGCTACTTGGTTATAAAAATGTGATCGTGACTTGGTGACTTGCGCATTCCCGATCTTTCGACATTCATGCGTACGAGTCGTGGATCGTTTCTTCTTGTATTACACATCCCTGCCGTCCCCGTTCGGGTGTGGCCTTGAGGGGAAATGAAACGGAGGACAACATACGATGCTTTCGCGCGCTTTTCTTGGGATTTTCTTGCTGTACTATCATGTTTTTTTTTCGGTCTCAAAAGCCAATTGCTCCTTGACAGGCCCAGAATGCCACCGAGGGATGGTAAAGCTGTCCGAACCCATCGTTACTATAGATGGCTATATAATTACTTGAGGTGATTTTAGAGATTGCCATTCTCACACAGCAACAACGACACCTATAGCCATCAGTCACCCTACCCATCCTTCAAAAGCCCCGTCTTCCAAGGCTCCAAATGTCTGTGCATCTGGCTGTGCAAATGATCTCTCCAATGTCAGCCATAAATATCGTACTTGATAATCGACAGACGGTAGACCTTATAAATAAATATGATTAGATAATCAGGATTTCTTGCGAATACACCGAACGACTGACTTCTTCAGCCAGGACATAGTTCCATGCGAGAAACGAGGGACGCTTGAAAAAACAATCAGCCATATGTCTTGGAGGTCAGAGCGAGAAAACATTCCACTCCCGACAGGGTTTTAATTTTGAGAAAATGAAGCCAAGAATGAAAGTTTTAAAATTTATTTTTAGCATCTCCCCGCACGATTAATGAAAAGTGTAAACGTAAGCATGTAATCTATTATTATAATGTTCCAAGAAAATATTAGTGTCATGGACAACAATCGACAAGGAAATTGGTGCTCACTTTTTTGTGCCTCGCTATCTCATATCGTGGCCATACCAAAAATGCAGGGAAATAATAAAACGAGTGGCTGGATAATTTATGGTGGGCCACCCGACAATTGATTGATTACATAAAGCGGTTCTCTACTTCTGTGTTTTTTAATAGCCTTCTTGCTTCACAAAATTTAGGGTCTGCCGATTTATTCGCTGGGACCGCTTGCCTGCTATTCTTTATTCTTAAGCTGTAACGCAGCACGCTGATGTTCCGTTGGATTATGCAAAGCACTGTAACTTGATGGACATTATTGATGGAAGAGGTCTTTGCGCGCTAACTAGTACACTAATCAATTAGGAGTAACATCCGGTCAAGTTGGGGTGTTGGGATAGTGACCAGCATATTCCGAGCAACAATTATCGTTTCCATTCTTGTGAGATAATTAGTTTATTATTTCTTTTGTGTGGTTATTCATTTTCTTTTTGACAATAGGTCCACATAGTATTTCAGTAGCTAAAATATGTACTAAATGGTCACCTACGCTGTGCCCAATACTAGATCGCTCAATGTCCTCTAATAACTCCACCAATACTGTCCCTGCTCAGATGGTCTGTCCTCTGGGTCACCCAACTCGTTCCACAACCCTTGCCGCTGCTGTTCTTGCTCGCTTTAGCCAGTCGGGCAAGTTCCAGGATCTTGATGAATCCATCACGCTGTATGAACAGGCAGCAAGTGAATTAACTACGCCCTCCATGGATCGGCTCGATGCTGCTATACGGTGGGCAGGTGTGGCACAACGTCATCACCACAGCTCTGCCATACGCGCCTACTCCACGTCACTTCATCTTCTCGATCGTTGCTTGATTGCATGCCCTAATGTCGATTCGCTCTTTGCCACTGTCAAAATACCAAAAATCATTCACCTCCGATGCTGCTTCCGCTGCGATCGAAGCAAACGACCTCGAGGCAGCAGTTGAATTACTTGACCGGGGCAGAGAGATAATGTGGTCAAATATGGAGGGGTATAGACGTCCACTCGACCAACTTCGCGACGTTAATATGCAGCTCGCTGATCAATTTGAGAGCGTAAGTCTCCAACTCGAAAAAGATCTAGCATTGTCGTCGGAATCTGGACCAATGAATTGCGAAAGCCCCACGCCACTACCTCGATCGCAGAGATGTCGTATCCTTTCAGAAGAGTGGGAGAAATTGCTTGGACAAATTCGGGAAATTGATGGTTTCAACAATTTTTTACAAGCTGTCCCATTCACTACCCTTCGAACAGCTGCCGCAGAGGGCCCCGTCATTATCGTTAACGTCAGCAAACACCGTTCCGACGCTATAATCCTTCACATCGACAAACCCCCGATTCTCGTGGCCCTTCCTGATGCACAACCTGAGCATCTTACCCACCTGGGTGAGGAGCTTCCTCCTGCGCCTCATCCGCTTGGCCATAGAGTCGACTACTCCGATCTTGTTTATCCAATACTGCGCGATCTTTGGGCCACTATCGTTTCTCCTGTGCGTGACTGCCTGACTGAGTTGGCAGTCCCCAGGAGGAGTCGTATCTGGTGGTGCTCAACATCCGAATTGTGTGCTCTTCCCCTCCATGCTGCAGGTCCATACTGGCCTCGGCAAAGTAATTTCCCCGACACCTACACGTCTTCTTATATACCAACATTATCTGCACTCATCACCGCGAGATCCAACCTGGTGATTAGTCAACCCACCGCCCCCAAGTTACTTATTGTTGGTCAACTTGTTAGGGGACAGGAGGGTATCCGGAAAGAAATTGAGGAAGTTCAACAACTCGGTGACTTTGTGGACGCCATAGTCGATACAGACGCAAGTCGTGACGCAGTCCTCCGTGGTCTTCAGCAACACTCCTGGGCTCACATCGCCTGCTCTGGCCATCCAGGAGACAATTCCCAGCCCCTTCATGCATCATTTGAACTTCATGGTGGCAGTCGGCTCACTTTGCTCGATTTGTTAGAGGCTAGACTTCCAAATGCAGATTCGGCATTTCTAACCACTTGTTACAGTGTGGCAGGAAATCTCACTACACTGGACGAGACCATTCCCATCGCAACCGCTTTGCAGTTCTGTGGATTACGAAGTGTGGTAGGGACGTTGTGGATAATAGACGACGAAGGTGGACCGACTATTTCAAAGGAATTTTACAAGTACATGTTCCGCAATGGAAACAAGGTGGACTTTAGAGATTCGGCGGAGGCGCTCAATGTGGCTACTCGGGAAATGAGGAAAAATAGTGTGTCCCCGGATCGCTGGATAACGTTCATTCATATTGGCGCTTGACGAACTATATCCCCCCCACTGCAAATTTCCGTTGATTGGTCTTACCATGTAAGTATTCTTTTTCTAGCCACAGCGAGGAAAACATTCTGAATTGGAATTTATATTATACACCGTTGTCATAACTAAATTACTTTGAATACATTACATTTTCATATTGAGCTGCATTTGATTCCCAACCTCCCTCAGGGGTGGAACAGGGCCATGGAGGATATCGTCGTGTTCAACCCAGTAATAACAACCCTCACCCCCACTCCAAAATGGTTTCATCCGCCGCACTGCTTTGAGTGTCTCGACATCTTTACGCGGATGCTCTCCGAGGAAATCACGAGAACTCAACAGAAGGGCATACGAAGCTTTGTGGGCAATATCGATGCCACGGTATACTGTCGGGGAGCAACCATACGCAAATACGTTGTACCTAGCGTGTCCTTCTTTGGGATGGTGTTGTTGGCCATAACGGTGGATGTACACCTTGAATGGCGTTGCATAATCTGGATCTCCCTCAGTCGGTGACGGAGTTCGAGGTTGGCGGTCAGATTTCTTTGACGCCGACGAAGAGTTGTCTGGCTTATATTTTGTGGCGGTCTTGGCCTCTGGAAGTTCGACTTGTACTCCTAGCTCCATGATCAGGGAAACGTACGGTCGTTAAGAAGTGGAGTTGGACCCGTGTGTGCATTTCTCTAATGTTTCTGGAAAAAAATTGAAGTCGGCTATTTAATAGCACCACGATGTTTCCGTCGCTTGAACTGAATAAGTACACCAGTCATGACATGCTCGCACAGCTCAGTGTCCCGCAAGAGGACAGGTAAAAATGCAGTCCACACCGCGTTCGCCGTTTCGACACATGATCGCCATGTGACGGATGGAAGCTACCCATGCGGCAGTGGAAGTTATGCCAGTGTCGTCTGCCATTTTCCCAAAAGTGCGTGAAGCAGCTAAGAGCTTCCTTGAATACCTCTCCAAACGAGATCCCTTCAACGTTATCTGGGCAAGAACCATATCCGCATACTCGTCGCTGAACGATATTTTGATGAATGTTATAAGATGACAGCCGGCACTGAAATCAGGAGGACCCCCATCGCAGCGATTAACTTGGTCCAGCTCAACAGCACGATGGTAGGCATCAAGGAGAAGTTTGCCGACCAGTAAGCTCCTCGAGCCCTCCACGATAGATTGGAACATATTTGTAAGCGTTTCGACCACCGCGAATGGCTTCTGCGTCCTCCATACCCGAAGTTGTTGGGCAGCAGCCTCAGCAAGAAGGGGTTCGGAAGGGTATCCAGACCGCAGGTACTCTCGATGATCAGGGATGGAATATGCAAACCGCATGTGGCTCTCGACTAGAACAGCCTCTGTAATTTGCACTTTTTCACGACGAGGCTCAAAGTCCAGTGACAGCTGGATGTCTAAAATTGCCTTTCGGGTCCCGAGCCAAATTTCGCGAGAAACTCTTCATGCATATGCTTCTTCTAAGAATTTCGGCACTTGGGGGACCTTATTCGCAACGTCAATCGCTGCTTTGTATAATCGTGTGCGTATGCCTTCCAGGTGACATGACCACCACGTGGTTAATTCCACAGCGTTTTCGATTTTCTTCTCACTCAGTTGTCCCAAACATCTCTCCAGCTCGTCATTGACTTACGTGAAAAGACTAGCGAGGAACTTTAGATAATTGGTTTTCAGGATCTGCCGACCATCCACTAGAGAGGTTAGGACGAGGTAGTTACGGACGGCATCGTCGGGCATAGGGAAGGACAGGTCTGCATGCAGAAATCAGAACTGCCCAAAGAATTCGAAAAACAAAGTAAGGACCTTAGTTGTCGCCTATTTCACGTAGATTGAACGGGATGGTGAAGACCAGCTTGCCTAGCTCTTTGACCATGCGAGGTTTTCCCGTAGCGGAGGCCTGAACGATGGCGATTTGGTTAGAATATGGCCTTTCCGTCTGTGGGATTGCGATAATATTGGCGAAGAGGAGTCGATGATGATTTCCCATGTAACTACCACTCCATGCGGGCTGCAGAGCTTTGAAAATAGGGTAAGCTAACCCAGAAAAATGAAAAGGGGCTTGAATAGATAAACACCTTTGTATAAAGAATTGCATACATGAGATAAGCCATCATGAACAAAAACATGCATCAGTTGCGCACTAGTCAGCCATGTCTTATAAACTCCGAATATCTTCATGACCTTGTGGGCAATGGCAGATAAAAATGGACCAATTATTTCAAAGGAAATTTACAGCACATGTTCCGCAATGGAAATGAGGTGGACTTCAGAGATTCAGCGGAGGCGCTCAACGTGGCTACTTGGGCAATGAAGAAAAAACGTGTGCCTTTGAAACGCTGGATAACGTTTGTTCACATTAGTGCTGGACTACTTATTTTCCCATAGTCGCGCAGATTCAACAGCGATCGACCTTTGTAAGTATTTTCTGGCCACAGCGACTAAAAAGTATTACCTCTTTCAATCTTGGGTCTTACTCCTGCCTGTGTACTTCGCTCAATATCATGAATACTGTCAAGTACTCATAGCTGCCAGTGGTGTAAAGTGTCCGCATTTCCCCGCGCAACCCTATT
>Ga0193743_1001592_pt1 | contig 16827 bp, 14 predicted proteins | sample L2c2metaG_FD_143038 | JGI IMG/M metagenome (GOLD analysis project Ga0193743, IMG submission 143038) | Soil microbial communities from a riparian zone of the East river system, Colorado, United States - L2c2 | ecosystem: Environmental > Terrestrial > Soil > Riparian zone | place: USA: East River...
AGGCATCACGGCCTATTGGAACATGGTCAACGACCAGGGCGGCATCAACGGCCGCAAGATCAACTTCATCACCTACGACGACGGCTTCCAGCCGCCCAAGACGGTCGAGATGGTGCGCAAGCTCGTCGAGGACGACCAAGTCTTCGCGATCTACCAGCTGCTCGGCACGCCGACCAACACGGTGGTGCAGAAGTACCTCAACCAGAAGAAGGTGCCGCAACTCTTCGTCGCGACGGGCGCCTCCAAGTGGGGCATGCCCAAGGAGTTCCCGTGGACCATGGGCTGGCAGCCCGACTACGCCACTGAGGCCGCGATCTATGCCAAGCACATCCTCGCCAACCACAAGGGCGAGAAGATTGGCATGATGTACCAGAACGACGATTCAGGTAAGGACTACCTCAACGGCTTCCAGAAGGGGCTGGGGCCCGAGGGCCTGAAGCAGCTCGTCGCCACGGTGAGCTACGAGGTCACCGACCCGACCGTCGACAGCCAGATCATCCAGCTCAAGGACTCAGGTGCTACCGTCTTCTTCAACGATGCGGCGCCCAAGGCCGCGGCGCAGGCGATCCGCAAGGTTGCCGATCTCGGCTGGAAGCCCGCCCATTACCTCGCCAATGTCGCTGCCTCCGTCGCCTCGACCTTGAAGCCCGCGGGCCTCGACAACAGCAAGGGCATCATCACCGCCGCCTACCTGAAGGATCCGACCGATCCGCAATGGGCCACCGCGCCGGACTTCCTCGAATGGAAGGCGTGGATGGAGAAGTACCTGCCGCAAGGCAACATGTCGGATGCCTCGTACACCTATGCCTACTCGGTGTCGGCGACCATGCGCCACGTGCTGACCGAATGCGGCGACAACCTCACGCACGCCAACCTGATGAAGCAGGCCGCCAGCATGCATGACCTCGTGGTGCCGATCCTGCTGCCCGGCATCAAGATCAACACCAGCCCGACCGACTTCTATCCCATCCAGTCGGTCCAGCTGGCGCGCTTCGACGGCGAGACGTGGCAGCTGTTCGGCGAGGTGCTGTCGAGCGAGAGCAGCTAGTCAGAAGCCGAGCGCGGCGAAGCGCAGCAGCACGGCGCAGGCGCCGACCAGCAGGATGGCGAGCCCGACCGGCGATCCCCAACCGTGCCACGCCATGGCCGCTTCCATGGCGGGGCGGGCGAGCGGGTCGAAGCGGTCGGGCGAAGACGAGGCGCTGAGGCTCGGGGCTGGTCGAACGAACCGCCGATCCGGCCGACCGCCGCAAGGTCCTGGTGCGCGTGCGCGAGGACAGGATCGGCCCCATCGCCCAGCTCTACGCGCCGCTGGAGAAGGCGAGGCAGTCCCTGCTTGCGGGCTACAGCGGGGAGGAGCTGAAGCTGCTGATCGATTTCGCCGAGCAGAGCGGCGATCTTCTACAGGCGCGCACCAGCGAACTTAGCGACAGCAAGTGATTTCAGGTTTCCGGTATTGTCGGAATTATCGGTATTTCCGGTATTTCCGACGGACCCTTTACCGTTGGCACCTCCTTCTGTCGGGCTGGAGTAGGATGCGTTGACATCGAATCGCCTCACCCTGAGGAGCGGCCGCAGGCCGCGTCTCGAAGGGTGGGAACAACCTCCATGTTGCCGACCCTTCGAGACGCATCGCTGAGCGATGCTCCTCAGGGTGAGGCCTGTGGGTTCAAGCTAGTGGCAAATATAGGCCGTCATAAAGTGTTAGTCAAGTATTAGTTTAGTATGACTTTAGCAACGAAGGTCAGAATAAGTAAGCACCAGTGACGGGGGCAAGCCCGTTTCGGCCGTTGAATTTCCTGGCAAAAGTCTGGCACGGAATTCGCTCGACAGCGTCGAAAGGTCCTCCCCATTCTCGATACATGAGCGCGGCTAGTCCGGAACCGCTCGTCCGGTTCATCGATGTCAGCAAGAGCTACGACGGCAAGGTCGACGCCGTGCGCGCCCTCAACCTCCAGGTCGAGGCCGGCGAGTTCCTGACCCTGCTCGGCCCCTCGGGCTCGGGCAAGACGACCACGCTCACCATGCTCGCGGGCTTCGAGCAGCCGACGCGCGGCCGCATCTTCGTGGATGGCGAGGATGTGACGGCCGTGCCGGTCGAGAAGCGCGGCATCGGCATGGTGTTCCAGAACTACGCGCTGTTTCCCAACATGAGCGTGGGCGAGAACATCGCCTTCCCGCTCACGGTGCGCCGCCTGCCGCGCGCCGAGATCGCGCAGAAGGTGGCGCGCGCGCTCGCGATGGTGCGGCTGGAGGGACTGGCCGACCGCCGCACGCAGCAGCTCTCCGGCGGCCAGCAGCAACGGGTCGCCGTCGCCCGCGCCCTCGTCTTCGAGCCGCGCCTCGTGCTGCTCGACGAGCCACTGGGCGCGCTCGACCGGCAGCTGCGCGAGCAGATGCAATACGAGCTGAAGCATCTGCACCAGCGCCTCGGCGTCACCATGGTCTATGTCACCCATGACCAGATCGAGGCCATGACCATGTCCGATCGTGTCGCCGTCTTCAGCACCGGATTGCTGCGTCAGGTCGCCGAGCCGCGCCGGCTCTACGAGGAGCCGGACTCGCTGTTCGTCGCCCAGTTCCTGGGCGAGAGCAACGCGCTTGCCGCCACGGTCGAGCGCCGTGACGGCGGGCAGTGTGCGGCGACCTTGCCGGGCGGCGAGACGATCGTCGCCACGGCCGTCGGCGCCTGCGTCGCGGGCGGCAAGGTCGATCTCGTGTTGCGGCCGGAGAAAGTGGCGCTGGGCGCGGCGGCACAAGCCTGCGCCAATCGCTTCCCGGCGCGCGTCGTCGAGGCGACGTTCCTGGGCGATCAGTTGCGTGTGCGGCTGGCGGCGTTGGGCCGGGAGGACTTCGTGCTGAAACTGCCCAACGCGGCGGGACAGAGCGCGCTCGAGCCGGGCACCGCGGTCGAGATCGGCTGGCGGACGGAGGACTGCCGTGCCCTCGTTCCCTGAACGTCGGCCCCGCGCGCAGGCCGCCTACTGGCTGATCCTGCTGCCGGCCGTGGTGATGCTGGTGGCGCTCTACCTGGTGCCGCTGGCCGACGTGCTGGTGACCAGCGTCACCGATCCCAGGCCCGGCCTCGACAATTATGCGCTGCTGTTCACCAGCGCGTCGGTGCAGAGGACGCTGATCACGACGCTGCGCATCGCCGCCATCACCACCGTGCTGGCGTTGCTGTTGGGCTACGCCGTGGCTTACGCCATGCGCGCGGCGACCTCGCGGCGGCAACGCATCATGATGTTCTGCGTGCTGCTGCCGTTCTGGATCTCGGTGCTGGTCCGCTCCTTCGCCTGGCTGACGCTTTTAGGCGGCCAAGGCGTGGTGAACGGCCTCTTGATGGATGCCGGCCTGATCGACGAGCCGTTGGCCTTGGTGCGCAACGAGACCGGCGTCTTGATCGGCATGGTCCACGTCATGCTGCCCTACGCCATCCTCACGCTCTACGCCAACATGCTGGGCATCGATGCCGGCCTGGTCGCCGCGGCGCGCAGCCTGGGGGCGAGCCACCTACAGGCCTTCCGCATGGTCTTCCTGCCGCTCACGCGGCCCGGCCTGATCGGCGCCGGCACCCTGGTGTTCATCCTGTCACTGGGCTTCTTCGTCACGCCGGCCCTGCTGGGCGGCGGCAAGGTGCTGATGATCGCCGAATATGTCGCCATCCAGATCAACGACACCCTGCGCTGGGGGCTGGGCACCATGCTGGCGGCGACCCTGATGATCTCGGTGCTGGGCGCGCTGTGGGTGCTGTCGCGGGTCATCGACGTGCGACGGCTTTTTGGCGCATGAGGGTCGGCGCATGAACCGGCTGCAAACCTCCGGCACCGTGGCCGCGCTGGCCTGGCTGGTGCTGAGCTTCCTGGCGCTGCCCGCCTTCGCAGTGATTCCGGTCTCCTTCACCGACACGCGCTATCTCTCTCTGCCGCAGGAGCATCTGTCACTGCAGCACTGGCGGACTTTTCTCTCGAGCCGGGAATGGCTGTCGAGCATCTGGCAAAGCTTGTGGATCGCCACCGTCTCGACGGTGATGGCGGTGACGGCCGGTACGCTGTGCGCCGTCGGCTGCTGGCGCATCGCCTCACGCGCGTCGGAGCGGGTGCGCAGCGCCATGATCCTGCCCCTGGCGGTGCCGACGATTGTCTACGCCCTGGGCATCTACCGCCTCTATGTCGCGCTCGATCTGGTGGGCACGGGGCTGGGCGTGGTGCTGGCCCATGCCGTGACCGGGCTGCCCTATGTCGTGCTGACCGTCTCGGCGGCGCTCAGCAATCTCGATCCCAGGCTCGAGCAGGCTTCGCGCGGGCTGGGCGCTTCGGTCGGCCAGACTCTCCGTTATGTGATCGTGCCCAACATCGTACCGGGCGTGCTGTCAGGCGCGATCTTTGCTTTCATCCATTCCTGGGACGAGCTGATCGTGGTCATCTTCATCGGCGGACGGGCGCTCTTCACCCTGCCGCGCCGCATGTGGGACGGCATCAACGACAATCTCGATCCTGTCATCGCCGTGGTGGCGACCGGCATGATCCTGTTCACCTTGCTGGTTCTCATCGCGGAACTTTCGGTGAGGGCAAGGCGGGCGGAAAGTCTCCCGTCCCCCTAAGGGGGCGGCTTGAAGGGAGGGTTGGGCAATGTCTGACGATCGCGATCGGCTGGACGAACTCTCGCAGTTCGTGGAGCGGACCGAAGGCAAGGTCTATCCGCGTCGCATCTTCCTCGGCATGTGCGGCGCGCTGGGACTGGCGCCCGTCGCGGCCAGGCTGGCGCCGGCGCTGGCCGACCAGAACGAGCTGGTGCTGGTCAACTGGGGCGGCGATGCCGTGCGCGGCATGAAGAACGCCTGGGTCGATCCCTATCTCAAGCAGTATCCCGACCGGAAGGTCGCCATCGACGGCACCGGCCCCTCGACCAGCCGCATCCGCCTGATGGTGCAGAGCGGCAAGGTCACGTGGGACGTCATGGACCGCAACCTCCACACCGCGCTGGAGATCGGGCCCGAGGGCATGCTGGAGAAGATCGACTATTCGATCGTCGACAGGAGCAAGGTGCGGCCCGAGCACGCCGTCGACTGGGGCATCGGCAATTACATCTATGCGATGGTGCTGACCTACAACACCAAGAAGTGGGGCGGCGAAGTGCCGACCACCTGGAAGGACGTCTGGGACTTCAAGAAATTCCCCGGCAAGCGCGCCTTCCGGCGCGAGCCCGACGGCGTGCTGGAAGCAGCCCTGATGGCCGACGGCGTGCCGTTCGACAAAATCTATCCCATCGACATGAAGCGCGCGCTCGACATGCACAAGAAGATGAAGGAGCACGCGATCTACTACAACGTCATCGCCGACGGCCAGAACATGTTCCGCAACGGCGAGGCTCAGCTCGGCCAGCTCCTGAACACGCGCGCGTGGCCGCTGAAGCAGGACACCAAGGGCGTCTGCGACTGGACTTGGAACGAAGGCATTTCCTGGGGCGCCTGCTGGATGGTGCCCAAGGGGGCCACCGGCGGAAAGGCGATCTGGGAGTTCATCAACTCGACCCTGGATCCGGCGGGACAGGCGGAGCTGCTCAAGACCAACGGCTATGGCCCGATCAATCCAGAGGCCTCGAAGCTGCTCGGCGCGGAGTGGAATGCCGTCAATCCCGGCGATCCCGCCAACTACGCCAAGATGCTGCCCGGCGGCATTGCGTGGTACGCTAAGAATGCCACCACCGCTCGCCAGGAACTCATAGACGCGCTGTCGACCTGACACGCTGTTGTCATCCCGAGCGCAGCGAGGGACCTTTCCTGTGGCCTTAAAGGCCCCTCGCTTCGCTCGGGGTGACAGTTTGTTCGCTCTCCAAGGATAGTGGATACAAGCCATGAATACCGCCGTCGCTTCCCTGCCCGCGCCTGCTTTGGGCCGCTGGGCCAACGCCAACGAGCTGCCGGTGATCGACTTCGCGCCCCTGGGCGGCAGGAACGCGGAAGCCATCGACCGGATCGCGCGGGAAGTTCACGACGCCTGCCGCGACATCGGCTTCCTCACGATCGTCAACCACCCGGTGCCGCCGGCCAAGATCAAGGAGATCTTCCGCCAGTCGCAGCGTTTCTTCGCCCTGCCGCTGGCCGACAAGATGAAGGCCTATATGGGCAACTCCAACCTCTTCCGCGGCTACCTGCCGATGGACGAGCCCGGCAAGCAAAAGGCCTATCGCGGCAAGGCGATCGAGGGCTTCCAGCCGCATCTCGATCCCGCGCGCATGAAGGCACGCAAGCCGCACAAGAACGAGGCGTTCCAGATCTCGCTCGAACTGCCGGACGACGACCCCGACGTGGTCGCGGGCAAGCCGCTGCACGGCTCCAACCAGTGGCCGGAGAATCTGCCGGGCTTCCGCGAAGCCGTCCTCGACTATCACACGACGATGACGGAGTTCGCGGCCCTGCTGGCCTCGGTGTTCGCCCGCGGACTGGGGCTCGAGAAGGACTATTTCGCACAGTTCTACAAGAAGCCGCTGATCCAGGTGCGCCTGCTGCACTACCTGTCGCAGGACCAGCAGGCGGCGCTCGAGGGCGGCGACAGCCGCGCCCATCAGGATGCCGGCGGCTTCACCATGTTGCAGCAGGACGATGTCGGCGGGCTCGAGATCAAGACCAAGTCGGGCGAGTGGCTGATCGTGCCGCCGGTCGAGAACAGCTTCGTGGTCAATATCGGCGACAGCATGCGGATGTGGACCAACAACCGCTTCGCCTCGACCTTGCATCGCGTGGTCAACCATTACGGCCGCGAGCGCTATTCGGTGGGCGTGTTCGCCAACCCCGACTACGACACGGTGATCCGGCCGCTGCCGACCTGCGTCGACGCCGACCATCCGCCGACCTTCGACAAGATGCTGTCGGGGGAGGCACTCCTCTTCCTGTACAGCCGCGTGTGGCCGTCGCAGGGCGATCCCAACAAGGTGTCGGCATATTAGAAGTCACTTTCCTCCCCATCGCGGATTCCGCGATGGGGAGGTGTCCGCGTAGCGGACGGAAGGGTCATGGACGGCTCGCATGACCCCAATCGGCCGATTAGAGAAGCGGACATGAGTACTCTCTGGCCTCGACACTTGTTCGTGACCATGTACCCCCGAGGAGTTGCTTGCCGGTAGGGACGGCAGTCTAGCCACACGCCGCTTCGTGCCGACCACACGAGCGAAATCATGGTGCCGACGATGAAGATCGTTTCTGTAAACGTGGGGCTCCCCCGGACGGTGCAATGGAAGGGCAAGGCGGTGTCGACCGGCATTTTCAAGGCGCCGCTATCTGGTCGGATCCACCTGCGGTCACTCAACTTCGATGGCGACCGCCAAGCCGACTTATCGGTGCATGGTGGGCCGGACAAGGCGGCCTACGTTTATGCGAGCGAATACTACGCCTACTGGAGACGCGAGCTTCCGGACATGGTTCTGCCATGGGGCATTTTCGGTGAGAACCTGACCACCGAGGGGCTGAATGAGGATGCCCTGCAGATCGGAGACCGCTTTCGTATCGGCTCGGCGGAGGTCGCGGTGACCCAGCCGCGATTGCCATGCTTCAAGCTTGGGCTGAGATTTGGTCGCGACGATATGCTGAAGCGATTTCTCGCGAGCGGCCGCCTCGGGTTCTATTTCAGGGTGGTCGCCGAAGGCGAAATTGCAGCAGGAGACGAGGTGCTTCTGATCGAGAGAGCCAAGGACTCCCTGGCGGTCTCGGAGATCACCCGCCTCTATGCCCGCGACAAAGACGATCTCGAAGGGCTGCAGCGCATGGTCCGTGTCGCGGCACTCCCCGACGACTGGCGAGATTTCTTCAAGGAGCAAATCCAGCGAGCTGGCGCGCACGTCCGCCAGCCTACCGCCCAGCGTCCGGCCTGGACGGGCTTTCGTCCCTTCATCCTGCGGGCGAAGCTTCGCGAGAGCGAAGACGTCTCCTCCTTCCACCTCGTGCCGGAGGACGGACAACCATTGCCGCCATATCTCCCGGGCCAGTTCCTGACTGTTCGATTGGCGGTTCCAGGCGTCGAGCGCCCTGTGGTGCGATCCTATTCGCTGTCGGACGCTGCCCAATCCGACCACTACCGCCTCACGATCAGGCGCATCGGCTCCCGTACGGGAGACCCGCAGGTCAAGGCTGGACTCGCATCGACCCACTTCCATGACCGGCTCGCGGTCGGCGGCCAGATCGAGGCGAAAGCGCCGGCCGGCATATTCACGATCGACGTGAGGCAACAGGACCAGCCGGTCGTGTTGATCGGTGGGGGCATCGGCATCACGCCGCTCCTCGGCATGCTGATCGGCATCGCCGCCGCGCAGGCTCCCCGGGAGGCATGGCTTCTCTATGGTGTTCGCGATGACCGCGACCACATCATGCGGACGCAACTGGAGACCATTGCCCGGACGCACGCCAATGTTCGCCTGCGCGTGTTCTATTCGCGACCGGCACGGGCGATGGACGGTCCCGATATCCAAGTCGGCCACATAGACCTGGACGCCATGAAGCGGCTGCTGCCGTCGAATGCCTACGATTTCTACGTCTGCGGGCCTCCGGCAATGATGGATTCCGTAACGCGAGACCTCCAGGCGTGGGGTGTCCCGACCGATCGTGTGCACACGGAGGCCTTCGGTCCAGCAACGGTCAAGCAGGCTGTTCGTGGGCCGACCGCTCAGCCCGACTGCGGATTTGATGTTACATTCGAGCGTTCTGGCGTCACCGCTCAGTGGAGCCGCTGCGAGTCGCCACTGCTTGAGCTGGCCGAGGAGCACTCGGTGGCAATCGACTTCGGCTGCAGAGCGGGAAGTTGCGGCACCTGCGTGACGCGACTTCTTTCCGGCTCCGTGCGTTACCTGCACCAGCCTAACGCCCCGCTGGAAGCAGGAGAGATATTGCCGTGCATTGCCGTGCCGGTCGAGCCGCTCAGCCTCGATGCGTGAGCGCACATCGTCGGAGAAAATGCAACCTGCTCCTCGGGCAATCCTCGACTTGTGGTCAGAGCGCGCTCCCGACAGTGAGATATCGCTCAGGCAAATGTCCGCGGGACAAGCCCGGGGATGACGATAAAATCTGGCCTACACAGTCTGCAGGATCCTGTCCTTGGTGATGTCGGGCGCCAACGCCAGGTGCCAGTCGGCATCGCGCGCGAAGACGTCTTCGCCGGCCTTGACCGTATAATAGCTGGTGCCGGTGCCGGCCGGCTGCTTGCCGGCTTCGACTGCCTTCACCGCTTCGCGCAATAGCTTGCGAGCCTGGATGATCGCCTTGTCGGCCGGGCCGAGATGCTCGCGGCTGCGATCGACGATCGGTCCCATGCTTTCCTGCAAGGCACGGTCCTGCTGGTTGATGCCGTCAATGCCGGTGTAGCTCTCGGTCTTCTGCACCTCGCGGTCGAGACCGTAATTGTTCGTCCGGTTCTGGAACGAACGGAAGGTCTTCGGGTCGACATGCAACGGACCGTTGCCGAGGCGGCGTTCGAGCCGGTCTTCCTCGCTGAGCGGCGTATCGGTGGTGCTGTAGATCCAGTTGTAGACCATGCAGTTATGGTCATCGATCGGCACCCAGATATGGCCGGCATCGGTCGGCAATCCGGTTTCCGAACGCGACGGACGGATCTGGTGGAACGGCATGATGAAGTGATAGGTCCGCACGTGGATGTCCGAGTCGCCGAGCGGCCGCACCCCGGCATAGAGATAGCCGTAGTCGGTGATGTCGACCCGCAGGTTCGGCGCCTTGCCGCGCACGAACGGGTTCGACGGCTTTATGCCGCCGCGGGTCGCGTTGTCGGTCAGCAACCGGTGCAAGATCGGCGCGTGCGAGGTGTCGATGCCGCCTTCGAGTGCCTGCAGGTAGTTGCATCCCTCGATGACCTTGGTGACGTGACGGCGGGTTTCCGGCACCTGGGTCCAGGCGAATTTCGGCAAAGGCGGCATCTGCGCGGCTGGCCCGAGATATGCCCAGACGATACCGCCGAGCTCGCAGGTCGGATAAGCCACGAGCTGCACCTTGTGCTTGAACTGGTGTTCCTCCGGCTCGTTCAACTGGTCGACGCAGGCGCCGGTCACGTCGAACTTCCAGCCGTGATAGACGCAGCGCAGGCCGCACTCCTCGTTGCGCCCAAAATAGAGCGACACGCGGCGATGCGGGCAATACTCCTCGACGAGGCCGATGCGCCCCTCGGTGTCGCGGAAGGCGACGAGCTCCTCACCCATCAATTTGACGCGCACCGGCGCACCGTCCGGTTCGCCGATCTCGCTCGACAGGCAGGCCGGGACCCAATAACGCCGCATCGCATTGCCCATCGGCGTTGCGGGGCCGGTGCGGGTGATCAGTTCGTTTTCTTCCTTTGAGAGCATGCGGGTTCTCCTCGGCTGATGGGCCTCGACGGATGCCCGTCGACCGGACGGTGCTGTCGCCCGGTGGCGGTGCATAAAACGCGCACCGCAAGGATAGCCCATTTTCGGCGAAACGGGAGAGGGTTCGGTCGTTTCGACAAGATGCTGTCGGGCGAGGCGCTGCTGTTCCTCTATAGCCGCGTGTGGCCGTCGCAGGGCCAGCCGGACAAGGTGTCGGAATATTAGTCAGACGGTCGATAGGCGGCGCAGAATCGCCCGAGCCACTCAGGCGCCGAGTGGACGATACTGCCGGACTAGGCCGCCTTCCGCTTCTTCGGCGCCGGTCGGCGCGGCGGCGCCGCTGCTGCAAGGGCCGCCTGCGCGATAAAGGCCGAGCGCGTGAGGCCCGCGTCGCTAGCGGCGGCATCAATCTTGTCGAGCACTCGCTCATTGAGGCTGATCGTCACCGGAACCGCTTTGACCTTGAACGCCGGTGCTGGCACCGACAGCAAGATGGCGTGCCGCTTCTTGAGGTACGGCGGATGGATGTCCGTAGGCTCGGGAATCGGTCGATCCCGTGCGACCGCTGTCTCGATCCACGCCGCCAACGCTTCCATCGCCGCTGCCCCTGCTTCCTGCAGCGAATCCGCCACGCTGACACAGCCCGGCAAATCGGGAAACTCGATCGCGTATTGGCGAGTCTTCGCGTCGCGGGTGACCAGAGCGTAATACCAACTCGCCATCTTGCCCCTCCATGGGCATTCTCAGCGCAGGCCGGCCGTCCGCAGGATGCTTCGCAACGTCCCCGTCGGAAGATCCTTCTTCGGATGGGGCACCTCGACAATTCCAGGCTTGCTGTCGTGAACGAACACGTGATGGCTGCCCTTCACGCGATCGAGCTTCCAGCCGTCGGCCTTCAGCATGGCGATCACCTCGCGGCTGCCCATCCGCTCCGTCGACCCGTTTCAACTAATACGTAGAAATTAATAACACCCACGGCGAACGTCAAGGATCGCCGAGGAGAAGCGGCAGCAGATGATGGTGAAGCTACTCCGCCGCCACCTGCGTCCTGAGCTTCACTGTCTCCACCTCGTCGACCTTGAAGTCCGCCGTCAGCGCGACGCCATAGTGCTCGCGCGCCTTCTCGGCCGACACCAGGCCGCGCGCCACGTCGTCGGCCACCTTCGCGGCCGGACGCTTCCTCGGGTCGCCGTAGCCGCCACCGCCGGGCATGCTGACGCGCAGGCGCTCGCCGACCGGAATGGACGAATGCGCCTTGGGCGCCAGGGTCTTGCCGGACACGAGCTCGACCCGGCCGGTCATGCCCGCCTTCCCGCCGGCGCGGCCGCGCGGCGGGTAGACGACGCGGTCGAAGCTGGTCGAGATGCCGAACGGCATGTCCTCGGCGCTCTCGACCTCCATGATCTGGCCCAGCCCGCCGCGATACTCGCCAGCGCCGCCCGAATCGGTGCGGTATTCCTTGGACCACACCAGCACCGGCGCGATGGTCTCGGTGATCTCGACCGGCACGTTGCGCACGCCGCTCGGAAAGGCGGTGGCCGACAGGCCATCGAGCTTGGGCCGCGCCCCGGTGCCGCCGGAATGGAACGACGTGACGTTGAACGGCGTCGCCTTCTGCAGCAATGCCGGGTCACCGTCGACGCGCCCCATGCCGCCCATCAGCCGCACGTTCCACAGGCACGACGTGCCCTCGGCCGGCACGCCGTCGGGCAGCGCCTGCTGCAGGCAGCCGAACACCACGTCGGGCAGCATCTGGCCGATGATGCTGCGCGCGGCCACCGGCGCGGGATGCTTGGCGTTGAGGATGCAGCCCTCGGGCGCGGTCACGCGGATGGTGGCGAGCGAGGCCGCATTGTTGGGCACGCGCGGCGCCACGATGCATTTGACGCCAAACGAAGTGTAGGCCTCGGTGTAGCAAAGCGGCACGTTGATGCCCAACTGCACCATGCCGGGCGAGCCCGCGAAATCGACGTCGATGCCGTCCGGCCCGATGGTGAGCTTGGCCTTGATCTCCATCGACTTGCCGTTGATGCCGTCGACCGTCATCGAATTGTGGTAGGTGCCGTGCGGCAGCTTGTTGATGGCCGCAAGGCTTGCCTCGCGCGAATGGTCGAGGATGTGCTTGGCGAGATCGTCGAGATGCTCCAGCCCGAACTCGTCCATCATGGCGATCAGGCGCTTGCCGCCGACTTCGTTGCTGGAGATCTCCGAATAGATGTCGCCGATCACCTGCACCGGCTCACGCACATTGGCGGCGATGATGTCGATCAGCCACTGGTTCATCTCGCCCTTGTCGACGATCTTGGTGATGGGCAGGTAAAGCCCCTCCTCGTAGACCTGCTGCGCCGCGCCCATGATGCCGCGGCCGCCGATATCGACCACGTGCAGGGTGCAGGCGAACAGCCCGACCGGCGCGCCGCGGCGGAAGGTCGGCGTCACGATCACGATGTCGTTGAGATGACCAGTGCCCTGCCAGGGATCATTAACGATGAAGGCGTCGCCGTCGGCCATCTTGGCGAGCGGCACCTTGTCGAGCACGTGGCCCACGCTCATCGCCATCGAGTTGACGTGGCCCGGCGTGCCGGTGACGGCCTGCGCCAGCATGCGGCCTTGCGTGTCGTAGACGCCGGCCGAGAGGTCGCCCGCTTCGCGTGTCGCCGTACCGAAGGCGGTGCGCACGAGGGTCTGCGCCTGCTCCTCGACGACCGAGATCAGGCGGTTCCACATCACCTGGTATTCGATGCGGCTCAGCGGATGGTTGCTTCTCATGGTCATTGCGCGGCCTCCTGAAGAACGGCCGCCTTGGCCGTGAGACGAATGGCGCCCGACGGATCGAGCATGGCGACGAAGGCCGAGGTGACGATGGTGGTCGTCTCGTCCTCGGCAATCACGGCGGGACCTTGCACCTGGCTGCCCGGCTTCAGCGTCGAGCGAAGGTAGACGGGGACGGTGGTGAAATCCCGCTGGATCGGATCGAACAGGGTCCGCGTACCCACCGCCGACGGCTTGGCGGCGTCGGTGGCCGCCAGGCCGGGAAGATCCGCGACATGGCCGGGCGCCGGCGCCTCGGCGCGCAGGATCCAGCCGGTGACCTCGACATCGACGCCGGGCACGACGCGGTTGAAGAGCGCGCGGTAGCCCGCCTCGAAGCGCTTGCGCAGCTCGGCGACCGAGGCCGCGGTGAAGGGCCCGTCGGGCAGCTCCACCAGGATCTCGTGGCCCTGGCCGGCATAGCGCATGTCGGCGCTGCGGCTGACAGAGATCTCGGCCGAGGCCGGGGCGCCCAGCTTCACCACGCCGGTCGCCTCCTTGCCCATCTCGTCGAACATGGCGTTGACCGAGGCGGCATCAAAGCTGCCCAGCCGCACGAAGCGGCTGCGCACGACCTCGAAGGCGATCGGCGCGCGCAGGAAGCCGACCGCCGAACCGACGCCGGCGCTGGCCGGAATCAGGACGTCGGCGATGCCGAGCTTCTCGGCCAGGCGCGCGGCATGCAACGGCGCGCCGCCGCCGAAGGCGATCAGGGTGCGGCCTTCCAGCTCGGCGCCGCGCTCCACGGCATGGACGCGGGCGGCATTGGCCATGTTCTCCTCGACCACCTCGGAGATGCCGAAGGCTGCGAGCGTGGTGTCGAGCTCGAGTGGGCCGCCGACATGGATGTCGACGGCAGCACGGCTGAGCGCGGCATCGAGCATGATCGAGCCGCCGGCAAAGTGGTCGGGATCGATGCGGCCCAGCACGACGTTGGCGTCGGTGACCGCAGGCTTCGTGCCGCCCTGCCGGTAGCAGGCCGGGCCGGGATCGGAACCGGCGCTCTCGGGGCCGACGGTGATGCGCTTCATCTCGTCGACGCCGGCCAGCGAGCCGCCGCCCGCGCCGATCTCGACCATCTCGATCACCGGGATGCGCACCGGCAGGCCGCTGCCCTTCATGAAGCGGTAGCGGCGGTCGACCTCGAAGCTGCGCGAGGCCATCGGCTTGCCGTCGTCGATGATGCAGATCTTGGCGGTGGTGCCGCCCATGTCGAAGGACAGGATACGGTCGATGCCGAAGCGCTCGGCGATCCAGGTCGACAGGATGACTCCGCCCGCTGGCCCCGATTCGACAAGGCGGATGGGAAAGCGCACCGCCGTCTCGAGCGTCGTCAGGCCGCCGCCCGAGGTCATCAGCAGCACCGGGCAGGCAAAGCCCGCCGCCGCGATGCGGCTGCGCAGGCTTTCGAGATAGCGGGCCATCAGCGGCTGCACATAGGCGTTGGCGCAGGTCGTCGAGAAGCGTTCGTATTCGCGCACCTCGGGACAGACCTCGCAGGACAGCGAGAGGCGCACGCCGGGCAGTGCTGCGGCCAGGATCTCGGCCGCGCGCCGCTCGTGCGCCGGATTGGCATAGCTGTGCAGGAAGCCGACGGCGATGGCCTCGACGTCCGCGGCCTTGAGGGTGCCGGCAAGTGCCGCCACCGCCGCCTCGTCGAGCGCCAGCCGCACGCCGCCCTTGGCGTCAACGCGCTCCGGCACGGTGAAGCGCAGCGTGCGCGGCACCAGCGGCTCGGGCTTCTCGATGAAGATGTCATACTGCTCGAAGCGGTTCTCCTGCGCCATTTCGATCGAATCGCGGAAGCCCTTGGTGGTGACCAGCGCGGTCCTGGCACCCTTGCGCTCGATGATGGCGTTGGTGGCCAAGGTCGTGCCGTGCACGATCAGGCCGACCTGGCCGGGGTCCATCTTCGCAAGCTTCAGCGCTCGCAGCATGCCGTCGAGCACACCGTCCTCCGGGGCGGTCTTGGTGGTCAGCACCTTGACCGAGAAGCGCGCGTTGGGCGTTTCCAGCACGACGTCGGTGAAGGTCCCGCCGATATCGACCGCGAGGCGAACGGCTTCAGGCGTAGTGGCAGGCGGCATGGTGTCCTTCTCCAACAAGGCGGAGCGGCGGCTCCTCGACCCGGCAGCGATCGGTCGCGGCCGGGCAGCGTGAACAGAAACGGCAACCCGACGACAGGTCCGTGGTGAGCTCGCCCTTGATGGGCGGCGCGCCGCGCTTGTGCGTCGGATCGGCCGAGGGGACGGCCGCGAACAGGGCCCTGGTGTAGGGGTGGCGCGGGTCGCGCCACAAGGTGGCGTGCGAGGCGCTTTCCACGATGCGGCCGAGATACATCACCAGCACGCGGTCGGCGAAGTAGCGCACCACCGACAGGTCGTGCGAGATGAAGAGATAAGACAGGCCAAGATCGCGCTTGAGGTCGACCAGCAGATTGAGGATCTGCGCCTGGATCGAGACGTCGAGCGCCGACACCGGCTCGTCGCACACGATCAGCGCCGGCCGCAGGACGAGGGCGCGGGCGATGCCGATCCTCTGGCGTTGGCCACCGGAGAATTCGTGCGGATAGCGGTCGAGCGCATCCGCCGGCAGGCCGACGCGCGTCACGATCTCCGCCATGCGGCGCTCGCGCTCCGGGCGATCGCCCTGCCGGTGCACCTTAAGCGCCGTGTCGAGCACCGTGCGGATGGTCTGGCGCGGATTGAGCGAGCCGAACGGGTCCTGGAAGATCATTTGCAGGCGACGGCGATGGGGCGCCATGGCCGAATCGCCCAGACGCGTGATGTCGGTGCCGTCGAGCACGATCTCGCCTTCGGCCGACGGCACCAGGCGCAGGATGGTCTTGCCGAGCGTGCTCTTGCCGCAGCCGGACTCGCCCACCAGACCGACCGTTTCGCCCGGCTCGACCTCGAACGAGACGCCGTCGACCGCCCGCAACACCTGCTTGCCGACGGCATAGCGGGTGTGGAGATCGCGCACGGAAAGCAGCGCGTCAGCCATGAGCGGCCCCGGCACCGTAGCTCATCATTTGCCTCCCCCGTCATACGGGGGAGGTGGCCCGCAGGGCCGGAGGGGGAGAGCCTCAGTCGAGGTGCCGACCGATTTCAGATCTGAAATTTTCGACGATCGCTTGTGTGGCCTTCCCCCTCCGCCCCCTTCGGGGGCACCTCCCCCGTATGACGAGGGAGGTATGATGGAAGCGAGCGTCACCGGACAGGCGACGCGGCGCTCACCTTCGAAGGCGAGCAAGGGCGGCGGCGCCAACCGGCAGGAGGCTTCGACGAGGGGGCAGCGCGGCGCGAAGGGGCAGCCGGCCTCGCCCGCCGCCGAGCCGACGCTGCCGGGAATCTCGCTGAGGCGATTGGCCGAGTAATGCTCGTCGGCATCGACATCGACGCGGGCGCCGAGCAGGCCGCGCGAATAGGGATGCATCGGCCGGGCGAAGAACGGCCGGATGCCGGCCTGCTCGACGATGCGGCCGGCATACATGACATTGATGCGGTCGGCCCACTGCGCCACCACGCCGAGATCGTGGGTGATCAGCAGCACCGCCATCGACAGCCGCCGGCGCAGATCGTCCAGCAGGTCGAGCACCTGCGCCTGGGTCGTGACGTCGAGCGCCGTGGTCGGCTCGTCGGCGATCAGGAGCTTGGGCCCACAGGCGACCGCCAT
>Ga0193743_1001593_pt1 | contig 16821 bp, 20 predicted proteins | sample L2c2metaG_FD_143038 | JGI IMG/M metagenome (GOLD analysis project Ga0193743, IMG submission 143038) | Soil microbial communities from a riparian zone of the East river system, Colorado, United States - L2c2 | ecosystem: Environmental > Terrestrial > Soil > Riparian zone | place: USA: East River...
GGCCGCGCTTGATGTTGTGGGCCAGAGCCACATCTTCAAGCACCTTCGTCCCTATGGCACGATGACCACCGACAGAGAAGTAGGCGTCGCGCTCAACCAGAAGAAACTGGCCGTTCGCGGCGGCCAATCTGCGGTCAGGATCGTTGACCTGTTTGGGCGGATACACGCTGGCCAGTTCGGAGAAGATGAGCGGCATCACGGCGTGCTGCCAGAAGCCGCTCACGATCTGGCGAGGGGAGTAGGAGAGTAGAGCGGCTTTATGCTTTTCGGCCTCGCGGAGGGAGCGGGAGAGATCGCCAGGCTCGTGGATCGTGTCCGCGTCGGTGAAGAGGAGGTGTTGGCCGCGGGCGATCTGCGCTCCTGCCCAGCACGCATTGTTCTTTCCCGTGAAGCCTCCCCGTTCGCTCAGGTCCAGAGGTGGGGCGTCTAGCACGGTGATACCAGGATGGTTAGCTGCGGCATCGGCTGCGATTTCGCGAGTGCGGTCGGTTGAGTCGTCATTGACGATGATGATCTCCCACCGAAGGCCGAGGGCGAAGCCGGGCTCCGACTGGTCTACGAGCGAGGCGAGACAGACTGGTCTACGAGCGAGGCGAGACAGGCAGGCAGCGACTGCTCCTCGTTGCGCGCGGGAAGGATGATCGAAAGCTCGAGATCGGAAGTTGCGTCGGGATTCTGGTTACTTGCGTCCACGACTTCGTATTATAGGAAGTGGAGCGTATTGTGCGCAGATTCTGGACGAGTGCGGTATTGGGAGTGGTATTGGTGGCGGGGTGCAACCGGGGGGATCATCCTGGGCGCATTGGCAAGGCTGCGCCGCAGTTTGTCATGAGCGATGGGACCCGGACAGTGGATCTCAGCAAGCTGCGTGGACGCGTGGTGGTGCTGAACCTCTGGGCGACGTGGTGCGCACCTTGCATCCAAGAGCTGCCGAGCCTGCTGGAGATGCAGAAGAAGATGCCGGAGGTGGTCGTAGTCGCGGTCAGTATTGACCAGGATCCCGACGTGTATCAGCAGTTTCTGGTCAGGCATCATGTCGACATCCTCACGATGAGGGACGCGGAGATGAAGGTAATGGCACTCTATGGGACCGTGCAGATCCCGGAGACCTATGTGATCGACAAGCAGGGCATCCTGCGCAGGAAGTTCGTAAGCGCGCAGGTCTGGACCAGCCCCGAGATCATGGGATACCTGCAGAAGATGTAGCCAGAGTCGCCGCTTCTTCGCGGATATCGATTCCGAGCATTCCCGCCCTGTAGGCTGCTTCGAGCCCCGCATCGAAGTCCTCGAAGACGATGCACTCGGCTGGATCTACATTCATCCGTCGCGCAGCTTCGAGATAGATATCCGGCGCGGGCTTGCCGTGCTTTACATCCTCGATAGTGACGATGTGGTCGAACAAGTGTCTCAGCTTTTTGCTGATCAGCGTCACTTCAACGTTTTCTCGGTTGCCGTTCGAGGCGACCGACATGGGCACTTTGCCATGCCAGGCACGAGCGACATCGGCAACGAAGGTGATCTCCTCGACCAGGGGGATGCCAGACTGATAGGCGGCATTGCATCTGTCGACCAGAGCTTCGCGATCGATCCGCGGGCACTTGAACTCCGCTTCGTACTCATCGATCATAGGGCCATCCGGCAGGCCGTGCCTCGTGCGGTACCACTCGGGCGTCACCGTAAGCCCCAGGGGCTTGAGCGCCTCCTGTAGCGAGTGAAGATGCGCAGCAGCGCTGTCGACCAACGTACCGTCGCAAATGCCATGCGTCGATTTTACTGGTTGCCCTCTGAGGTCGGCAGGGACTACGGAGCCAGTCCCTCGAACAGGTCCGTCATCTGCCGGGAGGCCTGTGGCTCCGAGGTCGCCGCCAGCGCATAAAACTCCTCAGCCCCATACTTTTCAAACATCTCCCTGGTCCGCTCCATCAACGGAGCCTGCGAGGTATGCTGCCGAAACGCCTCGTGCTTCCGCTGTTGCACGCTGCGGATATCCAGCGTAACCGTCCAGGGCATGGGCTTGGGAGCCTGTCGCTCCGGGAGGTAGAAGTTCGTCGTCACGTAAAAGAGCCGGTCCGGCTGATGCACCGTGGCGAGGTGCGGATAGCGTTTCGCCTGCCCGCACCAATGAAATGCCGCCGTGGCCAAGGCCGAGACCATCATGTGATCCGCATGGGCATTCATTCCGCCATCCATGCCGAAGGTAATCACAACATTCGGTCTGAAGCGCCTCATCCGCTCCACCAGCCGTTCCGCCGCACGCGAAAAATCGACGAACTCCAGCCGCCCATCGTGGAAGTCCATCAGCTCATAGTGGGTCACGCCCAGCACCTTGCACGAAGCCGCGAACTCCTCCCGCCGCATCTTCCCCAGGTCCTGGGCTGAGGCCACGAAGCCGCGAACTCCTCCCGCCGCATCTTCCCCAGGTCCTGGGCTGAGGCCGCATCGCCCCGGTGCGTAGCCGCCTGTCCATCCGTCAGGCAAATTACGTATGTCTCAATCCCACGGTCGGCCGCCAGCGCCAGCGCGCCGCCAAAGGCAAAACACTCATCATCCGGATGCGCCACCACACACATCAACTTCAATCCCACGCTGCACCCTCTTCCAGATCCGCATCCTCAAACAAAAAATCGCTCAAAACCTGCTCTTCGAGCACAGCGTCCGGATCTACCGCCCGCACAGGAGCAAACGTCCGTCGATGCAGCGCGCAGGGCCCCTGCGCCACCAGGGCCCGTCGATGCGCCGGTGTCCCATATCCCTTGTGCGAGGCCAATCCATACCCCGGATGCACCAGATCGAAGGCGCGCATCATGGCATCGCGATGCACTTTGGCGATAACAGAGGCTGCCGCGATGGAAAGACTCAGGGAGTCGCCATAGATTAGCTTCGTCTGCCGGCAAGGATGATCGAGCCGCATGGCATCGATCAGAAGATGATCGGGCTCCATCGACAAGCCCTGCACTGCAGCCAGCATCGCCATCCGTGTCGCCTGATAGATGTTCACACGGTCGATCGTCTCGGCATCGACCTCAGCGACGCTGATCGCCAGCGCCATGCGCCGAATCCGCCGGTCCAGCTTCTCCCGCTCTTCACGAGTCAGTTGCTTGGAGTCCTTCAATCCAGCCCGCGCCAACCCACTCAAACGCTCCGGCAGAATCACGGCAGCCGCCACAACCGGCCCAAAGAGTGCTCCTCGACCGACCTCATCCACTCCGGCGATGATGCGAAAGCCGTGGTATCGGAGCGCCTGCTCCGGGGCATCGCTGCACACCAGTTGCTTCAACATCCGCTGCTTGGCGGTCGCCGCGGTAACTGTTTTGGAGACGCGAATCGATGTGACAGAGGCCATACTCAAGGACGAGTTTATAACCAGCGCACAGAACAAGCCACGACCGAAGTCGTGGCTTAAGTGAAAATGAAAAAGGAAGCTTACTTGGCGCGCTCGACCTCGCGCAGACGAGCAGCCTTGCCGCGCAGACCGCGCAGGTAGAACAGCTTCGAACGGCGAACCTCGTAGGAGCGAACCTTCTCGACCTTATCGACGACCTTGGAGTTGTAGGGGAAGATGCGCTCGACGCCCTGGCCGAAGCTCATCTTGCGAACCGTGAAGGAGCCCTGGGCTCCCTTGCGGCAAGCGATGACCATGCCTTCAAACGCCTGCAGGCGCTCTTTCTCGCCCTCACGGATCTTCACTTGAACGCGAACAGTGTCGCCGGGGGCGAACGCGGGTAGATCGGTCCGCTCTAACTTCGCGGCCAGCTTCTGCATAATTGGATGAATGGACATGACAACTACTTTCCTGTTTTGGACTCGACCTCCAGTGTACACGAAGTTTCGCACTTTGAGGCTCTATCCTGCTGCAAACACGCCTTAAGGCCCAGGATTCTCCTGCAAAAACCTCAGTTCGTCCAGAATCTCCCGATCTTCGTCGCTCAGGCCGATCCGGTCGAGCAAGTCAGGCCGGTTCTCGAGCGTCTTCTTGAGCGCCATTCGCCGCCTCCATTGCCGGATAACCTCATGGTTTCCGCCCAGCAGCGCCTCCGGAATAGAGGTTCCCCGGAACTCGGCAGGCCGCGTGAAGTGTGGGTAGTCCAACAACCCGCCTGAGCCGTAGGTCGAGCGGGGAGGCCCATCTTCTGTAGATTCACCCGGCACATCGTCCGCTCCGAAGCTCTCAAAACGAGAAGAATCAGGATTACCCAGGGCTCCCGGAAGCAGCCGCACGACGGCATCCACGATGACCGCAGCGGCCAGTTCGCCGCCCGAAAGAACATAGTCGCCGATTGAGAGCTCGCGATCGCAGAGCAGCTGGTTCACGCGTTCATCCACGCCCTCATACCGCCCGCAGATGATGACCACCCGCTCCGTCGCGGCAAGCTCCTGCGCGACAGGCTGCGTGAACGGCCTCCCCTGGGCCGACAGGAGAATCACTGTCTCCTTCTGGGGTAGGCGCTCCGCCTTCGGTGCAATGTTCAGCGACGCAACGGCATCGTAGATCGGCTCAGGCTTGAGCACCATGCCCTCACCACCGCCAAAGGGACGGTCGTCCACCGTGCGATGGCGATCATGGGTGAAGTTACGCAGATCGTGCGTATGAACCTCGACAAGTCCGGCGGTGCGGGCGCGCTTCAGAATGCCATAGTCGAGCGGACCAGCGAAGAGGCCAGGGAAGATCGTTATGATGTCGAAGCGCATAGGTTGAATCCGTTTGCTACGTTTTGCCGGTGTGTGGGATCACGTTCTCAAACCCGCCATTCAGGCTTGATCCCGATGGTCGCCGGCCGATCGATTGACATCAACCAATCCAGACGGAAGAACCATGTCTACGCGCTTCGCCGCTGTATCGACGGCGATAAGAAACGCCTTTGCGAAGGGAATAAGAATCTCCTCGCCGTCCGGTGACGTGACGGCGAGCAGCGGCACTGCCTCTTCAAGTCGCCTGCCCCCGTCTGCCGTTGCAGGGAACTGAACATCGTCGATGACACCTACTGCCGTGGCCCCTGCCTCTTCAAGTCGCCTGCCCCCGTCTGCCGTTGCAGGGAACTGAACATCGTCGATGACACCTACTGCCGTGGCCCCGTCGTATACCGTGCAACCGATCAGGTCGCTGATGTAGGTCGATTCGTCGTCCAGAGGAACCCGCTCCTCATAGGAGACGATCACGTCCCGCCCCGCAAGCAGCTCCGCAGCCGAAATAGTCTCGACTCCCGCAAAGTGCAGGACGATCCGTCCTTCGTTCTTGCCCGTAGGGAGCCAGAAGGCCACAACCTCAGCCGGCTGTGCCTCGCTCTCGTTGCCGGCGAAGTTTGGAGCAGCCAGGAACACACGTCTCCCGCCCTCAAAGCGCTCAGGGAAGTCCGTCAGCAGCTCTGCAAGCAGCTCACCCTTTCGGCCCTGCGGTCGGAGAAGGTGCGCCAGCACGATCCAGGGGGGAGAGCTGTTGGTCATAAGAGTAACGTTACTTTCGATTGGGAATGCAGGCAAGCCATGATTACGAGGCACGCTATACCTGCGCAGACGCTTCGCGATCCTCCAGGATGTCCAGAGAGAAGCGATGTTTCTGCTTCATGCTGGCTGCGCTCAGAATAGTGCGCAACGACCGTGCAGTACGTCCTTGTTTTCCAATGACTTTGCCCACGTCATTCTGGGCAACGCGTAATCGGATAACGGTTACTTCGCCATCCTCGATGGTCTCGACAGAGACACTCTCCGGGCTATCCACCAAAGCACGCGCAATCTCGGCAACGAGATCCGTCATGTGTTTCGCAGACTGTTCGCCTTCTGTTATTTGCATGGCATGGGCCATCACACACACCTCCTGGGAGTCCGATGCAACGCTCATGCTCAACCCTTCGCCTCGTCTAATGCGAGATCTTCCGGGAGTGCGCTAAAACGAGCGAACCAAAGGTTTATGGATAGGCTTGGATGAATATTTCCAAGCGTCTACCGATCGCATAGCCTTCGGCAGTGCAATAGGAGAAGTTTACGTGAGGAGAATGCGTGGCGCGATACTGGAACCTACAACGTCAGCAAATCTTTGGGAACCAATAACGTGTTCCCAAAGATTGCATCCATCGAGTGACCTTAGGCTGCCGGGGCAGCTTCCGCTGGGGCCGGAGCAGCGGCGACGAGCTTGCCGACTCGTTCGGACAACTGTGCGCCGTTGCCGGTCCAGTAGTCGATGCGATCACGCTTGAGGTCGACGGTGGCGGGGTTGGTGCGCGGATTATAGGTGCCCACTACTTCAATCGAACGGCCATTGCGCGCACGATCTTTTTCGATAACAACGATGCGATAGTGGGGCTGCTTGCGCGCTCCTACACGCGCCAAACGGATCATCAACACTGGGAATGCCTTTCAGAACATTTATTTTGGGTGATTTCACGATACCGTCCCAGGCTTCCATCTTTTGGACAGGCGACGGACATACAGAACCCAACACCTAAGTATGGCGGAAATCACGGGTTTTCGCAATGCATTCGCGAAGATAAGAGCAATCAGCGCGAGGGGAAGAGAAAGCGTAACACCTGGTCGAAGCGCCCCGACCAGGCTCCCTCATCGTGGGCCGCGCCCTCCGCTTCGAGGTAAATCAGGTCAACGCCGCTCCTCCAGCCTCGCTTCAGAAGCAGGTGGTGGAGCCGTTCGGCATCGCGAAGATGGCCAAGAGCCCTCAGCCGTTCCCATGTCGAGCCATATACGAAGATCGGGCTTTGGCTGCCGCTGGTCTACCAGGGTGAGGATGCTGGGATGATCCCACCAGAGCGATGGCGACATGATCGCCAGCTTGCCCAGAGCGATGGCGACATGATCGCCAGCTTGCCGAAGACATCAGGTCGTTCCATCCCAAAGTAAAGAGAGATCAGGCCGCCAAGCGACGATCCGCCCAGCCCTGTGTTCTCAGGCCCTGTCAGCGTCCGGTAGGTGCGATCGATCAACGGCTTCAGCTCATCGATCAGGAGACGGCCATAGCTTCGGCCCTCGCCCCCGCCCAGTTTGATGTCGCGTGTGGGCGTGTACTCCGCCATACGCCGAAGCCCCGTATGGCCAACCCCGACCAGGATCACGGGCTCCATCTGTCCCTCCAGCGTCAGGCGGTCCGCCGTTCTATGGACGTTCCATGTGCAGCCGGCAATAGAAGAGGTCCGTCCGTCGAACAGGTTCTGTCCGTCATGCAGGTAGAAGACAGGGAAGCGTCGGTCCTCCTGCTCCATGTACTGCGGCGGCAGATAGACCATCACCTCGCGATCATCGGGAAGATACTCCGAGTGAAATGCATGAACGTGATATCGGGGATTTGCAGCGAGATTCCCGGAACGGGGCACCCCCCTCTCCTCAGTGGATAGAGTCTCGCGCTGCGTCTGTTCCGTTGCGTCTGCGAGAGAGGATTTTGACCGTATATCCAATGCGATCGATACGACTCCAGTACGCTACGATGGCATCAGAGTAGCAGAGGCTGGCCCATGCAACGCGAATATTACAAGTGGTTTTCCCCGTCGCTTAAGCGGGACATGGAGATGCTTGCCTTCGGACACGCGGGAATGCCCGCGCTGGTCTTCCCGACCTCCTGCGGCCGATTCTTCGAGTTTGAAGATCGAGGCATGGTGAACGCCGTTCATGACAAGCTCGAACAAGGTCACCTGCAACTTTTCTGCGTGGACTCAATCGATGCCGAGAGCTGGTACAACCGCGGAGCTGCGCCACGCTGGAGAATCGCTCGCCACATGCAATATGAGCAATATCTGATGCAGGAGGTGCTGCCGCTTATCCGCGAGGGGAATCGAGGCGCGAACGTCGCGGCAGTCGGTTGTAGCTTCGGTGGTTATCACGCCATCAATATCGCGCTTCGACATCCAGACATCTTCAATGCGTTTCTCTCGATGGGCGGAGCCTTTGACCTATCGAGCTTTCTGTCCGGCTACTACGATGAGGACTGTTACTTCCATCTGCCGATGCACTATCTGCCTAACATGCAGGATCCCTGGTATCTCGACCGCTACAGGCGCAATACCTATGTGTTGGCCACCGGCGTTCACGACATCTGCCGGGAGGAGAACGAGCGGATGGCGCGAGTCCTGCGGGATAAAGGGATTCCATGCCGTCTCGATGTATGGGAAAGCGATGCAGATCACGACTGGTCATGGTGGCAGAGAATGATCCAGACATATCTGTAAGCCGGAAGATGATTATGCGGAGGGCTATGTGAAAAAGATTGGCATCCTCTTCGGAGCGGAGAATACCTTTCCCGGGGCCGTAGTCGACAGGATCAATTCGCTGGAGATCGAAGGAATCCGCGCCGAGTTCGTTCATGTCGGAGCCGTTCGTATGGCCGAGCCATCCGGCTATGCTGTCATTGTCGACCGCATCTCGCACGACATACCCTTCTATCGCTCCTATCTCAAGAATGCTGCACTCACCGGCACGCAGGTCATCAATAACCCGTTCTGGTGGTCGGCGGACGACAAGTTCTTCAACTGCGCCCTTGCTGCGAAGCTCGGCGTCGCCGTGCCTCCAACAGTGTTGTTGCCTCACAAGCGGCTTCCGCCTGAGGTTACCGACAGCTCCGTGCGCAATCTCGAGTATCCCCTCGACTGGGATAGCATCTTCGAGTATGTCGGCTTTCCAGCATTTCTAAAGCCGCATAATGGCGGCGGATGGCGCAACGTCTTTCATGTCCACAACAGGGAAGAGTTCTTCGCCGCCTACGACCAGACCCGCGACCTGTGCATGATCCTTCAGGCGGCTGTCCCTTTCCAGGAGTACTTCCGTTGTTACGTCGTTGGACAGTCCGAGGTCCGCATCATGCCCTACGACCCGCGCCGGCCGCATGAGCACCGTTACGTCTTCGACCCTCCTGCCCACGACAAGAAACTCCTCAGGCGAATCGAAAAGGATGCTCTCACCCTATGCCGAGCCCTGGGTTACGACCTCAACTCGGTGGAGTTCGCCGTGGAGAACGGTATCCCGTACGCGATCGACTTCATGAATCCAGCTCCCGACGCCGATCTGCACTCGGTCGGCGAAGAGAGCTTCAGGTGGATCGTCGATGCCGTGGCCAGACTGGCTGTAAACAAGGCCAGGGCCGCTGACAACCGTCACCCACAGATGAACTGGGGAGCACTGCTATCCGGGCAGCCTGCGAGCAAGCCAACACGGAAGACTCCCGCGCGGACGACAGCGAAAAAAGTTGCAAGGAAGACCATCAAGAAAATTGAGTAGCATTCAGATAGCACGTTGCATTCAGGGAAATTAGCATAGCAATATGTGACTGCCCCCATTCGTCGCCTGCCCGTGTCCGGCCACCGGATGATGGGCACATGAGCGTGGATCTGGTCGCGATGGGCGATCGGTGACGGCTCTCGATCGCTAATTCCCCCGATTAAATGAGTCTGGCTGGTTCAATCGAAAAATGTCTGGAACTGGTTACTATCTACAGATACACTCCAGGTGTTACCAATCGACCAACGAGGGGCCGCAGCGCAGGCGGTGTGAAGGAGGACGTGTGGGGCAGTGGCACAAGCCGAGTGGGGAGACTCCAGTTCGCACAGCGGTTCGTTTTCCAATGAAATTAGCCTTGCGGGTGCAGACGGAAGAAGGTGAGCTGGAAGCAGTCACTGAAAACATATCTGCAAACGGTTTGCTTTTTGTAAGTGATCGCCTGCCGGCGCTCGACAGCAGAATTGAATTCACCATCGCAATGCCTTCGGCTGTCATGGGCTCGGCGACGGACGTTACCATCCATTGCATTGGCCGAGTCGTTCGTCACAGTGTACAAGGCGATGAAAAGAAGGCGGCTGTGGTAATCGATGAGTATTTTCTAAAGGCCTGATAATGATGGTTGTTCATTTTGATCAAACTCGGAGCGACGAAACCCCGGACGAAACCGCGGCTCCGGCAGGAATTCGAGTCATTTTGGCCGATTCGCAGGCCATCTACCGCGTGGGGATGAAAAAAGTCTTCGCTCTTGAGGACGATATCCGTGTCGTCGCCCAGGTGGAGACCCTGACCAATCTCTATACGGCTCTCCAGCGCTACCCCACCGATGTTGTTGTTCTCGAAGGGCAGCTGATTGCCGGGACCATCGATGCCATCCCGGAGCTGGTGCGACAGGCTCCATACGCAAAGTTGATCGTGCAGGTAACCGAGGCGGACGAGTCGAATACGGTGGAGCTCTACCGGCGCGGTGTTCGTGGAGTTGTGCCACGGTCGATCTCGGTCGATCTCCCCGGATCTTCTGGTCAAGTGCGTACGGAAGATCGCCGAGGGCGAGACCTGGATCGACAACCAATCCATCAGCTGGGTCATCGAGGCCTATAGGACGCAGGCAACCAGCCTCACCGATCCAAGGGGCCAGCCCAAGCTCTCGAAAAAAGAGCTGGCGATCATCAGCTGCATCACGCGCGGAATGCGCAATAAGGAGATCGCTTATCAGGTCGGCACCACCGAGCAGGTCATCAAAAACTACCTGCGCAAGATCTATGACAAGCTGGGTGTCTCCGACCGCCTGGAGTTGGCGCTGTACTGCCTCCATCACGAGTTGCTGAAGAGGTATCCCCAGGATCCGGAACATGCCGTAGGGGCGCAGGCGGAGCCCTCTCAGCCGCTTCGAGCCAAGATGTAAGTTTGAAGGTGAGCCAGATGAAAATAGAGCGGATCCGGCCTTCGGACCCGCTCTATCTGCTTGTCGATTACTGTTTATCGATCTCGAGGTCGATGGTGAACTTCACCTGATCGCCCAACACCGGAGGAGCGAACGTCGGTCCAAAGTTGAACTCAGACCGCTTCAGCATACCGGTTGCCGAGAAGCCGCTACGAACCTTCCCATTCTTGTCCGTCTGCGGAGGCGCCGGGCCATCGACATCGAGGGTGACGCTTTTGGTCACGCCGCCCAGGGTAAGGTCGCCGGTGAGCTGAAGTTTGTCGCCTGCCTTCGCGAGAGAGGTCGATTTGAAGGCAATCTGTGGGTTCTTCGCGACATCGAAGAAGCGGGGAGACTTCAGGTCCGTGTCACGCTTCTCATTGCCCGTCGATACGGTAGTCGCGTCAAGCGTAGCGTCAACAGAGGACTTCGTCAGGTCCTTCTCGTTCAGCGTGACTGTGCCCTTCACGCCGCCGATTGTCCCGCGAACATTGCTGACACTCAAGTGGCGAATCTCGAATCCGGCGCTCGAGTGAACGGGATCGATCATCCAGCTTGAGGTTTGGGCCTGGGCGCTCGCACCCGCCAGGGAGAACACAGAGAGGGTTAGGGCTAAAAGAAATTTATTGCGCATGCCGGATGATTCCTCGTGCTTTCTATTGAGAGAGTTGCGACCCAAATCTGATGCTCTGCCTTTGCTGAACGATGCTATCAAATGGTAACGACGCCAGAAGCAGGCACACGACAGGAGTTACGCCCGAGTGTGCTGACTGTATTCGGTCATCCATAATCGTAACGGAACATGCTCAAAGGGATGCTAGCATCACCACGATATGGCCTTTTTGCGTGAACTTCGATCGCTAACTGCGATCCAGCGAAGTACTTTTACTGCATGCTTCCTCGGTTGTCCAGCGAAGCACTTTTACTGCATGCTTCCTCGGTTGGACCCTCGACGCGTTCGACTTTTTCCTCCTGACCGTCTGCCTCAAGGCGATTGCGGCGGACTTCCATGTCGCCATCAAGCAGATTGCGGAGGCGATCTTCTGGACTTTGGTCATGCGGCCCTTGGGCGCCCTGATCTTCGGCCTGCTTGCGGAACGGTTTGGCAGACGCCCTACGCTCATGCTGAACATCGTGGCCTTCTCCATCTTCGAGCTCGCCTCGGCCTTTGCCCCTACGCTGACCAGCTTCCTGATATGCAGGGCGCTCTTCGGCATTGCCATGGGCGGCGTGTGGGGAGTCGGATCCGCGCTCGCACTCGAAAGCCTTCCCGCCTCGAGGAGGGGCTTCTTCTCCGGTGTCCTGCAGGAGGGCTATGTCGTCGGCAACCTGCTGGCGGCTGCCCTGTACGCCCTGGTCTTCCCGCATCTGCACGGAACCGGCATGCTCACCGGATGGCGCGTCATGTTCATGATCGGGGCGCTTCCCGCACTCCTGGCCTTCTACATGCAGTTCAAGGTGGCCGAATCTCCCGTATGGGAGGCCGACCGGAAGAGGCGGCTGGCAGAAGGAGGAGTACGCAAACCTGTCTTGACCCTCAAGCAGTTCCGCACCTACCTGCCGACGTTTCTGTTCCTCGTTCTGCTCATGACGGCGTTCAACTCCTTCAGCCACGGAACGCAGGACCTCTATCCGACCTTTCTGGAGAAGGATCATCTTCTGGACCCAAGACACGTCGGCTTCATCGTTGTCATCAGCAACATCGGAGCGCTGCTCGGCGGCATCTGCTGCGGAGCGTTGTCGGAGAGGCTGGGACGCAAGCGAATGATCATCACCTCGGCCCTCTTCGCCCTGCCGATGGTCCCCCTCTGGGCATGGTCGCACTCGGTTCCGGCTCTGGCGTTGGGTGGCTTCCTGATGCAGTTCGCGGTACAGGGTGCCTTCGGCGTCATCCCGGCTCACCTCAACGAGCTCTCGCCCGGTCCGGTACGAGCCATCTTCCCAGGCGTTACCTACCAGTTGGGCAATCTCTGCTCATCACGGAACGGCGTCTTCCAGGCTGCGATAGCGGCCCGTTTCCACGGGGGAGCTCTCAACGTCGTCATGTCCGGCGCTGCCATTGTGGGGGCTCTTCTCGTCGCGGGTGCAACAGCCATTGGGAAGGAGAGAAAAGGAGAGACGTGGATAGATGCGTAAACTTATTTAGAATGAGAAGTTTGCACGGATTACGTTAATAACCGCATCACCGTCTGTACGAATGCACGCGGTCATGGAGGACTGGGAGCAGTGAGACGATGTATCCTTCTGCAGGCAGGGGGCGGACAGGAAGTTTTTATGGGAATTGCTGATTCAACCTTGAGTCTGGCGCAGAGCCGCCTCGGCGTTGCCGCTCCATTTCTAATCGAGCAGGATTGGAACGCGTACACACCGGAACAGCACGCCGTCTGGGCAGAGCTCGTCAGCCGCAGGATGCCCCAGCTCCGCGAGCACGCCTGCCAGGAGTATCTCGACGGCTTCGAGCAGATCGGGCTACGCGAGGACCGCCTACCCGACCTGAAGTCCGTCAGCGCGCGTCTGCTCCCGCGAACCGGATGGCAATCGACTCCGGTCAGCGGCTTCCTTCCACCCGATGCCTTCTTCGAGATGCTCGCCGCGCGGATGTTTCCCACCACCACTTGGCTGCGCTCGCGCGACTCCATGGAGTACACCCCCGAGCCGGACATCTTCCACGATGTCTTCGGCCATGTTCCCATGCATGCGCATCCCGTCTTCGGCGACTTTTTAGAGCACTACGGCAAGATCTGCGCGGGTCTCATGGCCGACCCCGTGGCGCTCGAACGCATGGGACGTCTCTTCTGGTTCACCGTGGAGTTCGGCCTCATCCGGCAGGATGGCCAGATCAAGGTCTACGGCAGCGGGTTGATCTCATCGCATGGAGAGTGCACCCGCGTCCTCGCCGGCGGCTGCGAGATTAAAGACTTCGACCTCGACGCGGTCCTCGATCAGAAGTTCGACACCGGCGCGATGCAGCCCGTACTCTACGCCGTCGAGTCCTTCGATCAGATCTACGAAGCGACGAAGCAGGCCGAAGGCCGCCTCGTATAGTAGCGAGTCTAAGCTGGTAACGAGCCTAAGCGATAATGGCTCTGTGAATCCGTCCCCGGCAGAAGAGTACAAGCAACGCCTGCAAGCCCGTGAACAACGTGTAGCCGAATTCGAGAGGCAACACATCAGGATCGGCAACCTCCGACTCCTGATCGTGCTTGCAACGCTGACAGTTGCCTGGTTCAGCCTCGAGCGTGATGCCTTCTCCCCCTGGTGGCTGCTAGTCTGCCTTGCCCTGTTCGTAGCGCTGTTGATCTACCACGCCAAAGTTCTTCGCAACAAGGTCTGCACAGAACGCGCCGTAGACTTCTACCGCAGAGGCCTCGCCCGCATCGAGGACCGTTGGGCAGGCACAGGTCAGCAAGGCGAGCGCATCGACGCCTCCGCGAGCCTCTACGCAACCGATCTCGATCTCTTCGGCCGCGGAAGCCTCTTCGAGCTACTCTCGCAAGCCCGCACCCGGATGGGCGAAGACACCCTCGCAGGCTGGCTCCTCGCCCCCGCATCGGTTGAGACCATCCACCAACGCCACGCAGCCATCACCGACCTCCGCCCCCGCCTCGACCTCAGAGAACACGTAGCCGTTCTGGGCGACGATGTGAAGGCATCCGTCCACGCCGAGGCGCTCCTGCAATGGGCCACGTCTCCAAACAAGCTGAAGCAGCCCTCGGTCCGCTGGATAGCCCTACTCCTCTGCCTGGCAGCGGTGGCAGCAGCAATCTTCTGGGGATCGACCGGCCTCAAAGGGCCATTCTTTGCCGTGGTAATCGTAGAGGGCATCCTCTTCCTCGCGCACCGCACACGCGTGAACGAGGTCCTGCACGGAACAGCGCGAGCCCTCGAAGACCTGCAACTGCTCTCATCTCTGCTCGCCCGTCTGGAACGGGAGCAGTTCGACAGCCCGCGCCTGAAAACGATCCAGGGTGCCCTCTCGTCCCATCACGTCGAGGGCTCGAAAGCCATCGCAAAGCTCGCAACAATCGTGGAGTACATCTACTCCCTCGACAACCCCATCGTCCGCGCCCTCGACATCCCTCTGCTCTACTCGGTCCAGCTGGCCTACGCAGCCGAGGCCTGGCGAAGCGCCCACGGCAACGCCGTCCACCTCTGGCTCGATGGCGTAGGGGAGATGGAGACATTGCTATCGCTGGCCGCCTACAGCTACGAGCACCCGGCCGATCCCTTCCCTGAGTTGCTGGAGGGCATGCCCTGTTTCGAGGCGGAACAGCTTGGCCACCCGCTCATTCCGGCGGCGAACTGTGTTCGCAACGGGGTAAGCATCTGCGGAAAGACACGGGTTCTGCTGGTCAGCGGCTCGAACATGTCCGGCAAAAGCACGCTTCTGCGCGCAGTGGGGCTCAACACGGTCCTTGCCATGGCGGGAGCACCGGTACGCGCGCAGCGGCTGCGGCTCACCCCGCTCCGGGTCGGGGCGAGCATCCTGATCAATGACTCGCTGCAGGAGGGGAGCTCGCGCTTCTACGCCGAGATCACGCGTCTGCGCCATATCTGCGACCTGACGGAAGAGGGCCTGCCGGTGCTGTTTCTGCTGGACGAGCTGCTCCAGGGAACAAACTCGAAGGATCGCCTCGTCGGAGCCGAAGGCGTGGTGCAGGCGCTTCTCGATCGCGGAGCCATCGGCCTGATCAGCACCCACGATCTGGCGTTGACCGATCTTGGTGGAGCAGGAGATAGGCTGCGCAACGTCCACCTGCAGGACGAGATCGAGAACGGCAGGATGAAGTTCGATTTCACGTTGCGCGACGGGGTCGTGACCAGGAGCAACGGCATCGAGCTGATGAGACTGATCGGACTGAAGGTCTAGAGCAGTTTCACAGATGCTGTAAAGTCCGAAAATGTTCGTCTGCTGTACGAAAAGAGTTCGTCGACTGGAAAATGCTCGCCTATCGCACGAAAATGCTCGTCTGTCGCACGAAAATGCTCGTCATTCTGAGCGCAGCGAAGAACCCCCGTATTTCGTCTTTGCCTTTGCCGTTGCTTGTTCTCTGTCTCTATAGAAGATTGCTCTAAAAGCTGGTTGAATCCGGTGCGGCCAGGCCAAGGCGGCGCAACAGCGGCACCATCGTCAGCCCCTGCACCAGGACCGAGAAGACAACGACGGTATAGGTAATGGGAAGAAGCGGGCCGGAGCCAGGCTGTCTCACGAGCACGAGAACAAGCGCTACGGAGAGCGCACCGCGCAGACCTCCCCACGTGAGAATCGCCCACGTGCTCGCAAACTGTGACTGGGGCCTCTGGATGGGATAGAGAAGAAGCGCGACTGAGGCCCCTCGTGCCAGCAGGACTACGGGAACAGCGAGCAGGCCTGCCACCATGAGACGCGCAGAGAACGGGACCAGCACCAGGGAGAAGCCCAGAAGCAGGAAGAGGACGACATTCAGAATGTCGTCGAGCAGATGCCAGAACTTGTCCACATCTTCGTGTGTGACGGCGGGCATCTCGCGCCTGCGCCCGCGGCTGTTGACCACGATTCCAGCCGCCACTGCCTCGAGCGGTGCGGAGATGTGGAGGGCGTCGGCCAGCGCGTAACCGCCCATCGCGAGCGCAAGGGTGAGCAGTATCTCCACCGAGTAGCTGTCGATCAGCAGCAGCAGACGATAGGTGATGTAGCCAAGCGCAAGCCCCAGCGCGATGCCCCCGCCTGCCGCGAGTAGAAAGAGGACGGAGAAGGAGCTGACGGAGGAGATCGCATTCGAGCCCGAGGACCCGATCAGCGCGAGGAACAGGACGGCGCCCACACCGTCGTTGAAGAGGGACTCTCCGCCCAGCAGCGCCTGGATGTGCGGTGGACATCCGACCCGGCGCAGCATCTCCAGGACGGCGACCGGATCGGTCGGCGAGATGAGCGCGCCGAAGATGAGGCAGTTGAGGAAGCTGATGCGCATCTGGCAGGCGATGAGGACGAGCCACAGCAGACCCGCGACGAAGGCCGCAGATAGGAGCGTTCCGAAGGTCGAGAGGATGAGTACGGGAAGGCGCTGCCGTTTGAGCTGGGCGAGATCGAGATGCAGCGCCCCGGCAAAGAGCAGGAAGGCGAGCATGCCGTGAAGAACGATCGCATTGAAGTCGAGCCGTGAAAGGATATCGGCGGCGAGCTGTTGCATGCCTGGGATCTTCCTTCCAAG
>Ga0193743_1001595_pt1 | contig 16814 bp, 14 predicted proteins | sample L2c2metaG_FD_143038 | JGI IMG/M metagenome (GOLD analysis project Ga0193743, IMG submission 143038) | Soil microbial communities from a riparian zone of the East river system, Colorado, United States - L2c2 | ecosystem: Environmental > Terrestrial > Soil > Riparian zone | place: USA: East River...
GACGCGGCTGCCGCCGCCGCGACCCCAGCAGCGCCAGCGGCACCGGCCACGCCAGCGGCACCCGCCACCGCCGCGCCAAGGCCGCTGACCGCGCCCTCCGGCTTGGCGTCCGGCTTGCCCGGTTCGCCGGCCTGCGTCTCCCTGGCCGAGGTGTCGCCAGCCTGCGCGGCGCTAGCTTGCACGGCGCTCCCCGAGGTCTCCCGGACCGGGGTCTCCCTCGCCGGGGCCTCCTCGGCCGCGGTCTCCCTGGCCGGTTCGCGAGAGCCGCCGAAGAGCTTGCCGGCCGCATCGGCACCTCGAGCGCCGACTCCGCCGGGCACCGAGCCGCGCCCGGCGTCGGTGGGCCGACCCTCGGACGGTTCGCCGTCCCGGGTCCGGCCGGGTTCGCCGTCGCGAGGACGACCAGCCGTTGGCAGGGCCGGAATGCCCGCTCCCGCCATTGGCAGGGCCGGGGTACCCGCCGGTGGCAGGGACGGGATACCCGCCGGGGACCCGCTGGCCGAGGCACTCTCGGGCGCGCCGGCAGCCACTTCGCGGGGCTTGCCCGATTCCGCGGCGGCCTTCTCCTCAGCATTGTCACCCGATAGTGACGATTTTCCGGAATTCGGCACATTCGTGCGACCAGCACCCACGGGCGTCACACTGGGTGACTGGCGGTCCCCCGATCGGCCCCCATCTGGCTCAGCGCTAGACGGTCGATCGGGCGAGCCGGACGGCGCCGAGACAGGCGGAATGGCGACTGTCCCGGCGACATCCGCGCCAGACGGTCGCGCACCGGAGTTGGGCCGTATCGCCGGGAAGATCTCGGTCGCCGGGTCGAGCACCCGGTTGCCGAGCACCGGAATTGCCGTGGTCGGAGGCTCGACAAGGTTCGTCGGCGCGGAGAACTGCCCGCGAGGCGCACGCTCACTGACGGCGGTCTTGACCGCGGCGCGCCGCTGTGCCCAGTCGTAAACCAGGGCCACAGCGGCGGCCACGCTCACCACGACCGAGATCCAGGCGAATGCCGCCGTACCGGTCACCAAGGCGACCAGTAGCAGCCCGAAGGCCACCAGCACGAATATCAAGACCAGCAGTAGCACAGTTCACTCCGAGGTGACGACGTCAGTTGCACCGCCGGCCACCCTAATCGTTGGTACCCGGGCGGCGGTCAGCTACCCGCGTCCGCCCGTGAGCCGTAGCCGGTGGCCGCATAACCCTGAGTCGAGTTTGCCCGACCATCGGACGGTGCCGCGGACCCCCGTCCCGCAAGGTCGCGCAGCTGAGACTCCAGGTAAGTCTTGAGCCTGGTGCGGTACTCCCGCTCGAAGGTGCGGAGCTCGTCGATCTTCTTGTCCAGCACCGTCTTTTCCCGCTGGATGCCGCCCATGATCTCGTTGTGCTTACGCTCGGCGTCGCCCACCAGCGCGGCGGCCTTGTCACGGGACTGGCGTTCCATCGTCTCAGCCCGGGTGCGGGCGTCGTTCAACATCGTTTCGGCACGCACCCGCGCCTCGTTGACCAGGCCGTCGGCCTTGGTCCGAGCCTCGGAGAGCAGCTGCTCGGACTTGGTCCGCGCGTCGCTCAGCATGCCGTCCGCCTCGGTCTTGGCCTCGGCGGTGAGCCGGTCGGCCATTTCCTGGGCGAGCCCGAGCACCTTCGCGGCCTGCACGTGGTGGTCGCCACCGAGCGAAACCGGGTCCATCATCGCCTGGGGAGCAGCCTGGGGAGGCGGCGGCGGTGTTTGAACCGGAGGCGGCTGCATGGCCATGGCCATGGTCTGACGGTTCTCATCGGGGCGCTGGCGTTGCTGGGGAGCACGGGACGCCTGCGCACGCGCCTCAGAAAGATCACTCTGTGCGTTGCCCAGCTGCTGCTCCAGGGCATTGACCTGGTCGCGCAGCTCGGTGTTCTCCTCGATGAGCTTGCCAAGCTCCTGTTCGACGAGGTCGAGGAAGGCATCCACCTCGTCCTCGTTGTATCCCCGTTTTCCGATCGGGGGCTTGCTGAAGGCGACGTTGTGCACGTCGGCCGGGGTCAGCGGCATCGGATCACCTCACGCAGTCCTGGGCAAACGAGGTCCTTTACACGTCTCATAGCAACCTCGGGTGGAGCAGATCGTCCATCAAGCCGATGCTGACGAACGTCAACAGTATGAACACGGCCAGCGGCAGAACCATAATCGACAGGTCCAGTCCCACCCCGCCGACGGGCACCCCAACGGTCACTCTCCGTAATGGCAGAGCGGAGCCCATCGGGGCCGAAGGAACGCGGGGCGAACACGCCTCAATCTTGGCCGAAGAAGCCGCGCTCCGCGAGCTTTCTACGATCCTCGGCGGAAACCTCTACGCCCATGGGCGAGAGCAGGAACACCCGGTTGGTGACTTTGTCGATCGAACCGCGCAGCGCGAACGCCAACCCGGCGGCGAAATCCACCAGGCGCTTGGCGGCCGCGTCGTCCAGCTCGGTCAGGTTCATGATCACCGGAATGCCGTCCCGGTAGCGCTCGCCGATCGTCCGCGCCTCGTTGTAGCTGCGCGGATGGACGGTGGTGATCCGGGAAAGGGGGAGCTCCTTGGCGCCGCTGGACGCCGCCGGGGCGCGATCCGTACCGAGCAGCGAGGCCGGCGGCAGGGGCGGCTCGGCGGCCAGCGGCTCGACGGCCAGCGCGCCCCGGGTCAACGGCGCCCGGCCACCACCGACGGTCCCGGAGGCCCCCCGAGGAGCGGGCAGCTCAGTGGGCGCCGGGTCGAGCCGCGCGCGGTCCAGGCCGCCTCGTTCGGCCGGCTGGCGATCCGCGTAGTGACGATCGGCGTAAAACCGGTCGGCGGGGTGCGCCGGACGCTCCGCGCGGTGCTCCGGAGCCTGCTCGGCGTAACCGCCTCGGCGGTCGTCGTAGTAGGCCGATTCGTCTTCGTAGTCGAGGTATGCGTCCATGTCTTCAGCTGGAACCATCCCGAAGTACGCCTTCAGCCGATATAGCGCGCTCATGGCCACGCCCCCTTCCCGACAGCCCTACGAGCCAACGCGGGCAGCACTAAGACCCGTCACTGAGCCGATCTACCTGTCCGGTGACACCGCGTCATCGCTCAGGGCGAGGCTAATGGCCGGTCACCCAGTAGTGCGGCTCCGACACGCACACAGGTCGATCCGTATCGGATCGCCCGTTCGAAGTCAGCTGTCATCCCTGAGGACAGCTCCCGGGCGCCCGGATGAGCGGTGCGCAGCCGCCCACCCAACTCGGCCAGGGTGGCAAAAGCCGGGTCCGGATCGGCGCCCAGCGGCGCCACCGCCATCAGCCCGCGCAGCCGCAGACCCTCCGCGGCGGCGATCCGATCGGCGAGCGCGGACAGTTCGTCAGCGGGTGTACCGCCCCTGGCCGGATCGCCGTCCAGGCTGACCTGGATCAGCACCGGCAGCGCGGCGGACCGCTCGCCCCGGTCCATGGCGCGCAGCACGGCCGTGTCCAGCGCGTCGGCCAGCCGCGCGGAGTCCACCGACTCCACCCGGGCCGCCCAGCTGGCCACCGAGCGGGCCTTGTTGCGCTGCAGCCGCCCGACCAGGTGCCAGTGCGCCGCGCCGGCCGGCCGCAGCTCGGCCAGCTCGGCGACCTTCGCGGCGGCCTCCTGCGGGCGGTTCTCGCCGAACGCGCACTGACCAAGGTCGAGCAGCAGCGCCACATCGCTGGCCGGGCGGGTCTTTGTCACCGCGACCAACTCGACGTCATCCGGGGCGCGCCCGGCGGCGGCGCAGGCCGAGGCGATCCGGGCCCGCACCTCGGCGAGGGCGGTGGCCAGCTCGGCGCGGCGATCGACCCGCACGGGCTGGCCGGCGGTCACTGTGGATCCAGCCAGGTGAGCGCGGCCAGCCGGCCGGTGTGCCCGTCCCGGCGGTGGGAGTAGAGCGCCGGGTCCTCCGCGGTGCACCTCGGATCGGTGTCCACCCGGGTCACGCCGAGTTCGCGGAGCTGCTGGCGAAGCCCGGCCCGCAGGTCCAGCCCGGGCGTTCCGACCTTGGTCACGCAGGCGCTGCCGGGCAGGGCGGCCTGTACCTGGGCGCGCATCGCGGCGGGCACCTCGTAGCAGGCGCCGCAGACCGAGGGGCCGAGCAGCGCCTCGGTGCGTTCCGGGCGGGCACCCAGCCGGCCCATCGCGGCCAGCGCGGCGGGCAGCACGCCGTCCGCCGCGCCCACCCGCCCGGCGTGCACCGCACCGAGCACGCCTGCCTCCGGGTCGGCCAGCAGCACCGGCACGCAGTCAGCGGCCAGCACGGCCAGAGCGAGCTGGGAGCGGTTGGTGACCATCGCGTCGACCTCGGCCAGGTCCCGCTCCGGCGGAGCACTGACCGTCGCCGTGGTGGTCCCGTGCACCTGCCGCATCCAGACCACCGACTTGACCGGCAGTCCCACCCCGGCGGCCAGCCGCCGCCGGTTGGCGGCCACCGCGGCCGGGTCGTCACCAACCCCGACCGAGAGATTGAATTGCTCGAACGGCGCACGAGACGCGCCGCCCGCCCTGGTGGTCACCACTCGCCGAACGCGCACCGCCACCACGTTAGTGCTCGTCGGCGGCGGCCGCGGGGCGAGCGCTCGATCGATCGCGCAACCCCGGGCCGCCGGTGAACGGCCCACTCACCGCCGCATGAACGGCGGCACGTCGACCTCGTCGTCCTCGAAGTCCAGCACCTTGCGCGCCGCGGTCGCCGGGGTCGGCGGCAGCGGGGGCGGCGGCGGGGACACCGAGGCGGCGTGGTTGGCGTGCGGCGGGGCGGACTGCGGCGGGATGTTCGGCTGCATCGACTGCGCCGCCATGCCGGACATCGACCCGGAGCCACCGGAGGAATCCATCGGGCGCCTCGGCGCTCCGTTGCTCACCGCTCCGTTGCTCGGCCCAGGACTGGGCCGGGAGGGGTTGCCGCTGTCCGGCCGGGGGGCGCGAAAGGCGGCCGGGTCCAGCTTCTTGTGCGTCGGGGTGCCCGAGTCGAACCCGGCGGCGATGACGGTGACCCTGACCTCGTCACCGAGCGAATCGTCGATCACCGTGCCGAAGATGATGTTCGCATCCGGGTGCGCGGCCTCCTGCACCAGCGAGGCCGCCTCGTTGATCTCGAACAGCCCCAGGTCGGACCCGCCGGCCACGGACAGCAGCACGCCGTGCGCGCCGTCCATGGAGGCCTCCAGCAGCGGCGAGTTGATGGCCTTGCCGGCGGCCTGTACCGCCCGGCCCTCGCCGCGCGCCGACCCGATACCCATCAGCGCGCTGCCCGCGCCGGACATCACGCTCTTGACGTCGGCGAAGTCCAGGTTGATCAGGCCGGGGGTGGTGATCAGGTCGGTGATGCCCTGGACACCGGAGAGCAGCACCTCGTCGGCGGAGCGGAACGCGTCCATCAGGGACACCCCGACGTCACCGAGCTGGAGCAGGCGATCGTTCGGAATCACTATCAGGGTGTCGCACTCGTTGCGCAGCTGGCTGATGCCGTCCTCGGCCTGCCCCGCGCGGCGCTTGCCCTCGAAGGTGAACGGGCGGGTCACCACGCCGATGGTCAGCGCACCGAGCTTGCGGGCGATGCTGGCCACCACCGGCGCGCCGCCGGTGCCGGTTCCACCACCCTCGCCGGCGGTCACGAAGACCATGTCGGCGCCCTTGATCACCTCTTCGATCTCTTCCCGGTGATCCTCGGCGGCCTTGCGCCCCACGTCCGGGTTGGCCCCGGCACCCAGTCCCCGGGTCAGCTCACGACCGATGTCCAACTTCACGTCGGCATCGGACATCAGCAGCGCTTGGGCGTCGGTGTTGACCGCGATGAACTCAACACCTTTGAGTCCGTGCTCGATCATCCGGTTGACCGCGTTCACGCCGCCGCCACCGATACCGACAACCTTAATCACCGCAAGATAGTTGTGCGGGGGCGTCATGCGCGGCACCTTCCTTACTGGTCTAGCATTGTCAACCTCGACCAGAGACTGAGAGTTATGTCAGCCATCTGCCTCGCACGAGAACGGTAGGGTCGGGGTTGGTCGCGGTCCAGCAGGCGCGCCGGGGCCGTCGCCCGGGTGTACCCAGGCGGCTCAGCGTCGGATGGTCGGCAGGTCCGGCGCGGTCACGTCATAAACCGTCCCAGGCTGGGTCAGCAGCACCGCGAGCACGGCCGCCTTGCGCGCCGAAGCGTCCGGTGAACCCCACCGCACCTGCTTGCCGCCAGCCAGCCGCAGGGTGACCTCCCCCGGCCCGTCTGCCTCCACGACCTGCAGCTTGTCCCGCACCTCGGGGCTCAGCGCGGCCAGCACGGCCAGCCCCGCCTCGGTGGCCGGGTCGTCCGGGGCGACCCGGTCCGCCGCCAGCCTGGGCAGCCGGGGAGCAGGCTTGGGCGCGAGTTGGTACGGCAGGCCGGTGCTGTCCACCAGCGCGGGCCCGGTCGCCGAGCTGGCCAGCGCCACCGGAGTGCGTTCGGTCACCGTCAGTTGCACTGTGCCCGGCCAGTCCCGGGCCACCTCGACGGTGGCCAGCAGGGGGATGGCGGTGAGCCGCTGACGCACCTCGTCGGCGCGCACCGCGAGCAGTGGCCCGCCCAGCTGGATCCCGGACGCCGCGCGGATCAGCGACGGGTCGACCTGGGTCGCCCCGGTCACCGCGATCTGGCTGACCCGGAACCGGGCGGCGTGCAGCAGCACCGACCTGCCACCGACCACGGCCGCGGCGAGCAACAGCACCACCAGCAGGCCGAGCGCCAGCAGCCGCCGGCGCCGGTACCTGGACAAGCCCGTGCGAGCGTTCCTGGAGGCACTGGCCGCCGCCCGGCCGGTCGAACCCGGCTCGGCCGACACCCGCTCCGGGGCGTCCAGCCCGGTCACCGGACCGGATCCGGGCGCTCGGCTGGCTCCTGGCGGCCCAGCTCGGTGAGGATCTCCGGACCGAGCACGGTCACGTCCCCGGCGCCCATGGTGAGCACCAGGTCCCCGGGGCGGGCCAGCCCGGCCACCACCTCCGGCACCCTCCCCCACCGGGGCACGTAGTGCACCCGACCGGCCGGCAGCGTCACCGCGTCGGCCACCAGTGCGCCGCTCACCCCTGGCTCCGGGTCCTCCCTGGCCCCGAACACGTCGAGCACCACCACCTCGTCGGCCAGCGCCAGCGCGGCGCCGAACTCGCGGTGGAAGGTGCGGGTGCGCGAGTACAGGTGCGGCTGGAAGGCGACCAGCAGCCGGCCGTCGGTGACCGACCTGGCCGCGGTCAGCTGCGCGGCGACCTCGGTGGGGTGGTGGGCGTAGTCGTCGTAGACCGCCACGCCGCCGGCCCTGCCCTTGAACTCGAACCGCCGCCGCACCCCGGAGAACCCGGCCAGCCCGGCGAGGACGCCGTCCAGCGGGGCGCCCAGTTCCAGCCCGGCCAGCAACGCACCGAGCGCGTTGAGCGCCATGTGCTCACCGGGCACCGGGATGACCAGCTCGTACTCGGCGCCAGCCGGGTCCGCGCCCTCGGTACCGGCGCTGGGGTCGGCGGTCAGCCGCACCTTGGCCCGGCCGCCGAGCCCGGTCGGCCGGTACTCGATCAGCACCGCGTCGCCCTGCTGCGCCCCCGCGGCGCGGCCGTACCGACGGACCCGCACCCCGTCGGCCTCGGCGCGGCGGGCGAGCCGCTCGGCGCCAGGGTCGTCGGCGCAGGTCACCAGCGCGCCGTCGGGGGTGATCCGTTCCAGGAAGTCCTCGAAGGCATGCGCGTAGGCCTCCGCGCTGCCGTGGTGGTCCAGGTGGTCGGCCTCCACATTGGTCACCACGGCGACCCGGGGGCGGAACCGCAGGAAGGAGCCGTCGCTCTCGTCGGCCTCGGCGACGAAGATCTCCCCGGCGCCGTGGTGCGCCCCGGACCCACCGGCGGAGGAGAGATCCCCACCGATCGCGAAGGACGGGTCCAGCCCGCAGTGCTGCAGCGCCACGGTGAGCATCGAGGTGGTGGACGTCTTGCCATGGGTCCCGGTCACGCAGGCGACCCGGCGGCCGGCCATCAGCGCGGCCAGCGCCTGCGAGCGGTGCAGCACCGGCAGGCCCCGCTCCCTGGCGGCGGCCAGCTCGGGGTTGTCCTCCCGGATGGCGGTGGAGATCACCACGGTAGGCGGCCCGTCCAGCTGAGTCAGGTTCGCCGCGTCGTGGCCCACCGCGATGCGGGCCCCCTGGGCGCGCAGGGCCAGCACGGTACGCGAGTCCTTGGCGTCCGAGCCGGACACCGGCACGCCCCTGGCCAGCAGGATCCGGGCGATCCCGCTCATGCCGGCGCCGCCGATGCCGATCAGGTGCACCCGCTCCAGCTTTTCGGACGGCGCCGTCATCTCGGTCGGCTCCGGCTTTTCGGTCGGCGCCGTCATCTCGGCATCCCCCAACGTCGCACGATCATTTTCCGGACACTTCGCCGACCACGTCGAACACCAGGTTGGCCAGCGCCTCGTCCGCCCCAGCATGCCCGGAGCGACGCGCGGCCGCACTCATCTCGGCCAGCCGGACCGGGTCGGTGAGCAGCCCGGCCAGTTCGTCGCACACCCGCTGGCCGGTCAGCTCGGCGTCGCTGACCAGCGACCCGCCGCCGGCGCGCACCACCGGCCCGGCGTTCAGCGCCTGCTCCCCGTTGCCGTGCGGGAGCGGGACGTACACGGCGGGCAGCCCCACCGAGGACACCTCCGCCACCGTGATGGCCCCGCACCGGCAGAGCACCGCGTCGGCCGCCGCGTAGGCCAGGTCCATCCGCTCCAGGTAGGGCAGCCCGACGTAGCGGCCACCGGCGGACGCCGCGCCGGCGGGCACCGGTACCTGGTTGCCCGCCCCGTGCCCGTGCAGCACGGCGATGCCCGCCTCGGCCAGCCGGTCGAACGCCTCGGCCACCGCGCGGTTCAACGAGCGGGCGCCCTGCGAGCCGCCGAACACCAGCAGCACCGGCCCGTCGGCGGGCAGCCCGAAGTGGGCCCTGGCGGCCGCGCGCTGGGCCCGCCGGTCCAATGTGGTGATCTCCCGGCGCAGCGGGATCCCGATCACCTCGGCGCCGGCCAACCCGCTGCCCGGTACCGCCGCCGCGACCCGGCGGGCGAACCGGGCGCCCACCCGGTTGGCCAGCCCGGCCCTGGCGTTCGCCTCGTGCACCACGATCGGCACCCGGCCGCGAGCGGCGAGGTAGGCCGGCAGCGCCACGTAGCCGCCGAAGCCGACCACCACATCGGCCTCCACCCGGCGCAGCACGGCACGGGTCGCGCGCACCGAGCCGAGCACCTTGGCCGGCAGCTTGAACAGGTCAGGGGTGGGTTTACGGGGCAGCGGGACCGGCGGGATGAGCTCCAGCGGGTAGCCCCGGGCCGGGATCAGCGTGCGGTCCAGGCCGCGTTCGGTGCCCAGCGCGGTGATCCTGGCGTCCGGGCGCAGCCGGCGTACCGCGTCGGCGAAGGAGAGCGCGGGCTCGATGTGCCCCGCCGACCCTCCCCCGGCGATCACCACGGACAACGGCCGCGTCGAGTCGTTCATCGCCGGCCCCGCTGGTCGGGCAGCCGCCGAGGGTCCCGTTGGCCGGGCACCTGTTTCTGCCCACCCCGTCGGCTCGACCCGCCCGCCAAGCCGGAACGGCCGGAGGAGCCCGCGCCGGAAGAACTCCGGCCCGACGAGGCGGAGCGCTGCGCCGGTGGACGGGAGTCCCTCGGGGCGCGCGGGCTGGGCGCCCCGGACCTGGGAGCCCGGGCGCCGTACGGCTCGGGCAGCTTCAGGCCGAGCAGCCTGGCCATCCGGCCCTGGCCGTGCGTGCGCAGCGCCGCGATCGCCTCCGGCTCGTGGCGGGCGGCGTTGGCCAGCAGGCCTCCGACGAACATCGCGGTCACCAGAGCGGAACCTCCTGAGGACACGAGCGGCAGCGGAATGCCGGTCACCGGGAGCAATCCCACCACGTAGCCGATATTGATGGTGGCCTGGCCGACCATCCAGACCGTCAGGGTGGAAACCACCAGCTTCAACCACGGGTCGGTGTTGCGGGTGGCGATGCGCAGGCCCACGTAGGCCAGCAACCCGAACAGCACCAGCACGGCGACCGCGCCGACCATGCCCAGCTCCTCGCCGATGATCGCGTAGATGAAGTCGTTGTGCGCGTTCGGCAGGTAGCTCCACTTCGCCCGGCCCTGGCCGAGGCCCACTCCGAACAGCCCGCCGTCGGCCAGCGAGTAGAGCGCCTGCTTGGCCTGGTAGGCGGCGCCCAGCGGGTCGCTGTCGTGCGGCGCGAGGAACGACATGATCCGGCTGTGCCGGTACCCGGCGCTGAGGCCCAGCACCACCGCCCCGACCAGGCCGCCCAGGGTGAGCGCGGCCAGCAGCCGCAGCGGCGTGCCGGCGAAGAACAGCAGCGCGTAGACCACGATCGCCAAGGAGATCGCGGTGCCCAGGTCCGGCTCCACCACGATCAGGGTGAACATCACCATGGCGACCGGGAGCAGTGGGGAGAGCTGCCGCCAGTTGCCGATCATCCGCTGCCGGACGGCCAGCACCTGCGCCCCCCACAGCGCCAGCGCCACCTTGGCGATCTCGGCGGGCTGGATGGAGACCGGGCCGACCACGAACCAGCTGCGGGCACCTCCGCGCACCTGGCCGACCCCGGGCACCAGCACCAGTGCCAGCAGCAGCACCGAGCCGACCAGCAGGGCCGGGGCCAGCGCGCGCAGCACCTTCGGCGGGATGCGCATGCCGATCCAGAACACCACCAGCCCGGCCAGGCAGAACAGCAACTGCCGGCGAAACACCGAGTACGACGAACCGACCTGCTCGAAGGACTCCACGCTGGACGCGGAGAGCACCATCACCAGCCCGAGCAGGGTGAGCAGCCCGAACACGCCCAGCACGATGTGCAGCGAGGTCAGCGGGCGGGCCAGCCATGCGGTCAGTGCGGCCCGGGCCTTCTTCGCCGAGGCGAGGGCCTCGGACATCTCGGACGAGCGCATGGGAGGACCGCCGGTACGGGTCCCGGTCACCTGGCGACCGCGGGCAGCGTCGCCACGGCGGCCTCAAAGGCACTTCCGCGATCGGCATACCCGGCGAACTGGTCGAAGGAAGCGGCCGCCGGAGCGAGCAGCACCACATCCCCTGGCGCGGCCATTGCGGCGGCCGTACGTACCGCGTCAGTCATGGGGGAATCATGTCCCGGCGGCACCTCAGTGATCGGGACATTAGGTGCGTGTCGCAACAGTGCGTCACGGAACATCGCCCGATCGGTACCCAATAGGACTACCCCGACCAACCTATGTGCGTGTTGAGAGATCAGTTCTGTAACCGAAGCGCCCTTCAGCAGGCCTCCGGCGATCCACACCACCCTGGGGTGGCCGGCCAGCGCGGCGGCCGCGGCGTGCGGGTTCGTCGCCTTCGAGTCGTTGACGAACCGCACCCCGCCCACCTCGCCGATCACGCCGCCCCGGTGCGGCGCCGGGGCGAACTCGCGCAGCCCGGCCCGGACCTGGTCCGGGGTGACGCCGGCGACCCTGGCCAGCGCGGCGGCGGCCAACGCATCCAGCACCCCCGGTGGGCCGGCCGGACGGATCTCGGCGGCCTCGGCCAGCTCGAGCGGCTCGGCGCCGCCGAAGGCACGGTCCACCAGCGTGCCGTCCAGCACGCCGAGCTGCCCCGGCGCCGGCGCGCCCATGGTCAGGCCGACCCGGCGCGGGGCGGGCGAGGCGGCCAGCGTATCCGCGACCAGCGGGTCGTCCACCCCGGCCACCGCGACCGCCCCGGTGAGCACCCTGGCCTTGGCCGCCAGGTAGTCGACCATCCCGCCGTGCCAGTCCAGGTGGTCCTCGGCGATGTTGAGCAGGCAGCCGGCGGCCGGCCGGAGCGAGGGTGACCAGTACAGCTGGAAGCTGGACAGCTCCACGGCCAGCTCCCTGGGCCCGGTCCCGGCGCCCTCGGACCGCTCGCCGCCGGCGCCGCGCACCGCGTCGATCACCGGGGTGCCGACGTTCCCGCAGGCCACCGCGTCTCGCCCGGCGGCGCGCAGGACGGCCTCCAGCATGCCCACCGTGGTGGTCTTGCCGTTCGTCCCGGTCACCCCGAGCCAGCGCACCGCCGGCCCGCCGGCACCCGGTCCGCCTGGGCTGGTCCACCGCCAGGCCAGCTCGGGCTCGCCGATCACCTCGATGCCGGCCCGCGCGGCCGCCACCAGCAGCGGCGCGTCCGGACGCCAGCCCGGGCTGGTCACCACCAGGGCGGTGCCCGGCGGCGGCTCGGTCAGCCCGAGTTCCCCCCGGACCCCGTCGGGCAGCGCGACCAGCCGGTCGGCGGCCTCGTCGGCGACGGTGACCTGGGCGCCCAGCTCGGCCAGCGCGACCGCCGAGGCCAGCCCGGATATCCCGGCGCCGGCCACCAGCACCGGCCGGCCGCGCAGGGCGGTGAGCGCCGTCCGGTCCGAGGACACCGCTAGCCTCCGGACGCCGCGGCCAGCCACTCGCTGTAGAAGATGCCCAGCCCCAGCGCGCAACAGATCGAGGCGAGCAGCCAGAAGCGAATGATCACCGTGGTTTCGGCCCAGCCGGCCAGCTCGAAATGATGGTGGAACGGGGCCATCCGGAACAGCCGTCGGCGGGTCGCCCGGAACACCACGATCTGCAGCGCCACCGACAGCGCCTCCACCACGAACACCCCGCCGATGATCACCAGCAGCAGCTCGGTGCGGGTCACGATCGACAGGCCGGCGATCAGCCCGCCCAGCGCCAGCGAGCCGGTGTCCCCCATGAAGATCCGGGCCGGCGCGGCGTTCCACCAGAGGAACCCGACACAGCCGCCCATCGCGGCGGCCGCCACCAGCGCCACGTCCAGCGGGTCGCGCACCCAGTAGCAACCGGGGTGCGGCTCCAGCGCGGCGCAGGTGTAACGGAACTGCCAGAACGAAATGATCACGTAGGTGGCCAGCACCATGGCCGAGGTGCCGGCGGCCAGCCCGTCCAGCCCGTCGGTCAGGTTCACCGCGTTCGACCAGGCGGTGACCAGCAGGTAGCAGAACAGGACAAAGCCGATCGTGCCGAAGGACAGCACCACGATGTCGCGCACGAAGGACGGGCGCACCGAGGCGGGGCTGAGCCCGGCGTCGTTCGCGAAGCGCAGCGCGAGCACCGCGAAGATCACCGCGGTGACCAGCTGGCCGACCAGCTTGGAGGTCTTGTTCAGCCCCAGGTTGCGCTGTCGGCGCAGCTTGATGAAGTCGTCCAGGAAGCCCACGATGCCCAGCGCGGTGGTCAACAGCAGCACCAGCCAGGCGGACGCGGTCGGGCCCTCGCCGGTCTCCCCGGTGGTCAGGTGCGCGGCCAGGTAACCGATCCAGATGGAGGCCAGGATGGCCACCCCGCCCATGGTCGGAGTGCCGCGCTTGGACTGGTGGCTGGCCGGCCCCTCGGCCCGGATCTCCTGCCCGAACCCCTGCCGGGCGAAGAACCGGATCAGATAGGGCGTGAGCAGGATGGACACCGCGAGCGCCACCCCGGCGGCGATCATGATGCCTCTCACCGGGCGGCCTCCGCGGGCCCGCCGGCTGTGGTCATCTGGGTCTTGTCGGCCGCCGGGAGTGGGTCGGCCGGGGGCCGGACGTCGGCCAGCAGGCCGGCCGCGAGCCGCTCCAGTCCGGCGGCCCGGGACGCCTTCACCAGCACCACGTCACCCGGCCGCAGCCGCTCGTGGAGCACCTCCAGCGCCGCCGCCACGTCCGGCACGAGCATCGACCCCTCTCCGTAGCCCGCGCGGTAGTCGGCGGCCCCGACCGCCACCAGGTGGCGCACCCCCAGCCGGGCGGCGAGCCGGCCGACGCCGGCGTGCGCCTCCGGGGCCGTGTCGCCCAACTCGGCCATCCCGCCGAGCACCGCCCAGGCCCGCCGGGTGGATCCGCTGATCGCGGCCAGTGCCTCCAGGCCGGCGCGCATCGACTCGGGGTTGGCGTTGTACGCGTCGTTGATCACGGTCACCCCGTCGGCCCGGTCGGTGACCTCCATCCGCCAGCGCGACGCGGGGGCCGCCGCGCTGAGCACCTCGGCCAGGTGTTCCGGTTCGGCGCCCAGCTCGAGGCCCACGGTGGCGGCCGCCAGCACGTTGCTCACCTGGTGCGCGCCGACCAGCCGCAGCGCCACCCGCGCCGCGCCACGCGGGGTGACCAGCCGGAAGCTGGCCCGGCCGGTCGCATCCAGCTGGACGTCGGTGGCGCGCACATCGGCGCGCACATCGGACTCCGAGAAGGTGACCACCCTGGCCGAGGTGCGCGCGGCCATCGCGGCCACCCTCGGGTCGTCGGCGTTGAGCACCGCCACCCCGCCGGCCTCGGCCGCCGGGAGGGCCTCGACCAGCTCACCCTTGGCCACCGCGACCGCCTCCGGCGAGCCGAACTCACCCACGTGCGCGGTGCCCACGTTGAGCACCAGACCGATCCGGGGCGGCGCCACCGCGCACAGCGCGGCGATGTGCCCTCGGCCCCGGGCGGACAGCTCCAGCACCAGGTTCCGGGTCCGCCGGTCGGCGCGCAGCACGGTCCACGGGTGGCCCAGCTCGTTGTTGAACGAACCGGGCGGGGCCACCGTGTCACCCAGCGGGGCGAGCACCGCGGCCACCAGGTCCTTTGTGGAGGTTTTGCCGGACGACCCGGTCAGCCCGACGATCTCGATCCCGGGCAACCGACCGACGACCTCGGCGGCCAGCCGGCTGAGCGCGGCGAGTACCGCCGCGAACTGGAGCTCGGAGTCCGCGCCCGGTTCGCCGACCAGCACGGCGGGAGCATCGACCGGCCGACCGGCGAGGACCCCGGCCGCGCCGGCGGTGTGCGCCGAGGCGGCGAAGTCGTGCCCGTCCACCCGTTCCCCGGGCAGCGCGACGAACAACCCGCCCGGGCCGACCGCGCGGGAGTCGAACTCCACCGACCCGGTCACCGGCTCCGCGCCGCTGGCCCGGTGCAGGCGCCCGCCGACGGCTTCGGCCACCTCGGCCAACGTCATCGGGATCATCGGCCGGCCTCCGTGCCCCCGGGAGTGCTCCCGGAAGTGCCGCCGGGCGTGCTGCCGGGGGTCGCGCCGCGTCGGGCGCGGATGGCCGCGGTCAGCTCCTCGACGTCGGAGAACGGTCGGCGCACCCCGCCTGCCTCCTGCCCGGTCTCGTGTCCCTTGCCGGCTACCACCAGCACGTCCCGGTCGCCGGCGCGGGCCACGGCGGCGGCGATCGCGTCCCGCCGGTCGCCCACCTCGATCAACTCGCCCAGCGGCGGTGCGGCCAGCGCGCCGACCCGCATCGCGGCCCGGATCGCCGCCGGGTCCTCGCCACGCGGGTTGTCGTCGGTGATCACCAGCAGCTCGGCGCGGCGGGCCGCCTCGGCGCCCATCAGCGGCCGCTTGGCGACGTCCCGGTCACCGCCGCAACCGAGCACCACGATCAGCCGACCGCCGTCGTGCTCCGGGCTGGCCAGCCGGTCGCGCAGGGTGTCCAGCAGCGCGGCCACCGCGCCCGGCTTGTGCGCGTAGTCCACCAGCGCCAGAAATGGCTGGCCGGCGTCCACCCGCTCCAGCCGGCCGGGCACCACCAGCTCGGCCATCCCCTCGGCGGCGGTCGCGGCGGGCACCCCGACCTGGTCCAGGCAGGCCAGCGCGAGCAGCGCGTTGGCCACGTTGTACGCCCCGGGAAGTGGCAGCGTGACCGGGGTGCGGATGCCGGCGGGGTCGACCGCGACGAAGCGCTGCCCGCCATCGCCGGCCGGCCGCACCGCCTCGGCCCGCCAACCGGCGTCTACCCGGCCCATCGCGGACACCGTGACGGTCGCCGGCCGGATCAGCCGCCGGCCCCAGTCGTCGTCGGCGTTGACCACCTCGGTGGCCGCCCGCCCGTCGAACAGCATCGCCTTGACCCCGAAGTAGGTCGCCATGTCACCGTGGAAGTCCAGGTGATCCTGGGAGAGGTTGGTGAACCCGCCGACCGCGAAGCGGGTGCCGTCCACCCGGTGCAGCGCCAGCGCGTGGCTGGACACCTCCATCGCCGCGTGCGTCACCCCCCGCTCGATCATGATCGCGAACATGGCCTGCAGGTCGGGTGCCTCCGGGGTGGTCAGCGCACTGCCCCAGCGCTGGCCGGCGATCGTGGTGCGCACCGTGCCGAGCAGCCCGGTGACGTGCCCGGCGGCCCGCAGCCCGGCCTCGATCAGGAAGGTGACGGTGGTCTTGCCGCTGGTCCCGGTCACCCCGAGCACGGCAAGGCGGGCAGTCGGGTCGCCGTAGATCCGGGCCGCCAGCGTGCCGAGCAGCCCCCTCGGGTCCTCGGTCACCAGAGTGGGCACCCCGGCCGCGGCCACTACCGGGCGGGTGGCGCCGGCCGGGTCGGTGAGCAGCGCGGTGGCGCCCGCCGCCACCGCCTGGCCGACGAAATCGGCACCGTGCGCACGGGAACCGGGCAGCGCGGCGAAAAGATCACCGGGCCGCACGTCGTGCGCGCGCAGGGTCACTCCGGACACCGTTGTGTTGGCGTGGCCCGTGTCGGCCCGGCCACCGGGCACCGGCACACCGACCAACGCGGCCAGTTCGGGCAGCGCGGTGGGCGCTGTCCGAGTGGGCCGAGGAGCGACCGGCGAGTCGGCCGCGATCTGGGTCGGGGACACGTCGCGGAAGGCTACCGGCGCCATGATCGGGCCATAGCGCGGCACCGGCTCCCCGAACTGGGGCGGGCGCGGAGCCTGGCCGCCCACCGTGCCGCACCGCCCGCTGGGCGACCCACCAGGCGTTATCACACCCCAGCCCTCGCCGTCCCAACCAAGTCACACCCCAGGCGCGCACGGCAACCCTTTTGTTACCTAACTGCACCGCGGGCAGGTCCAGGC
>Ga0193743_1001596_pt1 | contig 16803 bp, 13 predicted proteins | sample L2c2metaG_FD_143038 | JGI IMG/M metagenome (GOLD analysis project Ga0193743, IMG submission 143038) | Soil microbial communities from a riparian zone of the East river system, Colorado, United States - L2c2 | ecosystem: Environmental > Terrestrial > Soil > Riparian zone | place: USA: East River...
TCCGGGGCGCCAGCGCGGGCACCGGCAGCTGCCGCTCGTCGGCGGCGGCCTTGAGTCGCCCGGTGGCCTCCCGCAGCCAGCCCAGCGAGATCCGCAACGGGTGCCAGGCGTCGCCGAGGAGTACCGCGCGGCGCAGGCCGGCGTCGCTGTTGCCGCCGACCCAGATGGGGATCCGCCCGGCCCGGTAGTCCGCGTCGTCCACCCAGGCGGCCCGGATCGCCCGCAGGTGTTCGTCGGTGAGCGCGCCGCGCCGGGAGAACGGCACGCCCAGCGCGTCGAACTCCTGCCTCGCCCAGCCCACGCCCACGCCGAGCACCAGCCGCCCGCCGCTGAGCTGGTTCAGGTTGGCCGCCATCCGCGCGGTGAGCAGCGGGTGGCGGTACGGCACGATCAATACCGTGGTGCCCAGCCGGATCCGGTCGGTCACCCCGGCCAGCCAGGACAGCGTGGTGAACGGCTCGTAGAACGGGGCCGGGTACTGCGCCGCCACGTCCGGGGTGACCGCTATGTGGTCGGACACCATCAGCAGCCGGTAACCGAGGCCCTCGCTGGTGCGCGCCCACTGGCGCAGGACGCCGGGGTCGGTGCCGGGGCCGAAGTTGGGCACGTTGACGCCAATTTGCACGCCATGAGGGTATTCGTGGATTACCCAGCTTGAAGAGGGCTCAGCCCCGGGCGGCCTGGACGTACCCGGAGATCGCGCCGGCCAGCCGCACGTCCTTGTCCGTGATGCCGCCGGCCGAGTGGGTCGAGCAGCGGAAGGTGAGGGTGCGCCAGCGGATGTCGATGTCCGGGTGGTGGTCGGCCTGTTCGGCGGTCTCGGCTACCCGGTCCACCACCGCGATGGCGGCCGGGAAGCTGGGCAACTGGGCGGTCAGCACCAGCGCGTCGCCCTCCCGGGTCCAGTCGGGCAGGTCGCGCAGCGCCTCGGTGACGGCGGCGTCGTCGAGCAGATCAGCCATGCGCGCATCGTTCCCTATCAGGCTTCCCGGCGCAGCGTCCCCACGATCGCCCCGGTCATCCCGATCACCAGGTACACCCCGGCGAGCAGCGCGCTGTGCGTCAACCCGTCGCCGGGCACCGGGTCCCGCAGCACGTCCGACAGCGAGGCCCAGCCGCTGGTCAGCAGCACCGGCCGCAGCCAGTCCATGGCCGGGATCGCGCCGAGCAGCCCGAACACGATCGCCCCGCCGAGCACGGTGGCCAGCACCACCAGCGGGTGGTCGGTGAACGCGGAGATGGCCAGTGCCACCGCCCCGACGGCGGCCACCTGCAGCACGGTCCAGCCGGCGGCCAGGGCCACCCGGGCCAGTGCCGCGCCGAGGCCCACCGAGGAGCCGGACAGGGTGAGCAGCTGGTCGCCGCCCCCGACGAGGATCAGCCCGGCCAGCAGACCCGCCCCGGTGACCACCGCGACCTGTAGGACGGCTACCGCCAGCACGCCGAAGGCTTTGATCCAGACCAGCCTGATCCGGCTCACCGGGGCCAGCAGCAGCCCGCGCAGGGTGCCGTGCGCCGCCTCGCCGGCCAGCGCGTCGGCGGCCGCGATGCACACGCACAGCGGCAGCAGCAGGCGCAGCGCCACACCCAGCGCGGTGATCGGCAGCATCATCCCGTTCCCGGACACCGCCGTGATCAGCCCAAGCCCCGGTCCCGGCCGGTCGGCAGAGCTGACGGACACCCCTAGCCCGATCACCACCGGCACCAGCGCCAGCACCACGAGGGCGACCAGGGTCCTTGGCCGGCGCGGCTCGGTGCGCAGTTCGACGCGCAGCAACCGGGCCAGCGGTGCCGCGTGGCGGTCCCCGGCCGGCGTGACGGCCAGCGTGCGCCGGGAGGCCCGCTGTACCGGCTCGCTCACGCTCTCTCCTCGCTGGCGCTCGTGGCATCCGTGAGCGGCCACTGCTGTGCCTAATGGTGAGCTCGCAAGCTCCCTCACGTGCCCTCCTCGGTGAGCCGGAGGAACAGCTCCTCCAGCCCGGTGCGCCGGCGACGGGCTTCGGAGACCGGCACACCAGCGCTCGCCAGGGTGCTCAGCACGAGTTCCGGGGGAGTCTCCACCAGATCGGCGATCACCAGCCCGCGTTCGACGTAGCCAGGGATCCGGCAGTGGCGCAGCGCGGCCAGCGCGGCGTTCGGCTCGGTGGTGGAGATCTCCAGCGCCGGGCCGTCCGCCTCCAGCAGCTCGGTCAGCGTGCCGGTGGCCACCACGGTGCCGGCGGACAGCATGGCCACGTGTGTGCAGGTCTCCTCGACCTCGCTCAACAGGTGTGAGGACAGCAGCACGGTGCTGCCCGCCGCGTGCAGTTCACCGATCAGCCGTCGCACGTCCCGGATGCCGGCCGGGTCGAGCCCGTTGGTCGGCTCGTCCAGGATCACCAGCCGGCGCGGCGTGAGCAGGGCGGCGGCCAGCCCGAGGCGTTGCTTCAGGCCGAGCGAGTGGCCCCGGTACGGACGGTCGATGGCCGCCTCCCGGTCCAGGCCGACGCGGTGCAGGGCGTAGTTCACCGTCTCGCCGATCGCGCTGGTGCGCACCAACGGCTCGGCGGCGGCGAACCGGGCCAGGTTGTCCCGGCCGGACAGGAACGGTAGGAAGCCCGGGCCCTCCACCAGTGCGCCGACGTGCGTCAACGCTCGGCAGGCGCCCGCCGGCATCGGCTCACCGAGCAGCTCCACTGTGCCGTCGGTCGGCCGGGACAAGCCGAGCAGCAGCCGGAGCATGGTGGTCTTGCCTGAGCCGTTCCGCCCGAGCAGGCCGAGCACCGCGCCGGTCGGCACGTCCAGGTCCACCGAGTCCAGCGCAACGGTCCGTCGGTACACCTTGCGCAGTCCGCGCAACCGGGCAGCCGGCGGGACCGGCGCAATGGCCGCGCGGTCCGGTCGCATCGGCTCGTCCGGTGTCGGCTCGCCGCTGGCCACCGCCGGGGGTGAGCAGATCGTGCCGGTTCGGTCCGGCCGGCTCATCGGGTCAGCGCCTCGATGAGCACCTGGGACGGCACGGCGCCGGTGGCCATCCGACCGTCCGAGGTGATCACCACGTTGCCGATGGCGCTGCTCAGCAGCTGCCCGTGCCCCCATGGCCCGCTGATCGGCTGGCTGGCTCCGGTCAACACCGTGCCCCCGTCGGGGCGCTGTCCAGGTGGACCGACCGTCGTTGCGGCGGCCGAGGAACCCGCCACGCAGGGGGGCCGCCCGGCAGGGCGCATCTGGCGCACCAGCACGGTGTCCCAGCCCTGGCCGATCACCGCGCTGTCGACCCCGACTCCCCAGGAGGGCGCGGCGTAGCGGCCGCCGGGCCGGGCCGCATTCACCAGGCCCGGCGGAGCACCGGCCGGTCCAGGTATGGCCGTCGGCCGTACCTGGACACCGTGCCCCGGGGTGAACTCGAACAGCGCGGGGTCCTGCGGCCCGAAGCTGATCTGAGTGAACCCGATGCGCAGCGCGGGCTCGGCCGACCCATTGGCCATCACCGAAACCTCCAGCGGCTGCCGGGTCTGCCCGTCCACCGCGACCCGGACCTCGCGCAGCAGGGTCCGCTCGGTGGGCACCGGATCGAGCACCAGCTGGTAGGCGGCCCGGTGGGCGACCGTCTCGGTGGCGTCCAGCCGCACGCTGCTGTCCGGGCGCAGCATGCTGAGCACCGCGCTGGCCGCCTCCACCGGGTCGGTCATCAGCTGACCGCCCTGGGATGCGCCGTGCTGTCTCGGGCCGCTGGGCATACCGGTCATCGCGGGCAGCGCGGTCACCGTGGAGAGCGTCAGGCTGCTCGTCGGCGCCGGCGCGGTGGTCACCGAACGGGTGATTGAGTTCCAGACCCACACCGTCGTGCCGTCGTCGACGACGGTGCGCTCGCCGTCCGGGTAGGGCAACGAGATGCGCTGCCGGCCCCAGCCGTCCGCCCAGACCCGCGCGGTCCTCGGGTCATCCTGGGCACCGGCCGTTCCGGGCAGTCCGAGCCGGAAGTCCAGTTGCACGGTGCCGGCCAGCGCCGCCGGGCTGGCCTGCCGGATCGAGGAGATCAGCTGGTCCGCGCTGATCACCGGCAGGCCCGCCGCGGCGGGCGCCGCCGAGTCCCCTATCAAGTTGGATGCGAACGCCCCGACGAGCGCAATCGCGGCAGCACCCGCTAGGGCAAGCGCGATCCGGCCCGTTTCCATGCGGTTAGGGTGAACCATGTGCTCTGAGAACGCCCTGAGAGATTGTGATCTCGTTGAGAGCTTCTCCGCGTAGCGTCGTATGCGATGCCTAGAGTGCTGGTGGTCGACGATGAGGCCGGGGTGCGGACTGCCCTCGGTCGAGGCCTCACGGCCGAAGGTTTAGACGTGGTCACGGCGGGCGACGGCCCCACCGCATTACGTGCCGCGATAACTGGCAGTTTCGATCTGATCCTGCTGGACATCATCATTCCCGGCCTGTCCGGGTACCGGGTGCTCGAGCAGTTGCGCGCCGAAGGGGTGGATACCCCGGTGCTGCTGATCTCGGCCAAGGACGGCGAGGTGGACCAGGCGGACGGCCTGGATCTCGGCGCGGACGGGTACCTGGTCAAGCCGTTCTCCTTCATGGTCCTGGTGGCCCAGGTGAAGGCCCTGCTGCGGCGCCGCGAGGCGGAGCGTGGGCAGTCCGGGCGCCGGTTGCGGCTGGGCGAGCTGATGGTGGACCCGGCGACCAAGCAGGTGAGCTGGTCCGGGCGGCCGGTGGAGCTGAGCCCCCGTGAGTTCGCGGTGCTCTACGCGCTGGCCAGCCGGCCGGACACGGTGCTGAGCAAGGACGAGCTGCTGCGGTTGGCCTGGGGCGGCGAGCAGGCCGCCAGTCGAAACGCGGTCGAGGTCTATGTCGGGTATCTGCGTCGTAAGCTTCAGGCCGTGGGCGCCGGACATCTGCTGCGCACGGTGCGCGGCCACGGCTACCGGGTAGGGGCCTCGGGGTGAAAACGCCGGCGTTCCTCGCCGGCTGGTGGGCACGTCGAAGTCTCCGCGTTCGGATCACCGTCGCGGTGGGCGGCGTGGCCGTATTCGCATTGGGTGCACTGGCCTGGCTGGCCACCGGGCTGGTCGGGATCACCATTACCGGCGCGGTGGACGTGGAGCTGGCCAGGGCCGCCGCGAATGCGACCGGCCAGCTGTCCGCCGGGGTACCGGAGGACTCCGTGGTGCCCGCCGACGACTCGGTGGACGGGGTCTCCGAGCGGATCGCCATCCGGGTCGCTGACACCGCGGGCCGCCCGCTGGACGGCGGCATGCCGCTGCCACTGGACACCGCCATGGTGCGCCGGCTGGCCGCCGGGGAAGCAGTCACGGTGAACGAGTCCGAGGGGCCGACCCGGTGGCTGGGTGTGGTGGCCATCGCGCCGAACGGCTCGCCTCGGCTGGTGCTGGCCGCGGCCCACCTGGTCGGCTACACGGCGGTGCTGCGGCGCGGCGCGTTCGGGCTCGGCCTGGCGGCGCTGCTGGCCGGCATTGGCGTGGCGCTGGCCGCGTGGACGGCGGTGGGGCTGGCGCTGCGCCCGGTGGACCGGATGCGCGCCGCCGCGGTCAGCCTGCCACCCGGGAAACGCCTACCGCTGCCGCCGGCGGAGGACGAGCTGCACGCGTTGGCCGAGGAACTGAACGAACTGCTGGCCCGCCGGGACAACGCGTCCGCCCGGTTGGAGCGGTTCACCGGGGACGCGGCGCACGAGCTCCGCTCACCGGTGGCCGCCATCCGGGCGCAGGCCGAGGTCGCCGTGGTGCATCCCGACCCGGCGCTGGCCGAGGAGACGCTGCGCTCGGTGGCCACCGAGGCCGCCCGCCTGTCCGAGCTGCTCTCCGACCTGCTGGCGTTGGCCCGCGCGGACGCCGGCGCCCGACCTCCGGCCACGGCGGTGGACATGGTGTCCGAGGCGCGCAAGGCGATCGCGCGCGCCGAGCTGGCCGCCGAGGCCGACCACCCGCCGGCACTGCACGCGGCCAACGGGAACGGGCGCCCGAGCATCGGCAGCTTCTCCGAGGCGGAACCCGAACCGTCCGGCGCGCTCGCCGAGGCTGAACCGGTCGGCAGCTTCACCGAGGCCGAACCGGTGGGCAGCATGAGCGAGGCGGAGCCGGCCGGGGTTATGGCTGAGGCGGAGCCGGCGGGAGTCATGACCGAGGCGGAATCGGGCTGCTCCGCGCCGATGAAGGCACCTGCGGCGATCACCCTGACCGCGCCGGTCCGGGTGCTGGCGGCGGCCTCACCGGGCGAGGTGGCGCTGGTGCTGGACAACCTGCTGGGCAACGCGCGGCGCTACGCCCGGTCCCGGGTATGGGTGTCCGTGCTGCCGGCCGGACGATCGGTGCGGCTGGTGGTGGACGACGACGGGCCGGGGGTGCCGGAGGAGGACCGACGTCGGGTGTTCGACCGGTTCACCCGGCTGGAGGCCGACCGGGGTGGCGTGAGCGGCGGGGCCGGGCTGGGGTTGGCGCTGGTCATGGCGCTGCTCAGTGGCCGGGGCGGCACCGTGCGGATGACCGCCAGCCCGGACGGCGGTGCCCGGGTGGAGGCGCGCTGGCCGGCCGCCGCGCCGGTCGACCGGGCGTGATCGGCGACCGGGCTTGACCGGGGACCGGGCTTGACCGAAGGAAGGCGGCGCGTGGTGGTGGGCGCCGCGATCGTGCGCGACGGTCTGCTGCTGGCCCAGCGGCGGGCTGTGCCGGCTCGGCTGGCCGGGCGGTGGGAGCTCCCCGGCGGGCGGGTGGAGCCGGGCGAATCGGAGCTGGCCGCGCTGAGCCGGGAGTGTCAGGAGGAACTCGGCGCGCGGATCACCGTGCTGGCGCGGGTGGGCGTGGACGTGCCACTGCCCGGGTCGGCGGGCGGTACTTCGGACGGTGCGTCAGGCAGCGGAGCGGGCGCGGTGCTGCGGGTGTACTCGGCAACCATGACCGAGGGTTCGCCGGAGCCCCGCGCGCTGGAGCATGCCGGGCTGCGTTGGGTGTCCGGCGCCGAGCTGGCCGAGCTGGACTGGCTGGACGCCGACCGGGTGCTGCTGCCCGATCTGGCCACCCTGCTCGGCTGACGAGGGCCGGGCGCAGCCCGATCTGGCCCCCCTGCTGGGCTGAGCGCGCGCCGGCCGGGCGTCCTGGAGCGCCGGCCGGGCGTCCTTGGGGCGTGATCAGCGTCGTAGTCGGCGACACCTCGTCTCGAGGTATCCTGGAGACACCGCCCCTTGACCTTCTGGGAGTACCCGCGTGCCCACTTCGGCTTTGGCCCGTCCCGACGCCTCGCTGCGCCCTGCCATGAGAGCAGACCTGCGCAACGTGGCCATCGTGGCGCACGTCGACCACGGCAAGACCACCCTCGTCGATGCGATGCTGCGCCAGTCCGGTGCCTTCGCCGAGCGCAGCGAGCCGCAGGACCGGGTGATGGACTCCGGCGACCTGGAGCGGGAGAAGGGCATCACCATCCTCGCCAAGAACACCGCGGTGAGCTGGCGGGACATGACCATCAACGTGATCGATACCCCCGGCCACGCGGACTTCGGCGGCGAGGTGGAGCGCGGGCTGTCCATGGTGGACGGCGTGCTGCTGCTCGTCGACGCCAGCGAGGGCCCGCTCCCGCAGACCCGGTTCGTGCTGCGCAAGGCGCTCACCGCACATCTGCCGGTGGTGCTGGTGGTGAACAAGACCGACCGCGCCGACGCCCGCTGCGCCGAGGTGGTCGACGAGTCGCTGGAGCTGTTGCTGGAGCTGGCCGACGAGCTGGGGCTTGGCGAGGACAGCACCGCCGGCCTGCTCGACCTGCCGGTGGTCTACGCCAGCGCCCGGGCCGGCAAGGCCAGCCGGGAGCGGCCGGTGGACGGCACGGTGCCGGACGCCGAGGACCTGACGGTGCTGTTCGAGGTGCTGATCGACGCCGTGCCGGCGCCCGACGACGACCCGGACGCCCCGCTGCAGGCGCACGTCACCAACCTGGACGCGAGCACCTATCTTGGCCGGATCGGGCTGTGCCGGATCCGCGCCGGACGGCTGCACCGCGGCCAGACGGTGGCCTGGTGCCGCGAGGACGGCTCCGTGCAGAACGTCAAGATCACCGAGCTGCTCCGTACCGAGGCGCTGACCCGGGTGCCGGCCGAGTCCGCCGACGCCGGCGACATCGTGGCGGTCGCCGGCATCCCGGAGCTGATGATCGGCGACACGCTCTGCGACCTGGACAACCCCCTGCCGCTGCCGCGCATCGAGGTGGACCGGCCGGCCATCTCGGTCACCATCGGCACCAACACCTCGCCGCTGGCCGGTCGGGACCCGCACCCCGGCGCAAAGCTCACCGCGCGGCTGGTGCGCAACCGGCTGGACGCGGAGCTGGTCGGCAACGTCAGCATCAAGGTGCTGCCGACCGAGCGCCCGGACGCCTGGGAGGTACAGGGCCGGGGCGAGCTGGCGCTGGCCATCCTGGTGGAGACCATGCGCCGGGAGGGCTTCGAGCTCACCGTCGGCAAGCCCGAGGTGGTCACCCAGGTCGTCGACGGCCGGATGCACGAGCCGTACGAGCGGCTGTCCATCGACGTGCCCACCGAGCACCTCGGGGTGATCACCCAGTTGCTCGCCGCGCGCAAGGGCGAGCTGATCCAGATGACCCACGGCGAACTCCGGGTCCGGCTGGACTACACCGTTCCGTCCCGCGGCCTGATCGGCTTCCGTACCGAGTTCCTGACCCAGACCCGTGGCTCGGGCATCATGAACCACGTTTTCGACGGCTACCGGCCATGGGTCGGCGAGCTGCGCACCCGGCGTACCGGGTCGCTGGTGTCGGACCGCTCCGGCCCGGTGACCACCTACGCCCTGATGCAGCTCGCCGACCGCGGCACCATGTTCGTCGCACCCACCACGCTGGTCTACAACGGCATGGTGATCGGCGAGCACACCCGGGGTGACGACCTGGACGTCAACATCACCCGGGAGAAGAAGCTCACCAACGTGCGCAGCTCGACCGGTGACGAACTGGAACGGCTGACCCCGCCGACGGTGCTCAACCTGGAGCAGGCGCTGGAGTTCTGCGCACCGGACGAGTGCGTGGAGGTCACTCCGGAGTCGGTCCGGGTGCGCAAGGTCGAGCTGGACAGCCACCTGCGGGCGCGGGCCAGGGCCCGTACTAAGGCCCCTCGGTAGCACGCGGCTGGTAACTCCACTTTCGAGGCGGGCACCGGAGGTGGTGACCCCTTTGGGAGGATGGCCTTCCTGGGGTAGTTCGAGGAGGTCGTTCGGTGCGACGGGCTGGTCACGGCTCGCGGTGGCTCCTGCTCGTCATGCCGCTCATCTGCGCGCTGTTGGTGGCCGCGTGCTCAACCGCGCTGCCCCCCGAGGCCCAGCCGGTGGCACCGCCGCCTCCACCACCTCCGGTCAAGCCGGTCGCGCCTGATCAGGGCAAGCAGCTGGTGGTCGGGGTGGACGACCTGGGTACCGGGTTCAACCCGCACCTGATCTCCGACCAGTCGCCGCTGTGTACCGAGGTGGCCGCGCTGGTGCTGCCGTCGGTGTTCAAGCCGGGGGCGGACGGCGACCTGCAGCTGGACACCACGGTGGCCACCAGCGCCACGGTGACCTCCACCGCGCCGTTCACGGTGAGCTATGAACTCAACCTCGCCGCCGCCTGGTCGGACAACGCCCCGATCGCCGCGGAGGACTTCGTCTACCTGTGGCAGCGGATGCGCTCGGAGCCCGGCGTGGTGGACTCCGCCGGCTACCGGCTGATCACCGACGTCCGCTCCCGGGCCGGGGGCAAGGCGGTGGACGTGGTGTTCGCCCAGACCTACCCGGCGTGGCAGCGGTTGTTCAGCGACATGCTCCCGGCACACCTGCTCAAGGACGCGCCCCGGGGCTGGGGCAGCGCGCTGGCCGACAGCATCCCGGTCTCCGGCGGGCCGTTCCAGGTGACCGCGCTGGACCGGGCCAGGGGCCAGCTGGTGCTCGCCCGCAACGACCACTACTGGAGCACCCCGCCGGTGCTGGACAGCCTGGTGGTGCGCCGGATCGACCCGACCGCAATGATCGAGGGGCTGCGCGGAGGGGAGCTGCCGCTCGCGCACCTCTGGCCGGACCAGCCCACCCTGGCCGCACTGCACCAGCTGGGCCCGGCGGTGCGGCTGCAGGCGGTGCCACAGCCGATGGTGGTGCAGCTGGGCATGCGCACCGACCAGGGCGTGATGACCGACGTACGGGTGCGCCGGGCGGTCGGCGCGATGATCAACCGGGATGTGCTGATCGGGATCGGCACGGCCAACGGGGTTGGCGGCGTGCGGGACGACGCGCAGCTGCTGGCCCCTACCGAGCCGGGCTACCGCCCGACCGCGCCGGGCGGGGCACCGCTGCATCCGGACCCCGCGCTGGTCAACCAGCTGCTCACCTCGGCCGGTTACCTGCGCGACCAGAACGGCCGGTGGACGCTGCTCGGCGGCCCGCTGCGGGTCAGCGTCGGTGCGCCGGCCGACCATCCCCGGTTCCTGGCCATCGCCCAGGAGGTGGTCAAGGAGTTGGACGCGGCCGGGGTGGACGCACAGGTGGTCACCGCTCCGGGTCCCGCCCTGTTCACCGACCCGACCGTGGTGCCCCTCCCGCCGAGCACCAGCGCTACTCCCAGCCCCAGCCTGGCCGCCGCGCCGCCGGCGCCGGTCCCGCCGGGTCCCGCGGTGGCGGCCCGGCCCGGCCACGGCGCCCGAGGTGGCCCCGGGCATGCGGTGGCCCCGCACCAGATACCGGGCCACGGACCGGCGCCCACCCCGACCTCGGCGCCGGTCGCGGCCCCGGCGCCCGGCGCGGCTCCGGCGCCCGGCGCGGCTCCGGCGCCCGGCGCGGCCGGCCAGCCCGCAAGCCCTGGGATCAGCACGACGGGCACCCCGACGCCGTCCAGCCCGGCAGCGGCCCCACCGGTCCCCACCGGGGTGATCGTGGACCTCGCGGTGATGCCCAGGGCGGTGGGCGCCGACCTGCCCAGCACGGCGGCGTCGAACTTCGGCTGCCCTCCAGGCATGGCCGGCGTCGCGCAACCGGCGCGGAACGCCACCGGGTTCTGCTTCGCCGCCCTGCAGCCACTGCTGGACGCCACCCTGGGCGGCGCGCTCACCCCCGAGCAGGCGGCCGGCACCATCGAGTCCATCCTCTGGCAGCAGCTCCCGGCGATCCCGCTGTTCCAACCGGTGACCACGCTGGCCACCACCCCGAAGGGGGACCAGCTCACCGGCCACGTCGGGCCGGGACCGCTGACCATCGGCCCGTTCGGCACCGCGCCCAGCTGGCAGCCGCCGAGCCCCTGAACGCGCGGCGGGCAATAGTCCGTTTGGTCAGTACCGGTTGTTACCAATGGGTCACGACCGACGCTAGCTCGTGACAAGCCGGCCAGAGGTGCCTAACGTGCGTCCCCATATGTTGTGCGCTACAACAATGCACCCTCTTGTCCCACCCATGCAGGTGAGCGGGTGCACGGTGGTGGCCCGACGGGGGTAAGCATGGCGCCGCCAAACATGCGGCGGCCACGGGCGGTAGGAAAGGTTCGGGCATGAGGGGTTCGAGGTTCGCCGCGGTCGGCGCGGTGGTCAGGGGACTGGCGGTGGCGGCGGTTGTCGCGCTGAGCGTGTCAGCGTGTGCCGCGGGTACCGGCTCCGGGGGCGGCGACGTCGACCAGCAGCAGACCCTCAACCCGGGCACGATCGGCGGCGCCGACCAGCCCTACTCCCGGCCCAAGGTGGCGGACATCGGTGATGTCGCGGTCTCCCTGGACGAGTCGTTCCAGGACTACAACAACAACACCGGCGCGGCGAACAGCCAGGCGAACCAGTACTTCAGTGCACTGTTTGCCCCGTCGCCGTACTTCGTGGACAGCGACTTCAGCCTCAAGGTCGACAAGGACTACATGGAGTCGGTCACGGTCAAGTCGACCAGTCCCCAGGTGGTCGAGTGGAAGTGGCGCCCGGACGCGGTCTGGTCGGACGGCGCCCCGGTCGGCTGCAAGGACATGTACCTGCTCTACCTGGCCGCGGTGAGCCCGGCCAAGACCGCCGCCGGCTCGCAGGCGTTCGACTCCTCGCCGACCGGCTACAGCCAGATCTCCAAGCTCGAGTGCTCCCCGGACGGCAAGACGGTGACAGCCACCTTCAGCACCCCGCTGGCGGACTATCGGGGCCTGTGGTCGGCGGCTTGGCTGTCCGGTGGCCAGCTGCTCCCGGCGCACATCCTGGAGCAGCGCACCGGCATCCCGGACGTCACCAAGCTCCCGCTGGACCGGGACACCCCGGACGTACAGAAGGCCGCGCAGTTCTACACCAAGGGCTGGAGCGACTTCGACGCCACGAACGACCTGTCCGCCGGGCCATACGTCCTGCAGAGCTCCACCCGCAACCAGCGGGCCGTGCTGGTGCGCAACCCCAGGTGGTGGGCCAACCCGGGTGGGCCGGCCAAGATCACTGCCACCGCGGTGACCGACTCGCAGGCCATGGTGCAGCAGCTGCTGAACAAGGAAGTGCAGGTCATCGCGCCGCAGGCGGACTCGACGGTCGCCGAGCAGGTCCGCGCCGGGGGCGACTTCAGCGTGTTCGCCCGGGGCGGGCAGACCTACGAGCACCTGGACTTCAACATGGGCCGGCCACTATTCCGCGACCATCCGGAGCTGCGCCACGCGGTCGCCGACTGCGTGAACCGGCAGGACATCGTGGACAAGCTGGTCAAGAGCGTCGACCCGAACGCCAAGCCGTTGGGCGCCTTCCTGATCAACCCGAACGAGGCTGGCTACCAGGACCACTACGCCGGCGTCGGCACCGGTGACGTGGCCGGAGCCAAGAAGCTGATGGAGGACGCCGGCTGGACGCTCGGCCCGGACGGCATCTACGCCAAGGACGGTCAGCGGGCCAGCTTCCGGGTCGGGCACAAGCTGGTGGACCGGCGCGGCCAGACCGTCCAGCTGATGCAGGCCAGCTGCAAGCCGGCCGGCATCGAGATGATCGACGCGGGCAACGAGGCGTTCAACGACCAACAGTTGCCGGCCGGCGACTTCGACACCGCGCTGTTCGCCTGGGTGGGCTCCTCGATCAAGTCCACTCTCACGCCGAACTACACCAGCAAGGCCAAGGGCGGCAATGCGAACTACAACAACTACAGCAACGCCCAGGTGGACGACCTGCTGACCAAGGCGAACACCCAGCTGGACTTCACCCAGCGCCTGGCCACCTTCAACCAGGCCGACGACCTCATGGCCAAGGACATGCACAGCCTGCCGCTGTTCCAGCTGCCCGACTTCTCCTGCGCGGACCGGTCCTACTCACCGATCAGCTATCTGAGTACCGGCGGCGCGCTGTGGAACGTGTTCGCCTGGACGAAATCGCTGTAGATGCTGCGCTACATCGTCCGGCGGGTGCTCGTCGCGATCCCGCTGCTGATCGTCGCGTCGATCCTGACCTTCGCGCTGACCACCGCGATGGGTGACCCGCTGGCGGAGTGGAAGACTCTGCGCGCGCGCACCCCGGCGGAGGTCACCTCGGAGTACCACCGGATCGGTTGGGACCGCTCCCCGCCGGAGCGCTACCTCGACTGGGCGGGCGGGTTCGTCAAGGGTGACTGGGGCGCCACCATCTCCCCGGGCAGCGGAACCCTCGACGTACGGGGCGAGATCGGCCGGGCGCTGGGCGTGACGCTGCAACTGGTGATCGTCGCGGAGGTGCTGGCGCTGCTGATCGGCATGGCGGTCGGCGCGCTCGGGGCGGTACGCCAGTACTCCTGGTTCGACTACGGGGCCACCGGCGCGGCGTTCGTGATGTTCTCCATGCCGCTGTTCTGCGTCGCGGTGATCCTGAAGTTCGGCGGGATCCAGCTGAACAACTGGCTGGAGAGCCTGGGGCTGGGGCGGTGGATCATCACCGCCGGGCCGCCGCAGGGCGGGTTCTCCGGCGGCTTCGGGCAGCTGCTCTACGAATACAGCGGGGCCTTCATCCTGCCCGTGTTGTCCCTGATCGCCATCCAGTTCGCGCTGTTCAGCCGCTACCAGCGAGCCTCCATGCTGGATGCGCTGAACGCCGACTACGTGCGCACCGCGCGGGCCAAGGGGCTCAGTTCGGGGCGGGTGGTGATCCGGCACGCGCTGCGCAACGGGCTCATTCCGGTGGTGACCGTGTTCGCGCTCGACCTGAGCCTGCTGATCGGCGGCGCGGTGATCACCGAGACGGTGTTCGGCTGGCGCGGCATGGGCGCGCTCATCGTGGATGCGATCACCAAACGGGAGCCCTGGATGGTGCAAGGCTGGATGATGGTGACCGCGATCGTGATCATCGCGTTCAACCTGATCGCCGACCTGGTCTACGCCTACCTCGACCCGAGGATCCGCCTTGGTTGACATCAGCTCCCCGCCGACCGCGGCCGGCGCCGGCTTCGCGGACAGCCAGGCGCGTGCCGAGTGGCGCACCGTGCTGCGCCGGTTCCTGCGGCACCGGGCGGCGGTCGCCGGGTTCGCGATGTTCGTCCTGCTGCTGCTGTTCGCGTTCGTCGGCCCGTTCGTGTGGACGGCCAGCCTGGACGCCGGCGGCACGGCGAAGGTGGCGCCCAGCCCCGGGCACCCGTTCGGCACTGACCGGATCGGGCACGACATGCTCGCCTCGGTCATCTCCGGTACCCGGCTGTCCCTGCAGATCGCGCTGGTGGTGGCGCTGGTGGCCACCGTGCTGGGGGTGGTGCTGGGCGCGGTGTCCGGCTACCTGCGCGGCTGGGTGGACGGGGTGATCAGCCGGGTCATCGACCTGATGCTGTGCATCCCGGCGCTGGTGGTCACCGCGGTGCTGGCCCGGCACAGCTTCACCCTGGCGCCGTCGGCGCAGAACGCCAGCAACTGGCTGACCGTGGCGCTCATCCTGGCGCTGTTCACCTCGTGGTTCCCGATCGCCCGGACCATGCGCGGCATGGTGCTCTCGCTGCGGGAGAAGGAGTTCGTCGAGGCGGCCAGGGCGCTGGGCGCATCCACCTCGCGGATCGTGTTCCGGCACATCCTGCCGAACACCGTGGACGTGATCATCGTGAATGCCACGGTCACGGTGGCCCAGGCGGTGCTGCTGGAGTCCGCGCTGTCCTTCATCGGGCTGGGCGTGCACCGGCCGGATGCCTCGCTCGGGCTGTTGATCAACGAGAACAAGAACGAGCTGGCCACCCTGCCCTGGCTGTTCTGGTTCCCGTTCGTGTTCATCGTGCTGATCTCGCTGTCGGTCAACTTCATGGGCGACGGCCTGCGGGACGCGTTCGACCCGAGGCAGAAGAGGGTGCGGGCATGAACAGCGGCCGGGAACCGAGAGCGGGCTTGGGTGGGCCGCCGCTGTTGGTGGTGGACGACCTCTCGGTGGAGTTCGGCACCGACGACGGCGTGGTGCGCGCGGTGCGCGGGGTGAGCTTCAAGCTGGCGCCCGGCGAGGTGCTGGGCATCGTGGGCGAGTCCGGCTGCGGGAAGTCGGTGACCGCCGCGGCGATCATGGGCCTGCTGCCGCGCAACTCCACGGTTCGCGGCTCGATCCGGTTCGAGGGCGAGGAGATGGTCGGCGCCTCGGACAGCGTGCTGCGCAGGCTGCGCGGAAACCGGGTATCGATGATCTTCCAGGATCCGATGACGTCGCTGAACCCGGTCTACACCGTGGGCTGGCAGCTGGCCGAGGCGTACCGGGCGCACCACAAGGTCTCCGCCCGCCAGGCGAGGGCGAAGGCGGTCGAGGCGCTCGATCAGGTCGGCATCCCGCAGCCGGACCGGCGGGCCCACCAGTACCCGCACGAGTTCTCCGGCGGCATGCGACAGCGCGCCATGATCGCCATGGCCATCATCAACCAGCCGCGGCTGATCATCGCCGACGAGCCGACCACCGCGCTGGACGTGACCGTGCAGGCGCAGATCCTGGAGACCCTGGTGCGGATCTCCACCGACGCCGGCGCGGCCATCATGCTGATCACCCATGACCTGGGCGTGGTGGCCGGCATGGCGGACCGGGTGCAGGTCATGTACGGCGGCACAGTGGTGGAAGCGGCCGGGGTGGAGGAGCTGTTCGCCCATCCCCGGATGCCCTACACGGTCGGACTGCTCGGTTCGGTGCCGCACCCGGAGATGGTCGGCCGGCGGCTCACCCCGATCCACGGGGCGCCGCCGTCTCCACTGCACCTGCCGCCGGGCTGTACCTTCGGCCCGCGCTGCCCCCTGGTGCGGGAGGACCCGTGCATGATCACCGAGCCGGAGCTGGTCATGGTCGGCGGTAGCGGGGATGGAGCGGTCGACGGTGTGGACGAGCCGCACGCCACGCGGTGTCACCGGTGGAGCGAGCTGACCGGAGACCAGTCCGCCCGGCTGATGTTCTCCAGCGCCGAGATCGGGCTGCACGAGGCACCGGCGGTTGACCTGGTGGAGGAACAGTGAACAGCGGCTTCGGCGAGAACGGCGCCAGCACCCAACCCCTGCTCTCGGTGCGTGAGCTGGTCAAGGATTTCCCGGTACGCGGCGGTGGGATCATCCCCAGGACGGTCGGGCAGGTGCGGGCGGTGGCCGGGGTGTCGCTGGACCTGCGCGCCGGGGAGACACTCGGGCTGGTCGGCGAGTCCGGCTGTGGGAAGTCGACCGTCGGGCGGTGTCTGCTCCGGCTGCACGAGCCGACGTCGGGGTCGGTGCGGTTCGGCGGCGAGGAGCTGACCACCGCCTCCCAGCGCCGGATGCGGGCGCTGCGCAGGGAGATCCAGATCGTCTTCCAGGATCCGTACGCCTCGCTGAACCCGCGCTGGACGGTCAACCAGATCGTCACCGAGCCGTTCGAGATCCACCACGGCCACGACGTGGAGGACGTCCAGGGCCGGG
>Ga0193743_1001597_pt1 | contig 16794 bp, 8 predicted proteins | sample L2c2metaG_FD_143038 | JGI IMG/M metagenome (GOLD analysis project Ga0193743, IMG submission 143038) | Soil microbial communities from a riparian zone of the East river system, Colorado, United States - L2c2 | ecosystem: Environmental > Terrestrial > Soil > Riparian zone | place: USA: East River...
AAAGCTCTTCGTATAACGCGCCGCGCCCGAATAGTGTTGAATCTCCCACTCTGGCCGCTTCGTCCAGTCCACCAGCGAGTCGAACGTCACACTCGCAGGCCCGCCCCACTTCGGATCGAACGCCACCCGCCAGGATCCCTTCAACTCCTGCAATTGATGAAGCTCCGGATAGTTCGACTGCGACATGCCCGCAACGCGTCTTGAGATCGGCCTGCGAAACACCACGAACACCGACCCGCGCGGCCCAAACTCCAGCGGCACCGTCGTCCTTCCATCGGTCTGCGTAAACGACCGCGCATCACGAATCTCACCCGTCACCGAATCCCACAATTCAGGCTGCCTTCCCCCAATCCGAAACGTAGCCGCTATCTTTTCCTCTGTGTCCCACCTGCTCGCCACAAAGTAGATATCCACGTTCCCCGCTCGCCGATGAATCCAGTCGATCGTCCCTCTGTGGCTCAACCCGCTGTATTCAAAGTCAGGCCGCAGCTTCAACGCGCGCAAAGCCTCTTCAGCGCGCCCGCTGAAGATCTTGCCGTCTTCAAATCTGTCGCTCCAGAGTTCGGCCACCATAGCATCGAACTCGCTCCTCGCTTCGGCACGTAGTACGCGTCCCGCAATTCCCGCCGGCTTCGGCCCCACTACTGTCGCGCCTCCACGCACCAGCCCCGCGATCTTCATCAACGCTTCGGGAGTCATCGGCGTATTTGCAGGCAGCACCATCATTCTGTAACTCATCCCATCCGGCAGCGTCAGCCTTCCATCCCGCACCGTCAGCCGATGTAGCAGAGCATCCAGGTTGATGTTGTCGTGATCGTATCCTTCAGCCGGAAGTGCAGGCTCTGTCTTCCTCTGCTCGATCTGCCCGATACCATCGCCGCGATAGTAAAGCGCATCTGCGACAAACAATCCCTGTTGCAACAGAAACGCGGTGCGCCCGAGGTACGCGTTGAACGCTGGAGTCTCATCCCACCATGTCGTGTTGCGGCTGTAGTGAGTACCGGCGAAATACACATAGCCCGGCTTCGCCGTCACCGAAGGCGACTGGCTGTAGTTGTGCACCACAATCAAATTGCAGCCATCCGCAAACCCCTGGTCGCCCGTGTTCTTCATCTCAAAGAATGAATCCTCCCAGTGCGGTCCCACCGATGTAAAGCTCTCGCACGCCAGCAAGCGTTTGCCATACACATGCCCCGCGCTCGCAGTGTCGCGCATTAGAAATCTACGATCCGGCGTAGACCGATGCGGCGAAGGCACCCAGAACTCGCCCATCGGAATCTCCACTCCGCTGATGTTCAGTTGCGGATCGAGTTGTCCCGAATTCGGTCCCGCCGCCTCCGAATAAAACTTGAGCCCATTTCGCTTCGCAATCTCACCAAGGTGCGTATAGTGGTTCTCCGCAATCACATCAGCAACGGTGCGATAGTAATCGCGTCGCACAGCCGACGCCTCGTCTGCATCACCCATCCGCTTGCCCGTCAATGCGGGTAGCCAGTGCACAAGATCGTATCCACTCAGCCGCGCAAACTCCGCCGGAAACAGCTTCGTCCACGTCGTCGGACCCGCCTCCCAGCTGTCGTCTTCAACGCCGTAAAGCCCCTTACGCTCCGTAGGAGTCATCTCGCTAAGCAAGTTGCCCATTGTCGCCTCCCACGTCTTGTCGAGAGCCTCGCTGCTCATGCCATCTGTGTACAATCCCCAGGCATTCCGCATCCCAGTGGGTTCGTACGCAAACCGCATCACCTTCCACGCGCCCGCGGGAGCATCCCACTTCAGTTTTCCGCTGGCATCTACCTTGTTCGTAAGATTGATCACATCGCCTTCGCCAAACGTCTCGCGATCCGGCACTGCTAGCACCGCAATCTCGTGCCGATACTTCGCAACATCCGGCAAAGTGAATCTCTCCGCCACCATCGAGCGAACCGCCTTGTCGCTCGGACGCATCGCGGTCTTCGGCTCGGCCAGCATCTCGTTAAACTGCACCGGCCCCTTTACCGCCGTCTCCGACCACACCAGCTTTTGCTGCGAAAACTCCAGCGGAATATCGCCCGAGGTGCTCGCAAGGCCGACCGTCACCACCAGCTTCACCCCAAGCCGGCCCGCCTCCTGCGCCGCCCACCGCACCAGTTCGCGCGACTCCGGCTGCCACGACGGCATCGGCCCGGAAGGAATCTCGCTGAAGTGCGCACCGGGAAAGTCTGTCGTTTTCACCTCGACATATCCCTTGTCGCCGAGCACCATCTTGCTCGCGCTCTGCATCTCGTCGCCCACACCGCTGTCATAGAGAATCGCGCCCTCGATCCCCTTCGCGTGCATCGCCTCAAGATCGGCCGTGATCGCAGCGCGATTCGACTTCACCCGCAGCCACATCCAGAACACCCACGGGCGCGCCGTCGCGGGAGGCGTGCGAAACCCTTCATCAAGCGAGGAAGACCGCTGCGCCACTGACCGCCGCTGGCCTGCGACATAAGGCGCCATACATACCGACAGCATCGTCGTCGCACAGACGGCAATACGCATTGACAGGGAGCAAGAGATATTCACCCTAACAGTCTATTTGCCTGCCCTCCCTGCTGCTCGCATGACATGCTCTTCAAACACGGCATCCCGCCAGTAGGTTTTTGGGCTGAAGGCCATGGGCCGGCGAAAATCACATCAGGGAATCAGAAGAGGTCTCAGGCCGATTCGCCGGTCGAGTCCGGTCGGACCCATGACGGAGTCCAGCGACTGCGGATGAGTGACGTAGCGAAGGTAAAATCCTACACGGCTGTTAATGTAGTCGCGTGAGTTGTCGACAGTGAAGAAACCACCTACATGCCAGTGCTCGGTCATCAGGTAGGAGCCTTCCGCTTCTATATTGTAGTTGGCGCCCACGTTGGTTTGTTCGGGCAGGTACGGATTGTTGTTCGCGATCTGCAGACCAGGGTCAAGCGGATAATACGCGGCGGCGTCTTCCTGGAAGGCCTGGAGCCCAATGGATCCGGCGGCGCGATAGTGCAATCGGGTGCCGTAGTGTCCTGCAAAGGTGATGGGGACATTGCTGAGCAAGTAGGCTCCGGGCGAAAAGTAGCCTCCATTGCCATAGGTGAACAGTCGCTGATTGTTGGCAAAGTGCATGCCGAAAAAATTCATTCCGAGGGTCAGCTTGCCATATTCCGGCTTCTCCCAGGCCGACCAGTAGGCTCCGGCGTAACCGTCGATGCGGGTGTTGGAGCGAATATGCCGGCCGGTGATGTATTGTCCGCCGCCAGCGATGTACCAGCCGGAGGAGGCATCCCCTCGATTGATCTGGAGGGAACCGGCATTGGCGATAACACCTCCCCAGATATTTCCCCTGTTATTCGGGGAGATGGAGCCAGGATCACGGAGTCCGGCATAGGAGAGTTGCGAGTCTTCGATGGGCTGCCGATCGAAAGTGAACGTCACGGGGCCCGCATCCGGCTGGATCAACAGACGTCCCGTGACATTTTCGACGAGGAAGCCGTGCGGCGTGTAGCCGACGGCAGCTCCGAAGCTTCGGGTTCTGAGCTGCAGTTCTCCGCCGATTCCAGCAGAGGACTGGGCATTGGCGACGGCTCCGGCCGGAAGTGTTCCAAGCTGAAAGGTCGCGTTGGAATCGGTGATGCCGCCCTGCAGGAGAGTGGGGTGGACAATGAGGGAGAGCCGCGCTCCATTGGCAATCATCGAAGACTGCTCAATATCGGCGGTGAAGATGGTGAGGCGATCGTAGCCCGGCTGGCCGCTATGGAAGCCCACCCAGGATCTTCCTCCGAGATAGGGGCTCGACGCGGCCTGGATCGCATCGAGATGCTGTTCCATATCCTCACGAGGACTTAGCTGACGCGGTACGACAACGGCGGATCCGGTGAGAGGAGGCAGTGGCTCTGCAGGAGCGGGAGGAGCCGTGAGCATCGCGACCGATCGAGGGCTATCGAGAGTATCGATCCTCTGCGTAGAGTGCGGAGGGAGCCATGCGTTGGAGCGCGGGGCAGGCGCAGGTGGGTCTGCAGGCAAGCGATCATCTGCCGCGAGCGACGGAAGCGCGGTGGCGCGGCTACCCGAAGCACTTGCGGAAAAGTTTGGCCGAGAGCTATTACGGCGCGCGGGAGGCTGTTCGATTGCATCGAGCTGGAGATCGCTCTCGACATTGTCGCTGCCGAACGTAGGATGAGTGGACGATGGCGTGGATTGCCTGGCTTTTCCTGTTGGTTTGAGTGGCGGAAGAGTATCGCTGTTGTCCGAGAGCGCGTCGGTCGATGGAGAGCTCCAGTCAGAGTTGTCTGGATTGCCACGGGAAGGTCTACGCGGATTCAGAGGAGCGGGAGACTTCTCTGCCTCCGAGGGCAGATCGAGATCGGATTGGAGGTTCCGGCTAGAGGACGAGCGCGTAGGCCAGAGGGATTGTTGCTGGCCATCCAAATTCTCTCTCCCCGTAGAGAGGGTTGAACCGGAGGTATTGCCTGAGGAGCTGAGCATCGCGAACAGCTCCTGGGTGGCAGAGAGCTGCGATACGTTGGAAGAACGTGCTTGCGATGAGGTTAGCTCATCAATGGTAGGTGGGCCGGCTGCCTGCAAGGCGGCGCGATAGTATGCGGCGGCACGTCGTGAATCGCCCCGCTGCTGTTCGAACTCAGCGGCAAGCTGAAGGATCTGAGCATCGCGCCCGAAGCGGTCAAGCGAGGTCTGGAGCCAGGCCTCGGCCTGTTTACGGTTGCCTGCAGCGAGAGCGGCGCGGATGGCCGAAGCGCAGATAGCTTTATCCGCCTGCGAGATATCCTCGCGCGCATAGAGCAGTACGGCGCGCTTGGGATCGCCAGCCTCAACATAGGCGTCCGCCAGAGCATTATTGACGGAGGCATCGGAGGGGAAGGCACGCAGCGTTGTGGAAAGGATGAGCACTGCGGCTTGCGGTTTACCCTGCTGCCGGAGTTGTCCTGCGCGCTTAAGAGCCCAGCTGGTCCACAGGCGTGAGAGCTCTTCCTGCTGATCCGCGGTCAGGTCATCTTCGCTGCTCAGTTGCTGGATGACATCTGAAAGTCGCTTGTTGGCGCCGGCCTGCAGATATAGCCAGCCTTCCTGGATCTGAACCGAAGCAGGAGGTGCAATGCCTTGTTCGCCATAGATGTCGTTCACGTGATCGATAGCCTCTGCCGCACGGCGATTGTTCCCCGAGGCACTGTAGACGGCAGCGATGGCTTGCAGGTAGTCAGGGTCGGCCTGCAAAGACAAGCTGATGTCCTCCGGCATCTGTTGGATCTGACGGAGGGCCTCACGGTCGTGACCGGTAGCATGGAGTCCTTGGATATATCCGACCCATGCCCGTTTCGAGTCCGGATGCTCATCCGCGATGCGTTGGTAGAGTTGCGCTGCGCGTTCCTTATCGCCGCCCGCCATCTCAACAGAGGCAAGTTGGAGTTGCAAAGAGAGGGAGGAATGAATTTGGATCGCCCGCTGAAGGGTGGAGCGGGCCGCGTTGGTTTGAGACTGAGATTGATAGATGCCCGCGAGCATTGAGAGAAAGTCAGTGTCGGTCTGGGCAGCGGAGGAAACGTCAGGAGGCATCTGCTGGAAGGCGCGAAGTGCTTCGGCGTCACGCCCGCTCAGGTGTTCGGCTGCGACGACACCACGCCAGGCATCGCTGTTATTGGCATCGCGGGCAATCACTCTTCGGTAGCTACGGACGGCACTGTTGTAGCGTTTGGTCGCCATCATCAAGGAGGCATACTGGAGTTGTTTCGAGGAGGAGATCTCGCTGCCATCGCCAGACTGGACCAAAGCAAGAGCGCGTTTGAGGATGCGATCGGACTGGGCCTGCTGACCGACAGCGGCATAGTCTGTCGCAAGCGCTCCCAGGAACTCCACATCGGACTCCAGTTTGGTTCGGAGCTCGGCTGGGGTGAGTTCGGCAGTCTTGACGGCATCGGCCTGTTGGCCGGCTTGCGACTGCGAAAGAAAGAGAGCTCGCCAGGCGGGGAGAGACTTGGCATCAAGCCGGACGGCCCGCTGCAGATATGGAATAGCGTCGTTCGGGCGGCTGGCACGGAGAAGAGTTCCCCCGAACGCTGTAAGAGCGTCCGCATTGTCAGGCTTCATTGCGAGTGCATTCTGATACTGCGCAATGGCGGTATCGTTGTCGTTCGCATTCAGGGAAGACTGGGCCTTGCCCATCGTCTGCCAGAAGCGCGAGGTCTCCAGCGCCTGAGAGACACCGGGATCCCGGTCGCCTTCGGCACGTGCGCGTTCGAACTGCTGCACAGCCTGGTCGAAGTTCTGTTGGCGCATGTTAACGAACCCAAGACCGGCGTAGGCCTGACCATGCGTAGATTCGCGCGCTAGGGATGCGCGAAAGTGTTGCTCCGCCGAAGAGAGATTACCGCTATTAAGAGAGCGGAACCCCGAAGCCAATTCCGAGGTGGCCGGGGCTGCGGGAGTTCGCGGCCCAGGCGGCAGAGCTGCGGCGGCGGTCACCGAAGGAGCAGCCTGAGCGCGCTGGTTCCACTGCACCGCTTGTTTGAGAGCGGACTGCGCTGCGGCGTCCGATGGATAACGCTGCAGGATGGCTATGCCCTCCTGCCGGGTGGCAGCATCGTACGTGAGGACTCGCCCGAGAGTGATTGAGTATCGCTCGTCGGCGGGGAACTGTTGCGCCAGCTTACGAAGACCTTCGATAGCGTGGCTACGCTCGGAGGGGGTAGCGGCTTCAGTGTCGTAGTAGACAAGAGCGATCTGGCCAGCGGGTGGATTATTGCCGTAGAGCTTGCGGTAGATCTCCATAGCCTGGCTGTACTGCCCTGCCTTCGAGAGAGAGGCTGCCTGCTTAAGGAGGTCCGCATCGGCCGGACGGGCTCGCATTCCCTGCAGTTGACCGATCTCAGTTGAGCTTGCTCCGAGCTTCTTCAATCGCTGGATATATCCGTCTGATTCCTGCTGGTGTCCGAGCTGAGCTTCCACAGAGGCGAGGTTGCGGAGGGCCTCCATGTTACTCGGGTCGGAGACGAGAACCTGCTTCCAAGTGGAGGCTGCGATATCGAGGTGGCCGCTCTGTGCCTGAGCTTTGGCGCGATCAAGCAGGATCCGGATGGCGGGCGAGTCCGCCCCCCAGGCCGCCACAGGAGGAAGGATCATCGTGCAGGCTGAGACGAGCAGCATCCGGCCAATCATCTGTGGGTTTATCTTCGCCATGAAACCTCTAAATCTCCGTTGCTCTGAATGCGATATCGATGTTCTGTGTAACCAAGGGCAAACATGGCCAGATTCTGGTCATAGTAGCGAGGCGGGTTTCCATAGAGACCGGTATGCGCCGACCATGCCGAAGCCAACCGCTTCTCCTGTAAATGAGCGGCGTCCAACTCCTGCACGGCTTCAAGAAATGGAATGAGCGCTGCAGAGAAAGAGACAGGACCAGTGCCTCGAACGGCTGTCTGTCCCTCGCTTGCAAATTCAGGAGGAACGGTGTGGGACTTCATGTACGACGCCATTCCGTAGAGACTCTTCAGAATGACGTCGCGACCAGAAGTCGCTGCGGGCGTAAGCCCGGCCCAGAGATAGACGCGGATTGCATCGTAGCTTCCGGTGGCTTGCGACTCGGCTGAACCAAGCGCGGGGGTCGGACCGATGGTTTCATCGGATTCCACTTTGAGCCAGTCGGTTGCGAAGCCCTGTACCGTGGTCTTCTGAATCAGCGTGGGTAGCGATGCGGCCATAGCCTTCCAGGGTCCGTGTGGCTGTGCCTTTGCAGCAGCCTCGAAGAGAAACAGCGGCATATAGCTTGCATTCGTTACGATGGCGCCGTCGTGTTCAAATCCGTCATGAGCAGGAAGCAGGATCGGGAAGGCATGATTGTGCGAGATCTCCTTCGATGCAACCTGCTTGAGGAGAGCATCGCCAGCCAGGGTGTATTCGTGACGCTTCCAGAGCCGCCCGCCTTGAATCAGGTCATAGGCTATCCATAGATCGGCATCGCTGGCGGAGTTGGAATCCTTTACACCCAGCGTTCCGTCGGGCCTGCGACCCCAGCTCCATGCTGGAAGATTATTCTGCAGATCGCCGTTGGCCAGGTTGCTCACTGTCCAGTGATAGAGCAGATCGAAGCCAGAAGGATCGTTCGCGACCAGGGCAAAGAACATCGCATAGCTCTGTCCCTCGGAGGTGGTCAGGTTATCGCGGTCATAATCGACGACACGGCCATCTTTCTGGATGAAGTGCTCCTGGTATCGAGCCCAAAGCGGCCACGCAGGTTGGGTGGGAGGAGGCGGAAGGACTCCCAGAAGCAACATGGCAAGGAGACCCTTCATGCTACATCTCCATGGAGCCTTGCTTCCGCTCGATCCTTCAGGCGGGCGTGTACCCAGGGAGCGCACAGCATCCCTATGACAAAGGGAAAGAGTACGCCAATCCACGGAGCCTGGTGCATCCGGGCACGCAGCTTGGCGAGCGCAGTAATGCGGCCTACGTAATAGACAGACGGATCGATAGAAAACGAATCGAACTGCGCTCCATGCTGGATTGAGACGTTGCCGTTGATCTGTCTTGAGGAGGAGACGTTCAGGAATGCCGGAAACGTATCTGCCGAGCTCTTTCCAAGCACAACCATGACCACCGACCGATTTCGTCCTGAGGAAGACTTCGTCATCTCGATCACGGAATCGAAGGGATCGCTCAAACTGCGATCGAGTCTCGACTCTTCCTCGGTTCCTTGCAGGTCAGAGAAGGACTCCGGATCGAAGCGAGAGATCCTCATCCAAAGGCTCTTCAGCAACGAAAGCGTGGTATCGACGCGGTGAGAGAGGCCGCCCTCTTCGATCGAAATCGGCAGCGCTGCCGTGGCCGTGGCGGTTGTGGGGATGTCGTTCTCGGTCCCGATCACCAGGAGATCTCGATCCTGCTCAAAGCTCTTCACACCTCCAACCTCGAATCGGAAGGCGGGATATCCGGTCTGCGCGCTGAAGTAGGCAAGCAGGTCGAGCATGGTCGTGATCTCGCGACCAGAAGGGTGTTCAGGAAGTACAACGCTGGTGCGAGAGAGATCGGCATGGCGCGTGAAGGGAAAACCAGCATTGGCAAACAGCTCAAGATCCGGCATCGCAGTCCAGTGAGGAAACTGATGAAGATCCAGATTCGACGAGGGCAGAATCGTGCCTTTCGCATTGGATGGAGGAAGAGCGGTGCAGAGGTCACGACGGTTTTTTTCGGCAAAGATGAATTGAAAGAGCAACGTATTCGCAAAGGGGCGAAGATAACCTACCGGCACAGGAATCTCAGTAGTCTGCACCGCGTTGGCGCTAACCTTCCGCGAGAGAGGAAGGTAAGTCACCTGCGAGCCGTTGGCGACGACTCTCATGTAGGCATCCTGCGATGGCGAGAGATGGGAGGTACTGTACTGCAGATGGAGCTTCACCGAATCCTGATCTCCGAAGTACAGATCGGGAGGAATTCGCACGTAGGAGATGATGGGCTGAGAGCCATCCGTGCTGAGCTCGTTGGTCTGGGTATAACTCCACAAGGACGAAGGATTCGTGGTTTGAACCCAGCGCGGAGCATCGCCGACGTGACGCGCGGGTGGCAAAGGAGCTGAGACGACTTCCGCCGTATCGCCACTAAACTTCTTGCCGATTGCGAGAGTTTCGGCAATGGCAAGAACCTGATCCTCGCTATCCGCGCTTACGATGAGAATCCTGCTGAGGTGGTCGGTCGGGCTCTCCATCATTTGCAGATGCGCTCCTTGAACATGCTGACCAAGTGTGGCAAGCAAGGGCGAGTCGTTGCGAGCAAGCACCACCACGTTACCGGTCGGCAGAGAGCCGAGAGCGACAGGAAAAGTAAGGTGATGAGAATTGGCCTGGACGCCAAACCAGGAGGCAAGTACTCCAGCCGCCTTCAGCAGTACGGGCGAAGGAGAGGAATCGATTGCAAACTGTATGGGCGTGGAGGAGGTGGTCTGGTCCTTCTCATAAAAGGGAGCCGGAAGCGCCGAAAGATCGTTCGACATCGGCAGCAGAACTCCGCCAATCTCGAAAGTGGAGCTCTGGTCGATCCTGGCCCACAGGCGCTCATCTGTGGGGTCTTCGCACTTTGCAACATAGTGACCGCGAAGGTGGATCTCGAGCGTGTTCTGCGCGGCGATAAGATCCGCCGGGACGGGAATATCGGCCGTCAGGTCGGATGCACCGGACTTTGCGGCATCGGGCGGCATCACCAGGTTGTTGAGTGTGGTGTCGTTGAAGGAGATCGTCAACAGGCTTCTCTCGGGAATCATCTCGGGAGAGAAGTGATAGTGCAGGTGCAGCATACCGTTCTGCGCAACCTGCGACGCGCTGAGCACAAATGACGTCCTGGCCGAGGCATCCCAGCCCCGGAGCATGATGCCATCGTTGTATCCGGTATCAGCCAATGAGACGGTGCTGTGAAAGGTGTGCGAGGGAGTTGCCTGCGGCGAACGTTGCGCGTGGAGCTTAGTCGAGGCGAGCGGTAAGAGACACAGCAGCAGGGCAGCCGTAATCTCGGCCTCGCGGCTCATCAGCTTCTCTTTGCGGCTGGGGAGAAACCCTGTGAAGGAGTAGCGGATGCCGCGAAGCGAGAGCCGGATGATAGCGGCGAGGCTCTTTAAAGGGCGGTCGCGGGGATGATCTTCGGTGAGCCAGGAATCCGCGCGCGAATAAAGAACCAGCGTGAGTGCCTCTTCTTGTTCAAGCGTGAGCTGCCTGTACTGAAACCGCAGGTTGGTGCCGTTATTGCTGACAACCTTGGCCGGGAGCACGACCGCATCGCCACCCGTGTAGATGATGTCGATCAGAGCCCCCTGGTCGAGCATGGTGGCCTGTTCCATGCTGATGGCTCCGCCACCGAGCGACAGATCTGAAGAGATTCCTGAGACAGTCGCCCCGCTCAGCGTGCGGATGGAGACGATCATCTTACGGCTGAGGCGCACACTTCCTCTTCTCTGCTGAGCCTCCACGGCAACGGCATTGGCCGTGCCGAGAATAACGCAGTTGAAGATGATCCAGAAGACATTCATCAGGACGGCGCCCTTGTGGTCGGCGTTATGAACGAAGAATCTCCAGGGAGCTACCGCAAGACCGAAATAGTTGAGCAGAAGAAGAACGCCGTAGGGCCGGGCGATGGTCTTATCGAAGTACCGATTTTTGACGACTCCACCCTTGGCGGTCACATTAAATTTGCCCAGCTTTGGGTTGACCAATGCCAGTAGCGTCGGCCCCAGAATGTAGGGAGCAAGCACGGTCTCGTAGATCTCGTTCCAGAAGGAGTAGCGATACTTTCCCTGCAGACGCGAGTTGGTCAGGGTAGAAAGAACGAGGTGAGGAATGGCATATGCGCCGATTGTGATCCACAGGCCCGGAATGTTGCGCAGGCCGAAGAGCATGTAAACCAGCGGCGCAGTAAGAAAGATGAGACGCGGCAGCGCATAGAGAAAATGCACCATCGCGTTGAAATAACAGAGTCGTTGAGTGAGCTTGAGACCGCGTACGAACAGGGGATTATCCGTGCGCAGGATCTGGATCATTCCGCGTGCCCAGCGGATGCGCTGGCCCACATGCGCTGAGAGGCTCTCCGTAGCTAGGCCCGCGGCCTGAGGCCGGTTGATATAAGCCGTGTTCCATCCACGTATCTGCATGCGCAGGGAGGTGTGCGCGTCTTCGGTCACCGTCTCGACGGCGATCCCTCCAATCTCGTCGAGGGCCGACCGTCGAAGCACGGCGCAGGAGCCGCAGAAGAAGGTCGCGTTCCAGAGATCGTTGCCATCCTGCAACAGGCCATAGAACAGCTCGCCCTCGTTGGGAACGGTTCTGTAGCTTCCAAGGTTCCGTTCAAACGGATCCGGGGAGTAGAAATGATGTGGCGTCTGCAGCATGCCGAGTTTCTTGTCTTTCAGGAACCAACCAGCGGTGACCTGCAGAAAGCTTCGTGTCGGCACGTGGTCGCAATCGAAGATGGCAACCAGAGGAGAGGTCATGCGCTTCAGGGCGCTGTTGATATTGCCCGCCTTGGCATGCTTATTGTCCGGGCGGATGACGTAACCGATGCCAATCTTCTCGCAGAAGTCGCGAAACTCCTGCCGACGGCCATCGTCGAGAAGATATACGTGCAGCTTATCGCTGGGGTAATCGATATTGATAGAGGCAAGAGCCGTAGAGCGAACTACAGAGAGCGGTTCGTTATACGTGGGGATCAGAAGATCTACGTCAGGCCACTCATCGATGTCATCTGGAAGAGGTGCCGGTGGCCTGTGTAGCGGATAGATCATCTGGATGAAGCCAAGCAGAAGGATGGCAAAGGCGTACATCTCCGCTGCGAGCAGCACAAACATGAAGAACAGCTCGAGAACGTGCAGGTTGCTGCTGGGATCGGTGACGGCCTCATAGACCTGGGTGACGCGCCAGACTGCGTAGCGGCAGGTGGTCAGCATCGATGCGACGATGAGCATGAGGGTCACAACGTAAGCCTGGGAAAAGGTATAGAGCGCAAGACCGATAAGGAGAGTCAGCGAACCGACGATGGCCTGTTGCTTCCAGTCAAACCGCAGGGTCACGCACTGATAGGCCAGCACTGCGGCAATGATGTAAAGGATGATTCGTCCTGTTCGCCCTGCAATACTGTCACTGGCTCCGAGGTGACTCCATAGTTCATGAGCCTTCTTCATCTTTCGCTCCACCTCTGTTGGGTCTTGGAGAGCGCTGCAGATCTGGGAATCTCGAGCCACTGCGCAATCTCACTGCACACGGCTGCGGCTTGCGATTTCGGGGCAAAGAAGGGCAGTACAACGCCTTCTGCGAGGGATTGCTGAACCTCCGCCTGACGGTAGATCGGCTTTTTGTAGAGTTGATCGCCGAGCAGTTGGTTCAAGCTTGCATAGACGGTCTTCGTAAGCGGAAGCTCGTCCATCTGATTCATGACATACAGAATTCGGTCGGGAGCGGTCGGAAGCGTGCCGAGAAGTGCCGTTATCGCCTCGACATATCTCACCGCAGAAGGGTCCGGAACGAGAGGGATCAGGAGAACCTGGCACACCTGAAGACAGGCCATAAGTTCCTGACCAGAGACTCCACTGAGATCGAACAGGACATAATCAGCGGCGTCGGTTCTGAGGTGGTCGTTTATCTCGGGAATTGCCGGTTCGTTCGGGTCGCGGGCGAGGATGCGGACAGGAAGTTCCTTTTCTCCAGGAGCGAGAAACGAGCGCATTCCCGGACGGGTCGTCGTCGCTCCATAGTGAAAGGCGAGCGTTGGCCATGGAGCGGCATCGACCAGCAGCACCCTTTTGCCGTGCTGCCACAGGATGCTTCCCAGGCTGGCCGCCAGCATGCTTTTGCCTGCGCCTCCCATGGGGGAGAAGATCCCGACGCGTACAGGCTCCGGCTGCGAGGAATCCGCAAGCACCGGCTTGGCCAGTTCGGGCGTCTTAGAGCTTCGGTGACGCCCAAAGGTTCTATAGGACGATTCGTTGAGTCGAAAGCTTGAAAACAGGGCGTTTACGTCGCCGTTCGACTCTCGGTCGTCCTCAGGCTTGAAATTAGGATCATCGGGATGCTTTGTTCTCGACATTGCCTACCTCCCGCACACGTGAGGTATCCGACGAGCTGGGTCACACGAATTTGGTTACCAAGGATAGCACGGTAACCATTCGTCAAAACCGCACAGAAAGTGCCATTGACAGACAAACATTTGGCTTGAATTTCTGGAAATAAGCAGCAAGTTTTGTGTGCTGATTCCTGGCAGAGTCTTCCTCGAACCCGGTTTCTCCTATCGCGAAAATCCGCGCAGAAACCTCACCCCGAGCATTATTCAAGCGCCTCATTGACGTCGCGAACCAGGTTGCGCAAATAGCTCCTTTTATTCAGCAAAACCACCATCGCATCCTTCGCGGCAACCCTGGCCTGTTCCTCTCCGGCGTCCACTGCGTGATCCCATCGAGCCCAGAGGCCTTCCAGCTCCTCCTGGGTCTGAATCATTCTTGCGTCGAAGGTATCTTTTGCAGTCATCAGGTCGCGTCGCAGCTCGGGCTCATCCTCGCCCATCTGCTTCGCCATCCGCATCTCCTGCAGCTGCATGTTCAGCTCGAAGACCTCTTCCAGCAATTCGGGAGGAACAATCTGCTTCTTCTCTCCCCCACTCTCCCGCGCCGCATCGGTCGCAGCCTTGGACTGCTCCTCCAGCTCGACGCCCTGAAGCTTCAGAAGATACTGGGTTCGCAGAATGGGGTCCTTCAAGGTGCGGTAGGCATCGTTCAGAAATGAGGACTTTCGGAGAGCCTCTTCCTGCTCCGATACGGGGCGTGAGGCAAAGCGGTCCGGATGAAGCTTTCGGCTCAGCGCATAAAACTGCTTCTCAAGAGCAGCCGTATCAATCGCAAGCTTTTCAGGGAGTCCGAACACCTCGAAGTAACTCATGACTTCATTGTAGAGTGCAGACCCGCCTTACTTCAGGAAGCTCTCCACCAGGCCAATAGCCTCGTCCATCACACCTGACTCACTCCCGAGACCGGGGAGCCAGTGCATCTCTGGATCGCGCCGGAACCAGGTCATCTGGCGCTTGGCATAGTTGCGATGACCCTGCTGGGCCTGCGCCACCGCCGTCTCACGTGTCATCTCACCAGCGAGTACGGCTGAAGCCTGAGCATAACCCAGCGACCCCAGTGCGCGGCACTCGCGTCCATAGCGTTCGATCAGGCGAGCCGTCTCTTCGATCAGTCCACGCTCGAACATCGCCGCCGCGCGCTGGTTGATGCGCTCATACAGCCTCTCCCGTGGAGGATTCAGGCCCAGCCGAAGAATGCGATACCCCGTCAGCCGGTCGCGCCCCTTCTTCCACTGCTCAGTCATCGGGGCACGCACACTCTCGGCTCTCGAATCAGCAGACAGAGAAACCTCAATCGCGCGCATCACCTTCGGAACATCATTAGGATGGATCGTCTTCGCCGCAGCAGAATCGAGCCGCGTAAGAACACGGTGCAGATGAGCCGGGCCACGCTCGGGGCCAAGAACCTCCACGCGTCCTCGCAGGCGATCACGAAGCTCCGGCCTGGCGGCAGGCGCAGGAAACAGCCCGTCGATCAGCGCGCGCAGATAGAGTCCCGTCCCCCCTGCAACGATGGGAACCCGGCCTCTCTCCGAGATACCACTCAGAGCCTCGCGCGTCAGACGGCTGTAATCTCCCGCCGTAACCTGTTCGTTCGGCCACGCGATGTCGATCATGTGATGTGGAACGATCGCCTGCTCCTCGCGAGTGGGCTTGGCTGTTCCAATCTCCATCTCGCGATACACCGAGACCGAATCGCACGAGACAATCTCGCCGCCGAACTGTTCGGCCAGCCGAATCGCAAGCCCGGTCTTTCCGCTGGCCGTCGGACCAGCAAGCACGATCATGGGCTTGTCTTCATGGGCTGAGACGGCGCTGCTCACCACAGTCTCCACCATCCAGCGGGAAAGACGTGCCTCATACCAACGCGCAGCATGCAGAAGAGCAGCACCGCAAACGCCAGCAGGATCAGTCCGCGGATCTGGCGGCGGCGTTCTGTACGAACTCGTTCAGGAAGGGGTACTGCCATGGACCGAAGCTACTCCGGCCTCTTGTTGACGAGGTAGTGGATTCGCAACTCGAGGTTCGGCCCGTGGAACTCCTTCGGCAGCGGAGGAAACTGCCCGACTCCCGTAATCGAGCCCCACGCCGCCTTATCCAGTGCCTGGTCCTGCGTCGAGCCGTCCAGATTCATCGAGCCGATCCTCCCGTCCGGAAGGATCGAGAAGCGGATCAGGGTCTCGCCCTGCTTGTTCAGCGGGGGCCGAGCCTCCTCGGGAATCAGAGGAAGCCAGGTGTTGTAGATCTCGCGCAGAATCCTGCGGAGGTAGGGATTGAAGTCCACTCCCATCGTGTCCGAGAGGACATCGACACCGGTATTCATTCCCTGATGCTCGACCGGGATATTCGCTCCGTAGTCCCCACCCTGGCCGGAGTTCTGCGCCGCCTGGCGCGCGGCTTGACGGATGGCGTCGCCGGCCGAAACGCTCTGGTTGCCGAAGTTCGGCTTCGTAGGAGCCGGACGTGGCGCCTCCACAACAGCCTGCTGTGGCGGATGCTGAGGCAAAGGCTGGGGAGGAGGAGGCTGCTGCTGTTGGGGCTGGGGCGCCGCAGGCTGTGGTGCAGGAGCCTGTGGCGTAGGAGGCGCCGTTGCGCCGCCTGGAGCCCCGGACCTGCGCATCGCCTGCAGCTGTTCCAGAGTCTTGCGATCGATCGTAGGCTTCGCCGTCTGCTGTACCCGGTCCTTGTCGCTGATCACATTGCTCGGCTTCTTCGGCAGCTCCTTGCCGATATCCTTCGGCATATCGAGATACGTCAGCTGCTTGTCGCGATCCTTGAGAACATCGGCGGGATTGATCAGACGCGGCTGATGGAAGAGCACCTGGGGTCCATAAAAGATGAACCAGCCAATGGCCAGCCAGATGATGATCGAGATATAAACCGCCTCGCGAAAGCGGGCGCGCGCCCGCTCATCATCGAGAGCGTCGAGCAGATGGATCAGCTCATGTTCTTCGAGGTCACCGTAGCGATTTGTCCGCACCCTGTTCGGAGACGACGGCGGCGCGGAGTTAGGAGGAGTCTCGAGAGAAGGCATTGCGTATCTTAGGTCAGACGGCTGACGAGAACTAAAGTTTCTGTTACTAAAGAGATGCTTCCCCGCGTGCGCAGGCGGTCCGCCCCGTCATCTTCTATTATTTTCTCATCCTTTGCGGAAATCGTAGACTGGGAAAATCGTAGACTGGCGAGATGAGCGCAGGATCC
>Ga0193743_1001598_pt1 | contig 16789 bp, 18 predicted proteins | sample L2c2metaG_FD_143038 | JGI IMG/M metagenome (GOLD analysis project Ga0193743, IMG submission 143038) | Soil microbial communities from a riparian zone of the East river system, Colorado, United States - L2c2 | ecosystem: Environmental > Terrestrial > Soil > Riparian zone | place: USA: East River...
AGGTCAGCAGGGTGCTCAGTGCAGCCGCGCCACAGCTCATATCCCAACGCTGCCGGACCACACCCTCGCCCCGAATCTCCTTAAGGCTGCGAATATTCTTGCCCCCCTCCACTCCCGCAGCAGCTGCGATGCTCTGAGCATGCGCGGAAGTAGAGAAGAGAACAAAACTCGCCAGCTTAATAATCAGTCCACCGGCAAGCATTGCTCTACGCCAGGTCATCAGTGTTTCCCGTTCAGGTTGGACTGCATCACGGTCCCGACCGTCGAGTTCATATTGACGTTCAGGTTCAGCAGTACATTGATGTTGGAGTTGACAGCATTGATGTTGACCAAGGAACTCAAGTTTTGCTGCGCCCCACCGTTCAATGTGAGCGTACTCATGTTGGTTCCCGTAATCGGCCCCGTGAGTACAGCCAGCGTGCCTGCACCCGACACCAACCCATTCGGGGTCGGCGCCGTGCCCTGAAACTTCACCACACCATCAGATATCCCGGCTGAAACTCCACCAGCCGTGATTCGATCCAGCGTGGCCTCATTCAATGGTTGTCCCTTGTGCGGGGTCAAGCTTTGGGTCATGCCCACTTGGGTAAGCAGTGCAAGACTCGCGATCACGATAAAACGACTCATACATCCTCCTTGAAGCCGATAGAGGCGCAGGGTAGGGCTCCACCGCGACAGTGCAACCCTTCCCTGCCACCGCTTTAGCGAACCTGCGAGATGCTGTTGACCTGGTTGAGGGTAGGCATGGCACTCATGTTTGCCGAGTGGGCGATATTAAGCCCATTGGCAACCATGCCGCCAGCTGAATTCACGATGTTCAGTGCGCTGGCGTTCTGCTCGGCCGAACCGGCCAGAGCAACGCTGTAGTTGGTGCTGGTGTTCACGCTCGAGCCGTCTACTGCGATGTTGGTCGCAGTTGCTGTACCGAGGTTGACTGCGCCCTGCACATCCCTGACCACCGAGGTGTCCTTGACGGTCGTGTTGGAGCTTGTGTCTGATTTGCTCGCCACAAGGCTCGCAACCGTGTTCGTCGAGGAGTTAGCAGAAGAGCTTACGTCGTGAGACGACGCAGAGTTGTTAGAGGAGGCGATATTCTTGCTGGCGGAGTTACTTGAAGACTCCGCCAACTGCGAAGACTTGTTAGCAGAATCGGACTCCGCCTCCTGCGAAGCCTTGGAGGAGGCTGCGTTGGTAGCGAAGTTGTTCGACTTTGAGTGGCTAGCGTTCAACCCATTGCTGGAATTTTTGTTGCTCGAATCGCTTGCCTGGAGCGCATTGTTGGAGGTGCTTGCATTGCTGGCTGCATCGGTCTTGCTGGAGTTGTTGGCCGACGCACTGTTGGCGGCAATGGCAGCGTTCGCGGCAAGTGAAGCGTTCGCCGCTGCGCTGTTTGACGTCGCATTGTCCTTCGTTGCGCCCTGCCCTTTATTCTGGGTTGCGGAAGCGCTCTGGTTCAACACCGATACATTGATGGCGGCATTCGCGTTCAACGACTTGGTGGCCGAGGCGCCATTCGAGGAGCTTGAGCCGGTCGACGCATTTTGGCTCTTCCCGCTGTTCGCCGCCAGACTCGCCGCTGAAGACGCGTTCTTTGAACTGCTTGTCTGCAATGCGTTATTCGACGCCGAGGTGTCCGACGTCGAACTCGACTTGCTGGCATTGTTGGCAGCCGAAGCCGACTCCGTCGCCGATGCATTCTTATTCGCACTCGCCTGTTGCGCGTTGTCTTTGGTGGCGGTGAAGTTGTTCGAAGAGCTGTTGCTCTTGGACCTATCATTCGTGAACGACGTGCTGTCGCTTGCGGAATGGTTCAGGGAAGCATTGATGCTGGAAGAATCGCTGCTGTTCTTCGTCACATTCGAGCTCTTGTTGGCCGTCAACTGGGTGTTGGCGCCGCGGTGGTAGCCATCGAGCGTTGCCTTCGTCCCTGTGGTCTGGTCGATAGCATTGCCCTGGTTCACCGTGGCTCCGCCATTGGCGCCCTGCGTCGTCAGGCTGCTGTCGTAAACATTGACGCCATTCGCAACTGAGCTGTTGGTCGAGTTCACGATGTTGATGCCGCTTGCCCCACTCAACGCGCTACCGCTCAGGTTGACGGCTCCGGTATCGCTAGTCGTGACGGTTGAGTTATTCGCTGCAATAGAGCCGCCGGCGCTTCCTGCCGTGACACCGTCCATCTGGCTGTCACGCAGTGGCTGCTTGCTCTGTTTGTCGGTTGCGAGTTTGGTCTTGCCTTGGCCAAAAGCAGAGCCGCTGACGAGAACCGAAGCTGTCACAAGGGTGCATACGAGCTTATTCATGCTGTCTCCATAGATCTGGTTGACGAAGCGCGACCGTGTACGCAGTTCACAGGGAACTGAATAGCGGACAATTTGACGCCTCAGTCGGCGCACCCACGCGGGGAGGACGAGGTTAGGCATCACCTATCTGTTCTATTTGGGGCCACACCTTCACAGGTGTTTATGAAACAACCTCAGAGTTCAGGTGCGTCATGCCATATAAAACACGGGGAATATCTATTTATTCCAATTGGTGATGCGGCAATACTTTCGCGAAACTACCGGTGCATCCCGCACGTGCCTCACCGTGCTCAGAGCAAGTATCTCCCCGGGGATTGCTCTCTTACTGTTTAACAAGAGTGGCCACGGAAATGTGGGGCCAGTGGATGATTGGGTCATTGGGCTTTGGTGGGAAGTCCAGGATGACCCGTTGCACATACTGCAATTGCAGAAACGGATCACCGTTGCTAGGCTGTACGGTCTCAATCCAGAAAATGGCGTCCATTATTAACGCATTGGCGTTCCGGACTACAAAGGGAATATTGAGAATTCCCGTCGATCCTTGAGCAGCGGCGGTGGAAACCTGAATTACGACGGTATTCGTAATGTTCTGTCCTTCGATCGCCGCCAATAGCGCCAGTGTTGGGTTCCGAATTGTGGCTTTGGCATCCAGTCCGGGTGGCAAACAGCCTTCTGGCAGAGCCGTGTTGAGATATGGGCCGATATATGCCGGATTGGTAATGATATTTGTGGCGGGCGTATTTAGATCCGGGATAGTTGGGTCGGTAAAAGGAAATGAATCGACCGGGTTAATGAGGGGTCCTCCGGCTACTTCAGTGATGAAGGTACTCTGAGCCAGCAGCGCGTCGCCGTGAGCAATGGTGGCCTGACGCACCACTGTAGCGGGCGCCTTCGGGTCTGTGGTCTCCGGGATGTTAATCCACATGCCGGTTTCAATGTGCAGCGCACCGTGCGTCAGGCAATCAGCGATCTTCTGTAGATAATGAAGGCCGTGCAGACTAATATCAAACTGCTCGGAACCACGATTCGGGATGCCCCCGCCGATTAGCTCGAACGTCAGATCTTCAAGGGTGCCATTGATCTCAAGAAAAAATGGTTTTTGGTTTTGAAAATCGGGACGTGCGATCAAGTTGAATCCGGTACCAATCCAGGTTCCTGGTAACTCCCCAAGAGGTCCGAGTTTAGGATGATCAATGGCAAAAGGCGCCGAGGCTCTTGAGGCGGGTCGAATGAATGTCATAACACACTTCTCCTACAGTGAAGATGCAACATAAGCGGTTGCTTGCATGTGAAACAACTGGGGGTGGCTATCTATTCCCGATTTCGGGAGAAACAATTGCATGGAGGTCACAATGTCACAGTTTCTCGAAGCTTTTACAAGCCTTGCGATGTGTGCAAGCTTCTGTCGTGACCATGGAATAAAGGCAATCTAGTCGATGGCCCTGCAGAGTCTCGAGAGACTGGCGTTGGAAGTTGCGATTGTTACAAGCAAAGAGGCCACGGCGACGTCCATTCATTGAAGTGCTCACCGCAGTCACGCAAGGTCTATAGACTCCGTTTATTCCAACGCGAGGAAAGCACCGCGCTGCGATTTTGTCGGAGGTGATCGGATATGTGATTGGGCAAACGGGCAGCATTCTTGAAAGTGTTATGCAGCACTACCAACATATCCGATCGCTATGAAACCTGCCGCGCACCCAACTTCTTAGGTCGACACCAAAGATCAACTCGCGCTCCTCCAGCTTCAACGCATCCTGCAGATATTCACGAATCGCCATTAGCACAAATGCCGACTCTGCGAAGACAAACATCCCTAGATACACAGCAATCAATCTCCCAGAGCCCGGTATCTCTCGGGCATCGATCTTCAAGAGCAACACTGACGATGGCAATCGTGCACCGGCCACAGAGAGAGCATCCAGTGCTTCGCCCAGTTCATGGTGATAAGCAATCGCGCACCCGATCGAGCAGCAGATAAGGAGAACCGGTAACACAGATACCCAGAAGCGAACGGCGAAGTGCTCTCCTCGTCTCGCAAACATCCAGCGTATGCCTGCTGTAAAAGACGTAAGCAAACACCAGAAAGCAAGACATCGAGGTGTAGGTGTTCATAAACTTCTCCTGCGACGCAAACGCCGGGATCAAATGCAACGACCTTACAGGAACGGCAGTGCCGCCGTCACAAGCGACGCGGTACCCATATAACCAGTAAAGAACTGGCCAAACTTTTGGATACCCTGGCCTTCGTTCGTGGTGGGTTCGCTCTTATCCGAGACCTTCGATACAACTTCCTGAATCATGGGACCTGGAGCTCACAACTGGTGTTTGCGCCATCCAGAGACACAGTCTTCGTCTCCGACTCCAACATCGCGCCGGAGGTCGGATCCTTCTTCTGCGCACGAAGCTGATAGATACCCGGAGGCAGATCGTCGTTCGCCGGAGTGCTCGTCGTGGGAAACGCGCTTTCGGTTGTCTGTATACCGCTCACCGTTACCCATTTGAAGTAGACCGTCCATCCCGCATCCGGCGTCGTGTCTTTGTTCGTCGCAACGGACATCGACACCAACCGACCCATCCCATGCAGATAGCAGTCGCGGAACTTCAGATTCAGATCATCTACAACGCCCTCAAGAGCTTTGGTGGAATCCTTAGACTCGCTCTGCCTCCCCGCCGCAGCTCGACACACAGTCGCGTCATTCTCCAGACTCTTGAGATACATCTGCGGTAAAGCAGTCGGCTGCACAGCGCTCTGCTTCCTGCGTCGAGCCTCGTCAAGTGCACTCTGTAAAGTCACGTAATGAGGCTGAGGCGACTGCTTCAGCCAACCAGGACTCCAGCCGATCAACAGTCCAGACAGCAGGGATTCTTCCACCTTCGTGAACCTCTGCTTCGACTCTCCCTCAGCTATCCTCACTCTGCACGAATCGATCTCCAGAAACACACTCTTCGTAGGTTGCAACTCTGCACTCACGCTCAACCCAGCCAGTGTATGCGATGTACTGTCCTGCTGAGCCTGCAGACCACCGATCGTCACTGCCAACGAGACACCAACTATCAAAAGGTACAGCACCTTATGACACCTCAGTTGTTGCATCAGACACCTCGCGAGCATGTACTTAAGATTAAGTAGGGCACGGAATTGGCCTCACCATAAACAATCTGGTTTACAAATGGCAGACGGAACTACATCGTCCGTCGCTGCTACGCAGCGCGGTCCCTACGCGTAGATCGGAGCCGCAGTCCAAAGACACCATTCTTTTTCAAGAATTGCATGTTCATCCCTTCCCGCAATGCCCTATCTCCTTATGACCATGGGGTTGCATAGGCCACATCGAGAGATCGAAAACCACCCAACGGCTCGCACCTTAACAGGTAACAGCACGGTACGCGTGTCTATATTCCCAGTCCGCGGGCGGCTGAATTGCGCCTCTTGGGCCCAAACCGGACGATGTTGTTTGGGAGGTCGCTGCGACAATCGTCAGACAGCGCCAAAGCCTGCAATTCGAGTAGCACTCGATGAAGGCGATCACCTGGCGGCGCGCAGCCAACAGCCAGATGCGGCCCGATCTGCGGATCGAGGAGCACTACACCAGCACCGCCGCCTTCACCGATCACGTCTTTGGACTCTGTCCTCTCTTGAGCTTTCCTTGGGCGTTGATTCGTTTCTTCAAGACAAGACAATCCCGATTGCGGCATTGTCTGCTGGGCTGCCGAGCCAATAGTCGTATTTGGCGGCAACGCGCATGAAATATTGAAGATCATCGAGCGTTGGGGGCGCAGAGGCGCTCCTGAGGTAACGGATCTCCCGATCTCCTCAAAGAATCTCCCGAGTTTCGGAGTGGTTGTTATCAGTTTCACAGCTGGCTCGCTCGACACGTTTCGCCATGCGTGTTTTGCATTGCTCGGGACGTGAACAAGCTCGCCAGGTTCACATCCAGCCATTCGAAGGTCCCATCTCGTTGAGACATTACCTGGACGGCTCCCGAGACCAGAAAAAAATTCTCAATATCAGGATGGCTGTGAAGAGGCACTGAAACACCTGGGGGAATCGTGCCCGTCATCACGCAATACGCACCACCCGCTTCTTCTGGTAGAATAAAGAACTCTAGAGGTGGTCCAAACACATCCAGAGCACCGTGGGTTCCTTCATTGACGATGTGGGTGCTCTGCATAATTCATTCTCCTTCGGAATATAGACCGGCAACATCCCGCCAGCCGGAAGGTAGACCTCCGCCTGACCGGCGCGGTTCTGAATACCGGCAGCTGCGCTGATCTGCTGGAACGCCTGCGTGGCTCTGCTCCTGCTCAGGCGTGACAAACACATGATCTCTTATAACTGAACACTGACTCCGCAAGGACATTCCCTGTTTCATCACCTTTCCTGAGAAAAAATGTGGCGAGCAGCCCGGAGAAAGAAAAAACCTCCTCCCCGGGAATAGATCACACGGTGGAGTGTCTTGTAAGAAGCGAGTAAATATGTCATGGAACCACTACGCAGCAGGCGGAGTCGACGCGACTGGCATTGAAGATCTCGACGGATTGTACAGCTACGCGCTGGTCTTGACCCGGAACATGCGGAAGCAGAAGATTTGGTACAGAAAACATACGGTCGTTCCAGGCAGGCCATGGAGAGGCTGCGACTGGACAGCAACATGAAGGACTGGCTATTTTACCATCCTCGGAACTGTCTGGCTCAATCAGTTGAGAAAGCTGCGAGATGGTCCTCAAATGGTTGACAATGTCTCTTGGGTGGCCTGTCGCGAAAACGCAATCTAATCACCGTCCACTCCTTCTGGGCTTAATGTTCTTCGACGTACCATGCCACTCAGCGGTGAGCACTGTCTTGCAGAGCGTCTAGATATGTTGAAGAGGCAACCGTAATCGGTCTCATCTTCGCCGCGAAGCTTCTGAACCGGAGCTCCATTGACGGTCAACCGTAACTGCCTTTAAGGGTATATGAATCCATCAAAATCGGAAGATGGATCTACTTCCGAGCCCGATGACGTTATTGTTGAGTGGCACGGAGGAATAACAATACCGTTGATTTGTTTATCCAAATAGCTATGCGTGGAGCTTCGTGAGCCTGCATCGATTGGTTTGCTGAAGTAGACCTGTTTCGTGCAAGAAATGTACCCGGCTAACGCCAAGCGTTCGATAGGAGCGATGCATTTATGTCGATGGACCCGAGTCGCCGCAGTCTATTAAAGCATTCCGGTGCTGCTTTCGGTGCAAGCATCTTAACGTCTCAGATAGCTGGTGCCTCACGTGGGCTACTGCATGCAGAATCATCATCTCTAGGGTTGGTTCGCCTTTCGTTCAATGAAAACCCATATGGTCCGTCACCTGGCGTTGCTCACGCAATTCAGCGCGAATTTAATCGTCTAAGTCGCTACGCGGACAGTCAAGCAGTGCAACATCTCACTGAACAGATTGCAAGTTATGAACATATACCCGTTGAACAGGTGGTTCTCGGCGAGATCCTGGAATTTCTAGGTTTGTATCTCGGTAGCCAAAGAGGACCAGGAGGCGAGTTCGTTTACTCAACGCCGGGCTATCTTGCGCTTATCGATGCAGCGGCGCGGGTGGGAGGCGTTGGCGTGCCTGTTCCGTTGAATGCACAATACCAGAACGATCTCCCAGCGCTCAGTGGAAAAGTGAGCCAGCGGACGCGCGCTATGTATCTCGTGAATCCTCACAATCCCACTGGCACCGTAAATGATGGCGAGGAGTTCACGCGCTTCCTCCGTAAGAATTCGCAGGATGCAGTAGCAATCGTAGACGAAGCGTATCTGGAATACGCTGAGGATTTTAGTTCGCGTTCGGCCGTCTCTCTGGTGCGTGACGGAGCGAATGTGATGGTCTTTCGCACCTTCGACAAAATCCACGCGCTTGCAGGATTGCCGATTGGCTATGTGCTCGCACCTCGTACTCTTGCTGATGCTTTACGGAAACAGGGCGCCGGTGATGCAGAGTCTCTCGGCCGTTTGAACATCGCGGCTGCTTCTGCAGCGTTGCGGGATACAGCTCAGGTGGAGCGAACGCGAAATGCCGTTGCACATGAACGTAAGATTTGGCTCTCTGTATTACATGACTTAAAGCTTCAGCATACGGAACCAAATGCAAACTTCGTCTTCTTCAATGCAGGTATGGCACAACCCAAGCACGCGGCAGCGATGCTCTCGCAAGGCATCGATATTGGTCGGGCGCACCCACCGTATGCCAATTGGGCACGCATCACGATAGGTTTGCCTGAGGAGAACCAGCGCGCTCAGGCTGCACTGCGACATGCCTTAGAGGAATCTGTTGCGAACAGCACCAGCGCCACAGAATGAACCAAGAAGTAGCCTCCGGCAGTGTTTCGCGGGTGCGTTTTCGAGGTGAAAGTTGGCGCGAGGGGATATTGGGTAGGTGAAATGTTCGCTTCTTCCCCAAAATCATCTGTCGCGCAGTTTTCATTACTGCATGAATTCTCAAAAGACCCACGGCCACACCCGAGTACTGACGTCCTTCAAATGGACACGCAGGCGTGATTGGCATCGTTTTACCTACCAGCCCTCGGTCACAAAACTTCCCAACAAAACCGGAATAACCTGCCGCCTCCTGTGTTTTAACTTCAACTGTGCCTGCAATCGCGAGAACGGCCACATCGAGGATGTCACACCATGGTCACGTCATCGAGCATTCAACACCCAGGGGCTGAACTCTTCGACCCATTTGCGCCACTACATCTGCAAGAACCATTCCCCTTCTTCGCAAGTCTCAGGGAGTTGCACCCTGTCCACTGGAATTCCCAGCACTCATTCTGGATGCTGACCCGATACCAGGATGTAAAGTGGGCGCTCCAGTCCCCGGCAAAATTCTCCTCCGCAACCGGCGTCGAAATAGAAAAGCGAGCCAAACACCTGCCGCAAGGCACACGAGCAAGCTTCGATATCTGCTATCGCTTCTGGCACACAGCAATCCAGGCCACTGACGCGCCGCGGCACGCTGACCAGAGACACCCCTTGATGAAGGCATTCACACCGGCATTGATCGCGGAAATGCAAGGCGCAATATCGCAGCGCGTAGAGCGCCTGCTGGATGATTTGCAGCAAGCCGGAACAGCCGATTTCGTTGCTCAGTTCGCTTATCCTCTGCCTTCGCTCGTCATATTCGACCTGTTGGGTCTACCGGCTGAACACCATCAGACAATCCGCGAGGCGGCGGCGGCGATCGTGAAATTTCCAACTGCAGCACTGCGCAGTGACTCTTCGCAGGTAGCCCAGATTGCCGTATACCTCAAACAAGCGGAGGTGGTTCTGAAAGAACTCATCCTGCAGCGCCGCGCGGTTCCCACAGCAGACCTTATCTCCACACTGGCCAACGCAGGCGACACCGGCTCACGCTTGTCCGATGACGAAATCGTCGTCCTATGCAACTTCCTTCTCACTGCAGGCCACGAAACAACCGCCAACCTCCTGGCCGGCTCCATGCGCCATCTCCTGTCGGAGCGGCGACTGTGGAACCAACTCCGCGAGCAACCCGAGCTATTGGGAAACGCGATAGAAGAATTACTCCGCTTCATAAGTCCCGTCCTCTGGGTCAGCAGAGTCATGACGGAAGACGTCGAACTCGACGACCAAGTCCTGCGAAAAGGCAGCACGGTCCTAGTCGGGACCGGCGCAGCCAATCACGACCCGGCTGAATTCAAAGATCCCGAAACCTTGGATCTAACACGCTCGAAGCCCCACTCGCTGGCCTTTGGCTACGGCCCCCACTTCTGCATCGGAGCCGCTCTAGCAAGACTGGAGACGCAAATTGCGCTCTCCGGCCTGCTGCGCCGGACACCCGACATAACTCTGGAATCGAAGACCTTCGACTACCATCCCATTCACTTTCTGCGGGCCTTGAAGACGCTGCAAGTCTCCGTATAACCGGAAAGATTCTAGTGGTACGCGGCGATGCATTGTGCGCTCGCCTGCACTCAGCGGCAACGCTTTCTATGGAGATTACCTTAGAGTCATATTCTGGTTTGCGCCGTCCCCAGCCCCGGTCATGTTAATAGAGGCACCCTTAGCGACTGGGCGGTTTGTTCGGTAGTTGGACAGTCATCGAAGCAGATCGGGATCGAGCATTTCGGCGCCACGACCTACGTCGCACCTGCGCAACCGACGAAAGGTCTAATGATAACGGCTTGCGGGCATGGCTCGGAGACGATCCGATGTAAAGCATCCCGTTTACCGGGCGCTCGCGGAGCTGGGCAGGGCGATCAAAACGACTTTTCTGTGTCGATGGAACTGAGGCGGGAGATCAACGAGAGGCTGAATGTCATCGAGAACTGGAACGGCGCCAATGATTTCATCTACTTCGGCAAAGGCGGCGAGATGGCCTCGAACCGCGCCGACGACCAGGAGATCAACATGCTCTCGCTACACCTGGTCCAACGGTCGCTCGTCTATGTCAACACACTCATGATCCAGCAGGTCCTGGCCGAATCCGCCTGGCGCACTCGCCTCAATGCCAACGACCTGCGAGGAATCACGCCATTGATCTCCGGCCACGTCAATCCCTACGGCAGCTTCCGGCTCGACCTGAACTCCGGTTGCCCATCGATCCACCGCGCTTCGGCCCACAATCCGAAGGCTGCTCCGACGAGAGCCGAAGCGTGGAGCAAATAGATATGTAGAACGTAATAGAAAAAAGGCACGCGCCCATAGACCTCCAGAAAACCTCTGAGGCGACGCTGACAATTTTGCTCTACTGCCTTATCCAAAACTGCATAGAGCAGAAGCAAGATACCGAGGGTCGCAAGCAGAAGCTGGAGCGACGGTGGGTACTCATACGGTTGCCATCTCCGCTTCGACTCTGCGTACCAGTTCAGGCTCGTCTAAAACGGTCAGTGGTTTGAGCAGGTGCCGAACCTCGGCGACTAACTCATAAACGTCAGCGTCATGGGTTGAGACACGAGTAAGAGCATCCTGAAACTTGAGTCTGTCTTCTAAGTCGTTTGGGCGTTCCCCGCGGGTCTGGGGATAGATAAAGTCAGGAATAGCCGATATGGCCCATGGTGCCTGAATTATGGCCTCGGCTTCAGCCAGGAATTCCCTTCCCAGCGTGGCAAGCGGGTCTGCCTGCCACGCATGCACGCTCAACAGCCGGCGCAGAGCATTTGCCTCCTGAACGGCGACGGTAATCCCCTGACCATAAACTGGATTCAGGCAACAAATTGCGTCGCCGATGGGAAGCAGCGCTCGCGGAAAACTATCGAGCCGCGCGAAGTGCCTCCACTTGCTCTCCGGAAAGCTATACCGCGCTACCGCGCTCAGGCGTTTTGCGCCCTTCATCGCGTTGTAGACTGTGGGGGTGTTGAGCTTCTGCGCGTAGGCCAAAAATTCATCGCCATCTACAGGCGGCGCGTCATCGCCCCGGCCGACCAGCAGCAGTTGCCAGCAATTGTTCTCTACGGGAAGCAGATATGCGAAATGTATGCCCTCTGGAGGCTTGGGGAACGTCACAATCGCTTTGAACTCGCCTAGTGCCCCGTCGGATAAGGCGTAGAGCGCTGTTGCGTAACGGATATCGACACCGATCGTAGTCTCCTCGGGTGGAGGCTGGCCAGCCGACTTGAGGAACGACAACGTCAGTCCTCCATGCTTGGAGGCATCGACCACAAGGTCCGCCGAAATCATCTCCTGACCGCTGACGGTATCGCACCGCACTCCGGTAACAAGTGCGCCATCCGACCTCCCCAGGATCTCAAGAACACGGCATCCCCCGCGCAACGTGATGTTGCCTTGCCGCTCCACCCGCCGCCGCATAGTCAGTTCGATCAGTGGCCGGCTCAGCGAGTAGGTAAGCCAGTCCCACTCCCGCCGTGGAAAGGTATCCATACCAGGAAATTCCAGCAAAAGTTCGCAACCGTGATTGACCGGCAACGCTCCCGCCTGGACAAGGTCTCGCGCAAAGTCCGGAAACAGCTCTTCAAGAGCCTTCATTGCGCCCCCGAGTAATCCATGAGCCTGCTTCCCCTGCGGCGCGCCCGGCCGGGCTGTGGCGCCGGAGGGAAACTCATCGCGCTCAAAGACAACCACCTCTTCGAAATGATCGGCAAGTGCGCGTGCCGCTGCCAACCCACTGATCCCGGCGCCGATCACAATTGCCCGCTTACCAATATGAGAACTCGTTCTCGGAACTCCATTACACATTAAATTAAACCTCCACCCCTGTCGGATTCTTGTTGTCGTTCGTCGGGGAATCCGACCCAATCAGGCAAACTTGTTAACTAATACTGTTCAGGAATCCGATCATGGCAGAGCTGACTTCCTCCGGCCGCTCCTGCTGAGTCCAATGGCCGCACCCTGCCAACACAATGGTCTGTTGAAGGAAAGGCACGCTTTGCGACAGGCCAGCGATCACGCTGCCCATACCTCGGAATCGCAGCACCACATCACGGTCTCCTACGATATAGAGCGCCGGAACAGTGACCTTTAGCCCATCGAAAGCACCCAACAGCTCCCGGTTACGGGAAATATTGCGATACCAGTTCAAGCCGCCCCGATAGCCGGTCCGCAAGAACTGCTCAACGTGGACCTCCGCCTCGGCCTCTGACATCCATGCAGGCAGGGTGGGAGGATTGATCATGTTGGCAAGAAATCCGTCCCGCCGGGACACCATCCCGGGCACGAAACCATCCGGCAGCGTCTCCGGAAGCGGAACATCCCCACTCATCGTAAAAAGCAACGCGCGAGCTGAAGTACGAACGTCACGTTCGAGATCCGCTTCGGCGATGCCAGGGGCCTGAAAGTAGTCCTGGTAGAAAATAGAGCCTTCCATCTCGGGCAGCTTCGCACTCGTATAAACCTGCCCTCTAGGGATAAACGGGACGCTCAGACCAACCACACCCCGAAAGCGATCGGGGCGCAATAATGCCGCATGCCATGCAACAGGAGCACCCCAGTCGTGACCGGCAATCACAGCTGTTTCGGCGCCCAGAGCATCCAGCACTCCCACCATGTCGCCGACTAGGTGGAGAAGGGTATATTGATCGATTGCCTCCGGGCTTTCCGTTTCGCCATAACCGCGCATATCGGGTGCCACTGCGCGAAACCCGGCCTCTGCAAGCGCTGAAAGCTGGTGACGCCACGAGTACCAGCTCTCGGGAAAGCCGTGACAAAAAAGCACAACCGGTCCATCCCCCTGCTCGGCTACATGAATGCGGATCCCATTCGCTGCAACCACATGATGTTTAGGATCGAACACGATGACTCTACCTTTCTTTGAACTACCGCATATCTGACCGTTCGCAAATGACGGTTTTCTATTAAACACATCCTGGCGTTATCTATTCCTGACCCCACATTTGTCAGCCATCCCTCACAACCCTTCGCCACGCTCTGCTGCGAAGAGCCACCTACTCGTCCGATGACCTGCGGTACCGGTGCGGACGCGGATAGCCGCAACTCAGGCCTTCCCGTGCTGACTCGGTTTGCACGTTCCCGTTTAGTTTTGTGAAAAGCGCTGTAGTTCATCCTGAATCAACTGAGCCATCTCAGCATCAGCAATGCCGGGACGGAGGAACTTTGAGCAGGCAGGTCACAGCTCTATGTAAACCAGCCAGCACAAGTTTTCGATCATTCGCAGACCGCTGACTGTGTGGAGGCCGCAATACGAAAGGAGGATCAGTAAGAGTTCTGTTCCTGGCTCCGCTAAGGCAATCGCGTGTGATCAGGTTTTCTGTCATCTTTGATGGATATGGCGGAGTACGGCCATTCGGTCACCAGGACCAGCATGTTCGATCATTCGCAAATATTTGCATTAAAAAATGACTCCGCAAACCAAATTACCGAGAGAAATCACAATTTGCTGACAAGCAGAGCAGCGGACGCCAATGCTATGGCACGCATATTGTCCATTATCTTTAGCAAGCTTGTCGCGATTGACTGCTCACGGATAGTTTCGGCAGGCATTGACTGCGCGACAAAACCTCGTGGCCAGCCTCCTTGATTTGTGTCACGGCGCCAAATATCAATCTCACGCAGAACCTGCTCGACATGCTCAACCTTCTTCTTTATAAGGGCCACAGCACACAGCCGCATAGCTGAATTTACATGTGTGCCTATTATCACGATATCTTTCAACGGTCTGTATACACCGTGCGCTGAAAGCTCGGCAGAATGCGAAGCCACGCCATAAGCATGTTGACATATGAAGAACAGAGCCACAGAGATTTTGCAAAGAAACTCATTAAAGGCTAACTCCGTGTCATCAAGTTGCCGTTCCTCGCGCAACTCCGAAGTCGCGATAAAGATCTTGTGACTGAGGTAGTCTAGTCTGTCTCTCCCAGAGCGGGCATGCTGTGCATACTCAGGGCGTCCGGACTCGTAGGCCTTCGTCGCATAATCCAGTACTCGCTGCGAGATTCGCAACATCTCGATTAACTCTATGCGCAAATGTCGGAAGGAGCTCTCATCCGTTGCTCCTCCAATCGTCTCGGTAGCGAATTCGGATGTAATCGGTACCCGGCCAAGCGGGCTGTGAGAGTCTGCCGGGCAATACGATGTGGTCGATACCGAGAGTTGCGAGGAAGTCTGAAATTCTATTCCTTGAAAGATGTTAGCTAGGGACGTATTTCGCGACCGACCGAAAATTGGAGTAACGATTTCTGGATTTAGATGGGTGAGCAAAGTAAGACCTCTCTGCATAATGTCCGTCGCCACCATAGGCTAGCTGACACGATTCGTACTGCGCGTTCATGGATAGAACACTACCGATGTTTGCTTATTCCGGATTTCGATAACGGGAGATTGCAACACACCACAGTTCTTTAAGACGAGAGCCGTGTTCATCCCAAGCTCTTATGAACGCTTATGCTTCGGCTTTCGGCGTCCATCCGCCAATCTGCCGCATGAGTGAGAGTAAATTGCCGACGCCCCAATGGTCGGTGATTTTACCGTTTTGCACACGCATTACATCGACCGTTTCGAAGTGTATTTCGCGGTGTGTTGGGACGATACCAAGAAACTCACCTTCATGTGTCCCATGATAGGTCTTGTATGTGGTCACGCGGTCTTCGTCGGCAAGCTGCCAATGGATTTCAGCATGGAAATCTGGAAAGGCAACACGCATATAGGTGTCGAGCTTTCGTACACCCGCCTTGTCAGGCGTCGTTCCTGGTTGGGTTGTTATGGTCAACGAAATCCTCAGCAAAGAGTTCGTCAAATACGTTGAAGTCTCCTTTGCCTTGGACCTCTTCGGTGTTGCGGCACAAAAGCCTTCGCCGCATTGGACTCAGTGACGGTGACGGTGCTCATCGCTTTTCTCCTTTTTATGAGTGTTACTATGTGGTGGCTGTCAGGCGCTGCTGAAACAGACGGGTGAAGGCGGAACGGGCACTATAAGCCACGAAAATCCAAAGAATCGTCACAACGCTGACTTTGTAGGAAGCACTTATACGCGTTGTCATAAGCGCCATCTATTTATGACGTCAGTTCTACTGATGCTGTTTGACGTGGGATACGGTCGTTCATGACGTCTCGAGCTGGTTCTCCGTGCCTTGTGCGACGCGCAGTAGCTTTTTAGCCTACTCAACGCCCGCCACCGGCAGGTTTGTGGGATCCAGCAGTCCCACTTGCACAAGTAGCGAGGCCTGGTCCCACCAGATGTGCTCGTGCGCGACTTTCCCGTCCTCGAACTTCATCACCACGACGTGCGGAAGTTCTACTAGCTTGCCCGTGGGAGGGATTCCCGGCAGCAGATAATCCCATTGTGTGTCGTGAGTGAAGCTCAAAATGAATTCGTCCACCACCTGGTCGTTGCCGATTGTGCGGGAGATGGGAGTCACCTTCGCATTTTTGGGGATTTGGTTTATGAAGTGTTCACTGTAAAAGCGGCGAACTCTCTGGCCGCCGAAGCCGCCCATCAAGTTAGGAACGCAGTGCACATAGGGTTCGGGGACTATGGTTTCCATGGTGGCGTTGACGTCGTGATCGGCAAACTCTCTCTCTACGTGTCCGTCGAAGAGTGCACCGAAATCGGAAAGCTTTTTGGGGTTGGCGGTAGACATGGGTACTTCTCCTTGTGGGGAATCAGAGTCTGCGACATCTGCACCCCACTCTCTAACGAGCTCTTGTGTTTCGTGGTTGGACATGTCGCAAGTTACTAAGTGAACTCTAACGCGTTGGATGACACGCTGATTGCGCGTTGTGCGCATCAGTGGCCTGATAGGTGCATTTTGTCAGGCAATCAACCCATTGCCAAATTGGCTAGAGGACTATGGTTTACAAGTAAACAAATCCCAGGAAGCGGGCGATCGGCGTCGAGGTCGCTCATGATGGCAAGGTTCTTCGCATTGGCGCCAAACTTGAGGTTGTTCTATTTCTAGGCGCCAGCAATACGCCAAAGGTACTGATGCAGTCTGGGCTGACAGTCTGGGATCGAGTTGGAAGCTAAACACAGATGGTTGGTGCGTTGTCGGCTGGAGACTGACCCACTGCCCAGAAATAGAAATAGAA
>Ga0193743_1001599_pt1 | contig 16787 bp, 10 predicted proteins | sample L2c2metaG_FD_143038 | JGI IMG/M metagenome (GOLD analysis project Ga0193743, IMG submission 143038) | Soil microbial communities from a riparian zone of the East river system, Colorado, United States - L2c2 | ecosystem: Environmental > Terrestrial > Soil > Riparian zone | place: USA: East River...
ATCCATGGCAGGAGGAGGAGCAGCAGCATCGCTCGCGCCTCGCGCAGCTCATTGGCGCGCCACGCACGGACTGCATCATCCCCAAGACCTCCGCCGGACAGGGGCTCCGCACCGTGCTCAACGCGCTGCCAGGCACGCCCCGCGTCCTCTCCACTGCATCCGAGTTCGACTCCGTAGACATCATCCTCAAGCAGTACGCCGCCGTCGGCCGCATCCACCTGCACCTCGTCAACTGCCACACGCCGGATGGAAGCATCGACCTCGCTCCACTCCTCGAAGCCATGCAACATCGCGAGGCGGCGCAGAGGAAGGAAGTGAGCAAGACGCCCTCGAGCGGTGTGGGCGATATAGATTTAGTCATCGTCTCGCAGGTCCTCTTCGCCACCAGTCAGATCATCCCGAATCTCGATCGCCTCGCCGCCGCGTGTCATCGCTCCGGCGCGCGTCTCCTCGTCGACGCCTACCACGGCGTCGGCGTCTTTCCAATCGACGTCGCCGCCATGCAAGCGGACTTCATGATCGGTGGCAGTTACAAATATCTCCGTGGCGGACCCGGCGCAGCCTTCCTCTACATCTCGCCCGCGGCGCTTGAGAGCGGCCTCCAGCCCATCGACATCGGCTGGTTCGCCAAAGATCAGCACTTCGCCTATGAGCGCCCTGACCCGCCGCGTTTCGCACCCGGTGGTGACGCCTTTCTCGAAGCCACACCGCCCGTCCTCACCTGGTATCAGGCGCGTGCCGGCCAGCAGCTCACGCTCGCCCTCGGCGTCGACCGAATCCGCGCCTATAACCTCGACCGTCTCAGCCGCCTCAAACGCTATCTCACCGAGGCCGGCATCGCCGCCGCTGGAGCGGACGAACAGCACGGCGGCTTTCTCACCGTGGAACATTCCGAAGCACCATCCCTCGTCCAGGCACTCGAGCAACGCGGCGTCATCGCGGACGCGCGCGGCCGCTGGCTCCGTCTCTCTCCCGACTACCTCACCACCGATGCCCAGATGCGCGAAACCGCCGCCAACCTTCGCGACATCTGTGCCAAGAAATAGGTAGGTCGAATGTCTTTCAGCAAAACCGCATCTTCCCGGCCTTCGAAAGGGCAGACCCTGCCCGAATCTCCCCTCCCAGCGCAGAGTGCCGCACGCCTCTTCATTGCCATACCGCTGGCCGCCGCTACCACAAGCGATATTGTCAGCGAGGTCCATCGCCTTCAATCCAGCAGTCGAAACCATGAGGCGTCCGGCAGCACCCGCTGGCCCGCGTCCGAATCCTGGCACATCACACTTCAGTTCCTCGGCCGAACAACGCCGGAACAATACGACTGCCTGGTGGCCCACCTGCGCGAACTGCGCCACGTCCCAATCCCGATCCAACTCGGGCCCGTCGGCACCTTTCCGCGCCCCGGTATTCTTCTCGTCGGCGTCGTGGTAACGGCCGGACTCATCGCACTTCAACAAGCCGTTACTTCAGCCACCACGCCGTGCGGTTTTACCCCGGAGGAGCGCCCCTACCATCCGCACATCACCATCGCGAGAAGAAAGGGCAAAGGGAAAGGCCGCGACAGAGACTTCCGCAACCTGCGGTTGCGCACTGATCCTCCAGCGCGCTTCTCCGGCTTCACCGCAGACTCCTTTGTCCTCTACGAAAGCGTCCCCACACCGGAAGGCTCTCGCTACGAAATCCGCGAACGCTTTTCGCTGGACGTTCGCAAATAACCTCGCGATCACCAGCGCATATACGGCGTCAGGTTGCCATAGATCGTCTGAAGTTCCTCATTCGACAAAGGTAGCGCCTGAAATGCGTCCACTGCCTGCTGTGGCGTCATCCCGCCTCCGAATGCACCGTCTGAGCCCCACAGAACACGCTTCAACCCCACCTGCCGGATGCGTTTCGCGATGAGGTCCCCTTTCTCCTTCCAATGACCAACGCCTGCCACGCCGGAGATGTCGAAGCACACATGCGCCAGCCTCGGATCGTGTTTTGCAATTGCATCCACGAACACCGACAGTGCTTCATCGGTGCCGGGATCGTCATATCCGCCGGAACCCGCAAGATGCGCAATCTGCACTGGAACATGCGGCGCCGCGGGGAGCACTTCATTCAGAAAAATCCGAGCCTCTTTCGCGCCATACGGCCGCTTCCGCGTCACCGAAGAATGCATGTGCACAACGATCGCCATGCCATGTTCGTCCGCAGCCTTGAAAACAGCGCGCACCTGCCCCACCTGCTTGCGGCTGGTCCAGATCCACATCGGAATTTCCAAAATGCAGCTTCAGACCGTAATGCAGGTACGGGTCTTTCGCGCACCGCACAATCTCCTGGAGCGCGTAGTCCTTCAGCGGATCCACGCCGCAAAACGCTCGAAGCCGGGTAGGGAACTGCGCGACTTGTTGCGCCGTCCAGTCGTTTTCAGCCCGCACTTTTGCATATTCGTCCCTCACCGCCGGCCTGTTCGGATTGCCATACTGATACGCCAGCGACAAGACCAGCGCCCGACGCACTCCGGCCGCGTCTAACAGTGCGATCAGATCCCTGGCAGTGAATGTATTGGGCAGCGACCCAAGCGCAGCGGCCGAAGGACTCAGCAGATGCTGGTGGTAGTCGATCGCCGGGCGTGACGAATCACGCGGCATTCCAAAGAAGACGAGTGCCACGGCCATCAGGAAGGCTATCTTCATCTTTTACTTGCCCCATGCAGCGTCGTGAGCAGACGATAATACTAGAGTGAATGTGCAAGCCGAGCCTGTGTCACAGGAGCGCATCATGCTGGCGAACCTAAACTCCGGACCGCCCTTCCGTTCAAAAAGCCCCGTTCTCTCCGTGGCCGTCCACGCCGCCACCATTCTTCTGCTGGTCGTCTGGGCACACCACCTGCCGCGCATCGCGCCCTTCCGGCTCCCCGGCACCGCAAAGGGGCTCACGCTCCTCACCTACTACAGTCCGGGAAGCAGCAAACCCTCGGCGACGGATTCTCCCGTTCGCAGTAAGCGGACGAAAACCGCAAAGACCGAGAGCCGCAAAATCGCCGACACACCCACTCCTCCCGCACCCCCAAGGGCCGATGCAGGCGCAGGCAACACTACGGAGAGCGGTCTCGGTGAAGGAGACATCCGCATCGCCCTCTTGCAACACTTCCCCTACCCGCATCCCGATCTCTCCGCCCTGGCTCACGGAACCCGGGGAGACGTCATCCTCGATGCCGTCATCGACGAACATGGCAAGGTTAGGGAACTGACGCTGCTCAAAGGTCTCGATCCATCCATCGACCAGGCGGTGATCGCCACAGTAAGGCAGTGGCTCTTCACGCCAGCCACCAAAGACGGTGTGCCGGTGGCCAGCGAACAGGAATTTCGCTTCCACTACGAGCGCGGCTGACCGATTCCGATCGTCGCAACGCTCCCGCACGAAAGCGCTGCGCTCATCCAGCCATTAGGATTGAGGCAATATCTTGTCGGCTCGCCACGTCAGCCTTTTCGTAACTCCCTTCCAAGTACCGATAGTGGGTACGGTCGAAAGGCCACAAGCTACAAATCCGTGGACGCGCCGCTCAACTTTGAGATACCTGTAAATAGGAAGCGAGTCGGACGCCCCCTACGCCGGCTCATTTCTCGGGAGAACAAAGAGTCTTCCGGCACAGCAAGGCGGGCATATTGCCAATCGCTCCAGTAGAGAGCGGAGCCTTCTGACCTTTTTCTGCTTTGGACCGTTTGTAGTTCAACCCGACCCACAGTGAGCAAATACACCGCAATGAAGATGCGTCTGCACCGCTCTCTCTACAGGATTCTCTCGCCTTTAGCGGCGTTATTGCTGCTTTCCCTTTTGTTGGCATTCACTGGATGCGGCGGCGCCAAGTCTGCCGATATCTCCACTGATCCCACGAATCCGCCAGCCGCGACAGTGAGTATCTCTGCGAGTCCAGCCTCCATCGCAGCCGGGGCTACCTCCACGTTGACCGTCACCGCGGCGAACGCGACCACCGTGAAGGTGACCGGTTCTGACGGCAGCAGCTACACGCTCCCTGCCACCGGCGGCACACAGGCCGTCACTCCTGCTGCGACGACGACCTATACCGCGACTGCCACCGGTGCAGGAGGCAATGCCACCGCGACGGCGACCGTGACCGTGATAGCGCCGGCCGCTCCCACCGTGCAAATCACGGCCAATCCCACCTCCATCGCTGCCGGATCCACATCCACCCTGACCGTAACGGCCACCAACGCCACCGCCGTGACGGTGACCGGTTCTGACGGCAGCAAGTATACCCTCTCCGCGAACGGCGGCACCCAGTCCGTCACTCCCACAGCGACGACGACCTACACCGCCACCGCCACCGGCGCGGGAGGCAATGCGACGGCGACAGCGACTCTAACTGTGACCAAACCATCGGGCATTACCGTGACCATCGTGGCCAGCCCTACTGCGATCATCGCAGGAGCCGATTCAACGTTGACCGTGACTGCCGCCGGGGCCACTGCTGTGACAGTAAGCGGATCGGACGGCAGCAATTACACCTTCCCCTCGGAAAAGGGTGGTAAACACACAGTCACGCCGTCCACCACAACGACCTACACCGCTGAAGCGACCTCCGCCGCAGGCAAAGTTTCAGACACCGCGACCGTGACCGTCACTGCGCCGGAGAGCACGAAGGCCATCAACCACGTCATCTTCATGATGCAGGAGAACCACACCTTCGATAACTACTTCGGCATGCTCAATAAATATCGCCGCGACAAGAACATGAACACCGGCGAAGACGGGCACGTCTATACCGTCGATGGCATCGACGACAAGCTGAACACCACCAACAAGACCGACGAAGGCGTCTCCATCCCACTGTACAAATTCAAGTCCTCCTGCATCGACGACGCAACCTCGGACTGGCTGGCAAGCTACGGCGACGTCAATCGCTACAATTTCCTGGCGTCGCGCCCCATAGCCCTCGATGGTTTCGTTCACAATGCTGAGGGTTTTGCGAAGAACTGCGCACTCTCCCTCGTATGTTCCGGCGACTTCACCGATACCGCCGGTCAGCGCGCCATGGGCTATTACGACGAGGATTTCCTGAACTACTACTACTACATGGCCTCGCAGTTCGCGGTCTCCGATCGCTGGTTCTCACCCATCGCTGCAAAGAGCAATCCCAATCGGGTCGCAACCTTTACCGGAGGCACCACGCAGGGTCTCGTCTTTGACCAGGGCTACGATGACCACATCGGCTCGCTCAGCTTTCCCAACATCTTCCATGCGCTCGAGGATGCGCATGTCTCCTGGAGGGTCTATTACTCCGATACCGCCGGCCAGTGCGGCATAGGCGACGACGATTGCGGCGGCGGCGATAAAAACTATCCCGCAACCGCGCTTGGCTACATCACCTACACCAAGAACTATCTCTACCCCAATCCCACGCATGCCGCTTGCACCGGCACGACGCAGCCCTCCAGTGTAGTAGGGGATTCGTCAAACTACTTCTGCATCGACACCAATCACGTCGCGCCCCTCCGGACGTATTACTCTGACATCACCAACGGCATGCTTCCCAGCTTCGCCTTCATCGAGCCGGGGTACGGCATCAACGACGAGCATCCCGGATCCTTCCAGCCCGTCCTGCTCGGGCAACAGCAGATGGCGAAGATCATCAACGCCTTCATGACCAGCTCCGCGTGGAAGGATAGCGTCTTCTTCTTCAGCTACGACGAAGGTGGTGGCCCCTACGATCACGTTCCACCGGTGCCCAAGCACTCTAACGACAAAACCACGGCATCGGACAAGCCGAACTATCCGGTCGACATCGCCAGCATCTCGGTAAGTCCGGATAAATACAAGCCCTGTGTACCCGATACACCTCCGGCGACCACGCATTGCGATCTGCGGACCGACAGTCCCGGAGCCCACTCCGGCGACGCCGCGGCCGTCAACGGCTTCGGAGCGCAGATCGGCTTCCGCGTCCCCAACATCGTCATCTCGCCCTTCACCCGGCGTCACTACGTCTCGCACGTCCCCATGGACCACACCGCGATCATCAAGTTCATCGAGGATCGCTTCATCGGCGATGGGAAATACCTCACGTCGCGCGACGCCGCGCAGCCCAGCCTGCTCGACTTCTTCGACTTCAGCCGCACACCCTGGGCAACGCCGCCAACCCCGCCAGTGCCGGCGTCCAACTCCACCCTCGGGCGTAACACTTGTACCCCGTCCAGCATGTAAGGGGCACTCCATCAGGCCAACCATCCTGATGGAGGCGCTCGAACGGATGGCCTTGCAACCAGAAGCCGGCTGGAAAACCAATCGGTGCCCCTGACGAAGTTAGTGTGGGGAATTTCCAGCCTGCCGGGTGTCTCGCATCTCGCGTTTGAGATTTGAGCCCTTCTCACTCTCCAGGCAAAGGCAACCCGGCCGTTTCATCGCGCCTGCTCACCGCGCTCCAGTTGTGCGCGTGGGGGGCGGAAGAACTACAGGGGGAGAGCAGCAGGAACCCCGGGGGAGGGAACAAGGCCTATTTGTAGGTTGCGTTGGTGCGAACCAGCTCATCGCGGTGGCCTGACGAGTCGGTCATGGAACCGAACGCCGAACCGCCCATGGGGTTGGACTTGAGGGCTTCCGCCACAGCCGCCTGGACCTTATCCAGACCCTCGGCATTCGTTGCGACGTAGACAATCAGAAACGCGCCAGGCGCATCGGTGTGGATCGCCTCCTCATCAATTTCGTACTCGGCGATAGTGCCCGCGGCAAGCTGCTTCTCTAGCAACGGCACCACCAGATTTTTGCTGACTGTCTCGACCGCGTCATCGGCGGCATCCGGCTTCAATTTATAGAGCGACACGTGGGTGTAGCCGTTCTTGATCGTTCCAGGATGCCAGTTGTAATACCGGCTGACATAGAGTTCGTCCCAGTGTTTGGTGGCGCTGGCAAGGACGGGGGACGTCGGGGTACCGCTCTGGTAGTGCTCCTCCAGTACATGGATCACCCCAGCCATCGACATGGCCGACCACCACTCGTCGTGAGATTCGCCGTCGCGACTGTGAACCAGATTGACATCGCTGCCGTAGCCAATAATGGTGCCGTTGGCGAGGTCTTTTTCAAGCATTGCCCGATCCGTATCGTCTGACTTTGCCATCTCGGCCCATTGGGCGCGGGGTATAGCCCAGTTGCTGATATAGGAGTACATCGGCGGCTTTTCTTTCACCTCTGAGCTCTGCGCACCTGCCGGCGCGGCCATCACAGCGGCGATGCCAAAAACGCATAGCCCCGCAAGCATTGTCCCCCTTGGTTTGTTCATGTTTGTCTTTCCTTTCCACTACAGCCAGGATTCGATCCTGCTTCCTGGCGCGGCTAAGTGTATGCCGTCTGACAAAACGCAGTGGAAATCAACGGTAACCGTTTGGTGTAGGTCCCGGAGCGCTCGCGCTCGCTGGTTCTCGATGATCCCGCAACGCAAGCACAATCAGGATGACAATAACGGCCTGAGGCAGCAGCAGAATCATCGAGATCAATCTGGGGTCCGGCCCTGACTGCGGTAGCGAGATGTTCAGTATCAGCCACGCTACCAGTACGAAGCAGAGTGTCCTCACCGTTCTAAACCTGGGCGCAACCACGGCAGCCAGCAAAGTGAGCAGCCACAGCACGGGGATGATTGCATATCCCGGAAGAAACGGACTCCGCAGCGACGCAAGTATGAGGATCGCCAGCCACGCCAGCGGTTGCTCGTCACGATGCAACGTCCGCCTGGCGACGACGGCAGTAATGGCAAGCACAATCAGCGTGTAAATCCAGCCGACGATCTTCATTGCCGCAAACGACGCGCCGGGAAAACCAAAGAGGTGCAGCTTGAATGCCATCCCCGGTACGGAATAATTCTTCGCAACGGCGCCCGGATTGCGAAATGCCGGGAAGGCCTCTCCTCCCAGCAGCCTGGATAGATGGCTGAAGAACGCATCATACGGAGCGCGTCCCGTGTCCAGCAGGGAGATTGCCACCATGGCAACCGTCAAGCCCGCCGTCCAGGCAAGCGCGCGCCACTCGCGCCGCACTAGCAGGTAGACGAGCAGCATCCCTGGGAACAACTTGCTCACCGTCGCAAACGCCAGCAGCGCGCCACCGGCTGCATAGCGGCGCTGAGAAACCAGCACCATCCCCAGCATCGCGATTGCGAATACCACCGCTTGCAGGTTTCCGACCTGCAACGTGCCGATCGTGAAGTCGGAGGCCAGCACGAGTGGGGACAGCAGCAGCGCACGCCTGCCTGCTACCGGCCCGAGCGCCCGTGCGACGGCAAGCAACCCGATCAGCAGCACCCCGCCATTCAGTGCGAACCAGATCATGCGAAAGCGAAGGAACTCCGGCACCACAATCATGAGTGCGCGCGGCAGCAGCAGGAATGGCGGCGGATACTCGTAGGCATCCACGTTGAACGATTCGATGCGCCGCGGCTTTCGCAAAGCTGTGGGGCTCACGGACGGGAAGGAATACAGTTCGTACTCGTACACATTGGGCACCCTCGCCGCGGATTGGCCCGCCACGAAATAGGCAGATAGGCAGGAGTGGTCGACCGTAACTCCGAGGCCGCGCGAAGGACCGAAACCGTAACCGACATCGATGGGATTGACGATGAAGACGCACAGGCGAGCCAGCTGAAAGAGCGCGGCGACCGTCGCCACGCCGGATATCACCTTCAGGAACGGGGAGCCCGCCTCATCGTCGAGCGGAACGACAGGATGCCGCCAGAAGACCCAGCCCGAGAGTGCCGCAATGCCCACGGCGATGAAGACCGCGCCCAGTCGAGACTTCGTCAGGCCCATGCCTCCGGCAAACGCCAGGATCCCCAAGGCGCAGGCAAGCGACAGCGCTATCAACAAGCGTTCGAGTCGTAGTTTCTGAATGAACTCTGTGTCCATGGCCGCACGCTCTAGTCGTTACGCTGGGGGCCGATGTCCCCGGGCCGACTTATGAAGGCTTGCCTGAACGCCTTCATTAGAATTCTGAAAATCCTTGGTCCGGTCTTAAATCGAAAGTGATCTGTGAACTCAGGTGATGTGTCGTCAGGTTCTCGCCGTGGTTGGCGTTGAAGAGAGCGGGTACCTCATTCAAGGCGCAGTGGAGCTTCGGTTTGGCTTCCGCGTAAAGCGCAGCGGCTTTTCAAAGCCCTTGCAATAGATCAGCAAATCAGCATCGTTCTGCTCAAATCGCTCGGCTGTCTGGAGCGCATCCAAATATTTCTTTTCCTGATTCATCGCCGCTTCTGGGCATGCCATTCGCGACGAAGCCAGAGGTCCAAGCTTGATGGTATTCCCACTCATCTCTGCGGGGCCAAAGAACCGATTGCACGATCCGTTCCCCGCCACCCTGCCTGCTTCGGGGAAGGTGAGCGTCGGTTGAATCGTATCGATCACTCCCTGGCCACCGAGATCTTCCAATAACCACTCGCTCCCAACCAGGCTGACCGGGGCCGTCTGCGCAGGCGCCTGGTTCGCGGGAGCCTGCGCTGTGACCTGGGCTTCCTTGATTGAGGAGAGGGCCAGGATGGTTCGCTCTCCCGTCTCCACTCCGTGCCGATGGGAGAGCAAACCGGTCGCCTCGACGTGCTTGTTTTCCAGCTTCTCCAGTTTTTTGGTCTTGCGAGAATCGACCTCAATGGAAGGAACCTGCTTGCCGTCGATGGTAGCTTCGGAATCGAGTTGAATCGTCCATCCGGTCGATTCTCCACCTATCGCCATTACGCGGGTGAGCTGCCCCGTCACGGTCATTTCTTGTGCTGACATCTCTGCGGACAAGCAAAGGCAAAGCGTCCCAAGGCAAAGCATCCCTAGGATCAGCCCTGTGCAGAGTCGCGCAATACGCATTTCAGTCCGCCTCGTTGTGAAGACCGGTTCGATTCTACCCGAGCGTCGAATTCAAGATGTTCGGCGCCAATGGGTGACTACTCGGCTCCCAGGATTGTTCCCGAGTGACGAGCTAGCCGGGAACTGAAGATCTTGGTTCCTGCCAACTTGACTGACCATTCACGAGCCGTTTGCGGGAGATCGTCTTCGCCCGCGAGGGGGAGAGGGGGCGCGGTGGTACCAACAAGTAAATAGTCAGAGCCGCAAAGTCCCCACCCGCCCGCCAGCTACTTCCGCGACCGCATCTTCTTCGCCCAGTCAGGCTTGGTCGTCTGCCGCGCGCGCCCCAGCGCCAGCGCATCCGCCGGCACGTCCTCGGTGATCGTCGAGCCCGCCGCGATGTAGCTCCCATCGGCAATCGCGAGCGGCGCCACCAGCGTCGAGTCGCTGCCGATAAAGACGTTCGCGCCGATCGTCGTCCGGTGTTTATTTTTTCCGTCGTAGTTGCAGGTGATCGTGCCCGCGCCCACATTCGTGCCCGGCCCGATATCCGTGTCGCCGATATAAGTCAGGTGGTTCGCCTTCGACTTCGCTCCCACCCGTGACTTCTTGATCTCAACAAAATTTCCGATATGCGCACCCTCGCCGATCTCCGACTCCGGACGCAGACGCGAATACGGCCCGATCACCGCGCTCTTCGCCACCTGGGAAGACGTGACAATCGATCCGTTCAGCACCGTCACATCGTCGCCAATCGTCGAATCCTCGATCACCGAATACGAGCGGATCCGGCAGCCGCTGCCAATCGTCGTCCGCCCCAGCAACTGCACAAATGGCTCCACGATCGTGTCTGTGCCCACCGTTACCGCGCTGTCGATCACCGACGTCTCCGGCCGGAAGATGGTCACGCCGTCATCCATCAGCGCGCGCGCCTTGCGCATCCGCATCTCCGCGTCCAGCTCCATCATCTCCGCGATGGTGTTCGCGCCCAGCACCTCGTGCACATCCGTGGTCTCCAGCGCAACCACGCGCTCCTTCGCCTTTACTAGCAGCGCCGCCATGTCCGTCAGGTAATACTCGCCATGTGCGTTGTCGGTCGAGAGCTGCCCGATAAGCTTGAACAGCGGCTCCGCGCGGAATGCATAGATGCCGGAGTTGATCTCGAGCACCGTCAGTTGCTCCGGCCTAAGCGCCTTCTGTTCCACGATCGCGAGAATGTCCGGTTTGTCCGCCGTCTTACGGACCACGCGTCCATATCCTGTCGGATCCGCCGGCCGCGTCGTCAGCACTGTCATCGCCGCCTGCTGTTCCAGGTGGAAGTCCCGCAGCTTCAGGATCGTCTCCGTTGTAATCATCGGCGCATCGCCCGACAGCACGATCAGGTTCTCGTACCCTTCGACCTCCGGCCTCGCCGTCTGGATCGCGTGACCAGTTCCTCGTTGCTCCGCCTGCACTACAAACCGCACTCCGGTATGCTGCAGCGCTGCGCGCACCGCCTCCGCCTCATGCCCGATGATGACGTAGATGTCCTTCGGTTCCACCACCTGCGCCGCGGCGGCGACTACGTGCTCCACCAGCGCACGGCCGCCTATCTGGTGCAGCACCTTCGGCCTGCGTGACTTGAGCCGCGTGCCTTTGCCCGCGGCCATGATGACGATAGCGAGTTGCATGCCTGTCCTTGGTAGCTACTGATTGCCCGGTCCGCCCTGCATCCCCGGTGGCATCGGGATCGTGATGTCAATCGGATGCACCGTCCCCAGGTCGGAGAGCGGCTTGCCCGGCTGGCCTGGGGTGCCGGTTGCGATCTGCGACACGTTCCCCACCACCAGCACGGCTAGTTTGGAGCGATCGACATATTTTTTCGCCACGCGTTCAAGATCAGCAGTGGTTACCTTTTCAATGGCTGCGCGATACTTCTCCAGGAAGTCCGCCGGATATCCATAGAACTCAAGGCTCGCTCGCTCGCTCAGCACCTTCTCCGGCGTGTCATAGCGGAAGATGAACGAGTTCAAGAGCTCGTCCTTCGCACGCCGCAATTCGTCATCGGTAAAAGGCTGGGTCTTCAGGTCATCGATCTGGTCCAGCATCGCCTTGGCCGCATCCACCGTGGTCGCGCTCTTTGTCGCCGCCACGGTGTAGAAGAGGCCGGGATGATCGTAGGACGCGCCATAAGCGCCGCCAACGGAATAAGCGAGGCCCATCTTCGTGCGCACGTTCTGGAAGAGCCGCGAGCCGAACCCGCCCGAAAATATCTGGTTCATCACGCTCAGCGCGTAGTAGTCCGGGTTCGAACGTTCCGTGCCCAGCCCAACAATCCAGACATTGCTCTGGTTCACGTCGTTCTTGTCCACCGAGTAGACTCCCGGTGTCGGCCCGTTAAAGCTGTCCTTCGCCGGCGGCAACGGCGTGCCCTTCTTCAGCCCGCCGAAAGCCGCGCGCAGCTTCTGCTCCATCGCGGCGCCGTCGAAGTCCCCGGTCACGCCGATAATCATCCCGTTCGGAATGACAGTCTTCTCGTGGAACTGTTCCAGGTCGGCGATGGTGACCGACATCACCTGTGCGAGCTCCGGCGTGCGGCCATACGGATTGGTTGGCCCGTAGACCAGCTTCGCTGCTTCGCGGCTCGCAATCTCTCCCACATCGTCATTGCGTCGCACGATGCCCGCCGCCATCTCCTGCTTCGCCAGGTCCAGTTTGCCGGGATCGAACTTCGGATGCAGCAGCAGATCTGTTGTGAGTCCAAAGACGGCATCGAAGTCGGTTTTCAGGCACGACCAGCTCACGCTTGTCGAGTCCACGTCGCCGTCGGTCTCCACCTTCGCGGCCTTGGCCTCCAGCAGATCGTCCATCGCATCGCCGGACTTGGTAGCCGTCCCGCTGGTGCGCCACACCTCGCCGTACAGCGAGACCATCCCGGTCTTCGACGCAGGCAGATCGCGTCCGCCGCCTCGCATCTCGATAAAGCCATTAATGAACGGCAGCTCATGATCTTCCTGCAGAAAGAGGATCGCCCCGTTATCGAGCACGATGCGGCGCGGCTGCTGCGGATGAAAGGCCGGCAGCGTCGGAATTGGAATCTGCTTCCACGGCTGCGCCTGTTGTGTCTCTTGCGCAGGGACGAGCGCGGGCAGAACTGCGAGTAATGCCAAAAGCATGAAAACGCGAGGCCGCGAACAAAAAGGTGTTGTCATCCTGAGCGAAGCGAAGGATCTGCAGTTTTTCCCTGAAAGCGTAAGGTGCATCACAGGCCACCCGCTTTCGGTGCAGCTTCAGCGGATTTCTGCTGCGACACCGTCTCGATAATCGCGTAAGTGCGATTGCCCTCCGTGAAGACCTTGTTGGCCACCCGCCGAATGTCCGCTTTCGACACCTTGTCGATCTTGTCAAGTTGGCGGAAGAGCTCTCGCCAATCGCCATAGCGAAGCTGGTAGGTCGCCAGGCTCTGTGCCAGCCCCTGGTTGTCGTCGAGCGAGCGCAGCAGATCGACGCGCGCCCGCGTCTTGAACATAGCCAGCTCGTCGTCGGTCACGTCCTGGGTCTTCAATTTGTCGATCTCTTTATGGATGGCAGTGCGCATCTCCTGCGGCGTATGACCGGGCAATGGCACGGCATAGAACGCGAAGAGCCCCGGATACTTCGTGCCCGGGAAGCCGCTGAAGCCTTCCGACTCCGCAGCAATACGCTGATCGCGCACCAGCGATCGATAGAGCCGGGAGACGCGGCCGTTCGAGAGGATATCTGTAATGGCGTCATAGACCTGGTCGTCCGGGTCCAGATAATCGCTGCGATGGTATCCCTCGATATAAAAGGGCTGCGTCGCTTCGCGGATGATGACCGACTTCTCGGCGTTCTGCTGCGGCTCAACCGTGGTCATAGGCTCTGGCTTTGGACCAGACGGAATGGCGCCAAAATATTTGGCCATGATCGGCATTGCGGTCGATGCATTCAGGTCGCCGGCAACTGCGATCACCATGTTCGAAGGCGTGTAGTACTTCTTGTGAAAGATCGCGGCTTCCGTGGCGTCGACCTGCGAGAGCTCCGACTCCCAACCCACTCCGGGGCGTCCGTAAGGATGCGCGACATAAGCGGTCGCCAGGAACTGCTCCACCATCCGCCCGATCGGATTGGAGTCAGTGCGCATGCGCCGCTCCTCCATCACCACGTCGCGCTCTTTGTAGAACTCGCGGGGAACCGGATGGCCGATGCGGCCGCTTTCCATGTAAGCCCACAGCTGGAGCCGGTTCGCCGGCATGCTCCAGAAATATTCGGTAGAGTCGAGGCCGGTGGAGGCGTTGATGCCGCTCGCACCATTCTCCTCCGCGATCTCGGTGAATTGGTTAGGGACGACGTACTGCTGCGCGTCCTTCTTCGCGGCGTCGAATGCATCACGCAACTGCTTCAGCTTCGCGGGATCCTGACCCACACGCTTGCGGTATTCGGCGTCGTAGGCGGCGTAGGTCTCTTCGACTTTTTGCAGAGCTACCTTCTCGGCGGGCCAGTTCGTGGTGCCGATCTCCTCGGTGCCCTTGAAGGCAAGATGCTCGAACATGTGCGCCAGACCGGATTCGCCGGTGGGGTCGTTCGCGTCCCCGGCATCCACCAGCGTGTAGTAGGAAAAGACCGGTGCCTCCGGGCGCTCGATGAGCAGCACCGTCAGGCCGTTGGGCAGCACCTTGACGGTAACCTTTTTCTCAAAGCGGGCGAGCTCCTGCTGCGCCAGGTCGGACGTTCCCGCGGTCTCCATCGGTTTGGTCTGGGCGATGGCGGGAAGCAGGGAACTGCAGGCGATCAATGAAAGTGCAGACCAGACACGCATCCGGTGCGGCCGGGCAGGAAAACACTTGGTCAACAGGACCTCCGCACCCGCTCAAAATAGGGGTGATAACTCACATCGAATCTGTCATCGAAGCTATCCGGGCCGCCCCGTGAAGTCAAACAAGTGAAGTCAAACAAGCCTTTGCCCGGCCGGGAGAGTCTCCCATCGCACAACTTCCGGAACAAGTAATTTCGGGACACAGTAATGGGAAATTTGCTCTAATAGGCCGCACGCCAGCTTCGGTCTTCGCTGCAATCGGTTGACGAAGTCCAAAATGGCACGTCAGAAAACCGACATGCGATGGGGTGGCGTGATTGCCACTGCACCTTACGCCTGCTGCGAAGGAACTTTTGAGGAATGGCCATGATTCAGTGTTTGCAACGCGCTGCCCGCCCCGTCGTCTGCCTCGCGCTACTCAGTGCATCTACCTGGAGCTTCGGTGCTGCCGGAGTGCCCCAAGCTGCTGTGCCACAGATCACTCAGGCTGTGAACAACAAGCAGCGGATCACGCTCAAGGGCAACGTGCGGCCCATGCCGAGGCGTGCTCGCGACCTGGGCGCCGTGGGCGCCAACACACCGGCAAGCCGTGTGCTCCTGCTATTGAAGCGTCCCGCCGTGCAGGAGGCGGCCCTCCAGCAGTTCATCGCCGAAGCGCACACCCCGGGCAGTGCGAGCTATCGCCACTGGCTCACGCCCGCCCAGCTTGGCAGCCAGTTCGGCCCGGCGGACTCCGACGTGCAGGCCGTTGTCATCTGGCTTCAGTCGCAGGGCTTTGCCATCGCCAAGGTCTCACAGGCCAAAAACACGATTGAATTTTCCGGTACCGCCGGCCAGATTGAGAAGGCCTTCGCTACCAAAATTCACTCCTTCCAAGTCGACGGAGTGAACCACATCTCAAACGTCACCGATCCGCAGATCCCCGCAGCGCTCGCGCCGGTGATCGCTGGCATCTCGCCGCTCAACGATTTCCGGCCCAAGCCCATGCACACTACGCCGCAGGCGCGCACCCTCGTCGCGGCGCCCACCAGCGCCAACCCCAGGGCTATGACGAGCGTGCCGCGTAACGCGCAGAGCGCATCCGCCGCGCCGAACTACACCCGGCCCAACTACACGGACAACACCGGCAGCGGCCTTCTCATAGTGACACCGGCAGACTTCGCCACCATCTACAACACCCCGAATCAGACGCTGAACAAAAACTACGCTGCGGCCAAAAATCTGAATGGGACCGGAGTCACCATTGGAATCGCCGGAGATTCCAATGTCGACGATCTCTCGAGTCCTACCAGCAACGTCAATAACTACCGCAAGCTCTTCGGCCTGCCCGCCCTGTCCGCGAATTCAAAGGTCGTCATCGATGGCAACGATCCCGGTACCGGCGGTGACGACGAAGTAGAGGCGCTGCTGGATCTGGAGGTCGCCAGCGCAGTCGCCCCCAACGCCGATCTCATGTTCTACACCGCGCAGGACACCACCTTTCAATCGGGGCTGATTCTCGCCATCCAGCGAGCATTGGACGATAACGCGATCCATATCCTGAACGTCAGCTTCGGCGGCTGCGAGGCCTACCAGGGGCAAGGCGGTAACCAGCAGATCCTCAACTTCTGGGAGCAGGCGGCGGCGCAGGGTATCTCGGTCACGGTATCCTCCGGCGACAGCGGCTCCGCGGGTTGCGACAACAGCAATACGGAGTTCGCCGCAGCGCAGGGACTGCAGGTGAATGGATTTGCCTCCACGCCCTTCAACATCGCTGTTGGCGGAACCGACTTCAACCAGGATGCGAACAACATAGCGCAGTACTGGAGCACGACGAATTCGACCATCGGCGGCTCTGCATTGAAGTTCATCCCCGAAAGCCCCTGGAACGACTCAGCGGCGACGAACGGCCCTCTTAGCGCAAACGTTCCCTTCCCGGACCAAAATGGCAACACGAATATCACCGGCGCGGGCAGCGGCGTGAGCGGCTGCCTGAATCCAACCACCGTAGACAGCAACGGCAACGTCTCCGGATGTACCGGTGCCTATGCCAAGCCAAGCTGGCAAAACAGCTTTGGTCCCTCAAACGCGCGCGAACTTCCCGACGTCTCCCTCTTCGCCTCGAATGGGGCCTACGGCTCCATCTGGTTCCTCTGCGCCTCCGGCCTCGGGGGCGATCAGCC
>Ga0193743_1001601_pt1 | contig 16776 bp, 13 predicted proteins | sample L2c2metaG_FD_143038 | JGI IMG/M metagenome (GOLD analysis project Ga0193743, IMG submission 143038) | Soil microbial communities from a riparian zone of the East river system, Colorado, United States - L2c2 | ecosystem: Environmental > Terrestrial > Soil > Riparian zone | place: USA: East River...
CTACCATCGGGGTCTTCGACTCCGGCGTGGGCGGCCTCACCGTGCTTGGCGCGCTGCTCACGCAGGCCACTGCGGCAGATTATCTTTACCTCGGCGACACCGCACGCCTCCCCTATGGCTCGAAGTCTCAGGCCACGGTCGCGCGTTACGCCGTCTCCAGCGCGCACTTTCTGGTGGAGCAGGGCGCTGAAGCGCTCGTGATCGCCTGCAACACCGCCAGCGCTCTGGCGCTCGACGCACTGCGCAGCGCGGTCGAAGTGCCGGTCATCGGGGTGATCGAAACAGGCGCTACAGCAGCCCTCCAAAGCTCGCAGACGAAGGACGTGATGGTGATCGCGACCGCGGCCACTGTCGAAAGCCACGCCTACTCCGTGGCCTGCCGCGAGCGTGGCCTCCGCGCCATTGAGAAGGCCTGTCCGCTTCTCGTGCCGCTGGTGGAGGAAGGCTGGGTCGATCATCCGGTGACGCGCGAGGTCGCCGCCATCTATCTCGACGATCTGCTTACGCAATCCGCTGCCGCCGGCATGACCGCGGATACGCTGGTGCTGGGCTGCACGCACTATCCGCTGTTGCGCCCCGTCATCGAAGAAACGCTCCGCCAGCATGGCAATGGTGACAAGGTCCGTGTCATCGACTCCGCCCACGTGACGGCCACGCAGGTGGCAGACCGGCTTGCGCTGGAAAACCATGCCGGGCGCGAACCCCAAGTCCGCTTCTATGCCACTGACTCGGTCGCGAAGTTCCGCGCGCTCGGCACGCGCTTTCTTGGCCGCGCGATCGATGGCGTCGAGCTGATCGATCTCGGCGGCTGAATATCGAGGCCCACGGCGCGTGAGTATCGCGCTATCCTTGCTTTCGGAAGTACCTCCAACGCTGCTGTCGTTGCATTGCTAGCTTTTACAGGAAGGATTTAGTTCGCATGATCGATCTGAAAGGCCGCACGGCTATCGTTTTTGGCGTCGCCAACAAACGCAGTATCGCGTGGGGCATCGCCCAGAAGTTGAACGAGGCTGGCGCACGCCTGCTGATCACCTATCAGAACGAGCGCCTGAAGCTCGAAGCCGAGGACATGATCAAGGAACTGCCCGGTGCCGAGGCCTATCAGTGCGACGTATCGAACGATGCTGAAATCGATACCCTCTTCTCCACCCTGAAAGAGAAGCACGGCAAGCTCGACATCCTGGTGCACTCGGTGGCATATGCGCCCCCGGACGCGATGCACAACAACTTCGTCGAGACCAGCCGCGAGGCCTTCCGTATTGCGCACGACGTCAGCGTCTACTCGCTGATCGCAGTCAGCCGCGCAGCCGCGCCGCTCATGACTGATGGTGGCAGCATCATCACCATGACCTACTACGGATCGACCAAGGTGATTCCGCGCTACAACGTGATGGGCGTGGCCAAGGCGGCGCTGGAAGCGACGGTGCGCTACCTCGCCTTTGAGTTAGGCCGCCAGAAGATTCGCGTCAATGCCATCTCCGCCGGCCCCATCAAGACACTGGCCGCCCGCGGCATCAAAGACCTGGGCGAGATGCTGAAATCGCACGAGGAGCGGGCGCCGCTGCAACGCAACGTGCAGCAGTCGGAAGTGGGCACGACCGCCGTCTTTCTGGCGTCCGATCTGGCCAGCGGCATCACCGGCGAGGTCACATACGTCGATTGCGGTTACAACATCATGGGGTTTTAGAACTGGCAGCGGCGGCTTCCGGCTTCATCTTGAGGACAATCCGCCGCTTATCGCCATCGAGCGATGTCATCACAATCTCACCCTGGCTCCGTTTCACCACGCTCGGGAACTTCTCGCCCCATTCCACCAGCACGATGCTGTCCTCCGTCTGCAGGTCATCGAGCCCCAGCGTCTCCAACTGGCGCTCGCTTTCGATGCGATAGAGATCCAGGTGATAAAGCCGCACCGGAGTGCGCTTGCCGTTGGCCTCGCGCGTGCCTTCATACTCGTGCACCAGGGTGAAGGTCGGGCTTGTCACCTCATCCGGCTCCGCTGCGTCGAGCGCCTCCGCGATGCCCTTCACCAGCGTCGTCTTCCCCGCTCCCAGGTCGCCATGCAGGATTAGAAACTTCGGCGGAACCAGCAGCGCCGCCAGCTTGTGTCCGACTTCAATTGTTTCCGCACTGCTGTGAGTTACGAACTCCGTCGGGTTAGCAGTCATCGGTGCCTCATGTCCTTAGAGCTGTAGCATTCTGTGCTCCAGCATACTTGGCAGTCCTTGCAGCCAGGTAATTCCGTCATTCTGCGTGGCACGAAAGCGGAATGCCTGGTCCAGGTGAGCGCATACGTCGGTCGCCAGCAGCGTGTGCTCGTCGCCGTTGATGACAGCGAAATCCGCCGCGAGTCCATGCAGATAGACCGCCGCCTCGACTGCCTTGGCGGGATTGTCCTTGTATTGCGCAAGCATGGCCGCGGTGATGCCGGTCAGGATGTCGCCGCTGCCGCCCTTCGCCAGGCCGGGATTGCCCGTCGTGTTGATCGCGATACGGCCGTCCGGATGCGCGATCAGCGTGCGCCAGCCCTTCAGCACCAGCGTGACGTGATGTTCTGTAGCATAGGCCCGCGCAATGCCTTCGCGATCCGCTTCGACTGCGGGGATGGTCTTGTCGACCAGCCGAGCCATTTCGCCCGGATGCGGCGTCAGCACAATAGTGCGGCCGCGGCCGTCGAGCACGTATTTGTGGTGCGCGATGGCGTTCAGGCTATCGGCGTCGAGCACCATCGGAATCGGCTTCTCGCCGGTGCCGCATAGCTCAATGAGCCGCAGCGCGAATTGCTGTGCCTCCGGCTCCTGTCCCAGTCCCGGCCCAATGGCTATGACAGTTCTCTTCTCCAGCAGTGCGCGGCCAGCCTCGCCGTCCAGGTTGCGCAGCGCGATGCTGCCCTGTGCAGTCTCCTCCAGCGGTTCGGTCATGAGCTCTGGCGCGATGGCCGCCACAGTGTCCAGGATCGACTCCGGAACCGCTGCCGTCACTAGACCTGCGCCTGCCCGCAATGCAGCATAGCTGGCCATCGCAGCGGCCCCAGCGCGCCCCTGTGCACCTGTGATGATGCCCACATGCCCGAATTTGCCTTTGTTGCTGTCCGGCTCGCGCGGCACTTCGGCAATCCGCTTCGCGCTGCCCGCCCAATGCAGATTCGTAGCCGACCGGACTGCCGCATCCGGTGAGCCGATCTCCGCCACGACAATCGGTCCGCGTGTGAGAAATCCAAAGACATGTGCCAGCTTGGGCGCGGTAAAGGTCACCACGGCCTCCGAGCGATAAGCACCCTGCGCCCTCATCGTCCGGCTGTCAGCATCCCATCCTGACGGCAAATCCACGCTGATCACCGGCGTCTCGCGGTGCGCGGCGAGCCATTCGCCCAGGGCCACAGCCACACCGCCCATCGGCGGCTGGAAGCCGGTGCCCAGCACGGCATCCAGAAACAGATCGGCGCCTTCCAGCAACTCAGCGATTTGTGGCTTGGCCAGCGCAGCCTCATCCGGCGCTTCCACGGGCGCAAGCTCTGCCGCACTTAGCCGCTCCAGCGCCTTGCGCGCGTCGCCCTTTACCTCTGCCCCGCGCCCCATCAGCAACACAGCCACGTCACAGCCCGCCTCAGCCAGGATACGGGCCGCCACAAATCCATCTCCGCCGTTGTTTCCTTTCCCACAGAGCGCGACAATGCGCATCTCCCTGAGATCTGTTTCGGAAATCTCCTGAAGCACAAACCGCGCCACGGTCGCGCCCGCATCTTCCATTAGAGCGATGGACGGGATTCCGTGCTCCGCCGTTGTCGCCACATCAGCGGCGCGCATCTCCGCCGCAGTCAGGATCTTCATGCTGGAGTGGGATGCAAGTTCACTGCGCATGCGCAAATGATAGAGCGGATTTCCCGTAGGCCCACTCCAGCAGAAAAGTCTCACGCGGCTTTTCCGTCAAGAAAAGCCGCTCTGCGCGAAGCTTTGTGGAAATAGGAATTGGGAATCAACTCTAACGGCCTCCGCGTGGGAGGCCGTTAGAGCGGATCTGCTCTCGAAACTACTGAATGGCGCCAGTTGCAGTGGGTTGCTGGCCAAGTGCGCCGGCGGCAGGTGCCTCTGCCGGGTTTTTCTCGGCAAAGTAGCTGTGATCCCACAGGTTGCGGTAGAAGACGCCGGTCAGCTCCGCCGCCTTGGGGCCGAAGGTCGGGCGTCCACCCTCGAGGAAGAAAACGGTCACGATGCGGCCGTAGTTGGTATCCGCATAGGAAGTGAACCAGCCGAAGCGGGTTCCATTGTCGGAGCAGGTTCCGGTCTTGCCCAGCACCGGCAGTTCGCTGAAGTTGGTACGCAGCGAGCGCGCCGTTCCATAGGCCACCGCGCCGCCCATGCCACTTGCAACGTCCGGGATAAAGGGCTTGATGTTCAGCTCGCGCTTCACGCGTGGCGTGAAGTTCACTGCCTCTGCAGGCGTTGTCGGATGCTGCAGGTAGTAGAGCGTGCCGCCGTTCGCAATGGCTGCGGTCAGCGCGCCGAGTTGTAACGGCGTCATCGAAATGCTCTGGCCGAAGGAGCACATGCGGCCGACTCCACCCAGCTTCTCAGGCAGTTGCTGGTTGGGATACACGCCGAGCTGCTCGCCGGGGATGTTCCATCCGGCCAACTCACCCAGGCCAAACTGGTTGGCGTAATGCCGGACGCGCTCAAAACCGAGCCGGCGCCCCATGGTCTCAAAGTACAGATTGTTGGACTTGGCCAAAGCCTCGGTCATGGTCATGGACCAGCCGCCCAGGTTCACCGGGGTGTCCTTGGTGACGATGCCCTCTTCCAGTGCGGCCAGCGCGACGGAAACCTTGATCGTAGAGCAGGGCTCAGCGCCACTGGAGAGCGCTAGCTTCTGGTTCACCATGGCGAGAATGCGGCCGGTGCTCGGGTCGATCGCGACCGCCGTTCCGTTCATGTTGCCCAGGGCGGCAATCGCCGCTGCGCGCACAACTGGATCTTCTCCCGCGGTGTTGTCGCCCGCGGTGATATCTGTGTTGGCGAAGGAATCGCCGGTGAAATGCTCATAGTAGCGACGACGCACAGCCACGCGATGGAGCTTTCCGTCCCGGCCGCGTACCAGGCGCGTGCGCGTCGCTGTCGCTGCTTGGCGACGGACTCTGTGGGTCGAGTGGACGCGAGTCGTCTTGCGGTGGTGGACCGTAGTGGTGGCTACCGCCTGCGCTGTTGGAACCACGCTGGCAAGTCCGAGGACCACTCCGAGAGATAGAAAAAATGAGACGATCCGACCCATTGAAAGCCCCTGCTGAAATTCAACCCCGGATGAGCGTTCAGTGTTGCGGGGATACCACAGACCGGCAGATTCGCCTCCTCTGCAGTCCCCCACACATCTGATATCTAGCTTACGCGGTCCCGCCGGTTGAGCGTTCTCCACATTACAACACCGGTACTTACCTCAGTACTAGTACCGGAATGAGGAACAAACCGCGAGCTTTAGTGGGATGCTCCAACCTTATGCTTGGACTCCGCTTAAGCGCGTTTTGGGGTCGGATTTCCGCGCGGTTTCCCGTTTTGAAATCACCGCTTCCGCAGCCCGGCCGCGGAAGCTAGGTTCGCCGTTACCGTCCGCCGTTACGCATAAATGCAGGCACATCCAGCTCTTCCAGCTCCGCCTCATCAGCCCGTCGCTGTTCCCGGGCACGGCTCTCGTCCGTGCTCAGGGTTTCGAGGAAGCCGCCTATCGCCGCATCCTCAGGAGTAGAAGCCGCCGCCTTGCCCTTTTTGGGAGCCGCAGCGTGCGCCGCAATCTGCTCAAACGAAGGTGTCAGCTCGGAGCTCGCCAGCGATTGGCTGCCAAACCCGGAGGCAAAGGCCGCCGCCGAAGCCGCTTCGGGCACGTTCAAATTGACGCGGGCTGCCTCAGCGGCAACTTCGCTGGCAAAACGCGGCACCGCCGAACGCACGTCCAGATTCAAAAAGGCGGGCGCTTCCGGCTTCACCGACCGCGTATCGCGGGAGGACTCTTCCCGGCTGGGAAGGTCCTGGCGGAAGCCCGTCGCGATGACCGTGATCTTCACCTCGTCGCCCATGCTCTCGTCGAGCACCGCGCCGAAGATGATGTTCGCTTCCTCATGGGCGGCATTCTGGATGAGCGTCGAGGCTTCATTCACCTCGCTCAGCTTCAAATTGCTGGAGCCTGAGATGTTGATCAGGATGCCCTTCGCGCCGTCGATCGCGCCGGCTTCGAGCAGTGGCGACGCCATGGCTGCCTGTGCAGCTTCGATCGCGCGATTGGCTCCGCTGCGCATCGCCGTGCCCATCACGGCATAGCCCATGCCATGCATGGTGGTCTTCACGTCCGCGAAGTCGCGGTTGATGATGCCCGGGATCGTGATGATGTCCGAAATTCCCTGCACACCCTGCCGCAGCACATCGTCCGCCACGCGGAAACTCTCGAAGAAACCGGCGTCCTTGGCGACTACCAGCAGCTTTTCGTTGGGAATGACGATCATGGTATCGACCGCTTCCAGCAGCTCCTGCATGCCGCGCTCCGCCTGCTGCATGCGGCGCTTGCCTTCAAAGCCGAAGGGCCGCGTCACCACGGCAACTGTGAGTGCGCCCATCTCGCTTGCGAGCGATGCAATCACCGGCGCAGCACCGGTACCGGTGCCGCCGCCGAGGCCGGTGGTGACGAAGACCATGTCCGCGCCTTCCAGCGCCTCGATGATCTTTTCGGAATCTTCAAGCGCAGCGCGGCGGCCCACGTCGGGGTTCGCGCCCGCGCCCAGACCGCTGGTCAGCTTGACACCAAGCTGCAGCTTTACCGGCGCCTGCGAGAGCTGCAGCGCTTGCACATCCGTATTTGCGGCGATGAACTCAACGCCTTCCAGCTTGGCCGCAATCATGCGGTTCACCGCGTTGCCGCCGCCGCCGCCCACACCAATTACCTTGATCTTTGCGCCGCGCGGCATCTCGTCGTTGTACTGAATGCGGATCTCCTCTGGATTGTTCATCGGCTCACTGCTCCCATCTCACTGCGTTTTCCGTTCTCTTACTGCTTTTATTCCTGTTTCCTCGGGTTTTCCACTGCTTTTTCTCCACAGGCTGGAAATAGCGCTTTCTACACGCCGCCGCCCGAAATCTCTACAGACTTCCAGCCGAAGTCTTCACAGACTTCCGGCGAAGATGGCACGCAGCTTCGCCCGCAAGCTGTGGTCTTCCGCCGCCTTCAGCACTCGCGTCCGATGCGTATAGAGCAGCATCCCGATCGCGGTCGCATACTCCGGCTGCACCAGCTCCTCCGGCATTCGCGACAGTGCCGCCGGATATCCCATGCGCGCGGGAACGTGCAGCAGGCTCTCCGCGGAATCAAGCAGTCCGGCCAGCCGTGCGCCACCACCGGTCAGAATGCATCCCGCGCCCAGCGCCTCCAGCACGCCGCCGGTGCGCAGGTTGTCGCGCAGCATGTGGAAGAGTTCGCGTCCGCGCGGCTCCAGGATCTCGCAGATCTGCCGCTGCGGAATCGTACGCGGACCATGACCCGGTGTGCCACTGACTTCGACCTCGGCGGAGGAGGAGATCGCTGTCACCACGCAGTTGCCGTAGTGCTGTTTAAGAAATTCTGCTTCTTCCACGCAGACATGCAGGCCGACCGCAATGTCGTTGGTGAAGTGATCGCCGCCGATGGGGACAACGGCCGTGTGGGCGACCGCGCCCTCAAAGAAGACCACGATCTCGGTAGAACCGGCTCCGACGTCGATCAGGCAGACGCCCAGCTCGCGCTCGTCCGCGGAGACAGTTGCCTCCGCCGCGGCCACGCCTTCAAAGATCGTGTCCGTTACCTCAAGCCCGGCCTTGTTTGCGCAGGTCACCAGACTCTGCGACGCGCTGGCCGAACAGGTAGAGAGGTGCAGATTCACCTCCAGACGATTGCCGATCATGCCGACCGGATCGTGGATGCCGGGCTGCTCATCGAGAATGAACTGCTGCGGAAGCAGGTGAATCAGCTCGCGCTCGGCGGGAAGCGAGACGGCGCGAGCGCGATCCACAGCAGCTCGTACATCCTCGCGCGTGATCTCGCGCATGCGCGTTCCCAGGCTGATGCCACCACGGCTGTTGACTCCACGCACATGCGGGCCGCCCACGCCGATCACACAATGAGCCAGGATCGCATTCGCGCTCTGCTCCGCCATGTCCGCGGCCTGGATGATGGATCGCGCGGCAGGAGCAAGATCGGCAACCAACCCCTTGCGCATGCCTTTTGCCGCCGTCGAACCGTGCCCACGGTAGCGCAGCGCACCATCCGCCACCTCAGCGACGACGACGCGCACCCGAGCGCTGCCGACATCGAGCACAGTGATCAGGCCATCGTTGCGTTCCGGTGCGTTCATGCCTTGGTGTCCGGGTGGGTGGGTGCTTTGCGGACAGCCGCCTTGTGAGCCGGCTTTCTGGTCGTGTTGGGCTTCTTCACTGGCTTATGGGTGGCCTGTGCCTTGCCCCGTTGGATGGCGGAATGGTTGTGGGTAATTGATCTGGCGACAGTTTTTGGAGCTGGCTTCACGGGCGTGTTTGCCGATACGGCACTCGCGGCGGCTGGAACACTACCTTCGTCAGCCGGCCTGGCCATCTCGAGCACGGTCTGCCGTTGATAGCGCAGGTCAACACCCGCAAGCCGCGGATACTGCCGCCGCCAGCCGGGAAGCTTCTCCTCTAGCCGCTGCCAGCGCGCGGCGAAATCGTCGCTGCCGAAGTGCACCAGCAGGTCCGTTCCGGCCGAGGGCAGCAGCACTCGCACATCCTCGGGGTCGGAGAGATCGACCTCGCTCAACTGCGAAGCGTCCATACCATTCGTGGGGCTCAGAGTGCTCATGAACTCGGCATAGAGCCGCATGCGCGATGCGCGCTCCTCCGCACTCTGCTGGGCGGTAACGCCGGTGACCACGGGGAAGGAATAGCGCTTTGCAGCCATCATGGTGGGCGGCATATTGAGCAGAACGCCCCGTTTGTCCACCAGACCAATCTGATTTCCCGCTCTTACAAAGGCGACCGGCACTCGCTCCGTGACCGCGACGCGAAGCTGATTCGGCAGCAGACGCATGACCGTGGCGTGTTCCACCCAGGGCAGTTGCTCGAGCTCCGCGCGGCGCTGCGCCAGCGGCACATGGAAGATGTTGCGGCCGATGTCGCTGCCGAAGACGGAAAGCAGCTCCGGCCGCGTGACCTGGCTGTTGCCCAGGACCTGGATCGACGAGGCCGTCTCGATCCGGAAGCGCGCGTCGGTCATGAAGAAGCTGTGCACCGCAACGCAGATCGCAATGATGAGGCAGAAGGCAGCCACCACGCCGCTGATGACCAGGATGCGGCCCATGCGTCCACGCGGAAAACGTCCGCGCTTGACCGGCACGCGACGCCGCGTCCGGAGAACGGGAATCTCCTCGTCATCTTCGTCCGAGAAGGGGCGTGCGGAGTCTTGCTCCTGAAAGGAGGAGAGGGGGCGCGGGCGGCTGACCGCGTGCGGACGGAAGACATCATCGAAGCCTTCCTCTTCCGCCAGGGTCGCTGCCGCGCGGCTGAATTGTCGTTCTACTTTCGCCACGCCCGAGCCAGGTCGTGAGAATCGCCTTCGGCCACTATACCCCGCGCGCTTCGAATCCGCCCTGTGCATAGTGCAAACAGGAGCGCGAGGTATCCGCGCAGCAACGGTAACGTGGACCGCCGGCGCTATTTCCCGACGGAAAGCGCCTCGAGCACTTGAGTCCCGATTTGGGAGACGCTACCTGCCCCGAGCGTCATGATCAGGTCGCCGTCCTGTGCGCGTTTTGTGACGGCTGCCACCGCATCCGCGACATTGCGCGCATAGTGGACCTGGGATCGATCGAGCCTCGCGGCGTTGACCCGAGCCGCAAGCGTCTCTGCATCGATGCCGGGGATGGGCTCTTCGCTGGCCGCGTAGATGTCCAGCATCTCCACCGAATCGGCATCGTCGAAAGCGGTGGCAAACTCCTCCATCAGGTCGCGGGTGCGGGTGTAGCGGTGCGGCTGGAAGATGACGTGGACATGTTTGTAGCCGCAATCGCGAGCTGCAGTCAGGGTGGCGCGAATCTCCGTGGGGTGATGGCCGTAATCATCGACAACGGTGACGCCGCGCACCATGCCTTTTAACTGGAAGCGCCGATCCACACCGCGAAACTCTGCGAGCGCCGTCGCCATCGCTGCTGGCGCGACCTCGAGCTGCGTTCCAATCGCGACTGCCGCTGTCGCATTCAGCACATTGTGGCGTCCGGGCACATGCAGCGTGAAGGCACCCAGCACCTGTCCTGCGGCCACGACTTCAAAGCGCGAGCGTGCGCCCTCGCCGGTCGGCAGCAAGCGGCAGACAAAGTCCGCATCGGCTGTGAATCCGTAGGTATAGACCCGGCGCCGCACCCGCGGCAGCACAGCCGCCAGCAGTGGATCATCCAGACATGCGGTGATCGCGCCATAGAACGGGACACGATCCATGAAGGTGATGAAGGCTGCTTCTACATCGGCCATGTCGCGGTAGCAGTCCATGTGCTCGCGATCCAGATTCGTGACCACGGCGAGAATCTGCGACAGCTTTAGAAACGAGCGGTCGCTCTCATCCGCCTCGGCCACCAGGTACTGGGACTTGCCGAGCCGGGCATTCGAACCCATGGCATCGATCCGGCCACCCACGACGATCGTCGGGTCCAGGCCACCGGCAGCCAGGACGGCGGCAATCATCGAGGTCGTCGTTGTCTTACCGTGCATACCGGCCACGGCGATGCCGTACTTCAGCCGCATCAACTCCGCGAGCATCTCCGCCCGCTGGATCACCGGCACCTTGCTGTTGCGTGCCTCGACCACCTCAGGGTTGGTCTCATTCACCGCCGAGCTGACCACCACGACCGATGCACCCACCACGTTGGCGGCGGCGTGACCTTCGAAGATGGTCGCTCCCAGGCTGCACAGCCGCTCGGTGACCGGTGACCGCTTCAGGTCAGAGCCGGAGACGGGGTAGCCCAGATTGAGCAGGATCTCGGCGATGCTGCTCATGCCGATTCCGCCAATCCCAATGAAATGAACGCGCTGCGCCTTTGCAAACATAAATCGCTCCTCGCTACTCTAGCAGCCGATTCTTTTGCGCAACTTTCATATGGGAAGACGGGTCATATCGTTTGGACCCTCAGCGCTAACCGCCGAGGATTTTGCACCGCAGCGGCCACCGGGTTAGCGGCACGAACGGGGCTGAATGGGGGAAGTGATATGAAGAAAATTTTCGGATGGGTACTCGCGCTGGGATTGGTAGCCGCGCCATTGGCGCTGACGCAGCGCGCCCAGGCGCAGGTCGATGACGCGGGCTACTACGGCGGCGATTACGGCTATGACAACGGCTATGCTTACGGCCCAGCCCCGGTCTGTCAGTGGGGCTATTACAACTACTACCCATATTCCTGCGCACCTTATGGCTTTTACGGTCCCAGCTGGTTCATCGGAGGCCTCTTCATCGGCGCCGGCCCGTGGTACCGCGGTTACTGGGGACACGGATACTGGGGTCGCGGCGGCTACTGGCATAGCGGCTTCTACGGGCGTGGCTATGGATATGGACGCGGCTATGGATACGGGCGAGGCTACGGCTATGGGCGTGGATATGCGCGCGGCGGAGTCGGGTATCGCGGTGGCGCGGTAGGCCATCCGTATAGTGGCTTTGGCGGGGTCCACGGTGGTGGCGGTGGATTCCACGGCGGTGGCGGTGGATTCCACGGTGGTGGTGGTGGAGGCGGTTTCCACGGCGGTGGTGGCGGTCATGGTGGTGGTGGACACCGCTAAATTATCCGAATCCATCGGAGAAGGCCGGTAGCGATTGCTGCCGGCCTTTTGCTTTTGTCAGCGGCCTGTATGGGAGGCGAGGCGAACCGCCATCCCCGCAATCCGCTGCAACGCATCGGGATGCGCCAGCGTTCGCGCTCGAGAGCTCATAGTCCGCAGGCGTTCAGGGTCGCTTAGCAGGCCCGTCAGCTCTTTTGTAAGCCGTTCATCAGTAAGTTCGGATTCCGGCACCAGCACCGCCGCGCCCGCCTCGGCAAAGATCAGCGCATTTTTGTGCTGGTGATCGTCCGCCGCGAATGGAAATGGCACCAGCAGCGACGGCTTCCCCGCTGCGGCGAGCTCTGCCACGGAGCTTCCACTGCGGCAGAGGATCAGATCCGCATTGGCGAAGCGCGCCGGCATGTCATCGAGGAAGGCTCGAACCTCCCAGCGCGATGGATCGGCGCCGCTGGCGGCATACGCTGCCTGAGTCGTCTCCGCGTGCTTCGCACCGGCCTGGTGCAGGATGGTCAGCCGCGGCATCTCCGCAAGAAGCTGTGCGGCCACGCGAGGCATTGCCTGGTTGAGTGCGCGCGCGCCCAGGCTTCCGCCAAAGATCAGCAGATGCTGCGAGCCGTCGGCCACACGCTCCGGCAGATGGAAGAATGCCTCACGCACCGGAACGCCCGTCACTTCAGCGTTGCGAAAGAAGCGGCGGGTCTGTTCAAAGTTCACCGCCGCCGCAGCCACATGCTTGCCGATCAATCGGTTCGCAAGTCCGGGTGCGGCGTTCGGTTCGTAGGCCATCATCGGAATGCGCAGCAGAAAGGCCGCCAGCATCGCCGGTCCGGAGGCGTAGCCGCCCACGCCGATCACGACCTGCGGACGGAATGCACGCAGAAGCGAGATACAGCGCAGGATGCCGTGCGGCAGATCAAGAGCGGTGCGTGCGCGCGTCGCCAGGCTGACGTTCTTCAACTGCCCAACGTGCACCAGCTCCAGCTTGAATCCCGCCTCCGGCACCAGCTTCGTTTCAAGACCACGCGCTGTGCCCACCATCCGCACCTCGGCGTTATGTTGATCGCGCAGCGCACGCGCAATTGCCAGCGCGGGGATAATGTGGCCACCCGTGCCGCCGCCAGCGATCAGGACGCGCAGGCTTTCGGGCAAGCTAATCTGTCTCGCGGGAGAGATTCAGCAGCACGCCGACGCTGGCCAGCGTAAAGAACAGGGACGTACCGCCGTAGGAGATGAATGGCAGTGTGATGCCCTTGGTGGGCACCAGCGCGAGCACGACGCTCACGTTGAAGAACGCCTGGATGAGGATGGTCGCCGTGATGCCGAAGGCGAGAAAGCGCGCGAACGGGTCCTTCGACAGGCTGGCCGTGCGCAGCCCGCGATATCCCAGCATGATGAAGAGCCCGATGATGACGACCGCACCCAGCAGACCCAGTTCCTCGGCGATGTTTGCGAAGATGAAGTCGGTGTGCGGTTCGGGCAGGTAGAAGAGCTTTTGCCGGCCCTCCATGTAGCCAAGTCCGCGCAAGCCGCCCGTGCCCACGGCGATGAGCGACTGGATGGTATGGAAGCCAGAGCCCTGCGGATCCTTCCACGGATTGAGGAAGGCCAGCATGCGGGCGCGCCGCCAGGGCACGCGGAAGAGCATCCAGTAAAGCACCGGAGCAGCTGCAAGCGCACCGTAGGTGAAGTACTTCCTCTCCATTCCGGCGAGGTAGAGCATCATCGCCGTCACCACCGCGCACACAAGCGCCGTGCCCAGATCCGGTTCCTTGAGGATGAGCACGATAAAGAGCAGGCTCGGCAGCGCAGCGGGCAACAGGGTATTGCGCCAATCCTCGATCTGCTGCATACGATCCTGCAGAAACCACGCGAGAAAGAGCACGAGCGCGGGCTTCGCGATCTCCGAGGGCTGGAAGGAGAAGATGCCGAACTTGATCCAGCGATGGGTCGCATGCGAGTCACGCATCACGAACGCCCCGAGCAGGCACAGGACCGTGACCGCGACTACGGGAAAGACGACATTCGGTTTGTTATAGCGGCGATAGTCGACGTGCATCAGCACAATCATGCTGAGCAGGCCGCACACTGCCCATGCCGCCTGGCGTTCTACAAAAAAATACGATGAGCCGAAGCGCTCCTTCGCCATCACGGCAGAGGCGCTGAAGACCATGGCCAGGCCGAAGAGCACCAGCAGCAGGGTGACGCAGAACATCCATTTGTCCACCCCGACGCGCTTCGCCATCCTCTATCCTTCTGTCGCCTTTCTGGCTGTCACTAAATCTTTGAAGACCCGGCCGCGATGCTCGTAGTTCTCGAACTGATCGAAGCTGGAGCAGGCCGGGGCCAGCAACACGATGTCACCCGCCTCTGCAGCATCATGCGCCTTGGTCACGGCGGTGGGAAGTGTCTCCGCATGGACCACATCCACTGCGCCGGCAATGTGCGCCTCGATTTTTTCCGCCGCGGCGCCAATGGTGTAGACGCGCTTTACCCGCTCGTGCAGCAGCGGGCGCAGCGTGGTGTAGTCGGACTTCTTGTCCTTGCCGCCGAGGATCAAGTGAATGCGGCCGGGGAAGGACTCGATCGCCTTCATGGTGGAATCGACATTCGTGGCCTTGGAGTCGTTGTAGTAATCGACACCGCGCACCGTCGCGACAAACTCCAGCCGGTGCTCGACCGCATGAAAGCTGCGCACCGCCTCGGCAATCACTTCGGCCGTCACGCCTGCCAGCCGCGCCGCGCACACAGCAGCCAGCACATTCTCCACGTTGTGTGCGCCCTTGAGGGGGATCTGCGTAACCGGAAGAATTGGTTCGAGCGACGCGGTTTCGGAGGCCCGAAACACTACGACGCCCTGATGCACGCACGCACCCTGGCGCACCAGCTTCGTCCGGCTGAACCAGAAGACCTGCGAAGCCGCACGGCTGGCCGCCTGCTGCACGCGCGCATCGTCGGCGTTCAGAACCAGAAAGTCCTCGGCAGTCTGCCGCGCAAACATCCGCTCCTTCGCCGCCGCGTAATTTTCCAGATTTCCATGGCGGTCGAGATGGTCCGGCGTAAGGTTCAGCAGCACCGCGATATTCGGGCGGAAAGTATCGACGCTTTCAAGCTGGAAGCTGGAGAGCTCGAGCACGCTCCAGGAGTCCGGCTGGTTTTCGGGCGCATCGACCAGTTCGATCGCCGGTAGACCAATGTTGCCGCCGACCAGCGTCGTGAGCCCGGCAGCCTTCAGGATCTCGCCCGCAAGTGTGGTCGTGGTGGTTTTGCCGTTCGAACCGGTGATGGAAAGAATCTTCGTCTTCAGGAAGCGGGCCGCCAGTTCCACCTCGCCGATGATCGGGATGTGGAAGGTGCGGGCCTCATCCATCTCCGGCGTATTCGGAGCGACTCCCGGGCTGAGCACGATCAGGTCCTGCCGGCGGAAGGTGGCATGCCCATGTCCGCCCGCTTCGATATTGACGCCGGCATCGAGCAGCGCCGGGATGTGCTTCCCCAACGCCTCCGGAGTGCGCAGATCCGAAACCGTGACCTGTGCTCCGCGTCGCCGGAGGAAGAGTGCCGCCGCAAAACCCGAGACACCCAACCCGACGACGAGAACCTTCTTGCCTTTGAGCTCCACGAGGTTGAGCTTAAAGCAAAAGGCACAGATAACGTAATGTGGAGAATTGCCCGGTGCAGCCCGCTCTTTAGAGAACGAGTGCGTTTGGAATCGCGCCTTACCTTACACCGTCTGTGCTTTCTATGCTTTTGCGTCACCGGAACCATGCCCGAACGGTTGACCCGGCGCGAACCATGGAACATGGCGGAACGAATGAGCCAGCAATCCATCCATTTTTGACCGTATTCAAAAATTCACTTGACCACGAAGAAATCAGAGGTGAATGATTTGACCGTGTTCAAAAATAAGCTGGCGACGGATAAAGGCGAGAAGACTCGGCAACATATCTTCGGCTGTGCGCTCGAGGTCTTTCGCGAGAAGGGTTTCGACGCGACGACGATGCAGGACGTCGCCCTGCGCGCGGACGTGGCCAAAAGCGCCGCTTACTACTACTTCCCAAGTAAGGAAGCCATCATCCAGGCGTATTACGAGGCCGTACAGACCGAGCAGGAGGCTATCTGCGATGCGATTTTCGAAACCAATTCACACCTCAAGCCTCGTCTCGCCTGCGCGATGCACTCCAAGTTCGACCTTGCGCGCAACGACCGTATGCTTCTGGGGGTGGTCTTTCGCTATACCGGTGAGCCGGAGAATCCACTCTCGTGCCTGGGACGGGGCACCGCGGGGATCCGGCGTCGCAGTATCGATGTGTTTCGCCGCGCAATTGCTCGTGAGCGCCTGCCGAAGGACCTGGAAGAGCTGTTGCCGGTTGCATTGTGGTCACTGCAGATGGGCCTGCTGATTCTGTTTCTCTACGACAAATCACCGGGACAACGGCGCACACGGCGGCTGGCTGATGGCGCGCTGGACCTGACCCTGAAGCTGCTGGTGCTGGCCAAATTGCCTGTATTAAAACCCATACGCTCGAAGGTCCTCGCACTGCTGCGCGAAGCGGACCTGCTACCCGAACAATGACATACTGCACCGCCGGAGCCTGCCATGAACGAACCTGATCGCAAAGTAAAAAAAATCAGCACGGCGCAATGGACGCTGCTCGCCATCATCGTCGCCTGCGCAGCGGGATCGCTGCTCTATCGGCTTCTCACACACCAGCACCTGGAGCAGACAGCCGCGCTCTTCATTGGCATCCCGTCGGTACTGGCCATCGTGGTTGCACTCCAGCCGGCTGCGCAGACTGTCACCGGCACAATCATCAAGGGCATCACGCTGGCCCTTCTTATCGTCGCGCCCCTGCTTGGCGAGGGCTTCCTCTGCATTCTGTTCGCCGCGCCCCTGTTTTATCTGATAGGCATCATCGTGGGTCTGGTAGCAGACCGGGCAGTGCGGAATCGAAGCACACGGCTGAGCTGTGTCGCT
>Ga0193743_1001603_pt1 | contig 16767 bp, 19 predicted proteins | sample L2c2metaG_FD_143038 | JGI IMG/M metagenome (GOLD analysis project Ga0193743, IMG submission 143038) | Soil microbial communities from a riparian zone of the East river system, Colorado, United States - L2c2 | ecosystem: Environmental > Terrestrial > Soil > Riparian zone | place: USA: East River...
GCGCGACGATCTGCTGGCACGCTCCGCACGTGTAGCCAGCGGCGTTCGGCGACTTCGGTGTCATGACCGCCGGATCGCCGCATCGCTTGCATCGAACTACGAGTCCTGTCGTCATTGCTGATCTCCTGCGAAACGTTGCTGTGCCCTGCCCTCGCGCCCGCCCTCCTGGTTGTACTCGTTGGCGAAGAGGCCAAGCACCTGCAGCCTGCCGTTGACGCCGATTGCGGTCGCAAAGAAACCCTTCTCCAGGTCCATCGCGGAGAGAAACTCCACGCCGCCTTGCTTGAACGACGCGAGGAACTGCGCATAGTCGAGGACCGCATCCCACACGTCGCGGCTGCACTGGATGAAGTCCCCATCCGCAACCGGCACAGGAGCGTTGCCCAACACTGTCATGGTCACGCTCAAGGAGCTTAGTGGATCGGGCACAACGGTAAAGAAGTCCATCCCGCCGAGCACAATCATCTGGTAGTCGGGTGCCTGCGAATCCCACTCTGGCCTGTAGCGGTCCATCTCGGTCATACTCACGAGGTCCGCAGGAATCTCATTGATGCTCGCCTGCATGACCCAAGGGGTGTTTTGCATCAACTTGAGGCCATCGGTATACCTCTGCGTGCAATACTCCGCACGCAGGCGGTCTGTCGCCTCGGATTCGCGCCCCAGGAGATCGGCCAGAGCGCCCCACTTGAGAATCCATGCGTTGTCATCCGGCACGTTCAACAGCTGCGCCGAGGGAGGCGCGAACGTCGGGCCGGAGGCGAGCACGATCATGTCATAGGCTCCCGGCGTCGCGGGCGGGACATCCACTTCGAGCGACAGCGGCGGCAGCGATGCAACGTTGTACTGCGACGGCACCGCAGGCGGAGTCTGCAGGTAGTCCGGCTGGTAGTAGTTCAGCCCGGTATCGTCGTTGCGTACCAGCGTCACCTTAGCGCCGACAGTAGGAACCCATCGCGCCCGCTGCACGTCGAGGTAGGTATCGGCCAGCGGGATCACGCGGTCTCCCGGAGTCGTGGGGGTCGGGGTCGGGTTCAGCTGGTTGCAGTTAGAAGCCTGGATCGCCTCATCCCTGCAGCGCTGCAACGCCAGCGACAGGTCAGCAATCGTAAACTGGCTCGTCCCGCTCCAGCTTCCGCCAGTCGGGGATTCGAGCAGGTGGTACTCCATTGCTGTGTAGAGCGCAGTATCGGTCAGCGTGCGCAAGCGTGGCGAACCCGCTAGCGTCCCGAGGGAGAACCAAGTGGGCGCGGACGCAGCCGCAATCGTAAATGTAAACGTCGTCTTCCATGTGAACGTCAGAGAGTTCCATACGCGCAACGCCTCCACGATGTAAAGACCGTTCTCCGCGTCCGTCCAAAATCGATTGGTCGGGTCAGCAAGCCTCGCGGCCAGCTGTTGTCGTGCTGCCGAGAATGTAAGCCACTGGTACGCCATCGCCTATTGCTTCAACTTTCGCTTGGCGGCAATCTTCTTCATGTTCTGCGCGAAGATGGCCCGCCTCTCTGCTGTACCGCCAGCCGTCTTGCCCGACGCGATCTTCTTGTTCGTCGCAGGGCCGAAGACTCCGACCGTGCCAGCCTTCTGCATCTTGTTCGTCGCCTTTTGAATCCACTGCTGCCTCGCCATGACTAAGCTCCTATTGTGGGATTGAGGATTTTGTTTGCAGACGCGATGATCGTCTGAAAGTTCGCATGTGCTGAATCAAGGTTTGCCTGTTCGGTTGCATTGGCGTTGTCGCCGAGATTCTGCCGTGCCGTGATAGCTGCGGCAATCGCCTCGGTGGCGAGGGAGAGGAGTTGTGCGATAAGGGCGATCTCTGCGGGTGTCATAGGTCTCCTTTAGATCAGCGACGCGGTTGCATCCAGAACGCTCTGCATCGCCGCAGTAAGAGCAGTGAATTGCGCCTGCGCGGCTGGGTTGTTGATGTGGAAGGCAGTCGGCATCGTGCCTACCTGCGCGATGAGCGCTTTGATCTGCGCGGTAATCGTCGCCTGATCTCCCCCGGCCTTCAGTAGGCTGTAGATGCTGTCGCCGTTGGTCGCGATGCTCTTGAACGCCTGCGTCCCGGCTGCGTAGTCGGCATCGCTCACCAGCCCTGTACCGTGCGCCGTGGCGAAGAGCTGTTGCGCCTGCAGGAGGATGCCGGAGAAGTCATTGATTACCAGCGCGGCCTGGGAGTAGAACTGCGTCACTCCGGGAGTCGGCGCGGCGGTTATCAGCTTGCAACCGGAGAGCGGAAGAACGAGGCAGAGCGCGAGCAGGAATCGTTTCATGGGTTCTCCTATTTGTCCTTTACGACGGTAGCGGCAGCGGTCGCCGTAGCGGCCTGACCAGGACTTACTTCGGCAGTTACGGTTGTCTTGCGCTGGGTGCGCCACAGGATCAATACAGGCACGATTACTCCGGCGATGAAGTTGTGGACCGGCTTCGGCGTCGAGTTGTAGATGCCAAGAACGTAACTACGGAAGGCGTCGCTCTCAGCCCACAGGCCGACGATAAAGACCCATCCCGCGATTGCCGTCTTGGCCGAGATGGAGTGATTGGAGAGCCACAGCTTGAATGCGTTCATCTGTTGTTACCTCGAAAAGACTGGCAGAGCCTTCGATTCTGTCTCCGGTCCCTGCCGAATTTTGAACTATTGCCCTTTAGAAAGAACTGGTTTGTTTTGAAAGTCAGGCCGCTCTGGTTGTGCCCTTTTTCGTTGAACCAACCTATCTTCGGTTAGAGGGGTTACCTCTTCCTGCTCACTCCCATTTATTACCGGGAGTGCATCTCGAACAACTCGATGAGCTTCAATACAACGAAGATCAGTCCTACTCCGATGAGCCGGTTATATGCGGCAAAGAGCTTCTCGAACTTGGCTCGGTTTTCGGCGTGGCGCTGGTCGCCGACCCGCTTCTCCCATTCCACAAGGATGTCGTTCACGATGTTGATTACCTCGGATTCGGAGATATATTTTGGCGGCCCCACAGTATCCCTCTTTGGCAGAAATTTTTCACCAGTGAATCATCCGTTCAAACATATATCTGGTCCCCTCCCGGCGCAGATGTCATGCAGGCACACGTTTAGCACGACCCTGTTTTCGTTGTCAGGAGCCCGTTGGTGTAGCCGAAGGTACAGGTTCCGGTCGTGGTGGTGATAGTGAAGCTGGTCGTGAGTCCGCCCGAGGTGAATGCAGGTGCCTGCAGCGTTCCGCCCGCTGTGCTCGTGAGAGAGGAGGCAGTAACTCCAGGGGCGAGTGTTGTTCCGGTAAGAGCACCAGCGGCAGGAGCAGGGGGAGCTGCTGCGGCAATCGCCGCTTTTACGTAGGCTGTGTTGGCTACGGTGGTGTTGTTGGTAGCCGTCGCCGGAGTTTGCACGGTCATGTTGCATTGAGAAAAGTTGATTGTTGTGGAGGACATGGTGTAGATGCAGTCTCCAACAGGGGCGGACTGAGAGCTATTTCGTACAGTCACTAGCCGAGTGACGGGGTTGTAAAACTCAGAGAAGCCAAAGTTTCCACCTTGTTGTGCCGCCGCCCTCATGTAGTACCCGTACCAAGCGTTACCCGCATCGAGCGGGGCATTAGTGTTGATGAAGTCGTGAACGCCGCCTGAGAGAGGGGGGTCGGACCAGAAGGTCGTAGCCCAAGGGCCAGACGTTACCCTTCCTTGGGCACCCTGTAGTTGTCCCGAGCCGCCTCCCCCTTGATACATGTTGAAGTTATTTTGATTCTGCAGTTCGTCCCCACGGAAGTCTGAGGTGCTGATCCCGGAGCCGTTGATTGCGAGCAGGAAGTGAGAGTTATGCCCTTGAGTAGGAGGCGTCGAATAGGAGGCCAGCGCCGAAAGCATGATCGTCTTATTGGCAGGTTCCATCGGCTGCAAAATGTGGTCCCCGACATTGACATGCATATTGTTCGGGTAGAGGTTGGCAGACAGACCGTTTGGCGTGAGGGTCGAAATTCCGTTGGCGACAGTCGTAACAAACGGTTGCGACTTTACACGCGCCGTTGGCCATACAAAATAGGCTCCGCTGCCCGTCATCCCCCCTACGGTCCCGCCCGTGGAGATTGTGCCACTCGTGGAGGCGTTAGCCCCGGCCTGCGTCCACGATATGCATCCTGTAGCGGCGATGAGGTTGGAGGCGGTGAAAGGCCCATTGAAAGAAGAATCCCCTGCACCGGAGATTTCAATTTGCTGCCCCGCGTAGTTGGTCGAGGGGGTGCAGGCGGTAACGGTGTTAGCGGCTCTGGTTAGGTTTATAGGGCGAGACTCGCCGAAGTCATGAATGAAGGGCGGTATGATTCCCTGGCTTCCCGTGATGTACATGCGATAGGAGAGGTGCGTCGCGTCTTCAGCTCCAGCGATAAGGTGGCCAGAGCGTACATTCGGCAGACCGCCGAAGAGTAGTCTGTCGGCGACGAAATCGATGATTCCCTGCGGCCCGCCTTGGAATACCTTGCAGCCTGCTCCATGACCGAAATTGAACGCTCCCGTAATGGTCTGGTTGCCCGATCCGTCAATTGGGGTGATGCTGGTCGGGCGCACCCAGTCGGGAAAGTTGTCGCAGGCAAAGAGTATGACGGTGTTCCTTGGATTGGCGTCGAGAGTGAATCCACCTGCATTTGATCCGCCCGTTACATGTACCGAGATGGGGAGGCTAACTCCGGCTGGAACCGAAGGCGCGGTGATGTTGATAGCGGCGTTTGTCACGCCAATTGCCGACGATATGGGGTGAGTGTCGCTCGTGGTGAATTGGCCCGGAACGTTCGTTCCTGGATTCGTCAGGCCCGTAATCTGCCCTGAAGCTAGGGGCGTGGCATCGACGTTCATCAAATATCCGTCTACGAGAAGGTTCCCATCACCTGTGCTGTTGTCGGACAGAGTGAGGGTATCCATGCCTGTATCGGTGATGGTCGATCCTCCGCCGTCCACCTTCTGCTCATTGCCGCCATTCAAGCGTAAGCAGGTGTGCCCTTCTCCCGAGATATCTACCCATCCGCCCTTGTTCCGGCAATACGCGTAAAAGGCCGCATCATCTCCTTCTTTATTAAATTGGGCGACAACGTTGATAACCTGGGTGATGCCAGAGGTGAAATAGTTGCCAAAGAGGACATGACTCTTATTGACGGTCCAGCCTTGGTTGCCGAACTGGTTTTGATTGCCAACATTCCAACCGGGTTCGAAGTGACTATCGATTTCGAAGTTGCAGAGGTGAGAGCCGAGGCCGCCCGCGAAGACTGCGCTCTGCATACACTGCGACTTGTTGGAGAACTGAGATGTTCCTGTCACCGAAGCCCCGTTGAGCACTCCAAGGCCGAGCGGATTGGCGCTGAAATACGTACCGGAGGCGAAGGTGGGATTTCCAGAGATGGACCGGAACAGCCCCGATCCACCGAACGCGGTTCCGTTCAGATTCAGTTGCACCTCGGAATTGACGCCTCCTGGGTTCGCGGACGATCCGCCGCCGCCGAGCATCACGCTGACCAGCGTGAAAGGAGCCGGGAAGGGGGTGGGCGTTCCACCGCTCATCACAATGTCATAGCCCACGCCGGTCGCGGCCCAAAAGCGCCACGAGGCGTCCGCGTTCGCCGTGAAGGGATTGCCGAGCGTCCCTCCCGATCCATTGGAAAAGATGGTCGCATGGTTCGACGTGCCGGTCAGAAACACCTCGACAGAGCACTTCGGATAGCTCACCTGGACAGCCGTGGTGGAGCTGACACCCTGCGTCATGACCTTGGCCCCACCCGTCGAGCAGAAGCCCTGTGCGGCCTGTGTCGTCACAGTCTGGCTGTAGCCAGTAGCCGTCAGGAATAGTACAGCGATGATCGTGAGCAGCTTCTTCATTTACCGTGTCCCCATAACCGTCACTGCAACTGCGTTGGTCAATGTCTTCACTGCGACCGCGACATATTTCGCGTAGATGTTTGGCAGCTCGACCCGGCCAACGAACCCCGCGTTCACCGTAGTAATCTGCGCGGTCTGAACGAAGTACGCGGCTACATCTGTGTCAGAGGTCATCACGTCGACTTCAAAGACTCCGGGATCGGCGGCAAAGGCAACCTGCACGGAAAGGCCATTCGGATAGAAGTTGCCGCGTTCGCGCCGAAGCTCAAATGCAGCGCTCAACGTCCCAGTGGGAGCCGTCTCGTTCTGGTAGAAGAAGAACTGTGTATTTTCGTACTGCAACTCTGCGAGCGAATTACCGGGATACGGTGGCATGTCTTCTCCTAAAATGTCCCTACGTTTAGCGTGCCGATCATGGTCTCGTAGCCATCGCTGCCCACTGCCGTACGGTTGAACTTCGTCCAATACAAATCGCCCAGCCCAACGTCGATCAGCTTCACCGTCTTCAGGCGTCGGGCGTACTGCATGTTTGCCTCCTGCGCGAGAAACCGCCAGTCAGCTCCCGAGCCACGCAACAGCCCATCGCCCTTCTGCGATTCCTTCCACAGGTAGCCCAGCTCCTTCGAGCGCCACAGCACCAGCTCTTCATTCAGCGGATACAGCACCGTGTCACCCGGCAGCGCCAGCAATGGCCCCTGCCAGATGTAGCTGAAGCTGTAGGGCAGCCTGCTCAAAGGGTGCGGCCAAAGCTCGTACAGCATGTTGCCGAGCGTCGCGCTGTTCGGCCTCTGGTCCACCTCGTACGGCACCGCATAGGTCGGGATGTCGAAGACTGTCCGCTGCGGATCGTTCACGCTCAACCACGCCTGATCGCGCTGCGAGAAGTTCACCCACGCGTTATTGGTTGTGTCGCGAATCTGGCCGAACTTGCGGAAGCTCGTGACCGGCACCGGAAAGTAAGCCTGATAGATCATGTACACCGCGTTTGTCTGCGCGGGCTCCATCCATGGCCGGTCGAGGATCAGCGTAGCGAAGGGCGTCGTCGGATCGTCGGGGTTATTCCCCGGCTGGTAGTACGTGATGATGTTGTAGAGCGAGTACGCGGGCACGCGAATCTGCTGTTCCGTGAGGAATGGACGACCCACCAGAGAGGCCCATCGCGCCGTCGCCACGGCATCGCCGTAGATCGTTGTCGAATAGGGAACCACCGTGATCCTGCCGGGACTCTGGTAGCTCAAGGATGGCGACAGCCCGCCCATGAGTCCAGGAGTGAGCCAGCCATTCTCCTTCACCTGGAAGGACCAGCGCTGTTCGTCGTAGATCATCTTCAGCGCACTGTTGATGATCGTCTGCGCGTACGGCAAGGGGATGCCTGGAACGTCGCCGACAAGCTGTTTTGCCATGGTGATGAACGACACTCCGCACCTCCCTTCCAAAACGAAGCCCCCGCCTTGCGGGCGAGGGCTTATTCGCTACAGCTCCCGCAAAAGAGCCCCTTAGTACACCCCGCCGAAACCGCCGAGCTGAACAACTTCAGCCGAAAGATTGGTGCCGGATGCAACCGGACCAGCCGTGGTCAATACTGCGGTAAGAGCTGGAGGCGTCCCGCCGAGTGCCACGTTTGAGCCACGGTATAGCCCTTTCCGCCACTTAGAACGGTAATCGCGCCTACCTGTGCTGCCGAAGTCACAACAACTTGAATCTGGCCGCCCGTGCCACCTGTGCCACCTGTAGCGTTGATGATGTAGGTGCCCGGAGTCATTCCGGTCCCAACACCGGCAGCTGCCGCAGTCACGCTTGCCACACCTCCGGCAATGCCTGACCACAACAGGCTCCACGTCGCCCGCGCTCCAAAAGAAGACGGTTGCGCCGTAACTTGGTAGTTGCCACTCACCGACAACGCCGAGAAGATGATGTCGATGTAGTTGCCGTATCGCGGCAGGACAACCGGATCGCCGGTCGCGAGGTAAGAGGCAGGCCCGCTTCCATAGCCAGCGAAGATAAGCCGCTTGCCAACGTAGTCGGGATAGCCGTGAAGAAAAGTAAGCTGCATCGTTACTCCTTATCCATTCCAGACGGGCAGGTCGAGAACGCCACGGATCAAAGCATTCGCACCGGGCGCATCAACCGCTGTACCGAACAACGTCGGAGGAGCCGCAGCGGCAGTTGCTCCAAGGAACACACCTGCGGTCGTCGGGGTGAGGATTGCTCCCACTCCGCCTGCAGCGGTTGCGCCCATGAGGAACGTAGCGATGCCGTTCTCCTGAATCCAGCCGTAGTTGCCGGGTGTGATCGAGTTCAGAAACACACCGCGCCCCTGAGACTTGTTCGTCCCTGTCACATCGAACGAAGTCACGATGAAGGTGTTGACGACCATCTGCGCGAGGATCGTCGCAGGTGTACCGCCAGCGGCAACCGTGAAGGTCGGAGTGCTGGTGTATCCGCTGCCCCTTACGACAACGGTAGGGTTGGCCAGAACGGTTCCAGCGGCAGAGACAACCACCTGGATAATCGCCCCAGTACCGCCGCCGCCAACGGCTGCGATCTGGTACGTCCCTGGAGTCTGACCCGTTCCAGCCGTCAACGTAACTGCAGCGAGCAACGAGTAGCCGGGAACCACAAAAGCCGCAGTGCCCTGCTTCACGTTCCCCGCAGTCGCAGCCGCGTCCACCTGGACCCGGCGATAGCGCCCTTCGAACAGCGTCCCGAACGCAGGAGACGACAGACCGGCAGCTTGGAAGTTGTCCAGGTCGATGAAGTCACCCAGCACGAGCCCACCCGCGTTTGTCTGCTGACCCGTGCGAAGGTTCGCGAAGCCGCTAGGCGACGTGTCGTTCGCCGTGTTCAGTGGAGTGGGAAGAAGATCAAATACCTTTTGCATTGCTGTCTCCTTACTTCGAGAATCCGTACGCGAGTGCGCCGTGACGCGGCTGCGGGTTGTACAAGTTCGTGCCCAGGCGGACCATCACCGCGTCGAGCGAAACGTTATTCGGCATCTGCGTCTTGCGAATGCCGAAGTTCCAACCCGGCTTGTCGGTGGGACGCAGCTTGAAGTCTCCCGCCTGCGTGAACAGGAGGTACTCTCCGGGCTGGATGACGGTGTTGGACGGGATGCCCGAGCCAGTCGGCGAGAACGCCACGTTCGCACCGTTCAGCGTGAACTGAGGCGAGGTGAACGGTACAAGCTGCGTGCTCAGACCAGAACCGTCGGCGAGGGTGTTGTTGCCTGCGGTGCCGTTCTGACCGGCGAGTGGGATGTAGTTCTGTGCCTGCGAGGAGGGAGCCAGCGCAGACTGGTAGATGTCTACCCCGTTGAAGTTCAATCCATCCCAGGTGATGTCGTGCTTGGTGTTCGACACGTCGCGACGTTGTGCGTCGAGAGCGTTGGCGATGGCCACGAAGCCGAAGACGTTGGTGATTCCCAGGTCAGGCTTGCCGCCTGTCACCACGCACTGTCCCCAAAGCTGCATGAGCGCGTTGAAGTCGATCTGGCCAACGCCGCCAGTCGGAGTCCCGAGGTAGAGAGGCGTCGAATTCAGCGCCTTCCCGGTCACGCCGTTACGCGTGGACCCACCGTAGTAGGTGTACACATTGCCGTACGGGGAGGGATCGACACCGTTGTTGAAGCACTCATCGACACCATTGGAGTTCAGGATGCGGTTGTCGGTGACGCCAGCGGTCGGAGCCTGTCCATGCCGGTAGCTGTCCATCTCCAGCATGGTTTCGATGACTTCCATCGAGTTCTCCATGATGAGCTGGTAGAGGTTCACGATGCGAGCCTCGCCGGAGTTGATGACGCCGCCCTGACCCGAACCGTCGTCCAGCTCCCAGTCGTCGTACGGGAACCATGCCACGTACGCCTTCTCCTGGAAGTTCATGGCCGAGTTGATCGGGTTCCGAACGATGGTCACGGACTGGCCGGGACGCACTGCCTGACCCTGGACGCGCCCATATACGAACGTCTCCATCATGGCGCTACCGCCGAGGAATGGATCGAGCGCACCGGCTGCACGGAGCTTCTGCTGAAACGCAGTCGTCACGAAAAAGTTATTGAAGATCGTATTTTTTCGGACGGACTCCAGCGTAGAGCCATCAATTTCGTTATAAAGCGGGTCGTTAGGTGTTGGCATCGTTTCCCTTTCCTACGGAGCTACTGAACTTGTGCGGCTTGGTCTCGCCGGATTGCATCTGCTGTTGCCGCGTGACGCTCATCGCGGGTCATCTTGATTGGGTCGGGACGATTGCCCTCGGCTACACCCCTGCGCAGCTCGGTGAACTGCGAAGTTTGCGCGACGCGGATATTCGGGTTGGTGCCGAACTTCTCGGTCCACTCCTTGTCCTTGGCTGCGCCCACCTCGGCGCGGATCGCGTCATCATGCTTCTTCTGCTGCTCGGCCTGAATCGATGCCTGCTTCCCAGCGAAGTCGTACTTCTTGGCCGCGTATTCGACCAGCGGCATACGCTGCGCGGAGGCTTCAGCGGCGAGCGCGGTGGGGGAGTCGGGCATCACGCCACCGAAGAGAGTCTGGTACTTCCACTGGAGGTCGCTCAGATTGCCGAGCGCGTTGCCGATCTTGCTCTCAAACTCCTGCATGTTGGGGCTGCCGGGTACGGCGTTCGCGTTCGCCACAAACTGTCCTCCGGGTCCGCGCTGTTGCTCCTTGAACGGAGGAGCTGCGGCAGCGAATCCACCATCCACCGCCTTCTCTGCAAGGGTCTTGTAGTAGTCGCGCTCTGCGGTCAGGTTCGTTTCCTTGGTGCCCCACGCATTCAGCGCGGGCGTAATCTCGTTTTCAAACATCTGCGTCGCGGCCCGCTGTGCCAGCTCAGCCTGCGCCCGCTCCTGTGCGGCGGTACTAAGAACGGTCGTGAAACCTTCAACGGCCTTCGCGTCAATGCCTGCGATCTGCTCGTCGGTCAATCCTGCGGACTTCAATACTTCGGCTACGGTTGGCATACTGACTCCCTCGGTCTAGTAGGGCGGGCTCTGTGAAGGAGCCTGCTGTTGCGGTTGAGAAACGATGGCGCTCATGGCTTCGTTGATCCCAGCTTTTGCTTTCGCGAGCCCTGCGGATGCAGCGGGAACCTGTTGCGCCAACTGGTCGATAGCCTTGGAGAACTTGGCGAGAAGCATCAACTCCGGGGGTGCCGGAGCCTGCGACGGTGCTGCTCCTGCATCGGGTGCGCCTTGCTGCGTCGGGTCACCGGCTCCCGGTTGGGAGGGCTGCTGCGACGGATCGGGTGTGGGAGAAGCTGCCATCGAATCGCCTCGTATCTCTTCAGGAAAAACAACAACTGCCGGAGGGTTTTAGCCTCCGGCAGAGTAATTAGCGCTTGTGGCGGCTCTTGCGCTTGCCGCCCTTGCTCATCTTCTTTAGGTGGGACGGCTTGATGCCGCCGATAACCTTCACGCCGCCCTTATCGCCCTTGTCCTTAGCCATCGTCGTTCTCCTTGTGCCCAAAAATAGAAAAGCCCCAAAAGGCTTTTCACCTTTTGAGGCAGTCACAAGTCCCGAGGGAGGAGGGTGGCTGAAATCTCATGACGTTGTTACACGTCATCGTTACTTGAACACAACCTTTGTAGGCTGTCAACTACAAAGGTTCATTCTTAGTTTGACTTACTTCCCTTCCAGGCCGTCGTCATCCACTTCAACCTCGTAGTCCATGCCGAGAATCTGACGAATACTGTTCGACTGGAGATCATCACATTCCGTCTTCTCAACCACGAAGACCCGGCGCTGCCCGCCTCCGTTTGCCGTGACCGTGATGGTGCCACTGGTCCCGGAGCGCTTCACGAACGCCTGCACCTCATCGAGGGTCGCCTTCGGGTTGAGATTGGCTTCGGTCACAAAATAATCGGTTGTACTTACGATCATCTCGTCTTCAGGGATTGGCATCAATTACTCTCCGTCACGGTCGTTCGCCCGTCGCTCTTCTGTTTGATCTTCGGCGGAGCCTGTCCGCTCGGCTTGCGTCCTGGTGTCTTCTTCGCCTGTCCGGGCAATCCACCGCCCGCACCTGCCGCAGCTGGATCGGGCGGCCCGCCGAGGCCGAGCTGTTGCGCTTCGGCAGCCGCGACGGCCTTCAGCTTCAAGTCTTCCATCTGCTCGGCAACCCAGCGCTCGCGCAGTGTCGTGCCGGGGAGATCGCCGTAGTTGTCGATATCCATCTTCTTCGCCACGTCCGCGAAGGCGATAGGTGCCTGTCCGCGCCACAGCTGCAGCCACTTCAGCTGCTCCTGCATCTGCGTCACCTTCAGCAACGTGCTTGGAACGGAGATGAGGCGAACATTCTTCGCGAAGCGCTTGGCCCGGTCGAGCTGCGAGTAGTACGAAGGAGCCAGCGGCAGCGAACCGGCGACAAACTCATCCTCCAGATGACTCGGAATCAGCGAATGCGGGTCGAAGTCGAATACCTGCGGAACGACCGCGTTCGGCCCGAGATAGGAGACGATCCGCGCCGTATCGATCCACTGCGGGACGAGAAACTTCAGCTGGTATGCGACGCAGGAGTTGGAGCGCTCGATGTTGCCCGCGATCCCCTTCGCCACGGGACCGATTCCCTCCAGCATCTTGTCGGCGGTGTCCGAGGCGACATTCATCTTCAGGTTCGCGAGGTTGGCGACATCCTCCAGGCCGAGCTGCTTGCCCTGCTTCTCGGCGAGGTACTCCAGAAACTTGAAGTGAACGTCGGTAACCCTCACGGATTCCGGCAGCAACGACTGGAAGACGGCTATCGGCTCGCCATCGAGACCAGCGCGGACATCCTCCTCGAAGAGATCGAAGTTTTCAATCTTTGGCCCTCCGGTAGCGGAGCGGTTGTATCCCATCGGAGGATTGAGACTGGTCGTGATTACCTGATCCATCTTGCGTTCGACCTTGCGAATGGTCTGCTGGATGGAACCGACATCGCTCACCAGAGCGCGACCCACGCCATCCCACGGCCAATCGTCCACGTCGTACTGTACGCAAGGCATTTCACCGTGCCAATCGAACGCGGGACCGTCATACATCGGTTGCGTCATGCCCTTATTGCTGATAATCAGGCGCAGATTCGGGTAGATCAGGCAATCCTGCGCGGTGGCGACTCGGCTCACCGCAACGCCGTTGCGAAAGCCTCCGAAGATCGTCTGCCCGATGTAGGGGACGACATAGAACCAGCTGGTTCCCGGCTCACCCATGGGAAGGGGTTTGCCGTAGTTATTCGTGGCGATGTCACGGACGAAAGTGTAGCGAATCTCACAGGTCAGGCTGCCGAAGTTGCGCTGCTCATCGCCATAGCGAAACTTCTCCGCGTAGTCCACCCGTCGACCCTGCACGCTGGAGCCGAACTTCATGCGCTCAACCGGCTGCAGGCTGGACTGGAAGGCGGGAAAACGGCCATGCGCCTCCGCTATGGGCATGTACTCATAAATGGTGTTCGCGTAGGCGTCTTTTACGTTGTTGCTCGATGGCACCTGGACCGGGATCACGTCGAGCAGGCCCAGCGCGTCGAAGATGATCTGGCGTTCGCCGTAGCCGTAGTTCCCTGTCTTGCACTTCGGCCAGAGATATCCGCGTCCCACCACGGCAGCGTACTGGATCGCCTTGCGCAGCTGCAGCGGAAACTGCGACTCCAGGTAGACCACCTTCACAATCTTGTTCAGCATCTCCGCATAGGGCTTGTACTGCGGTGCATCGGACCCATAGGTGCCGATCTCGCGCATGTCGGAGAGCGTCTCCACGAACTTGCGGATGTCGTACTTCAGCTCATTGGTAATGAGCGTGGATTTCGTCTTGTCGTTGAAGATCGCGTCGAAGATGCGAAAGTTCTGGTTGATGGCCTTGTAGGACTTCTGCCCGCTCAACCAGCCTTCACCCTCCTCCAGCTGCTCTTCGATCCATCCCATGCGGGTAGGGCCGTCATCCGTGAAGGGCGGAACCTGCCAGTTACTTGTTTTGAGCCTACTTGCCATGCTCGAATCCCTCGACGTGCAAGTACGATTCGCGCACGGTCTTTCCCTTGGCCTCGGCCTTGTCCAGCTCGCGCATCGCCCGCTCCAGCAACATGCGGTTGATGCCGTTCCTGGCTTGGTGAATCTTCGTGCGCAGCTCGCGGCGAAGATCGGCACGCATCGGACCTTCGATCTCCTCGCGCTCGTAGTCGGTCATCTCCGCGATGCGCTTGTCTTGCGCACATAGTCTCCCGCTCCAGGTCTCCGCCTCGTGGGCGTGGTTGCAGGTGATGCGCTGGTATCCGGGGGGAATCATGGAGTCAAACTGCGGGGGTGCGCCCTGCAAAATGTGGTCGGTGCGGGGGTTGTGCCAGAAATAAATCTTCGTCGCCATCTGCGCGTTGCGGGGCGTAACACGTCCGGTCGCGTCCGTGAGAACTATTTCGGTCATAGGTAGCTCTGTAGTCACTAGCCTACAATCTACCACTGCCCCACTTCTATTTGGCAAGTAACTGTGTGGGCATAATCCACCGCAGGCTTCTTCCCTGCTGGCAGGGTGTAGCGCTTCGCGGAGCGGTCTGCCATCACGTCGAAGGCGTGGCGGCTGAAGTAACTCATCGCCGCCGCCAGAATCCTGTCGTCGTGCTTGCCGGACTGGTGATCCATCCTGGTCTTACCCGTGGCCAGGGTCTTCCGCTCCCACGACTTGCACTCTTCGATGAGCCACTTCGAATTGGGCTTATACCATCCGTTCGTGATCGCATCCACGAACCGCCCGGTAAGCATGGGGCGCGTCGTGCTGTTGGTGCGGAATCCTTCGATGTACCCGCGAGTCTCGTTCGGATTCTTGATGTCATAGCTGGTGTTGACGTGGTGGTAGTTGAAGCCCATCAACTTCAGCTGCAGCTGGCAGTCGTCACCGGGACGCTCGCGTTGCTCGATGCAGAACTTCACCCCTCGCGCATCCCTTGTCGCCTCTCCGTACCACGCCGCCAGACACGCGGCAAAACCAACCATCTGCGGCGAATTCACCTTGTTATGCACGAACTCGCACACCTGCTCATCGCATCCTTCGCCGGTAGCCGAATGCGTCACGGAGAGCACGGAGCGGTCTTCGTCGTCTTTGCCCAACCCGTCCGCCGTGTCGATGCCGAAGGTGTAGTCATATCCGTCCTTCGGCTCCTCCCACACGCGCACGCGCCCGAGCGTAGCCTTTTCGATGTCGTCATCACACGGCTTCAGCGGGATCATCAACCACTCGTATTTCTGCCCACGGTGCGATGTCCAGGTGATGCGCTTTCGCTCCTTGTCGTAGTCGATCTCATCTTCGTAAGGCTCGAAGCCGTCATCGATGGAGTCGCCCGTAATCGCCCAGTCCTGAAACTCGCGCCTCCGCTCCGCCTCGCGCAACACGATCACGGCGTCATCGAATACGGCGTCGTTCTTGCCCTGCAGCGCCTCGAAGTCGTCTGCGGGCATCTGCGACAGCCACACCTTCTGCGTGTGCGTCTTCGCCGCTTCGTCGTAGTTGAACTCCCAGTACCACTGCTGGTCGCGTGGCATCGTCCAGTTCTTCCCCATCACCCTCGCGAGGTACGGCGTGCTGCGGATGTACAGCTCGCAGCGCGTGACGTGCTTGCGCGTGACCGCGTGCGGAGCCCATCCCCCCGGCACCGGGAACTTGCGAATCCAGTCCGGCTCCGGGTACTGGTCGGGAGCGCACGGCCACGAGAGGAAGATCGGGCACAGACGCGACCGGCCCAGCGGCCAGCCCTCCTTGCACGCTCGCCACTTGTCCGCCTGCCATCCCGTGTTGCCGTTGCCGGTTCCCTCGTAGACGGCGAAGAGCTTGCGCGTGGGGTGGGTGGCTTTGAAGAGTCCTTCTTCCAGTACCTTCTTCGGGTTGGGGATGTCGCCGATCTCAGAGATGTGTACCAGCGTCGGCGTCCAGCCCTGCGCGATACCCGTGGCCTGCGATCCCGACTGCACCGCGAGGACGGAGCCGTTCGACCACTCGGCGAGCTTCAGGCTGTCGCGGGTGCGGCGAGGAATCAACCACCACGGCAGATGATCCAGACAAACCTGGATCATGCGGCCCAACAGCTCCGACTTCTCCGCGTTGATCGAGGCCATGACGGCTTGCGTGTGCGGCAGGAAGAGCAGGCGATGCAGGAACTTCAGCGCGACCTTCGTGGACACGCCCAGCTGCCGCGCCTTCAGAATCAGAAGCTCAATCGCCACCTCCTCCTCATCAAACTGCGCAATGATGGAGTCGAATACCTCTTGAGACTTGCGATTCTGGAACTTGTAAATCTCCGAGGCGTTGTCGGTGATGTAGGCATAGCGCGTCTCCCAGTAGGAGGCGTCGATGGTGCAGAGAACCTGCTCGTTCTGCACCTGCCGACGAATCCAGTCGGCACGCTCCTTCGTGAGCTTGGTCGCGATGTCGATATAGCTGTTGCGGGTGTTGGCGTCGATGGTGGTAATCGACGTGATGTAAGCCTTGAACTCCTCCACCCAGGCGAGCGAGTGATACTCCGGCATCCACCCGTTCTTGCGCTCGAATTCGGCCAGCTTACTCGCAATCACGGAAGACGCGTACATGCTTCACAGTGTAGTCACTAGCCTACATTTTGGGGGAATTTGTTTGGCTTGCGCTATACTGGAAGGGTAGTCAATTCAACAGCCGCCACCAGCGGCAGAGAGAAAAACCAACAATGGGAACTATTGAAGATATCCGCAAAGCCTTTCAGGACTTTCTAGCCCCGGAAGTACGCAGCATCACAGTCAAAGTCGAATCGCTCGAAAAACGAATGAATGAGCGATTCGATGACGCCGAGAGACAGACCAGCCTGAAATTCGACGTTCTGATCAAGACGATAGAGGCTCTCCGCGCCGAGATACGCTCCGAGTTCCTTTTGATGAGGCTGCACGATCAGGTCGAGGTGAGCCGTCAGGTTGCCCCACTATCGGAACGGGTTGCAGTCCTCGAAGCCGCAAAGCATT
>Ga0193743_1001604_pt1 | contig 16751 bp, 13 predicted proteins | sample L2c2metaG_FD_143038 | JGI IMG/M metagenome (GOLD analysis project Ga0193743, IMG submission 143038) | Soil microbial communities from a riparian zone of the East river system, Colorado, United States - L2c2 | ecosystem: Environmental > Terrestrial > Soil > Riparian zone | place: USA: East River...
ACCCGCGCCGACCACCGCCGCGGCCAGCCTGGGCGACGGGGTGGCCGGGCTGCGGATCGGCGTGGTCACCGAGGCGGCCGATCCGGCGCTGTGCGAGCCGGGGGTGCTCGCCGGGTTCGACACGGCCTGCTCGGCGCTGCGCGCGGACGGGGCCAGCCTCGCTCCGGTGTCCATCCCGCTGTGGTCGGACGCCTGGGCGATCGAGACCACGCTGCTGCTGCACATGGCCTGGCTGACCGCGCAGTCCGACGGCTCTGGCTACAGCCACCTCGGCGAGATGGACGTGGAGCGCACCCACGCGTTCGGGCTGGTCCGGCGGCTGGAGGCGGACTCATTCCCGCCGTTCTTCAAGGTGTGGCTGCTCGGCGGGCGCTACCTGCACGACAGCTACTTCTCTACCTACTTCGCCAAGGCCGCCAACCTGCGTCGCGCGCTCACCGCGCAGCTGGACGCCGCCTTCGAGGAGTTCGACCTGCTGGTCACGCCGACCACACCGCAGGTCGCGCCGGTGCTGCTGGACCGCCCCGCCGAGGACCCGGAGCTGCTCAGCCGGGGCACCACCATGGTGGCCAACTGCTGCGTGCTGAACCTCTCCGGGCACCCCGCGCTTGCGGTGCCCAGCGGCGTCGACGGTGCCACCGGCATGCCGACCTCGATCCAGATCGTGGCGCCGCACTGGGCGGACGCGCTGACCTTCCGGGCCGGCGCCGTGATCGAGGCCATGGCCGGCGTCACCCCCGGCGGCACACCCCCGCAGCTCAAGACCCGTGAGTGGCAAGTGTCCCCATAGGACCACTTGCCACTCACGGCCATCTACCAGGCGTTTCACCGTCGAATCGAGGAGCAATCCGTGCCCTTGCCGCCTATTGATCAGTTCGCCGTGCTCGCCGCCGACCAGGACCGGACGCTCACCGCGGAGCGGCTGAGCCAGGCGCACGGCACGCACGCCGAGCTGCGCCCCACGCTGGAGCGGTTGCGCGCGCTGCCGCTGCCGTTCACCGAGGAGGTCTGCGAGCCGTCCACGGCGTTGGCCTGGATTGCCGACGGAGGCCGGCCATGAGCATCGCCGAGTCCGCGCCCAACGCGGCCACCGACACCCACCTGGCCGACGCCACCGCGGCCGAATTGCTGGAACGCTTCGCGGCCGGCACCGCGACCCCGACCCAGGCCACCCAGGCATGCCTGGCCCGCATCGAGGCCACCGAGCCCTCGGTGAACGCGGTGATCACCTTGCTGGCCGAGCGGGCCCTGGTCCAGGCCGCCGAGTCCGACGCGCGCTGGGCCGCCGGCACCGCCCGCCACCTGGAGGGCGTGCCATACGGGCTGAAGGACATCGTCGCCACCGAGGGCATCCGTACCACCGGCGGCTCCGCGCTGTACCGCGACTACCTACCCAGTACGGACGCGGTGCTGGCCGCGCGGCTGGCCGAGGCCGGGGGTGTGCTGCTGGCCAAGCTGGCCACCTTCGAGTTCGCCTGCGGCGGCGCGGTCAACAAGACCTTCGGGCCCACCCGAAACCCGTGGGACCCGCGCCGCACCACCGGCGGGTCGTCGTCCGGGTCCGGGGCGGCGGTGGCGCTCGGCCAGGTGCCACTGGCCATCGGCACCGACACCGGCGGCTCGATCCGCATCCCGTCCGCGTTCTGCGGGCTCACCGGGATCAAACCCACCTACGGGCGAGTGCCCCGGCACGGCGTGATGGGGCTGTCCTGGACGATGGACCACGCCGGCCCGATGGCCCGCTCCGTCACTGACTGCGCGCTGATGCTCGACGTGATCGCCGGCCCGGACCCGTTGGACCCGACCGCGCTGCCGGCCGAGCCGACCCCGTTCGCGGCGGCCCTGGACCGGGACGTGTCCGGCATGCGGGTGGCCAGGGCACGCGGCTACGTCGAGTCCAACATGCACCCGGAGGTCGCGGCGGCCTACGAGACGGCGCTGACCGAGCTGGCCGGGCTCGGCGTGCAGATCGCGGACGTCGAGCTGCCCAGCTTCGAGCTGGCCCCTACGGCCGGCTGGACAATCATCTACGCGGAGATGCTGTCCCTGCACTCCGAGCACTTCGACAGCCTCGAAGACCGCGACGAGATGGGTGCCTCGCTGCTCGGCGCGGCGCCGTTCGTGAGCGCTTCGGACTACCTGCGCGCGCTGCGGCTACGTCCGCTGTTCCAGCGCGAGCTTTCGGCCGCCATGGAGGGCTTCGACGCGCTGGTCACCCCAGGGATGACCGCGTTGCCGCCGATGATCGCCCCGTCAATGATCTCCGACGTTGGCGGCCGGCACCTGCCCTGGCTGACCGCCACCTGCCAGACCAACGCGCCGTTCAACGTGACCGGCAGCCCGGCCCTGGTGCTGCCGTCCGGGCAGTTCGACGGCATGCCGCTGAGCATGCAGCTGGTCGGGCGGCCGCGCGACGAGTCGACATTGTTCGCCCTGGGTGCCGCCTACCAGCGGGCCACCGACCACCACCTGCGCCGCCCGCCGGTGCTCGCCGAGGCGTGAGCCGACCCAGCCCAACCCCCGAGGAGCCGATCCCATGCACCTGACGATCACCGACGCGGCGGCCGCCCTGCGCGCCGGCAAGACCACCTCCGTGGAGCTCACCCAGGCCGCGTACGCGGTGGCCGACGCGTACGACGGGGAGCTCGGCGTCTACCTGTCCCGCTTCGACGCGACCGCGCTGGCCGCCGCCGCGACGGCCGACGCCGAACTGGCCGCCGGGATCGACAAGGGCCCGCTGCACGGCATCCCGCTGGGCATCAAGGACATCATTGCCACCGACGAGGGCATCACCACCGCGCAGAGCCTGGTGCTGGACCGCTCCTGGGGTGACCAGGGCGACGCGCCGGTGGTGGCCCGGCTGCGCGCGGCCGGCGCGGTGATCACCGGCAAGACCAGCACGATGGAGTACGCGATCGGCATCCCGGACCCGGAGAAGCCGTTCCCCATCCCGCGCAACCCGTGGAACCCCGAGCACTACCCGGGCGGCTCCAGCTCGGGCACCGGCGGTGGCGTGGCGGCTGGCATGTTCCTCGGCGGGCTGGGCACCGACACCGGCGGCAGCATCCGCTTCCCGGCCACCAACTGCGGCATCACCGGGCTCAAACAAACCTTCGGACGGGTGCCCAAGTACGGCTGCGTGCCACTCGGCTACAGCTACGACCACATCGGCCCGATGGCCCGCAGCGCGGCGGACTGCGCGGTGATGCTCGCGGTGCTCGCCGGGCACGACCCTCGGGACGCCACCTCGGTGGACCGGCCGGTGGACGACTACACCAGCGCGCTCACCGGCTCCCTCGCCGGCGTGCGGGTCGGGGTGGACCCGCTGCTGGACCGCTCCGCGCTCACCGTGCCGGAGCTGGCCGAGGTACTCGACGCGGCGGTCGCCGAGCTGCGCGCGGCCGGTGCCACCGTGGTGCCGGTCGAGCTGCCGCTCTACGCCGAGCTGACCACCACGACCATGGTCGGCATGGCCGCCGAGGCCTACGCCTACCACCGCCCCGACCTGCGAGCGCGGTGGTCCGACTACGGCGCGGGCACCCGGATGGCGGTCTCCGCCGGCGCACTGATCCCGGCCGGTGACTACGTGCAGGCCCAGCGGGTGCGCCGGGTAGGCCAGCGCAAGATCGCCGAGCTGTTCGCCGAGGTCGACCTGATCGTCACGCCGACCAGTGCCTGCGGCGGGCTGAAGCTGGAGAAGCTGACCTTCGACGACATCATCGACTCGCTGCACACCCCGTACTGGAACGCGCTGGGCAACCCGGCCATGTCGGTGCCGATGGGCTTCACCACCGACGGCCTGCCGCTGGGCATGCAGATCGTCGGCCGACCCTTCGACGAGGCCGCCGTGCTCGCCGCCGGCCACGCCTACCAGCAGCACACCAGTTGGCACCTGCGGGTGCCCGAGCTGGTCGCGCACGCGCCGGCCGCCTGACCGTCCGCATCCACCCCGAAGATCACCGAAGGAGACCCCATGGACGCCGATCCAGCCGTGCTGGTTCCCGCCCTGCTCCGGGCGGCCGGCATCTCTCCGTCCGAGGAGGAGGTGGCCGCGATGATCGCCGATTTCCCCGGCCGGGCCGCCGCGATCGAAACGTTGTACGCCATCCCGGAGGCCCGCTACGAGGAACCCGACCTGGTGTTCCGGGCAACCCTCTAACCAGTGGACAGGACAGCACCGATGCACCGGGCACAGGCACGACAGCTCACCGAGGTACCGGCGTTCCCCATCCACGACCCTGACGTGCGGCACTGGCTGGCGAAGGGCACGGCCGCGAGCGAGCCGCTGCTCGCGCACGCCGGGGAGGCCGCGCACCCCGGACCGGTCGGTACCCGCGTCGCCGCGCTCGAGGACGCCGTGCTCGGCGGCTTCATGCCCTGCTGGCCGGAGGACCTCGGCCCGAGCCGGGTGATCCACCACCTGCCCGACGCCGGCTTCTTCCTGGCGTTGCTGGAACGGGCGTACGCACCGGTGCTGGCGAAGCGGCCGGAGCTGCGGTCGCTGCTCTACGACGGCAGCCGGATCGAGATCGCCTTCACCAACGACGTGCTCCAGGCGCAGCTGCGCGGCGACTGGCAGCCGTACAGCATGATCCGCCATCACGCGCTGATGCTCTTCCACGGGCTGCTCTGGCTGGACGAACCGGCGCGAGCCGGCTGGGCGGCGCTGTACCAGGCGGTCGCCGAGTACACGGTGGACCGCCCCGGCGGAGCGCCGCCACCGGGCCGGCTGGCCGAGGTCGAGGCGGCCGCGTTCGCCGACTTCGAACGGCTCGCCGCACGGACCAGGGATCCCGTCCAGGCGGCCGCGCTGCTCACCGACGAGCGCGAGCTGGCCGCCGTCGTGGAGTACCAGCTGCTCGCCTCGGCGGCCGTCTACGTGCTCTGGCGCGACCACCAGAGCCAGCCGGAGCAGCGGCGGCTGTCCTGGCAGCACCGCGAACTCGCCCACGGCTACGGCCGGCCCAACTACCTGACCTGGCGTTGGGCGGCGCTCCTCACGCCCGCGCTCCTCCCACCCCCTCTCCCCAACGCGACAGAAGGCCCCCGATGACCACGTTCGACCTGCTGATCCGCAACGCGGTGATCCCGCGAGACGGCACCGACAACCCGGAGCCGCGCACCATCGCAATACGCGCCGGTCGCATCGCGGCGATCGCCGGGCCTGACGAGGACCTGGGCGGTGCCACCCAGACCGTGGACGCCGAGGGCCGCTGGGTGATCCCCGGGGCGATCGACACGCACACCCACATCGGCCAGCTCGCCCCGGAGTACAACCACCTGCCCGGGCTGTCCGAGGCGGACAACTACACCTACGAAACGCGCGCGGCGATCGCCGGCGGATGCACCACCGCACTGAACTACGCGCCGTTCGGCCAGGGCTCGGTGGTGGAGGCATACCAATCCGGGGTGGCCGCCGCGACCGCCCAGTCCCGGATGAACGTGCTGTTCCACGGCTACGTGATGAACGACAAGCAGCTGGCCGAGCTGCCCGATGCGGTGGCCGCCGGGATGCGCACGTTCAAGATGTTCATGCCCTATCGGGGTGCGGAGGCGTGTGCGCTCGGCGGCATCGGCAGCCTGGACCACGCGCAGCTGCGGCTGGCGTTCCAGGCCATCGCGGAGCTCGGCTGCCAGGCGCTGGTGCACGCCGAGGACGGCGACATCGTCGCGCACTGCACCGCCGAGGAGACCCGCGCCGGCATGCCCGACCTGGAGTCCTACGAACGCGGCCGGCCGGTCGAGGCCGAGGGCGACGCCAGCTGGACCGCGCTCTACCTGGCCGAGCGCGCCGGCTGCCGGGTGTCGATCGTGCACGTGTCCAGCCTGGAGGCGATGCGCGCCCGCCGCGCCCTCGGCTACCCGGCTGCCTCGCTGGAGTCCTGCCCGCACTACATGCTGCTGCACACCGGCCTGCCGATCGGCGCGGCCGGCAAGGTGGCGCCGCCGCTGCGTGGCCCCGAGCTCGCCGATCAGATCACCCGGGCGGTGCTCGCCGGGGAGATCGACTTCTTCGGCTCGGACCACAACGTCTGGCCGGCCGAGGCCAAACCCAACCTCATCGACGGCCGCGCCGGGCTGCCCGGGGTGGGGCTGCTGCTGCCGCTGCTGGTCACCCACCTGGTCTTCGAGCACGGCCTGAGCATGTCCCGGCTGGTCGCCCTGACCTCGACGAACGCCGCTGACAAGTTCGGGCTGACCGGGAAGGGGCGGGTCGCCGTCGGAGCGGACGCCGACCTGGTCGTGTTGGACACCGGGCGGCGCACGATCCGGGCACAGGACCTGCACTCGGCGGTCGACTACTCGCCGTACGAGGGCATGGAGCTGCGGGCCTGGCCGCACGCCACCGTGCTCGGCGGCCGCCTGGTCTACGCCGGCGGCGCGTTCGTCGCCGACGACGTGCGCGGCGAAATCCTCAACCACCGCTACTCGACGGCGGGCTAGCTAGCACGACCCCACCCGAAGAACCCGGTAACGGAGCCGAACCCCGACACCACAGGAGCCACTGCTGTGACCACTACCGCGGTACCCACGACAGCACCCACCCAACCCAGCCCCCGGCTGTACAACGAGGATCTTGCCCCGACCACCGACCGACGCTGGGGCGCGTTCAGCATCACCTCGGTCTGGTTCGCCTGCATGCACAACATGGGGCAGTACACCCTGGCCGCCGGCATGATATTCGTCGGGTTGAATCCGTGGGCGGTGGTCCTCGGCTGCTTCATCGGTTTCTGCGTCACGTTCGTCGGCAGCCAGATGATCGGACTCGCCGGCCAGCGCCACGGCATCTCCTACCCGGTGCTGGCCCGCGCCAGCTTCGGCGTCTACGGCGCGAACCTGCCGGCCCTGATCCGGGCGGTGGTCGCGGTTGCCTGGTACGGCATCCAGACCTATCTCGCCTCCCGCGCGGTGATCGTGCTGTTGCTGATCATCAGGCCTTCCTGGGCGGCGCTGGATCAGGGCGGCTGGCTCGGGCTGTCCCCGCTCGGCTGGATCTCCTTCCTGGGCCTGTGGGCGCTGCAGTTGGTGGTCGTCACGCACGGCATCGAGCAGGTACGCAAGTTCCAGAACTACGCCGGCGCGATGATCTCGGTGGTCATGCTGATCACCGGTATCGCGCTGTTCGCCAAGGCCGGCTGGCACCTGGACTTCCCGGTGAGCACGCCGATGTCGACCGGGGAAACGATCAACCACATCTTCACCGACGCCAGCTTGTGGATCGCCTGCTACGCCACCCTGATGCTCAACCTGTGTGACTTCACCCGGATGTCGCCCAGCCGGCGCGCGGTCACCTGGGGCAACTTCTGGGGCCTGCCGGTCAACGGCCTGGTGTTCATGGTGATCATGGTGGTCAACACGGTCGCCGCGAGCACGGTCTACCACAAGGCCTTCACCGACCCGGCCGAACTGCTCTCCGCCACCGGCAACCACCTGCTGATCGCGGTCGGCGCGGTGGTGTTCATCTTCGCCACGATCGGCGTGAACGTGGTGGCCAACGTCGTCTCGCCGGCCTACGACCTGGCCAACGCATTCCCCCAGAAGATCAATTTCACCCGCGGCGCGCTGATCACCTGTGTGCTCGCGCTACTGGTGATGCCCTGGAAGCTCTACAGCTCCACGGTGGCCATCACCTACTTCCTGGGCTCGCTCGGCGCGGTGCTGGGCCCGCTGTTCGGCGTGATCATGGCCGACTACTACCTCAACCGCCGGGGCCGGCTGTCGGTGCCCGACCTGTACAGCGACCGTCCCGGCTCGCCGTACTTCTTCCGGGGCGGTTGGAACCCGCGCGCCATCGCGGCCTTTGTGCCGGCGGCGCTGATCAGCGCGGCGCTGGCGCTGGTCCCGGCGCTGTCGGCGGCATCGGCCTACGGCTGGTTCGTCGGAGTCGGCGTAGCCGCGTTGATCTACTGGCTGATCACCCCTCGGTCCGCACCAGCTCCGGCCGACGAGCCGCTGGTCGGCGCGCTGACCACCGACTGACCCCCACCGGATTTCTGACAGGAGAACCACCATGTGTGAACCAATGCTGGTCGACGCCGGCACCAAGGAACGGATCGCCGCGTTCAACGCGACCTTCCGGACTGTCTCGGCGAGCCCGTTCGGTGCCGACGACGAGATCGGCATGCTCAACCTGATGACCCCGAAATCCTGTCGTGAGGTGCTGCGGCAGGCCGATGCCGGCAAGATCGTCGACCTCGCGTTGGACTACTTCGTGGGCATGCCGTCCTGGGCGGCGGGTGGCGATCCGCCGTTCCAGATGTGGATGACGCACACGCCGGGCGGCACGGTGGTGGACGACGTGATGGGCGTCGGGCGGTCGCAGAACGAGCTGATCACCTACTCCGGCGACGCGTTCTCGATGTACACCCACTGCGGCACGCACCTCGACACGCTCAACCACTTCGGCTACGACGGCGAGGTGTTCAACCACTTCCACCACCACGACCACCTGGGCAGCCGGGGCTGGACCAAGAACGGTGCGGACAAGCACCCGCCGGTGGTGGCGCGCGGCATCATGCTGGACATCCCGGCGCTGCTCGGGGTGGACATGCTGCCGAGCAGCTACGGAATCACCGGCGCCGAGCTGAATGGTGCGCTGCGGCGCCAGAAACTGGAGCTGCGACCCGGTGACGTGGTGCTGGTGCGCACCGGGCGGATCAAGAGCTGGCCGGACCCGACCGCGTACATGGTGGACAGCCCCGGGCTGAACCTGGACGGGGCGAAGTTCCTGGCCGAGGCCGGCGCGATGATGATCGGCGCCGACACGGTCAGCTTCGAGCAGATGCCCACCGAGGACGAGGACAACTGGCAGGTGGTGCACACCTACCTGCTGGCCGAGTGCGGCATCCCGATCATGGAGGTGGTGGACTGCGAGGCGCTGGCCGACGAGGGCATCGACGAGTTCGCCTTCGTAGGCGCGTGCATGAAGCTGCGCGGCGCCACCGGCTCGCCGATCCGCCCGCTGGCCATGCCGTTCGCCTCCAGGTAGCCGCTCGGTGTGCCGCGGCCGGCCAGCTCGGCGGCCGCGGCCCTCAGGAGAAGTCGACCGGGATCGGGTCACCTCGGCCCACCCGGTCGACTATGAGGGAGTAGTTCTCCGGGCGTCGATGGGCGGCGAAGTTGAAGGCGTTCTGCCGGTACGGCTCGGAGAATTCGAGGTCGATCTCGGCGATCACCACCTCATCGTCCTCGGTGCGTGCCTTGGCGACGATCTCCGCCGAGGGCGCCACGATCGCCGAGCCGCCGATCAGGTGGCAGCCATCCTCGTCACCCGACTTGCCGGCCGCGGCGACCCACACCGCGTTCTGGTATGCGCCGGCTCGCAGCGAGAGCAGATGCGTCTCCATCTTCGCGTGCGGCTCCTCCCGCCAGCCCGGGACCTCCATCGGGGTGTTGTATCCGAGGACGACCAGGTCCGCGCCCTGCAGCGCCAGCACGCGATAGACCTCCGGCCAGCGGCGGTCGTTGCACAGGCACATCCCGACCCGGATGCCGTCGACCTCGAACACCCCGAAGCCGAGATCCCCGACCTCAAAGTAGCGCTTCTCCAGGTGCTGTGCGGGGACGTCCTCGACCTTGTCGGCGTGCCCAGGCAGGTGGACCTTCCGGTACTTGCCACGGATGGTTCCGGCCGAGTCGACCAGGATGGAGGTGTTGAAATGCCGCCCGTCCGGCGTGAGTTCGGCGTATCCGAGGTAGAAGCCGACCCCGAGGGTTTTGGCGCGGTCGAACAGCGGCTGGACCTCGGCGTTGGGCATCTCCCGCTCGAAGTAGCTGTCGAGCACCGCGGCATCGTCGCGCCAGTAGCGGGGGAAGAACGTGGTCAGCGTGAGTTCCGGATAGACCACGAAGCTCGCGCCCCGGCGGTGCGAATCCTCCAGGAGGCCGACCAACCGGGCCACCACGGCCTTGCGGTCCTCCTCGGGCTGGATGCCTCCGACCTGGGCCACCGCCAGGTTGAACGTGCGCTGCACGACTGCCTCCGTGGGTTGTGGATTCGCCGGGGAGAGCAAGGGCCCCGGGATCATCACAACACGGTCGAAGGCTCCACCGCGCCCGCGAGCGACGTTCACCACGGCCAGAGCCTCAGCTTGGCGCGAGGGTGGAGGGTCCGCTGGCCAGCACGGCGGCGGCCAGCGCCCGAGTGGCCGGACGATGCTCGGTGCGGGGGTTGGTGAGCAGTACGAGGTCGATGTAGCCCAGCTCGGGCAGGCGGTACTGGCTGCTGAGTGGGGTGAGTTGGACCGGGACGAGGCTCTTGGCCATCACCGAGATGCCGATGCCGGCCGCGACGGCCGCGATCAACCCGTTGACGCCGCGGCAGACGCACGCGCTGCGGTATGCGGTGTTGGTGCGGTCCAGCGCGGTCTGCATGGCCGTGCGACTGAGGCTCGGGGTCGGGTAGACGACCAGCGGCAGCGGCCGGCCGCGGTCGAGGCGGGTGCCGGGGTTGCCCACCCACACCAGGCGGTCGCGCTTGACCAGCGTGCCGCGATCCTCGCCGTGGGGACGCTTGCCGACGAACAGATCGAGCCGGTCGTTCTCCAGCCGGCGGTGCAGGGTGCCGCTCTGGTCGATGGTGAGATCGAGGTCGACCCGTGGATAGTCGCGCCGGAAGTCGCGCAGGATCTGGGGGAGACGGGTGAGGGCAAGGTCGTCGGACAGACCGATCCGCAGCCGGCCGACCGGCCGCTCGCCGCTGAAGTATCCGGCGGCGTCCTCGTGGGCGGTCAGGATCGCGCGGGCGAACCCGATCATGGCCTCGCCGTCGGGGGTGACGGCGACGGTGTGGGTGTCGCGCTGCACCAGCACCCGGCCGGTGGCCTGCTCCAACTTGCGGATGTGTTGGCTCACCGTCGGCTGCCGGACGCCCAGGCGCGCGGCCGCCTGGGTGAAGCTGCGGGTCTGGGCCACCGCGAGGAACGTGCGCAGCTGGGCCGGCTCGTACAGGGCAGTCATAACGATCCTCTATAGCAGTATGTCGGCTAATCGGGGTTCAGAATAGCGCCGAACACCGTGAGACTGTGTTCCGTCCTGATCTCTACGAAGGGTTCGCGGTGACCACGGCGGCAGTCCGCCCCAGCACGATCTCCATCCAGACCGATTTGACCGATCCCCGGCGCGGCACCTTCACCGCGTTGCGGGTGCCCAATTTCCGGATCTACCTGGCAGGCCAGAGCGTGGCCAATACCGGCGCTTGGATGCAGAGCATCGCGCAGGACTGGCTGGTGCACGAGCTGACCGGCAGCGCGTCGGCCGTCGGTCTCACGATGGCTCTGCAGTTCCTGCCGATGCTCCTGTTCGGCCTGTACGGCGGCATGGTCGCCGACCGCTACCGGAAGCGGATCGTCCTTTTGACGACCGGGGCCACCAACGCCGCACTCACCACGGCACTCGCCGTGTTGACCCTGACCGGCGAGGTGCGCGCCGGCCACGTCTACCTGTTCGCGCTGGCCGCCGGCCTGGTGTTCGTGGTGGACAACCCCACCCGCCAGGTGTTCGTCAACGAGGTGGTGCCGGCGGGCCACCTGCGCAACGCCATCGCGCTGAACGCCGCCGTGTTCCAGTCGACCAGGCTGCTCGGGCCGGCCGTCGCGGCTCTGCTGATCGGCACAGTGGGTATCGGTTGGGCGTTCGCGGCCAACGCGGTCTGCTACGTCGGCCCGCTCATCGGGCTCGCGCTGATCCGCCGCGTGGAGTTGCTGCCCGTTCCCTCGGTCGGCCGCGAACGCCGGCAGCTGCGCTCGGCGCTGCGACATGTGGCGGCGCGCCCGCACGTGGCCTGGACGATGGTGCTGGTCGGGGTGGTCGGAATGTTCGGGCTGAACTTCCCGGTGGTGCTGACCGCGATGGCCAGCACCACGTTCCGGGGTGGCGCGGAGCTCTATGGGCTGTTCAACGTCGTGCTCGCGGTCGGGTCCGTAGCCGGGGCGCTGATCGCGGGCAGGTGGGGGCGTGCCCGGCCGCGGTTGCTCATCCTGTTGGTCGCCGGCTTCGGGGCGGCCCAGGTCGGTGCCGCGGTTGCACCCGTTCTGTGGGTGTTCCTCGCGGCGCTGGTCGGGCTGGGCGTGATCAACCTGGTCTTTCAGGCGGTCGCCAACTCGTCGGTCCAGCTGTGGGTGGCCCCGGCGATGCGCGGGCGGGTGATGGGGCTCTACATGCTCGCGTTCGTCGGCGGGACCCCGCTCGGTGCCCCGCTGATCGGATGGATCACCACGCACGCGGGGCCACGGGTCGGCATGGCGGTGTGCGGTGCGGTCCCGATGCTCGCGGCCGGATGCGTAGCGGTACTCGCCCGCCGAGCAAAGCTGGCCCCCCGTCCCTGACCAGCCCGGCGCGGGACGCGTACCGCCGTCCGCGTACCGCCGTCCCGCGCGCCGGCCCGGCGCGGGACGCGTACCGGCCTGACCGGCCCGGCGCGGGACGGGTACCGGCGTCCGCCGGCCCGGCGCGGGACGCGCATCGCCGTGACCGGCCCGGCGTGCACCGGCCTCCGGTTACCAAGCTGCACACCGCGCAGGGTCTTCGCGCCGGAACCCGGCCTCCTGTTGCCGAGCTACACGCGAGGCAGGTTGTCGGCCCCGGAACATGACCCGAAGTCTCCGCTCGTCCACCCCCGCGCGGCTCGCGCACAACCCCGTGCCAGTCGCACAGACCCGGTGCGACTCGTGCAGGGCTGGCGCAGATCCAGTGTCGCCGGTGCAGACCCCGCAGGCTCTGCGCCGGCCGCGGCCGGTCTGTGTCGCCACCGGCGGCGGCGACCTGGCACAGAACCAGTGCTGCCGGCGCAAACCTTGTGCTCACGGCGCGGCCCCGTTCCGCCGGCGCGGCCCCCGGCCCGCCGGCGTGGCCCCGTGCCACTCACCGGCACCCCGCGCAGACCCCGTACAGCTCGCGCGGGTCCTGCAGCCTCTGCGCCAGCCGCGGCGGGTCTGCGCGAGCCTTGACACGCTGCGCCGCCCGGCTGGGTCGGCCGGCGCCGCGCGGGCAGCATCTCCAGCGATGCCGCGAGAGGGGCTTGGGTTAGTCGCCAGCGAGGTTAGTCGACCTGGGTCAGCCGGATGACAGGTAGGACTCGGTCTGTCTTCTCCTGGTATTCGCGGTATCGCGACTGGCTTGCGATGATCTGCTGCCACGCCTTTTTCCGGCGTTCACCGTCAAGTTGTTCCGCGACCGAAACCCACAGTGTTTTCCTCCGGAGGTGCTTAATCGGGGACATCGGCCAGCCGGTAGCGGGCCATCATGCAGTCGTCCTCGTGGTCGAGGATGTGGCAATGCCAGACATACCCTTGTAGCTCCATGCCATGCGCTGAATGGAACTTGGCGTCCGGGTCGAACCCGCGTTCGTCGGCGGTGGGGAAGCGCGCCAGGAACCGGGTGACCATGTTCGGTGGGCACGAGACGGTGTCCTTGGGCCCCGATTCCCATGGCTGCGGGGCTTGCGGCCGGCCGGTGAGGAACTTGTCGGGGGGCGGTGCCCACGGTGTGCCCATCTTGGGGCGGGGGTTGGTGAGCGTATAGCCGACCAGGTCGAAGGCTTGGCGGTTGACCAGGCGCATGTTCACCAGGTGCAGATGGATCGGGTGGTCGTCGAGGGTCGTGTTGACGATTTCCCACAGTTCTGTGCTGCCCTGCCTCGGCGTGGCGATCGGATCGTCGGAGAAGCACAGGTTGTTCAGCGACATGCCGACCGGCGGCCATCGTCTGAGCTTGAGGTCCTGAGTGAGCGTGACAACCCGGGTGCGCTCAGGAGTGCCCAGCGCTGGCAGTGCCGGAGGTTGCCGTGCGCCGCCGCGTAGCCGCGCCGGAGGCCTCGCCGCGTGCGCCCGGGCACCTGTGCCGATGAACCGGACAACGTCGCGGAGAACCTCGGCGCCGGACGCCAACGCAACCGCCGGAGGCACCGCCTGATCGTTGGTCAGCTCGACGTGGTCGCCGCGGCGCAGACCGGAGAAGTCGACGACCAGGTCGGTGCGCTCACCAGAGGTCACCGAGACCGATGTCGTGAGCACCGGTTCATCGAGCAGCCCACCGTCGTTTCCGATCACCCAGAATGGCATCCGGTTGCTGAAGAACAGGTTGTAGCCGCGGAAATTGGACGCGTTGAGCACGCGGAACCGATAGAGACCTCTGGCGACGTGGTGATAGGGGGAGACTTTTCCGTTGACCGTGAGGCGGTCGCCGATCTGCCCGCCGTCCCAGCGCCCCTGGGGGACAAGGGTGAGCGTGCGATAGTTCAGCGAGCCGTCATCGTGGAAGCGGCGGTCGGCGAGGATCAGTGGGATCTCGAACTCACCGCTGGGCAGGTTCCAGCCATTCGCCGCGTCCCCGGTATCGAATTGGTCGCGCAGCAGATACATCCCGGCAAGACCGGCGTGGACGTTCAACCGGGTGATCCCCATGCTGTGGTCGTGGTACCACAGGTTCGCCGCCTGTTGCCGATTCTGGTGCTGATACGTTCTCGATGTCCCGGGTAGGAATACGTCCTCGGGGTGGCCGTCCATGTCGGGCGTGGTCACCGCCCCGTGTAGATGCACAGATACCGGGGGCCTGACTCGGGATTCCTCCGAGGCTCCCTCCAGGGTCGGATCAACATCCGCCGCGAAGAGGTGCCTGCCGAGCGTGTTGTGGAAGGTCAGCTGTGTGGGTTCACCAGAATGCGCCTCGATCGTGGGCCCGAAGTACTCCGCGCCGCCGTATGACCACGTCGGCGCGGGATTGAGGGCCCGGTGAAATCGGTGACTCGACGGGCCTATCGCCATCGTGTGGTCGCCGCGAACCACCGATGGCACCGTCAACTCGTCGACGTAGCTTGTCAGCTCGGGTGAGGGAAAGGTGCGCGGGTCGCCCAGCAGTGCAGCGCGCGCTCGGCCTGTGGCGGGCGGTGTGACCGCATTGACAGCGGCCAACAAACCGAGGCTGCTAGTCAGCAGCGTGCGCCGCGATATGTTGCGTGACACGATCAAACGATCCTTACTCCTGCTAATCGAGTAAATCGGGAGCAGGTCATCCCCGAGGGGGCGACGTCGGCCAATGTGTTCTTGAGCTATTTGTTGGTTCGTCTCCGTTGGATTGGGCGCGTCGATGCAGCCCCCACTTGGTGGTGTTTGCCCGCGATCAGTTGAGTGCGTGTCGCAAGAGGGCTTCGGAGGCTGACAGGAAGTGATCGACGTAGGCTTTGTCGAGGCCTTGAGTCGGCAGGACCGGTTGGGCTTTGTGGCCGAACATGAGTCCAGTCTTACCTTCGAGCTCCGAGGCGAAAAGAAGTGGAACCATCCGCTTTGCGTAGGTCTCGGGAGATTGCATAAACAAGCCGACGGCGGCCTCGACCAGTTTGTGAGTGATGCTGCCGTCGCCCAACATATTGCCTCGGATGCCAGTTTTGATGAGGTAGGGTCCCAGGCCGAAGAATGCCGGACCCGGGAATCTGTCCTTCGCACCGAGCACGAGAATCTCATTGCCGGCGATAGTGTTGGCGTGCGCCGTCATGGCTTTGTAGTTCTTCTCGGAATTGAGGTCGTCAGGGTCTCCGATCGTTCCAACGCCGGGGGACCCCATGACGAAGACGCGCGGCCGGGGTGCGCCGTCTTGACGTGCTGATCCGAGTCTGGGGCTGAGACCCTGAAGTACCGCGAGACGGCTCAGGTAGCTGATCGCCACGTCCCGCTCGACGTGTTCGTGCGTCTCCTCCCGCGTCTTGGCTGCGATGATTCCCGTGGTGAAGAGTGCGATATCGAAGGATTCCGCGGGGAGTTCGCGGCCCACACGGGCGGCCTCGCTCATTGATGACAGGTCGGCTGGCATGAACGTCAGCCGGTCAGCCGGGGCGTCGCGAAACGTTCGCCCGACGACGGTGACGTCCGCTCCCCGCGCCAAGGCTTGCTGGGCGATGGCTCGTCCGAGGCCATTGGTACCGCCGATGACGGCCAATTTCTTCGATGAGAGGTCGAGTTGCTCGACCGCGATCGGCCGCATGGGCATACTCTTATCCGGAACTGCCTTCATTCTAATCTTCTGCTGCCGGGGAGAGTCGATCGGAGCAGCGTTCATAGGTGCTTCCTTTCTTGTGGGCCGGCCTGTGTTGGTGATGAGCGGCGTGTCATTTGACGAGTACGCCGGCATCGACGGGGAGGGTGACGCCGGTGATGTAGCGGGCCTCGTCCGAGGCGAGGAACAGCACGGCGTTGGAGATGTCCACCGATTCCATCCAGGGGATGGGAAGCGCACTCAGTGACTGGAATGCCGGTGTGGCCTGGTCACGGGTGATCTCGCCCTGCTGGCCGGGCAGGAACAGGTGGTACAGCGCCTGGTTGTGGATCATGTCGGTGTCCACCGAGCCCGGGTGCACCGTGTTGACCCGGATCAGGTCGGACGCCAGCTCGTTGGCCAGCGTCCGCATCAGCCCGACCAGGCCGTGCTTGGCCGCCACGTAATGCGCCAGGTTCGACGTTCCCTTGAGACCGGCGCCGGAGCTGGTGATGATGATCGAGCCGCCGCCGGCCGCGCGCAGGTGGGGGATGGCCGCCTTGGCCGTGTGCCATACGCCAGTCAGGTTGACGTCGATCACGTCCCGCCAGGCCTGCTCGGTCAGTTCCTCGGCCGCGCCGAAGCTGACGATGCCGGCGTTGGCGGCCACGATGTCGAGCCGGCCGAGTTGGGCGACCCCGTCGTCGAGCGCCGCCTTCACCGCGCCGTAGTCCCGCACGTCGGCCTGGCTGGCGACGATGCGGCGGTCGAAGGCCTCGACCGCC
>Ga0193743_1001605_pt1 | contig 16739 bp, 12 predicted proteins | sample L2c2metaG_FD_143038 | JGI IMG/M metagenome (GOLD analysis project Ga0193743, IMG submission 143038) | Soil microbial communities from a riparian zone of the East river system, Colorado, United States - L2c2 | ecosystem: Environmental > Terrestrial > Soil > Riparian zone | place: USA: East River...
ACCAGCCCACCCCCGGTAACCTCCTGAGCGCCTCCTGCGTCCTTCCGCTAACCATCTTATCCAGCCTCTTCACCACAAAAACACCACAAATAAACCATCTATTTCTCCCCAAATCCCTGTAAAAACAATGATTCCGCCCACAGGATAAAATCGCTCCACAACATGAATCTTTACGCCGCCGTCCTGGCCATCATCGTCCTCACGCTCCTCACCGTCTCCCTTACCCGCATCGGTAAGGTAAAAACGAAGGCTGACTACCTCGTCGCCGGACGCTCCCTGCCCGCCTTCGTCCTGGTCTTCACCCTGCTCTCTTCCTGGATCGGCTCCGGCTCTCTACTCGGCGGAGCGGAAAACGCCTACAAACACGGCTTCGCGGCCCTCTGGCAGGGCGGCGGCGGATGGGCTGGCCTTCTCCTCATCTACTTCATCGCTCCCCGCGCCCGCAAATTCGCCCAGTACACCATCCCCGACCTCCTCGAAGCCCGTTACAACCAGACCGCCCGCGTCCTCGGCGTCATCGCCATCCTCTTCACCTACACCGCCATCACCAGCTACCAGTTCGTCGGTGGCGGAGACATCCTCCACCTCATCTTCCCCGACGTCATCACCGCCGACTTCGGCAAATACATCATCGCCGCCTTCGTCATCGTCTTCACCGCCATCGCCGGCATGGCCTCAGTGGCTTATATGGACGTGGCTATCGGCCTCCTCGCCACCTTCACCATGCTTATCGCCCTGCCCATCCTCGTCCATCACGCTGGCGGATGGCCGACCATCCGAGCCGCTCTGCCCCCCACCCACTTCCAACTCCTCGGTGACCTCTCCCTCATCCAGGCCCTCGAGCTCTTCCTCCCCACCTGCCTCCTCCTCCTCGGCAACCAGTCCATGTACCAGAAGTTCTTCTCCGCCAAGTCAGAGAAGGACGCTACTCGAGCCGTCGTCGGCTGGATCATCGGCACCGTCATCCTCGAGACTGTTATCGTCGCCATCGCCGTCACCGGCTCCGTCCTCTTTCCCTCCGGAGAAGTCCACGACCGCCCCCGCGAGATCCTTGCCTACACCGGCCTCCACGGGTTCACCGGCTCTGCGCCGCTGCGGCTTCTTGGCGCGCTCCTCATGGGAGCCATCTTCGCCAAGATCATCTCCACCGCAAATAACTGGCTCTTCTCCCCCGCCACCAACCTCGTCAACGACATCTATCTCCGTTACATCTCCCCCCAGGCCACCAACAAAAAGATCCTCGCCATCAGCCGCCTCATGGTCGTCCTTCTCGGACTATGGGCGCTCTACCAGTCCACGCATATCGAGTCGGTCCTCAAAAAGTCCCTCTACGCCTACACCATCTACTCGGCTGCCCTCACTCCGGTCATTCTCGCGACCTTCTTCTGGCGCCGTGCCACTGCTGCCGCGGCTGTTACCAGCATTGCCGTAGGCACTGTCGTCACCATCTTCTGGGACACGCCTTTCATCCACCACAATCTTCCCGCCGTCATCAGCAACCGCGACGCCATCTTTCCATCTCTCCTGGCCTCTCTTCTCTGTCTTGTCACAGTCAGCCTCTTCACAGAACCCCCAACGCCCCAGCAACTAGAACCCTTCGCCGAACTCTAACCGCCACCGCTACACTTGCTCTTGCAGTTGTCCTTGCCGTTGCAGTTGTTCTTGCCATTGCCGTTGTCTTTGCCGTTGCAGTTGTCCTTGCCGTTGCAGCTGTTCTTGCCGTTGCAGTTGTCCTTGCCGTTGCAGCTGTTCTTGCCGTTGCAGTTGTCCTTGCCGTTGCAGCTGTCCTTGCCGTTGCAGCTGTCCTTGCCGTTGCAGCTGTCCTTGCCGTTGCAGCTGTCCTTGCCGTTGCAGCTGTCCTTGCCGTTGCAGTTGTTCTTGCCGTTGCCGTTGTCCTTGCCGTTGCAGTTGTCCTTGCTGTTGTAAGTTCTTGCTGTCATCCTGAGCGAAGCGAAGGATCCCGAAGGTCTTCACTCACCACAACCGCCCGACCCTTTTCAGCAACCAACTCCACCGTCCTTGCTGTTGTCTGTTCTTAACTCGCCCAAAGGAAAACCAATGCCTCAAGGCTACGTCTACATCCTCGGCAGCACGACCGGAACCCTCTACACCGGAGTAACCAGCAACTTCGACGTTCGTCTCCAGCAGCACAAATCGGGCATAAAATCCGGCTTCGCCAGCAAATATCACTGCACGCGCCTCTTGCTGCTCGAAGAGTTCACCGACATCCGCTCCGCGATCTCCCGCGAAAAGCAGATAAAAGGCTGGACACGCGCAAAGAAACTAGCGCTCATCCAACAAACAAATCCAGACTTTCGCGACCTGGGCGAACAGTTAGGCTGGCGTTTTCTAGGCCCGACACAAGTCATCGCCGACCAACCCTAAGTCAAAACCTTTTTGCCGCACAATCATTAGCAGTCCTTGGGCAGCGTAGGTGCAGCCGTCTACTCCGCCGACTTGCCGACCAGCGCATGTACAGAGAAACGCCGCCCACCCAAGACCGGCCTCCATCCCCTAAATCCTTGTTATTCCGCGTTTTACCAACCCAACAAACGGCTCATCGTTAGAAGTGGACGTTTGATAGTCTTCATTCGAACGCACAAGCGAAGAACGCTTATTTCGCTCTTCCGTTCGGTTGCTCTTGCTCTTCCACACCTCAAAACACCTAAACCATGCAAAAATCAGATTTTCACACTCACCTTTTTCGATCTGTTGCATCCTACCCCAGTACATAATTCACCAGGAGACACCTGTATGGCTACCAGGAGACACCTGTATGGCTACCGAGACCCAGAACATAGACTTCAACCCTTTGCTACCCTCCCTGGGCTCCGACCCAACGGCCTTTTTCGAGGACTCTATTGGCAGCATCGGCGAAACCCTCAGCGCCGCTACCAAATACGATGACGGCGAAGAAGAGGCTGAGGCCGAAGAGGAGGACGACCTCGACGAAGAGGATGACGAGGAGGATGAGGACGACGACGAAGAAGAAGATGATGATGACGATGAGGACGACGAAGACGATGAGGAAGAGTCTGGGTACATCGACTACGACGACGATGATAACGACGAGGACGATGAGGATGACGTCTAACCCTATCGCCAGTGGCCCTTGGTAAAAAGTCCCGTTCCACTTAAGGTTGGGCTTCCTGTCTCAGGCACAGATCCCCTGAGAACCTGTCAAACCCAAAAGTTACATAACTCATTGAAAATGAATGCAATATAGGTTGCGTATTAGTTTCTCTACATTCGTTACAATAGATACAGAATCAAAGAAAAGCCCCGGCCAAAGACCGGGGCTTTCTTTGATTCATAACCCTTTTAGAAAGACGAATTTAGCTGTAACCCTTTTATATGCACGACTTTAGCGGAGCCGACATGGGCTATCTCATAGCAATCATGAGACTTACGCCCAAATACCCCCCCGGGGGGGGTACCCCCTGGAGCAATCTGAAAGAGGCGTATATAGATATCTATACTAGATATCTATACTAGTAACCTGCATCCGTGACCGTGTTCTCAAGCGGCTCCCCGGCAAGATAACGTCGCACCTGAGCCGCTCCGAACCGGAACGCCCGATGGATGAACTCTGGGGTGGACCCTCCGACGTGAGGAGTAATCAGGCAGTTCGGAGCCAGCCAGAGCGGATGTCCTTTGGGCAGCGGTTCAGGATCGGTTACATCGACGGCAGCCCGGATCCGATGTCCATTCAGCGCCTCCACCAGCGCCTCGGTCACCACCACAGGCCCCCTGGCCGCATTCACCAGCAACGCACCACGCTTCATCAAATTCATCTCAGTTGCGCCGATCAAGCCTCGCGTCTCCTCTGTCAAAGGCACGATGGCCACGATCACATCCGCCTCCGGAATCAGCCGACGCAGCTCACTGACCGAAGAGACCTTAGGGTTGTCCTTCGCACTTCGGGCCACCCGCAGCACCTTCACGCCAAAAGGGTTCAAACGGGCCTCGATCGCCGCTCCAATCGAACCATAGCCCACAATCAGGACCGTCTTGCCGGAGAGATCCTCACCCAGAACCCGATACTGCCCAACCTGCGCCCCACCTTCATTCAAAAAACCATCCGAAACCGCCGCCTGCCCCCTCCATACCTGTTGCATCTGCGCATCTCGATACCGAGGAAACTGTTTCAAAGAAGCCAGAATCGCGGTCAATACCCACTCAGACGCGGAGATATCATGGATCCCGCGCCCATCGCAGAGCACCACATCGTTAGGCAGCCACGGTGTAATCCAGTCGACACCAGCCATCATCGACTGCACCACCCGCACCCCTCGAAGATGCCCGAACAACTCCGCCGCATCCCTTCGCTGAAAAGGAAGAATCCAGAAATCAACCTCCACAGTTCCTTCAGGGGTACGAGGAATACGCACGATCTCCGCCTCTTGCGGAAAATCACGAAGCAGCTCATCGGAAAGACACTCGTCGACACCAACACGGATCATCTTCCAAGTGTGCACGAACCCACTCCGGAAAGGAAAGCAGGATACACCCTTGAACCAGGTGGAGGGCCACCTAGAAGCCAGATGGCTTTGGCAGACTTCCCTTTTTCGTAAGATCACCCGCTGCGAGTTCACGCGCGACAGCCAGAATCTGCAAGGCTCCAGCGTCATCTTCATCCACTGAGAGTATGTCCCGCAGACGTTGAATGGCCTCCTGGACTCTTCCTGTCTTGCACAGAAGCAGGGCGGCGTTGCGTTGAAAAATTAAGTTGGTCACATCCGCCTTCGCTGCTTGGTCGTAGTGATCCAAAGCATTGAGGACATCCCCTTTGTTCTCGAGCTCAATGCCTGTGTTGTTCAAGATGACAGCTTTTCGCTCATTGTCCGATTGAGTGGTGCTATCTGTGAATGAGGTTTCTAGCTCCTGATGGAGACGTGCAGCCCCGGTTGTATTCCCACTTTTGTTGTATAACCGGTACAAACGATATACGATCTCCCGATCATTGGGCACCAACCGATGTGCGATCTCGAACTCCCCAATTGCTTGATCTCGCTGGCTTGCACCTTGATAAAGCTTTCCAATGAGCGCATGCGCAGAACCATTTTCGGGATCCAACGTCACCGATTTTTGTAGTGCAGTCAGACTCTCCTGCGAGCGGTTGAGAGAGTATAGTGCCTCTCCCATGGCAGCGTATGCTTCTGCGGAATTAGGTGTAATTTCTAACATCTTGCCGTATGCGTTAAGAGTGTCTTGCCACTTCTTTTGATAGTAGACATCACGGGCTTTCAAACGTAGAAGTTCAAGGGAGCCCTTTGATCTCTTGCTCTGATTCGCTAGTTCCATATCTACTTGCTTCTCTGACTCAGAGTAATGGCCGGCTCTCGCAAGTACGAGTGCGTAGTTATAACGAACTCCGGGCAAGTTTGGGTCCAGTCGGAGCGCTGTAGAAAGCCGGTCGAGAGCCTGTTCCAAATTGCTAAAAGTCGCAAACGCCAAGCCCGCGGAGAAATAAGTCGGAGCATAGTTCGGGCGCAGTGCGATAGCCTGATCGAATTCCGCTGCAGACGCTATTGGCTTTGCCAGCATGGTCTGGCAAACCCCCTTCATTACATGAATCTCACTGTCGTAGGGTGAACCAATTTTGGCTTGTTGCAGGACCGATAAGGCGCCCTCTGGATCGCCTGCGACAATAAGTTTTTTTGCTTTGTCGAGCAGTATGGACGTGGTAGCCGCACGTGGCTCCTTTTGTTGTTGAGCGAGGCTGAGTGAAGGGGGAAAAAACTGACTGCCTATGACTAAGACAGACACCCATGCTCTTACCCGGACGCCATTCCTTGACTCGATCTGAACCTTACTCACATTGCCCGGACGCCATTCCTTGACTCGATCTGAACCTTACTCACATTGAACAAAGACATGGCTTAAATCCGATGTATTAAGGATGCAGCCGGTACTCCCGTCCGCAAACACCCATTCTTCTGTGCTGTCTGGGCGCCCGATCTATGTCAATTCGCTCAGGACCGCTCCCAATTGCGGCTTTTCCTTGCCGGAGACTAATTTAGCAGAACTTCCGCCTAATTTGCCGGCGTACCCCTGGGTGGTCGAGTCGGCTCGTTTAGTTAAAGCCTTTGGCTTCGAGGAAATCTACATAAAATCGTCATATAGATAAACAAATGTCATATAAGGATATTTTTATTGACAAATTTACTTCGAGCTAGCTATACATGGTGGCGCTCTAAGGACAGCGTTCTGGAATCGACGACTTAGTCGCAAGCAGTTGTAGAGGTGTTCACCGAATTTCGTGGTAGCTCACAACGCGCAACATGAATTTCATCAGTCATTTAGGTACATGTCTTACGAAGTGAGAGCGGATCTGGCATAAAAATAGGCAAATAACTTGAATGAGCGAAATTCATCCGCGAAGGTCTTTAGGGTGAGTAGCTTAGGAGAAAAAGATGAGAGAGTTTTTGATGGGAAGCCTTCTTTGGAGAGTCAATAATTTTGAGAGCACCCCTTGCAAGCTTGCACAGGCAAGCTTCGGTAACCGTTTTCGAGCGATGCGAACTTTCGTTTGCTGTGCGCTGCTAGTCGCATTCTGTAACGTTGCGCATGCGCAAACTGCCACCGGTCAATTCAATGGCCACGTCTTAGACCAGGCGGGAGCCGTTGTGGTCGGCGCTACGGTAACCCTGATAAACGCGCAGAGTGGCCTAAATCGGACCGCCACGACCAACGGTGAGGGGCTGTACCAATTCCCACTTTTGCCCCCCGGAAAATACAAGGTTACCGCTTCTCAGAGCGGCTTTCAGTCAGCGGCAAGTCCTGAGCTCCAGCTCGATGTCAATCAAATTGCCACTCAGGACTTCCATATGCAAGTAGGAGCGACGACGGACACAGTCAATGTCTCCGCCTCCGCCGAGTTGCTCCAGGCGTCATCCACCGAACTGGGCACTGTGGTCGAACAGCGTACGGTCAATGAGCTTCCACTTAATGGAAGAAACTTCACCGCGCTTCTTACCCTTGCGCCTGGTGTCAATGCGGTGAACTACTCTCAAAACAAAACAGTCGGCTATAGTACTGGATTTGGCGCTCCAGGTCTTCCGACCGCTACATTTGTCTATCCATCTGTGCAGGGTCAATGGAACCGTGAGAATCTTTATTTCATGGATGGAATCATCAACACCGCTGCTTTTGGCGGATCTTATGATATTCCGCCGATCGTCGATGCCATCCAGGAGTTCAAAATCCAATCCCACAATGACGTTGCGGAGTACGGTGGTGTTTTGGGTGGGGTCGTCAATCTCGTCACCAAGTCAGGCTCGAATTCATATCATGGGGCCGTTTGGGAGTATCTGCGCAACAACGCCTTCGACTCACGTAACCCATTTACGGATTTCAACAAAAATGTTCCGACACCTCCTGCCTCTTTCCGCCAGAATGAGTACGGTGGAGATATCGGCGGCCCGGTCAGGATTCCGAAGCTCTACAACGGTAAGGATAAGACGTTCTTCTTTTTTGCATATGAAGGCTGGAGGTACTCGAAGGCTGCGGGAATCAGCTACATATCGCCTACGCCCGCCGAATTAAATGGCGATTTCAGCAATCCGTCTTCGCTCACTACCGATCCAGCCACAGGCCAGAAGGTTCCGGCGCTTCTATATAACCCCTTTACCACTACCGGTACTCCAGGAAATTACACACGGCAGCTTCTGGGCGGTGATGGACATCACATCCCGGCCAATCTGATTGACCCCGTCAATCAAGCCTTTCTCAAGAATTATGGCGATACCCCCAACTTCAACCCCACTACTCCAGGTGGCCCCAACACGATCCTCAACGCGGTCGGCACCGATAATGCCAATCAGTACAACGGTCGCATTGACCAAAACTTCGGACCCAACAATATGATGTGGTTCCGGTATAGCGTTCTCGCTGGATCCAATCTAAATCCCACTGCCGAACATGTCGCTGCCGTAAGCAGCGCAACGAACAGAAACTTCGGCGGCGGTTATACCCACGTATTTACTCCGAACCTCATCTTGGACGCCAGAGCTGGGTATTCAGGAAGGTTCAATACGGTAACCGAGACAAAGCCGATAAATGTTACAGCTCCCTCAGGCTTTCCTGGAGTAGAGGCGACCTACGGGCATGTTAGTTTCACCTATCCGAGCGCCTCATACAATACCATCGGCGGCAGCGGCCCGAGCGGATCGACCACCCATTCACTCAGCTATGCAGCAAATATCACATGGCTACATGGAAATCATCAGATACGCTTCGGATTTCAACAGATCATCCCGCAGAGGACCACAGGACTTTCAGGTGGTCATTTTGGTGGGGCGAGCTTCACTCACGACCCCGCCGAGACCTCTAATCCGCAGAATGCCTCGGCCACTGGCAATGCGCTCGCCTCGGCGCTTTTAGGCACGCCACATAATGGGCGCTTTCAGTCCCAGCAGAATGGTTTGCGCTTCTATGGCAGCGCAGCCTATATCCAGGATTCCTGGAAGGTGAACCCGCGATTGACCATCAATGCAGGATTCCGTTGGGACGGCCAATCGTCACCTCGTATATTGGCCGGAACCGCCGCAATGCTCGATCCCAATACGGGCAACTGGATTGTTTCAGGTGGGAAGATGCCTCCTCCCTGTAATCCGGCTGCGGGGGTCTATGCTCCATGCATTCCGTCTTCGACTCCTGCAAACAATGCCCTGTTGGCAGCTCACGTTACTGTAGCGGCCAATCCCAATCTCGGTCCCGATGGAGTCTACAAGGACTTTGGCCCTCGCTTTGGGGTTGCCTACAAATTGGATTCGTCTACTGTTCTGAGAGGCGGCTACGGCTTGGTGTATGACAATTTGCAAGGGGCTATCCAGACCCTCAACGATCGCATGCAGGCCTGGCCATCAAATGCTTCTCTTCCTCTCGTCTTCAACAACACAGGTTCGCCTGTGCAGACCATGACACAAATTGTCCCTACGCTCTCCGGCACCAACGCACTCCCCGCAGTTCCGACGCCTTTTCAGCAGTCTGGATGGTATTACGATCCCCATCTGAAAAATCACTACTCCCATCAGTTCAACCTCGAGATACAGAAGGAAATCAGCTCGAGCCTCGTGGCGTCAATCTCGTACGCAGGGAGTGTTAACAGGCGGTTGCCTCTCACCGGTCTTATGAACAATTCTCCTCAGCCCGGTCAGGCCGGAGCTAATCGCCCGTTTCCCTGGGCAGGCACACAAATTATGGCGACCTCGCGCGGCGAATCCAACTACAACTCACTTCAGGCCCGAGTGGAAAAGCGCATGACCTCTGGTTTTGCCCTTGGTGCTGGTTATACGTGGTCTAAGTCTCTCGACAATGGTGCGAGCGGATTCTTCAATACCGAAAACGGTCCTGGGGGAGCATCGCAGGTGCAGAACTACAACGACCTAAGCCAGAACTACGGTCTATCAGGGTACAGCATCGCTCACATCGTCTATGGCTGGGCTCTCTATGAGCTGCCGTTCGGGAAAGACAAGCCTTTCCTTAACCACGGCATAGCATCGTATGTGATCGGTGGCTGGCAGGCAAATGCAAACCTATCGGCTCATTCAGGGCCTCCATTAAGCTTCGCTGATTCCGGTATTGATCCTGCCAATATTGGTAACAGTGGCACCCAGATTTACGCGAGGGCTAGCATCACCAGAAGCCCTAAAGTTTCCCACCCAACCAAAAACGCGGCATTCGACACTAAGGCATTTTTCCATCCCGTAAACGCATACGGCAATACTGGGCGAGGAATTATACTCGGCATGCCTTTTGACAACGTTGACTTTTCTTTGAACAAGGGAATCACATTCGCAGACAGGGCAAAGCTTCAGTTCCGAGCAGAGTTTTTCAACGTGTTCAACATTCAGAACTATGGCCTACCGGGCACCGTCTTTGGAGGGAGTAACTTCGGCATAATCACCGGACTTGCTCCCGGTTCTACTCCAAGGCAGATACAGTTCAGCCTTAGAGCTAGCTTCTAATCGTTCGCCTTACCGCGTGCCTGCGACACGCGGTAAGGCTTTCGCCTTGACCTACAGATGTGAACGCAAGCTAACCGCTGGCTTCAAGGGCCAGTGGTTGAGCGATTAACGATCTAAAGATTTTACGGTGATTTGGTGACTGTATATATGAAGGATGATCAATGACTGTTTCCACTTCGAGTGTTTCTGCGGCTATAAAGAATGACGATAGATTTGGCTCCATCGCACTCCTGAGGGAGATGCTCCTAATCAGAGAACTTGAACAGAGATCGCTCGATTTAAGCATGTCAATACCACCGGAGATCGTGGGTTCGGTGCATCTTTGTGCAGGTCAGGAGGCAGTTCCGGTGGGAACGCTCGCGGGACTTGGCAAAGCCGACCAGATTGTTGCGACTTATCGAGGGCACGGATGGGCATTGGCCTCCGGCTTGTCTCTAGTCGAACTTTTGGGAGAGATTTGTCACCGAAGCATTGGCGTTAATGGTGGCCGTGGTGGCTCAGCATACATGATGGCCCCGGAACGGCGCTTCATTGGGGAGAACTCAATTGTTGGGGCTGGTCTTCCAATTGCTTGTGGCGTGGCGATGGCGAACGTGGCATCCGGCAATGGCCAGGTTGTTGCAGTTTCGTTAGGAGATGGAGCGTTCAATCAAGGGGCTACCCATGAAGGGCTCGCCTTCGCTGCAGCTCGCAACCTTCCGGTTCTGGTTATCTGCGAAAACAATGGCTGGTCGGAATTAACACCAACATCCTTGACCTTCAAGGTAGAGAGAATCGCTCAACGAGCGAATGGCTATGGGATTAAAGGCGTCACGATCGATGGTACGGATCCACTCGTGGTACGCGACACTGTAATGCAAGCTGCCGATCGTACCCGGCAAGGCCACGGCCCTGTCCTGATTGAGTGTCGTGTGCCGCGCTTGTGGGGGCATTACAACAGAGACATCGAGCATTACCGGCCCAAAGAAGAGCGTGACCACGCGCGAGCGCGAGATCCGATCAGTACGTTTTCGAATAAACTAATTGCCGCTGGGCTTATTTCCCAAGTTACTTTGGACGAACTTATCGCCAGCGTTCGATCTGAGATGGATGAGGTCCAGAAAGTCGTCCTCAATGCGCCGGTTCCACATGCGGCGAGTGCTGAGAGTCATGTCTGGTCCACACCTGATCCACAAGGCACCTCTCAGAAATCAAGTGAAATTGGCGAGACGAAAACGGTTAGTTATATTCAGGCGGTGAATGAGGCGCTGTCGCGTGAGTTAGCTGCTCGTCCCGAGATCCTTGTTTATGGTGAGGACGTTGGATACGCCGGGGGTATCTTCGGCGCTTCGCGAGGTCTACAAAAAGCCTATGGTGCTGATCGGGTCTTCGACACGCCAATTTCGGAGAGCGCTATTCTCGGTTCGGCAGTGGGTGCGGCCCTGATGGGGATGAAGCCGATTGTAGAAATTATGTGGGCCGATTTCATGTTGGTGGCGCTGGATCAGATTATCAATCAGGCGGCCAATGTGCGCTATGTCACCGGGGGGAGATCCGGAGCACCTATCGTTGTTCGTACCCAACAGGGGGCAACGCCTGGGTCGTGCGCTCAGCATTCTCAATGTTTGGAGGCTCTCCTTGCGCATATTCCCGGACTGAGGATTGCCATCCCAGCGACGCCACAAGATGCTTACGATCTTTTGCGTGCTGCAATTGCGTCGTCCGATCCTTGTATCGTATTCGAGTCGAGGGCGCTCTACCAGACAACTGGCGCCGTATCCTACTCTGATGCGATAGAGCCAATCGGTAAGTCTCGCCTGCACAAACCGGGCCGAGATGCGGTGATTGTCACTTGGGGAACCATGTTACAAGTGGCCTTAGCAGCTTCCGATAAGCTCAAGGAGGAGGGTCTAGACGTGGGTGTACTTGATCTTCGTTGGCTTTGTCCGCTCGATAACGAAGGATTACACGCCGCTGTCAAGAACGCTGGAGGCAGGGTAATCGTATTGCATGAAGCAAATCGGACAGGCGGCTTTGGCGCGGAAATTGCCGCAAGACTTCATGAGTTATTCGAAAACGATATCCCACTCAATGTCGCTCGGGTCGCAACTCCCGATGTAAGAATTCCAGCTGCGCCCGCATTGCAACGTGCACTCCTTCCAACGTCGGAAAAGGTTATCGATGAGGTACGACGCCTGCTAGTCCTTAAGTGAGAAGAGCATACCTGGCTATAGTCGGAGGTCATTATGGAGTTTCTTGTTCATATGAAAGTCGATCGGATCGTGGACAGCAATGGGGAAAGGATGTTACGAGAGCAAGAGGCAGCACGCAGTCGCGAGTTGTCTGATAAAGGAATTCTGCTCCGCTTATGGCGAGTGCCAGGACGAAGAGAAAACTGGGGTATCTGGAGAGCTAACGATTGTGACGAGCTTCACAATGCGCTAGCTTCTTTACCGCTATTTCAATATCTAACGATTACTGTGCACCCCCTTGCCTCCCATCCGAATGATCCGATGGGGGTGAGCAAGATGAGCGCAACCCCTTAGCACTTCAGAAAAAGAGTGGAATGGCTAAATTATCGAAAAGCATCTGTGGTTTGTATGGTTCCGTTTTCTCTCGAGGTAATTAGCCCGATATTGAGAGCACAACTCGCTTCGTAGCGGTGGTTGCCTCCAAAGGAAAAACAAGATGAGCACAATAGATCAATTATTTCGGCTAGAAGGCAAAGTTGCCCTGATCACGGGGGGGTACGGCGGTATCGGCGAAGCCATTTGCCGAGGAATGGCAAGTGTCGGAGCGAAAGTGGCGATAGCTGGTCATAATGGAGAGCGCGCTGCTGCTTGTGCGCAATCGCTTAGTGCCGATGGTTACGACACATGGCCAATCGCTTTTCAGGCAACGTCGGTTTCTGATACTCAACGGATGGTGGATCAAACGATCGCAAATTTTGGCCGCTTGGACATTCTTGTAAACTGCGTTGGCTTGAACCGAGAGGAGAAGGCGGAAGAAGTCACCGAGGAGATGTTTGATTATGTCTATAATGTGAATCTCAAAAGCGCAATGTTTCAAGCACAGGCGGCAGCGCGTTACATGATCAAACAAGGCAGCGGTGGCAAACAAATTCACCTCGGTTCCGTACGTTCAATGCTTGCTTTGCGGGGACGTGGTTACGCAGCCTACTGCGCAGCTAAAGGTGGCTTGATTACTTTGTGTAAACAATTGTCTGCCGAGTGGGCACCAAATAGGATAAACGTGAATGTAGTTGCTCCCACATTTATCCGAACTGAACAGGTCGGTAAGATGCTAGCGGATCCGGCATTTTCCTCGCAGCTTATAAATCGAATCCCGCTCGGACGGATTGGCGAGCCAGATGATGTTATGAGCGCGGTACTCTTCCTTGCATCGCCAGCTTCTGATTTCATCACTGGACAGACGTTGTATCTGGATGGGGGACTTACCGCAACACAGTAACAGTACAAGTAAGTAGGAAGCAAATTAATGCAGAGGAATATTTTATGGCCCGAGAGTTTATAGATTTAAGTATGTCCGTACACAACGAGATGATCACTTTTCCACGAGTCGTACGTCCCGCTCTCGTGATGTATGAAACCTGGAAAGGATTCGCCCAGCGCATTGGAGCGGCGGAGTATGGTGTCGATTCATTGACCGCGCACTACATGGTGGTTTTAGGTGATCACATCGGTACCCATATGGATGCACTCCGCCACATGCGCGAAGATGCACCGGGCCCTGAGGCGATTCCGCTTAACTACTGCTACGGAGACGGCGTATGCCTGGATTTCCGCCATCTGCCAAAAGGTGCTGGCATAAGCGCCGATGATATGCAAGAGGCCCTCGCGAAGATAAAGTACACGCTGAAGCCGCTGGATATCGTCTTGATACATACCGGAGCGGGGAAAATACAAGACAGCGATAAATACCTCACCGATCATGTCGGAATGACAGCCGAATCGACGAATTGGTTACTCGACCAGGGCATTAAGATGACCGGTATTGACGCCGTAACTTACGATCCGCCCATTTGGGCCATGTTTGAACGTAAGAAGTTCTGGGAAGCACACCGGGTCATGAACACCCGCGAGTACTACCACCTGGAGAATCTCGCAAACCTCGATCAACTCCCGAGTCATGGATTCACACTCAGCTTGTTTCCAATCAAATGGGTGAATACTACCGCGGCTCCGGTTCGTGCAGTTGCCATCGTGGAGAAGTAAAGCTTAGACCGCAAGAAATACCGAGCAAATCGCAGGAGATGTAAGCCGTCTAGAGTAAGTGGAAGCCAAGATGCAATTTCTATCCAAATCGCGCCGGACGAGAAGGCTTTACTGAAGCTAAGTACTTGTTGTTAGTCGAGACCGAGGTTCAACGAACTCGTGTGCTGTACTCAGAGGGAGTTATTCGCCAGCTATGGCATCGTGCGGACGTGCCAAGAGCTTGCATCCTTTGGGCAACAAAATAGTGCAGAACACGTGTGGGGGGATTGTAAAGAGCGCCTCCATTCGTTAAGGAGGGGATTGTTGAACTCTCGCTAGTCTCATGAAGCCTTGGAGCAAGCTTAAGCGGACAACAAAGTATTACCCAGAAAGTAAGGAGTTGATCATGAATAGAATAATAGTGCGCCGTAATTTCGTAAAAACGCTAGCGCTCGGTATGGGTGCTCTGGCAATTCCTGGCTTGAAGCCTGCATTCGCGGCGAAGCACCATGAACCGACTAGGAAGTTGAAGATCGGTCAGACCTGCATCACCTGGGGTACATTCCCGCGTCCTGATGCTGATGCCACGCTCGAACCTGCGCTAAAGGATATCTCGGCGGAGGGTTTCTGGTCGTTTGAAACTTTCCCGGAAGTTCTTGATAGCTGGGATCAGAAAGGCTTGCTGACTCCTCTGATCGAAAAGTACCATGTGCCTCTACGGTCAGGCTATATAACGCCCAACCTACTTGATCCATCGATCAGAAAAGATGAAATTGCTCGCATAGTTCGATTATCAAAAGTCGTTAAGAAATTCAACGGGACGTTTATCGTGCTCGCGCCGAATAGTGTGAAGCGCAACACCTATGACTTCAAGGAGCACCGGACTGACATCGTTTCTGCATTGAACGACTACGCGGCTGCTGTCACGGATCTCGGCTTAGGAACGGGCCTACATCAGCATACGGGTACCTGTATCGAGACCCAGGATGAAGTCTACGCTGTCATGAACGCGGTAAACACAAACAATCTAAAGTTCGCTCCGGATGTCGGCCAACTTCAGAAGGGTGGGGCGGACGCGGCAAAAGTAGTGAAGGATTTCCTGCCACTGCTGAAGCATATGCACTTGAAAGACTACAAGGGCTGGGAGTATTACTCCGGCTATTGTCCGCTGGGGATGGGTACAGTCGACATCAAGGCCATCCTTGACATGTCCGAAAGCGGAGGCCAGAACCCGGATATTTTGGTCGAACTGGATCCATCGAAGGATGGGCCCATGACGCCACTTGAAACAGTGCAGACAACCAAAACCTATTTGCAGAAACTGGGTTACGCCTTCCGAGCATGACGTTATTGGAAACGAGAGAAAAAGGGACGATATGGATATGAGAAGTGCACGTTTTCTGCTTCGGTTTTCTTTGGTGGTTGGGTTGGTGGCGCTGGTGGTTGTCTCCGCGACGAAAGCGACCTCTGCCAAGTCGCATAAGGAGACTTATACCTCGTGGAGCGACTACGGCGGCTCCGCGGATTCGATGCAGTATTCGGCTGCCAAGCAGATCGACAAGAGCAACGTGAGTCAGCTCAAGCTGGCGTGGTTCGTCCCGTCGCCTGGGCCGGTGGGCAGGTTCTCGTTTAATCCGTTAGTGGTCGACGGGGTGATGTACGTCGTCGGAAAGGATATGGGCGTCTACGCGCTCGATGCCGCGACGGGGAGACAGATCTGGGCCCATGAAGTCAAGGGAGGCCAGCCTACGAATCGTGGGTTTAATTACTGGTCATCGAAGGACGGCAAAGACCGGCGGCTGATCTTCGCGGTCGATGGCTACATGCAGGAACTGGATCTGAAGACTGGCGAACCAATTCAGTCGTTCGGCACAGAGGGTCGCGTGAACCTCCGCGAGGGCCTTGGACGAGATCCTGCCACCATCGGCGAAGTCCAGAACGGCACGCCCGGACGCGTCTTCGAGAATCTGATCATCCTCGGCTCGGCGCCGGGGGAGATGTACGGCTCGCCTCCCGGCGACCTGCGCGCCTACGATGTCCATACCGGAAAGATCGTGTGGACCTTCCATACGGTTCCGCATCCTGGCGAGTTCGGCTACGACACCATGCCCCCGGACGCCTGGAAGTACGTCGGCGGCAACAATACCTGGGGTGAGATCTCGCTGGACGTAGAGCGCGGCATTGCGTACTTCCCGCTCGGCTCTCCCACGTATGACTTGTACGGAGCCGACCGCAAGGGGGCGGACCTGTTCGGGGATTGCCTGTTGGCACTGGATGCTCGCACCGGAAAGCGGCTGTGGCACTTCCAGCTGGTGCATCACGACCTCTGGGACTTTGACCCGACTGCAGCGCCGAAGCTGTTGACTGTGCGCCATGACGGCAAGATGGTCGATGCCGTCGCGCTCGCTGGCAAGACTGGCTTCCTCTATGTCTTCGACCGGGTAAGTGGAAAGCCGCTGTGGCCAATTGAGGAACGGCCTGTGCCGAAGTCCGATATGCCGGACGAGGAGTCCTGGCCGACGCAACCCTTCCCGACGGCTCCCCTGCCTTTCGTGCGTCAACAATTCGCGCTGAA
>Ga0193743_1001606_pt1 | contig 16731 bp, 18 predicted proteins | sample L2c2metaG_FD_143038 | JGI IMG/M metagenome (GOLD analysis project Ga0193743, IMG submission 143038) | Soil microbial communities from a riparian zone of the East river system, Colorado, United States - L2c2 | ecosystem: Environmental > Terrestrial > Soil > Riparian zone | place: USA: East River...
AAACGGTATCGACCCCCGCGTCTCGAACGCTGGTTCGACACGTTACCGGTTCGGTGGCGACGTGGTTGGTCCCGCTGCTGGGGCAAGGACGAGCGCGGCCGCGCCGGCGGCGAGGATTGATGCGGTGAGGATGCCGATTTTTGCGTGCGCGGCCTGGGTGGGGTCGGTGTAGGCCAGGCCGGTGATGAACAGCGCCACGGTGAACCCGAGCGCGCCGAGGAGCCCCAGGCCGGCGACGTGTCGGGTGGTGACCCCCTCGGGCAGGCGCCCTAGTCCGGTGGTGGTGGCCAGGCTGATGGTGCCGACCACGCCGAGGAACTTGCCGACGAGCAGCCCGGCCAGGACTGCCCAGGTCACCCGGGAGGCGAAGGCCGGGCCGATCGGGCTGGTGGTGAGGTCGTTCCCGGCGTTGGCGAGGGCGAACAGCGGGACCGCGACGAACGCACTCAACGGTGTCGCGGTCCGAAGGAGAGCTGCCAGCACTGCTCGGCCGCGCGCTGGTCTGGCCGGGGTGAGCAACGCGAGCGCGACCCCGGCGAGGGTGGCGTGCACCCCGGAGCGCAACGCGGCGTACCAGACCACGACCCCGACAAGCAGGTACGGCAAGATCACCGCGATTCCGAGGCGCCGCAGCAGCACCACGACCAGACAGCCCACGACCGCGGCCGCGAACCAGCCCCACATCAGACCGCCGGTGTAGCCGATCGCGATCACCACGACCGCCAGCACGTCATCGACGGTGGCGAACGCCAGCAACAGCGCCCGCACCCCGGCCGGCACCCGACGGGCCAGCAACGCCAGCAGTCCGACGGCGAAGGCGGGGTCGGTGGCCATCGGAATCCCCTACCCGCCCACGGCGGGATGCCCCCACAGCACCGCCGCGAACACCACCGCCGGTACCACCGCGCCACCCACCGCGGCCAGGACCGGTACCGCGGCGGTTCGCGGCCGGCGCAGCTCACCTCTCACCAGTTCTTGCTTGATCTCCAGACCGATGACGAAGAAGAACAGCGTCATCAGCCCGTCGTTGACCCAATGCTTCAGCTCGAGACGCAGCCCCCACGACTGCGGGCCGAGCTGGATCGCCCAGAACGCCTCATACCCGGGCCCGGCGGGCGTATTGGCCACCAGGAGCGCGGCCACCGTCGCGGCGACCAGCACCAGGCCCGGGGCGATGTCCGAGTTCCACCACCGCGAAGCTGTGCCGCTCATACGCTCCGTTCTCGGTCACCCGCCGGTGGAGCGGTCCTGCCCCGGAGCCCGTCAACGATGAGCTCGAGTACCCGCGCGCCCCGTGCTGTGCCTCCCTGTGCCGGATCGATGCGCCACAGCACGCTCAACTGCAACAGAACGTCTTCGGGGTCAAGACCGGACTTGAGTGTGCCATCGGCGCTCCCGGCCTCGAGCAGCGTCGCGATGGCCGCGAGGAAAGGTTCGTAGTACTCGTCGTCACGGCCGCCGTTGGTCGCCGCGTGGATGATCGCCGCGTGGATGATCTCAGCCACCCCGTACTTGAGCCGTGCGTAGCTGGCGACCTGGTCAAGCCAACGGCGCAGAGCCACCAGCGGTGGATACCTCTCGAGCATCGCGGGCGCGAGGTCGATCAACCCCTGGATGTCGTGACCGTAGAGCTCGAGCACCAGCGCTTTCCTGGTCGGGAAGTGCCGGTACAACGTGCCGATCCCGACGCCGGCCTTCTTTGCGATCGCGGTCAGTGACACCTCACCGGAGGCCAAGAACGCTTCACGGGCGGCGCTCAGGATGCGCTCTCGGTTGTCGAGCGCGTCCTTCCGGGTGGGCTTCGGGGGCAGCGTATTCACGGGTGTCAGTGATCCATCCAGCACAGGCTTGCGTAGCGGAGGCCCCCTCCGTTACGGTCGGAGAGTAGCGGAGGGATACTCCGGATAATTGTGGCACAACACGCCCGACGACATGGAGGTCAGTGATGCCCGAGCTGATTCTGGTGACCGGCGGCTCTGGCTACGTTGCCGGCTGGTGCATCGTCGAGCTACTGCGGCGCGGCTACGACGTGCGCACCACGGTGCGCGGTCCGGACAAGGAGCGGGCTGTCGCGGACGCCGTATCGAGCGTCGTCGACCCCGCTGGGCACCTGAGTTTTGCCGTCGCCGACCTCACCTCGGACGAGGGCTGGGACACCGCGGTCAAAGGCGTCGACCGTGTCCTGCATGTCGCCTCCCCGCTCGGCGGCGCGGCCACAGGCGATCCAGAAGCTCTGATCGCGACGGCCCGTGGCGGTGCCCTACGGGTGCTGCGTGCCGCCGCCGGGGCCGAGGTGAAACGTGTCGTGATGACATCGGCCGCGAACGCCGCGAGCCCGTCGTCGTACGCCACCGAAGGAGTCACCGACGAGCAGCTGTGGACCGCCCCGGACGACCCGACCCTGATCCCCTACCGTCGCTCAAAGACCCTCGCCGAGCTTGCGGCCTGGGACTTCATCGATCACAGGATGGTCCGACGGAGCTGACCACCGTGCTTCCCGGAGCGGTGTTCGGCCCCATCCTCACCACCAGCAATATCGGTTCAGTGGGCATCATCGGGCGAATGGTGTCCGGGAAGATGCGCGGCATTCCGCGAATCGGCTTGGAGATCGTCGACGTCCGCGACCTCGTCGATGTGCACATCCGGGCGATGACCTCACCGGACGCGGCGGGCCAGCGTTTTCTCGCCACCGGCGAGTTCCTCTGGATGGCCGACGTGGCGCGGATCCTGCGAGATGGCCTGGGCGAGCGCGGGCGAAGGGTGTCCACCCGTCAGATCCCCGACCTCGTGGTCCGGCTCGCGGCCCGATTCACCGACCCGTCGCTGCGCGAGATCACCCCCGCGCTCGGCCGCCGCAACCGCCACAGCACAGACAAGGCCAGACGCATCCTGGGCTGGCAACCACGCCCGGCCCGACAGACAGTGCTCGACTGCGCCGCGAGCCTCATCGCCAACAGCGCGGCCTGAACGAACAGAACCTCACCTCAGTACGCGGATCAAATTCAGGCGACGAAATGCTCGGCCAGGAGAGCGGCGCCGATAATGATCATGCAGAGGCCGGACACCCGCGAGACAGCCTGGGCGGTGCTCGGTCGGGACCGCAGGACGCGGTGGGCGGAGGCGCCGACGATCAGGTAGACCGCCGCACACGTCAGGGTGAAGACCAGGCCGAGCGCGGCCAGCTGTCCCGCGATCGGCCAGGCCGCGGCCGGGGTGGTGAACTGAGGCAGCATCGCGACGAAGACGAGCAGGCCCTTCGGGTTCAGTCCACTCACCCCGATGCCCTGGGCGATGGTGGACGCTGGGGTGCGCGGCGCCTGCCCTGGCTCCTCGGCGCCGGGTGGCCTGGCGGGGTGCGCGAGGGTGGTGGCGCCGAGCCAGATCAGGTACCCGCCCCCGATGACGGTCAGCACGGTGAGCGCGACGGGGCTGGAAGCGACCAGCACCCCGACGCCGGCGGCGACCACAATCGTCATGGCGAGGTAGCCGACCACGATCCCGGTGGCGGCCGGCACGACGTGACCACGCAGGCCCGCGCTGATCGCGAACGCCCAGTCGGGGCCGGGCACGATGATCAGCAGGGTGGCGACGGCCCAGAAGCCGAGCAGTGCGCTGATGGGCACGAGGCTTCACTCCCTGGGCTTTGGTGGAACGGTATGTGCGATCCGCCGGGAGGTGCTTCCAACTATTGCCTCGCTCCAGATGATCAGTGGAAAGATTTCCCGCATGGACGCGATTGACCGGAAAATCCTTGCTGTGTTGCAGGAGGAGGGGCGGCTGACACTCACCGAGCTGGCAACCCGAGTGAAGCTGAGTACGTCGCCGTGCCACCGTCGTCTGCGCGAACTCGAACGCACCCGCGCGATCCGCGGCTACCGCGCCATCGTGGATCCGGTTGCGCTCGGCCTGACGTTCGAGGCACTGGTGTTCGTCACGATGCTCCAGGAGGACTGGGGGACTCTCCTGGCCTTCGAGGAAGCGGTGACTCAGATCCCCAACGTCCTGCTGGCGCAGCGACTGTTCGGCGATCCGGACTACCTGCTGAGGATCGTGACCGCGGATCTCGCGGCCTACCAGCAGCTCCAGGACAACACGCTATCCAGGCTGCCGGGGGTGGCCCGGATGAACTCGACGCTGGTCATGAAACAGGTTGTCGACAACCGTCCGCTTCCGTCCTGAGGGCGGACGAGCTGGCGGGCGATATGTTCGTTGGCGGGACCGAACCCGTCGGCTGATCGAGGAGTCCGATGAACCTGCACGAGCTGCTCGTCCGGCGCACGGCAACCTCCGGGCCGATCAAGGTCGGGGTGATCGGGGTCGGGAAGTTCGCCTCGATGTACCTGACCCAGGTGCTGAACACACCCGAGATCCATGTCGTGGGTGTGGCCGACCTGGATGTCGAAAAGGCGCGAGAGGCGCTCGCGCGTAGTGGTTGGCCGGCGGAGCGATACGGGGCGTCTTCCTTCGCGGAGGCGTTGCGCACCGGTGGCACCTACGTCAGCGATGCGGCAGACGACCTGATCGCGGTGCCCGGCCTGGAGGTGGTTCTGGAGATCACCGGCAACCCGGTGGCCGGGGCCCAGCACGCGGAACGCGCCATCGACGCGGGACGGCACGTGATCATGGTCAATGTGGAGGCCGACTGCCTGCTCGGGCCCGTTCTCGCCGAGAAGGCCCGAGCGGCCGGAGTCGTGTACTCCATGGCCTACGGCGACCAGCCGGCCCTGATCAACGAGCTGGTCGACTGGTGCCGCACCATCGGCTTCGATGTGGTCGCCGCCGGCAAGGGAACGAAGTACCTCCCGGAGTTCACCGCGTCCACTCCGGACACCGTGTGGGACCACTACGGGTTCACCGCGGCGCAGTTGGCCAGCGGGGACTTCAACGCGAAGATGTTCAACTCGTTCCTGGACGGCACGAAGTCGGCGATCGAGATGGCGGCGGTGGCCAACGCGACCGGTCTGCTGCCGCAGGACGAGGGGTTGCGCTTCCCACCGGTGGACGTCGACGACCTCGCCACCGTGCTACGTCCGGCGGCCGTCGGCGGCCAGCTGACTCGGAGCGGAACGGTCGAAGTGATCTCGTCGGTCAACCGGGACGGCAGCGCGCTGGCCCGCGACCTGCGGTGGGGCGTCTATGTCACCTTCGAGGCGCGCACCGACTACGCCATGCAGTGCTTCGCCGAGTACGGGCTGCCCACCGATCCGAGCGGTCGGTACGGCGCGCTGTACCGGCCCTACCACCTCATCGGATTGGAGCTGGGCGTCAGCGTCGCCTCCGCTGTGCTGCGGGGTGAAGCCACCGGCACGCCCAGGGCGTTCCACGGCGACGTCATTGCGGTGGCCAAACGCGACCTGTGGGCCGGCGAAATCCTCGACGGCGAGGGTGGGTACATGGTCTACGGCAAGCTCGCGCCGGTGGGCGCATCCTTGGCTGGGCGAGCGCTGCCGATGGGCCTGGCCGGTGGCTTTCCGCTGCGCAACGACGTCGCCGCCGGTGATGTCCTGTGCTACGACGACGTCCGTGTCGACGAGACGGTGACCGCGGTCAAGCTCCGCCGGCAGCTGGAGCGCGGGCTGCTCACGGTGAGCTGACCCTCGGACCGCGAGCACCACCGCGGTCCGAGGGCAGGCGATCGGCCGCTCAGCCCTGCGCCAGCTCCGCCACCGGCTGCCACTTCTCCCAGGTCGCCAGGCGCTGCTGGTAGTCGGCCTTGGCGATACCCAGCGGGGCCGTGCCGAAGAAGCAGCGCAGCGGCGGCTCGTCGGCATCCACCAGCTTCAGCACGGCGGCGGCGGACGCCTGCGGGTCACCCGGGGTGCCGATGCGCTTGCGGCGCTGCGCCTGCACCTCGTTGTGGTATGCCGCGTAGGCCGGCAGCTGCTCGGACCTGCTCGACGAGGAGCCGGCCCAGTCCGTGGCGAACCCACCGGGCTCGATCAGGGTGACCTTGATGCCGAACTGGGCCACCTCCTGGGCCAGCGACTGGCTGATCCCTTCGAGCGCCCACTTCGATGCGTGGTAGATGCCGACCAACGGGAACGCGCTGATCCCACCGATCGAGGAGACCTGCAGGATGTGGCCGCTGCCCTGCTCGCGCAGGAACGGCAGCGCCGCCTGGGTGACCCACAGCGCGCCGAACAGGTTGGTCTCCAGCTGCGCGCGGGCCTCCGCCTCGGTGAGCTCCTCGACCAGCCCGAAGTGGCCGTAGCCGGCGTTGTTGACCACCACGTCGAGGCGACCGAAGTGTTCGTGCGCCTGCCGCACGGCGGCGAAGTCAGCCTCGCGGTCGGTCACATCGAGTTGCAGGGGCAGGAACCGGTCTTCGTAGGTCTTGACGAGATCGTCCAGAGTGGACAGGTCGCGCGCCGTCGCGGCCACCGAGTCGCCGCGTTCCAGGGCCGCGATCGCCCACTCCCGGCCGAAGCCACGGGAGGCACCCGTGATGAACCAGGTCTTCTGTGTCATGCCATCGACGTTACGACTGCGGCCGGCCGCATGCCCGGCTTGAAACTGAGGGAGACCCCACAGTGGACGGTGTGGCGCGGGTGCCGTCAGCGGTCGCGACCGCCGTTCACCGGCCGCGACCGCCGCCGGAGTGACCGCCGCCGCCCGAGTGGCCCCCGCCGCCGGAGTGACCGCCGTCGCCGCCGGAGTGGCCCCCGTCGCCTGATCGACCGCCGCCGCGGGAATGGCCGCCGCCGGAGCGGCTGTCGCTGGAGCGGCTGTCGCTGGAGCGGCTGTCGCTGGAGCGGCTGTCGCTGGAGCGGCCACCGCCGTCGCCGCTGGAGCGGCTGCCGCGGGAGTGGTCGCCGTCGTCGCTGGAGCGTCCGCCACCCTTGCCCGAGGAGCGGCCGGAGGAGCGGCCGCCGGAGTCGCTGTCACCGGCGGAACGCCGCGCGGAGGTAGCGCGGCCGGTCTGTCCGAGGTCGCCGCGGCCGGCCGACGACGGTTGCCGGGTGGACCTCGCGGTGGACTGGTCCCGCGTCGTGACCTGCGTGGACCCGGGCGACGCGGCGGCGGGGTAGCCCCGCTCCCCGCTGTCGGGGCGCGGCGTTGCCTCCGGCGCCGGTCGCGTGGTCGACCCGTCGACCACGTCCAGTGTGGTGATCGAACCGGTGGGCACGGGGCTGTCGTCCTGGCCGGCCGTCGGTTGGCGTCCCGGCAGCAGACCGGGCACCGAGAGCGGGGCGAGCACCGGGGGTTGCCCTGCGCCCACGTGCCCCGGGAACGGCGGGAATGCCGGGAACGGCGACGGCGCGCCGGGCGCGCTGGCCGGGGGTAGCGCCACGTCGTAGGGCCGCGGTGCGCGCTGGGTCACCGCCAACGCGCCGCCCAGCCCGATCGACACCGCCGCCGCGGTGGCCGTCGTGACCGCCAACCGATGCCGGATCGCGTGGCGAAACACCTGGTCCACGGCCCGCCGGTCGGTACGGTAGGACAGCGCGTGGGCGAGTTCGGCCAGCTCGACCGCCGCCCAGGACTGGACCGGGTCGACCGTGCCGTGGTTGCGGGACGCCAGCGAGGTCTGGCCCATCAACTGGGCGAGCGCCTGGTATCCGGACGCCAGCTGGGCGGTGACCGCTTCGAGTGGCAGGTGCTCCTCGTCCGCGACCTGCGCCAGGGTGAGCCCGCCCACGTGATGCAGCACCACCACGGTGCGTTGCTGCTCGGACAGCCGGCGCAACGCATCGAACATCGGGCGGGCGGACGCCGCGATCCACTCGGGCTCGTGGGCCTGGACCGCCACCCCCGGCCCGCGTCGGTGTGGCGGGCGCAACCGCCTGGCCCGCCGGCGGGTCCAGCCCGCCGGGTCCGGCAGTGCCTGGACCGTCCGCCAGCGCCGCCAGGCATGGACGAAGGCCCGCTGGGCCGCGCGGTTGGCGTGTGCCCGGTCGCCCCGCAACGCGTGCAGGAGCGCGACGAGCTGGGGATGGTTGTCGTCGTGGAACCGGGCGAACTGGGCCCGCCGGGCCGCTCGTGCCCCAGGTTCCTCGACGACGCGGAACGGGTCCATCACCTCACCCCTCGCGTTGATGTGGGCCTACCCGACAGTTCGGCGGGCCGGTTCCCGGCGTCACAGGTTCACCGCCGAACCACCACATCGGGCGACGCGAGAACCCCGACCGGGGCGCAGCCCGGTTAGAATTCGAGTAATCTTAGATCGAATTAATGGCAAGGAGCCTGCCTGATGGATTTGTCGTGCGCGGCGGTGCTGGTCACGGGCGGGGGTTCCGGGCTCGGTGCGGCGACGGCGAAGCTGCTCAGCCGGCACGCCGGTCGGGTCGTCGTGCTCGACGCCGACGAGGCTCGAGCGAAGCGGGTGGCCGGCGAGATCGGTGGGTGTCACGTGCGCGCCGACATCACCGATCCGGACGAGGTGGTCGCCGCCGTTGAGATGGCGGCGTCGCAGGCTCCGCTGCGCGGCGTGGTGAACTGTGCGGGTGGCGGCTCCAGCCGGCGCACCATCGGGCGGGACGGTCGCGTCGAGTCGGCGCACCCGTTGGCGGAGTTCGACCGGATCTTGCGGCTCAACACCGGCGGGACCTTCAACGTGGTCCGGGTCGCGGCGTCGGTGATGTCCCGCAACGAGCCCGATGCCAACGGTGGGCGCGGCGCGATCGTCAACACCGCGAGCGTGGCCGCCTTCGACGGTCAGATTGGACAGGCGGCGTACAGCGCGGCCAAGGCGGGCATCGTGGGGATGACCTTGCCGCTGGCCCGGGACCTCGCCGCCGTCGGGATCCGGGTCAATACGATCGCGCCCGGTGCGTTCGCCACCCCGCCGATGCTGGCCGTGCCCGAGCCGCTGCGCGACACGTTGACCGCCGCGGTGCCGTTTCCCCGGCGACTGGGCGACCCGGCCGAGTTCGCCGAACTGGCCCTGCAGCTGCTGCGCAACGACTACCTGAACGGGGAGTCGATCCGGCTCGACGGCGCCGTGCGCATGCCGGCCAGGTGATCGACGGCCTCGCAGAGCGGAGTCTTCGGCGGTGAACCATCAGTTCGAGCGGGACACCTGCATCGCCGGCATCGGGCAGTCGGCGATCGGACGCAGGCTGGGGCGATCGGCGCTGGAGCTGACCACGCAGGCGTGCCTGGCGGCGATCGCCGACGCGGGGCTGGACCGCGCCGACATCGACGGCCTGGTCACCTATCCCGGCGGAGAGGCCGCGCTCACGCACGGCTACGGCGGGCCGCCGCCGGCTTCGGTCCAGGATGCGCTGAGGTTGGAGCTGGACTGGTTCATCGGCGCGGCGGAGCTACCCGGTCAGCTCGGCGCGGTGGTCGCCGCGTGCCTCGCGGTGTCCGGCGGGCTGGCTCGCAACGTGCTGGTGTACCGCACGGTGACCGAATCCTCGGCGCAGGGCGAGGCCGGCCGGGCCGGGGTGCTGCCCGGCGCGGGCGTCGCGGCCGGGATCAACTACTGGAGCGCGCCGTTCGGTGCGGTGTCGGCGGTGAACTGGCTGGCCCAGGTGGCCGCCCGGCACTTCCACGTGTATGGCACCACCCGCGAGCAGCTGGGCGCACTGGCGATCACCCAGCGGTCCAACGCCGCGCTCAACCCGTTGGCACCGCTGCGCACCCCGTTCGGCATGGACGAGTACCTGGCCGCCCGGATGATCTCCACGCCGCTGGGACTGCTGGACTGCGACCTGCCGGTGGACGGGGCGACCGCGCTGGTCGTCTCGCACGTCGAGCGCGCGGCCGACCTGCCCCGGCCGCCGGTGTTCGTCGAGGCGGTGGGCACCGCGATGCGCGGCCGGCCCTCCTGGGACCAGTACCACGACATGACGTCGATGGCGGCCGCCGGGGCGGCGGAGCACCTGTGGCGGCGCACCGACCTGCGCGCGGCCGACGTGCACCTCGCCCAGCTCTACGACGGGTTCTCCATCCTCGCGCTGGTGTGGCTGGAGGCGCTGGGATTCTGCAAGCCGGGGGAGGGCGGCCCCTTCATCGGTGACGGCGCCCGCATCTCACTGACCGGCGAGCTGCCGCTGAACACCGGCGGCGGCCAGCTCTCCGGTGGACGGTTGCACGGCTACGGCCATCTCCACGAGGCCTGCCTGCAGTTGCGTGGTGCCGCCGGCGCGCGACAGGTCCGGCGGGCTGCCGGCGCGCCGCCCAAGGTGGCGGTGGTGTCCAACGGCGGGGGGCCGATCGCCGGTTGCCTGCTGCTGACCAACGAGCGTTAGGAGGGTCCGATGAGCTGGGCGCGTGGGGAGCAGGACACCGTGCTCGCGGTGCTGAGGCGCGCGGTGGACGCCGACGCGGGTGCCACCTTCCTGGACTTCGCCGGCCGCACCTGCAGCTACGGCGCGCTGTACCGGCGGGCGATGCGGCTGGCCAACGGCCTGCGCGGGCACGGCGTCGAGCCGGGCGACCGGGTGGTCACGCTGCTGGACAGCAACGTCGACGCGGTGGCCGCGTGGTTCGGCATCAACGCGGCCGGGGCGATCAGCGTCCCGGTGAACACCGCCTACAAGGGCGAGTTCCTGCGCCATCAGATCGCCGACGCGGGGGCCCGGCTGGTGATCGCCGAGCCGGACTACGCCGCCCGGGTGGCCGAGGTCGCGGACCGGCTGCCGCCGGGGCTGCGGGTGTTCCGCCGAGGCCCGGACGACACGCTGGACGGGCTCTGCGCCGACAACGACAGCGACCCCGGCCTGGTACCTGAGCCCGGTGACCTGACCATGCTGGTGTACACGGCGGGCACCACCGGGCCGTCCAAGGGCTGCATGATCAGCCACAACTACGCGTGCAACCTGGCCCGCCAGTCCAACGAGCTGGCCACCCGGCGCCCCGGCGAGACGGTGTGGACGCCGCAGCCGCTGTTCCACTTGAACGCCACCGCGACCGGCGTGCTCACCAGCGCCCTGTTGACCAGCGCGGTGAGTGTGTACCCGCGCTTCTCGCTGTCCCGGTTCTGGGACGACATCGAGCGCAGCGGGGCGCGGATGGTGAGCCTGCTCGGCTCGGCGATCTCGCTGGTCGCCTTGATGCCGGAGACCGAGGCGATGCGCCGCTGCCACGGCCAGCTGCGGATCGCCTACGGCGCGCCGTTCCCCGGCGACATGGTGCGGATCTGGCGGGAGCGGTTCGGCGCGGAGGTCGCCGGCGCGCCCGGGTACGGGCTGTCCGAGGCCAGCATGATCGTCACCGCGGCACTGACCGCGGATCCGGTGCCGGACGCCAGCGGTCGGCGCAACGCGGACTTCGACGTGCGGATCGTGGACGAACACGACCACGAGCTGCCGCCTGGCTCGGTTGGCGAGATCATCTGCCGTCCGCAGCGCCCGCAGGTGATGTTCTCCGGCTACTGGAACCGCCCGGAGGCGACCCTCGGACTGCTGCGCAACCTGTGGCTGCACACCGGTGACCTGGGCAAGTTCGACGAAGCGGGCAACTTCTACTTCGTGGACCGGAAGAAGGACTACCTGCGCCGGCGCGGCGAGAACATCTCCAGCTACGAGCTGGAGTCGACCTTCCTGCGGCATCCCGAGGTGCGGGAGGTGGCCGTGCACGCGGTGGCCAGCGAGGTGAGCGAGGACGACGTCAAGGTGACTGTGGTGCTGGTTTCCGGATCGGGGCTGACCGAGCGGGAGCTGTGCGTCTGGGCGATCGAGCGGCTGCCGTACTTCGCGGTGCCCCGCTACGTCGAGTTCCGCGACCAGCTGCCGAAGAACCCGGTCGGCCGGGTGCTCAAGTACCAACTCCGCGAGCAGGGGCGAACCGGCGCGACCTGGGACCGGGAGGAGTCGGATGTCCAGCTCGTCAAGCGCTGAGTCGATCGTGCCGGACGTCTTGGCCGACCGGGCGGTGCCGGTCGCGGACCCGCTGGCCGACTTTTTCTGGCGCTCCGGCCGGGACGGGGTGCTGAGGCTGCTGCGCTGCCAGGCCTGCGGGTACTACCTGCACCCGCCGAGCCTGCCCTGCCCCCGCTGCCTGTCCCCGGACGTGCACCCGGAAGCGGTGAGCGGGCGCGCGCTGGTGCACTCGTTCACCGTCAACGTGCAGCAGTGGGTGCCGGGGCAGCAGCCGTACGTGATCGCGGTGGTGGAGCTGCCCGAGCAGGAGGGGCTGCGGCTGACCACCAACATCCTGGGCTGCCCGCCGTCCCGGGTGCACATCGACCAGCCGGTCCACGTCGCTTTCGTGACCCACCATGACCTGTACTACCCGGTGTTCCTACCCGACCCCTAGTTACGGCTTACGGCGCGCGGCGGATCCGGCTGTTGTCCCAGCTGATCAACTGGCCGACCGGGGTGAGCCGGATGATCGCCGACTCGCCCGCGTAGTGGCGCACCGTGGCCGCCGGCAGTGCACTCCGCGAGCCGAGGCCCCGGCCGTCGTACTTCTCGTCCCGTGCGGCGAGCACCCGCGCGCACAGCGGCTCGTCGGTCACCCGCGCCGCGGCCGCCTGGAACGACACCGCGATCAGCTCCGCCCAACGCTCGCCGGCCTCCACCAGGAACCCGGCCCGCTCGTCATGGGCGATGCGAGCAACTTTCTGGCTGCTCGCCGGGGTGCGGAAGTAGATCCGCCGGTCCAGCGCCACGAACCACACCGGCAGCGTCACCGGGTAGCCGTCACGACGCAGCGTGGTCACCATCCCGGTGAGCGAGTGCGCGACGAACTCCCAAGCCTCGTCTTCGGACAGCGCGACACCCATCAGAGCGCACCCATCAGCTGAAGAACACGGTGATCGCGCGCTCCGGACATTCCGCCGCGCCTCGGAACGCCGCCTCGCCGGCCTCCTCGGTGATGGCGAACTCGCCCGCGATGTTGTAGCCCAGCTCGTCGAGTTGAAAGATCTCGGGGGAGACGGCGGCGCACCGACCGTTGCCCTGGCAGGCGTCCCGGTTGACCTTTACCCGCATGATGTTGCCTCCGATCCGGTGTCGGCCGGGCCCAGCGCCCCGAGGCGAGCCAGTTCGGCGCGGCAGCCGGACTCGTCGGTGAACAAGATGGCGTGGATGCCCAGGGCGGCGGCCGCATCGACGTTGCGTGGCAGGTCGTCGATGAAGGCGACCTGCTCCGCGCGGCGGCCCAGCCGGCGCAGCAGCTGCCGGAAGATGACCGGGTCGGGCTTGCGCGCGCCCACCTCGCTGGAGTCGAGCACCACGCCGAACAGCTCGAACGGGAACGACGAGCGCCAGCGGGCTCCCGCGACGTTGTTCGTCAGCAACGCCGTGCGGCAACGCACTCCGACCTGCCGCACCAGCCGCAACATCGCCGGATTCAGCCGCTCGCCCGCCGAAGCGGAGGCGGCCAACCGGTGGATGTCCAGCCGTTGGCCGTGCTCGCGCTGCACCGCCACGCAGACGTGCTTGAAGAACTCCCGCGCGCTGATCCCGCCGACCTCCAGGCGGGCCATTTCCGGGCCGTCCCGGAAATGCGTCACCAGGCTGTCCACCGGCAGCCCGAGCTCGCCCTCGTAGTCGCTCAGCCCGCCGAACGCGGTGTGCGTGAGCACCCCGCCGAAGTCGAAAGCGACCGCGTCGATCTGGTTCTGCTTGGTCTGGTTCTGCTGGGTCAGCACCCGTCCGCCTCCTCCCGGCCTCGGCCCAGGCTGAGCAGGAAGTCCTCGTGCAGCTGCATCCAGACGTCGTGGTAGGAGTCCGACAGCGGCCGGGCGAACGCGGACCGGTCGCCCCCGCGCAGTCGGTCCAACGCGGCGGTGAACCGCCCTGGGTAGGTGCCGAACCGCGGCAGCACCGCCGCCACCTCGGCGACCAGCTCGGAGATCTCGGTGTGGATCCGGCCCAGCCGATCCACGATCGCCGCGTCGTAACCCGGGTCCGCGTGGTCGTTCGGTCGGTCGGCGCCGTCCGGCCCCGGGCGCAGCTGCCAGTCGGTGCACAGCTGCTTGAAGGCGCTGTTCAAGGGCAGGAACGCCTGGTATGCACGCTCCACCGCCGGGCGTGCGCCGTCCGGCAACGCACCGGCGACCCGGTCGGCGTGCAGCGAACGGCCCTCGGCGGTCAGGCTGTACCCGGACATCCGGCCGGTGCGTTGCTTGACCAGACCGGACTCGGTCAGCGAGGCCAGCGCACCGGCCACGTCGGCCGAGGGCAGCCCGGTCGCGGCCGCGACGGCCGCCTCGGAGGCGAGCCCACTGAGGCGCACCGCGTGCAGTACGTTCAGCGACGGTTCGGACATGCAGCCTCCGCTCCTCCATAAATCGGGTAAATGTGTATCGTATTAAACCACCATGGGGAAGACGTGCCGGAGGTTAGTCCGGCTGGAGGACGGGTGGGCGAGGGCATGGGGCACGTCGTCGACATAGCGGCCGGCGTCGGGATGGACCGGTCGCTGCTGGGCAACAAGGGGGCCGGGCTGGTCCGGATGCGCGGGCTCGGTCTGCGGGTGCCGCCGGCCTTCGTGATCACCACCCAGGCGTGCCGCGGCTACCTGGACGACGGGGCCCAACCACCCGGCCTGCTCGACGAGATCGACGCGGCGTTGGTCGGGCTGGAACGTGAACGCGGGCTTCGGCTGGGGGACCCGGAGTGCCCGCTGCTGCTGTCGGTGCGCTCCGGCGCGGCGGTGTCCATGCCCGGGATGATGGACACGGTGCTGGACCTCGGGGTCACCGAGGCCACCCGGGCGGGGCTGGTACGACGCGGCGGCCCAGGGTTCGCGCTGGACTCGCACCGGCGGTTCCTGGAGTCCTTCGGCACCGTGGTGCTGGGGATCGACCAGCGCGCGTTCGACCTGGCCGCCGAAGAGGTGGCCGCCGGCGCCGGTCGGTTGGCCGCGCAGGTCGAGGCGTTCTCCCAGGTGGTCGCCGCACACTCCGGCGCCGAGCTGCTCGACGACCCCCGGGCCCAGCTGCGGCTGGCCGTCGAGGCGGTGTTCCGGTCCTGGCACAGCCCGCGCGCGTCGGTCTACCGGCGGCTGCGGGATATCCCCGATGACCTGGGCACCGCGGTGGTCGTGCAAGCCATGGTGTTCGGCAACCTGAACGAGCGCAGCGGTACCGGGGTGGTGTTCACCCGCGACCCGAACACCGGCGCCGCGCGACCGTACGGCGACTTCCTGTTCGCCGCGCAGGGCGAGGACGTGGTGTCCGGGCGGCACCGGACCTTGCCGGTGGCCGCGCTGGGCGAGCGGCTGCCCCGGGTGTGGGACGAGCTGTGCCGGATGTTGCCCGAGCTGGAGCGGGAGACCGGCGAGATGCTCGACCTGGAGTTCACTGTGGAGGACGGCACGCTGTACGTGCTGCAGATGCGCTCGGGCAAGCGCGCGGCCGCCGCCGCGGTGCGGATCGCGGTGGAGATGGCCGGCGAGGGGCTGATCGGACGCGCCGAGGCGGTCCGCCGGATCGGCATCGATCAGTTGGATCGGTTGGCTCGGCCGCACCTCGATCCCACCGGCGACCACGACGTGGCGGCGGTCGGGCTGGGCGCCTCGCCGGGCATCGCGACCGGGCGGATCTGCCTCTCGGCGGACGCGGTGGCCGACCTGCTCGACCACCCCGGCGAGGACGGCGTGATCCTGGTGCGCACCGAGACCTCGCCGGCCGACGTGCACGGTATGGCGGCCGCCGACGGCATCCTGACCGGCAGGGGCGGCCTGGTCAGTCATGCCGCGGTGGTGGCCAGAGACCTCGGCACGCCGGCCGTGGTGGGGGTCGCGGAGTTGGTGGTGGAGGAGCGGCAGGGCACGGTTCGGATCGGTGCGCACCGGCTCGCCGAGGGCGACGTGGTCACCATCGACGGCGGGTCGGGTGAGGTGGTGGTCGGCCCGGCTCGCGCGGTGGCGCCGGCGCCGTGCGCTGCGCTGGCCACACTGCTGGAGTGGGCCGACGAGCTGGCCGGCGCCGAGGGCTCGGTGGGGGCGTCGGACGTCGAACGGCTGGCCGCGGCGCACCGAGCGCTGGATACCGCCCGGGTCTAGGTCGCCTGCTCGGTGTGCTGAGAGCGCCGACTCGGTGTGCTGAGAGCGCCGACTCGCCGGCCTTCGACGGTCAGACGGTGTAGGGGTGGACTTTGAGGTAGCCGCCCGCGTCGATGCGCAGTTGCATGCCGGTGACGAAGCGGGACTCGTCCGAGGCCAGGTAGACCACCGCGTGGCTGATGTCCTCGGGCTGCACGTAGGGCACCGGCATCGCGTTCATCACCGGGAACGCCGCCTCGGCCTGCTCCCGGGTCGGCGCGTCCAGGTCAGGGCGGAACAGCCGGTACATGCCCTCGTGGTGCAGCATCTGCGTGTCGGTGTTGGTCGGGTGCACCGCGTTGACCCGGATGTGCAACGGTGCCAGCGCGGTGGCCAGCTCGTGCACGTAGTGCGCCAGGGCCTGCTTGGCGAACTTGTAGCCGGCCGATGCCGGGTCGGCGGAGCCGGAGCGAGGGCGCATCGCGGCCAGTGAGCCGGTGGCGATGATCGAGGCGCCGGCGTCCAGCTTCGGCACTGCCGCATGCAGTGTGTTGAGCACGCCGACCAGGTTCACGTCGACCGTGTCCAGCATGGCCCGCACTGGCTGATCGGTGCCCATCGGCGCGACGCCGGCCTGCGCGACCACCACGTCCAGCCGGCCGAACTCCCGCAACCCCCGGTCCACCGCGTCGCGCATCGCGTCGGAGTCCCGCACGTCCGCCCGCACCGCGAGGATGCGCCGGTCCAGCTTCTCCACCAGCCGCTCGGTCTCCGCCAGATCGGCCTCGGTGCCCAGCGGATAGGGCACCGAGGCAATGTCCGCGCACAGGTCGACGGCCACGATGTCGG
>Ga0193743_1001607_pt1 | contig 16721 bp, 15 predicted proteins | sample L2c2metaG_FD_143038 | JGI IMG/M metagenome (GOLD analysis project Ga0193743, IMG submission 143038) | Soil microbial communities from a riparian zone of the East river system, Colorado, United States - L2c2 | ecosystem: Environmental > Terrestrial > Soil > Riparian zone | place: USA: East River...
CGCCGCGGCGACCGCCGTGCTCGGTTGGGAGACGCCGCCCGGGCCCGAGCAGCTGGGTGATCACCAGGCCGCGGCCAACCTGCTGAGTAGGGCGTGGCGGGAGACCGCCGCCGTGGTGAACGGCGCGGACCCCCGGCGGCTCGACCAGCTGATCGTGCTGCTGAGCGAGATCAAGGCCGCCGAGGAGCGGGTGCGTGACGAGCTGTTGGAGCGGCAACGATCGGCGGCCCGGGTCGTGCGGGATGCGCTGAGCGTGCTGCGCGAGGTGGACTCGGTGGCCGAGCTGAGCCGCCGGGCGCCGCTCGCGGCCACCACGATCGGCTTCGATCGCGCGGTGCTGTCCCGGATCGAGCAGTCGGTGTGGCTGCCCGAGACCGCGTATGTCGCGAAAGATCCGGCGTGGGCGGAGGAGATTCTGCGGGCCGGCCGCGAGCAGCCGCGCACCCTGGACGGCTCGCTGCTGGAGACCCAGATCGTCCGGCGGAACCGGCCGCTGGTGGTCAACGACCTGACCGGTCGGGTGAACCTGCACCGCGCGTTGGTGGACACCTCCCTGACCAGGTCCTATGTCGCCGCACCCATCGTGGGCTGGGGCCGGGTGATCGGCTTCGTGCACGCCGACTGCTACCACCAGCGGCGCAATCCGGACGCGATGGACCGCGACCTGCTCTGGATGTTCTGCGAAGGCCTGGGCACGCTGATCACCCGGGCGACGGCGTTGGAGGAGCTGGCCAGCCTGCGCGCCGAGCTGAGGCGATTGGCCGATGGTGGCTACCGCGCCGGCGCCGATCCGATCTGCCTCGGGGCGCCAGGGGCGGGGTCGGTCGAGAACGGCCCGCTGGATGCGTTGGACGACCTCGTCCCCGCCGACCCGGAACTGGCGTTGACCCGTCGCGAGCTGGACGTGCTGCGGTTGATGTCCGGCGGGCGAACCAACGCACAGATCGCCCGGCGGCTGGTGATCGCCGAGGGGACCGTGAAGTCGCATGTGAAGCACATTCTGCGCAAGCTGGACGCGGCGAACCGGGCGGAGGCGGTATCGCGGTGGCTGCGCTCCGGGGGCGCCGGTGTGGCGCGTGCGGGCTACCCACCCTCCCGGGATGGCCCAACGTATGGCGTATCTCAAGCTTCTAACGGCCGTTAGGGAGGTAACGCCCGTTAGCGCTCTGACCGGCGCCGACGGCAAAATCGCACTCTCACCGGAGCTGATGAGCATGCCGCCAAACGGGTGATGTGTCAGATACCTCCCGATCGGGGGGTGGAGATGCCTCCTACTGATGATGTACGGCGCGAATGAAGTCAGGATGATGCTTTCTCATGGTGCGTCAGTGGGCCCTCTGGAGCTCCACCCTGGCGCGCGGGTCCGCCACCGGCGGATGGCGGGACCCCTCCGGCACAGCGCGCCAGTGAGAAACGAATGGAGTGAGAGATGACGAGCCCAGCGCAGGGCACCGGGACGCTCGGTTCGCCCGGGAATACCAAGGCAGCCTCCGGGCCGAGGTTCGGCAAGGGGCTGCGTACTGCTCAAGGCGCGGCCACCCGGCCCCTCCAGCAGGCCGGCGAGATGCTCGAGCTGTTGATCGCGGTGCTGAAGAGCGCGATCACCAACCCCTTCGGTTACTGGGGCGACGTGCGCGAGCAGATGTTCGACACTCTCAAGCTCTGTTGGCTTCCGATGATCATCTCCTGCACGGCGTTCGGCTTCGGGGCACCCGGACTGCAGGGCGGAAACATCTTCCTGCTGTTCGGTATCCCGGAACGCCTCGGCTCGTTTTTCCTGATGGCCAGCGTTCGTGAGTTCGCCCCGTGGATCAACGCGATGGTCGTGGCCGGTGTGATGGGCACGGCGATCACGGCGGACCTGGGGGCGCGGCGCATCCGGGAGGAATTCGACGCCATGGAGGTACTTGGCGTCGACCCGATCCGGACCATCATCCTGCCCCGGGTGATCGCGTTGACGATCATGACCGGGCTGATGGACGTGGTGGCGCTGTGCTTCGGCGTGTTCGGCGGGCTACTGGCCGCGTGGGAGCTGGACGCCAACACCAACGCCTACTTCGGGAACTTCTGGAACAACGCGACCACCACCGACATGTGGTGCAGCGTGGTCAAGACGGCGCTGTTCGGCCTGATCATCGGGGTGGTCTGCTGCTACAAGGGCTACCGGGCCGAGGGCGGGCCGATCGGTGTGGGGCGCGCGGTGAACCAGGCCGTGGTCATCGCCTTCGCCGGGATCTGGATGTTCAACTTCGCCTTCACCACCTTGATGTTGGGGCTCAACCCCGACATGCAGGTCTACCGGTAGGCGGCGGCGATGACCACAACAGAACAGACCACCCCACCGCCGGCGGTCCCCGGCACAGAAGCGCGGGATAGCCGCGCCGCCGGCATCAAGGAAGTACTCGGCTCGGTCGGCGAGATCGCCCGGTTCGCCGGTTCGGTCATACGATCCCTGCCGGACGTGCGCAAGTACTCCACCGAGGTGTTGCACCAGGCCGGCATCCTGGTGCTGTCCAGCGGCCTGATCATCTGGGTGATGCAGGGCGTGATCGGGTTCGAGTGCGGCCTGGAGGCGAGCTACACGCTCAAGCAGATCGGCGCGCCGATCTACTCCGGTGTGTTCAACGCCTGGTGTTCGCTGCGCGAGATGTCGCCGTACATGTGGGGCTACATCTTCGCGGCCAAGGTGGGCTGCGGGCTGGTTGCGGAGATCGGCTCGATGCGCATCGCGGACGAGATCGACGCCATGGAAGTGATGGGCATCAAGTCCCGCAGCTACCTGGTGGGCACCCGGGTACTGGCGGTGTGGATCTGCATCCCGTTCCTGTACACGGTCGGCCTCGGCATGACCTACATCGCCGCGTACATGGTGACGGTGGTCAACCTGGGCGGTGTCTCACCCGGCGGGTACCTGTACATCTTCTGGCTGTACCAGAACCCGGCGGACTTCCTCTACTCGCTGATGAAAGTGATCACGATGAGTACCGTGATCACGTTCGTGGGCTGCTACTACGGGTTCACGGCTCGAGGTGGTTCGGTCGGCGTGGGACGAAATACCGCGAAGTCGATGATGCTCAACATGGTGCTCATCCACATCGTGGGAGTACTGGGGACCCAGCTGTTCTGGGGGCTCGCCCCGAACGCACCGATCGCCAACTGACCGTACTGATTCGACCGTTCTGATTCCGGAGAGGCCAGCGGTGGCGTGGTGTCCGCCGCTGGCCTCTTTCGGGCGGTTCGCAAACCCCTGACCAGCCCAAAGCCGTTCACCCAGTCGAACTGTGTTCATTTCGCGGCTGGAAACGTATCGTTCAGAACCCCGGGCGTTACGTGGAGAAGGTGTCGCCATGGCCGAGCTTGTCGCGGTGCGCTACCCGACGCTGGGCTCGGCCGAGGCCGGGTGTTATCGACTCGCGGCGGCGGTCACCCGAGGTTATGTCTCCGCCCGTGCGGTGGCCATCGTGTGGGTCGACCGGAAATCGCGGCATCGCGTCCGGCAGGGGCTGCCGCCCTACATCGAGCGCAGCTGGTCGACCTGGCTGGCGCTGACAGCGGCGTCGCTGTACGGGTGCCCACCGGATCTGATCGAGTGCCACCACGGGCCGCTGGTTCCCGAGCCGCTCGACCCCGCTGTCGCGGTGGACATCTGCCGCGGTCTGCGGCGGGGTGAAGCGGCGGTGGTGGTCATGCTCGCCGAGTCCACCCCGCTGCTGCTCGTCGAGGTGCTGCGGTTGCCCGGCGTCGGTTTGTTGCGGACCACGCTGCCCAAGGCCGACGAGGAGCTGGTGTCGGCGCTGTTCCGGGAAGGCCACCTGGCCTGAAGATGCGGGTGAGCCGATGAAGCTGGTGTACTGCCTGCGGCGGCTGGTCTCGCTCTCCCCCCAGGAGTTCCTCGACTACTGGCACACCAACCACGCGCCGCTGGTCCGCGAACGGGCGGCGACGCTGCGTATCCGGCGATACGAGCAGTCGCATCCGGTGTCCTCCCCGGTGGCCGAGATGGCGGCCGTTTCGCGGGGCGCGCCCGAGCCGTTCGACGGGATCGCTTCGCTGTGGTTCGACAGCGTCGACGACTTCCAGGCGGTGGGTGCCACGCCGGAGGGACGCCGGGCCGCCCGCGAACTGCTGGAAGACGAGCGGCGCTTCATCGACCTCACCCGCTCGCCCATCTGGGTCGTCGAGGACCACCGGGTGGTGTAGTTGGCCAGGAGAGTCAGCCGAGCTTGAGCTTGTGCTGGTCGAAGAACGCCATGATCAGCGGGGTCGCGTCGAGCACCGTGGGCGTGGCGGAGTCCAGGTTGGGCTGGGTGCTCGGCCAGTCGTGACCAAGGCCGTCGATCTTGTAGTGCACGATCTCCGCGTCGCCTCGGCACGGCTGCCAGCGGCTGACCTGCACCCGACCGCCGAACTCGTTCCGTACCGCCGGCGCGCCGGCGCAGCCGTTGCGCCCGGCCCACCCGGCCAACCAGTCGGGGATGGCCGGCAGTCCCTTCGCCGGGTCGCCGGCGTAGGGAATGGTGGTGTCCGCGCCGCCGTGGAAGTCGATGATGGGCACCGGCCGGGTCGGGTTGCATGCGCCGCCCTCGGGATAGAACGCCCCGGAGACCGGCGCGAACGCGGCGATCCGGTCGGCCATCCGACAGGCCAGCAGCCCGACGAAACCGCCGCCGTTGGACTTGCCCGCCGCGTAGATCCGGGCCCGGTCCACACAGAGCCGTGCCTCCAGCTGGTTGAGCAGGTCGCCGGTGAACAACACATCGTCGGCGGAGGCGGAGTACGGCGCCCCGGTCCAGGCGCTCAGCCCGTCGGTTCCGATCAGCCCCTGTGGATAGACCGCGATGGCCTCGGTGGCCGAGAAGCCGGACAGCTCCTGCTGGTATTCGGATGTGCGCCGGTGGCCGTGGAAGGACAGCACCAGCGGGGTGGGCCGGGTGGGCTGGTAGTTGTTCGGCAGGTGCAGTAGGTAGGTGCGGCGTAGGCCGCCGGAGGTGACCTCCTGAACGACTGACTGTCCAGGCGGAACCGGGGAGGCGCGCCCGCATCCGGTGTCGGCCGGAACGCTGGGCGGTGCCGCCGCCGTGTCTGGCGCGGGCGGCGCCGCCGCCGTGTCTGGCACGGCGGCGGCGCAGCCCGCGATCAGCGCGGTGACCAGTACGAGCGCCGCCCGGCGGGCGACCGACCTCAGCGTGGCCACCCCGGTGTCACAGGGCGCCGGCGGGAACCGGCTGGGCCGAGGACGCGGTGGGTGGCGGCGACGAGGTGGGCGGCGGCGACGAGGTGGGCTCGTCCAGCAGCGTGGTCTCGTCGAAGGCGTCCCGCCCGGCGAGCACCTCCCGTGCCTTCACCCGGTCGAACTCCCCGGTCCAGGATCCGATCAGCACGGTGGCCACCGCGTTGCCGGCGAAGTTGGTCAGCGCCCTGGCCTCGGACATGAACCGGTCGATGCCCAGGATGAACCCGACCCCGCCGACCAGATCCGGCCGATGCGACTGCAGCCCACCGGCCAGGGTGGCGATGCCCGCGCCGCTGACCCCGGCGGCACCCTTCGCCGCAATGATCATGAACAGCAGCAGGGAGATCTGCTCGGGCACGGTCAGCGGGCTGCCCTGCGCCGCCGCGATGAACAGGGTGGCCATGGTCAGGTAGATCGCGGTCCCATCCAGGTTGAACGAGTACCCGGTCGGCACGGTGATCCCGACGACGGACTTGCTGACCCCGAGGTGCTGCATCTTCGCGATCAGCCGGGGCAACGCGGACTCCGAGGAGGACGTGGACAGGATGAGCAGGAACTCGCGGGCGAGGTAGCGCAGCAGGCTGAAGATACTGGTTCGCGCGCCCAACCACAGGACGCTGCCGAGCACCACGAACACGAACACCGCGCAGGTCGTATAGAAGGCGAGCATCACCATGCCGAGGCTGCGCAACGCCGCCCAGCCGGTCGAGCCGACCACCGCCGCGATCGCGCCGAACGCGCCGATCGGGGCTGCCCACATGATCATCGACAGGATGCGGAACACCCACCGTTGAATGCTTTCGATGCCGCGCAGGATCGGCTGGCCGGCGGCGCCCAGCTTCTGCAGCGCGAACCCCGCGAGCAGCGCGACCAGCAGGGTCTGCAGCACCGAGTCCTCGGTGAACGCCGAGACCAGCGACTTGGGGATGATGCCGAGCAGGAACTCCGTGCCGCCCTCACCGCCCGCCGCCTGCTGGTGGGCCTTGGCCGCCAGGGCGGGATCCAGGTGCAGCCCGGACCCGGGGTGCAGCAGGTTGCCCACCACCAGGCCGATCACCAGCGCGAACGTGGACATGACCAGGAAGTAGCCCAGCGCGAGCAGGCCTACCTTGCCCACCTGCGCGGCCTTGGCTACCGAGCCGATCCCGAGCACGATGGTGCAGAAGATGATGGGCGAGATCATCATTTTGATCAGTGCGACGAATCCGGTGCCCAGCGGCGCGAGTTGCTTGGCCACACCTGGCGCGGCGAATCCGACGATCACGCCGAGCACCACGGCGACCACAACCGCGATATACAGGCGATGGGACGTATTGCGGTCGGGCGCCTTCGACGGTGGCGCGCCGTTAGTTGATAGCGGTGTGGGCACCGTTGCCTCCGAGGGGGTTCGCCGCGTGTCCTGGGTGGCGCGGCTTGGGGTGACTATGCGGTGCGGAGTGAGCCTGGTAACTGTTCTGGTCATAGAGTTCGCGGCGAGGTGTGCTGATATTGCCTGTGCGCATTCGGAACAGACGCTGGAGTCTGGCCCGGCAACTGCTGCTGCTGCAGTTGGCCGGGATCGCCGCGCTGGTGGCGGTGGGTAGCGGCCTGGCCTACCTCGATGCGTCGCGGGCCACCCAGGACCAGGCGCGGGACAAGGTGACCGCGGTGGCCAGCACCATCGCCGACTCGCCGAGCCTGCTCACCGCGCTGGCCACCCCGGATCCGAGCAGTCAGCTGCAGCCGTTCGCCGAGCGGGTCCGCGCGGACTCCGGGGTGGACTTCATCACGATCATGAGCCCGGACGGCATCCGGTACACCCACCCCGACCCCGGGCTGATCGGCCAGCCGTTCCTCGGCAACACCGCCTCGGCCCGGGCCGGGCAGATTCTCATCGAGACCTACACCGGGACGCTGGGCCCCTCGATGCGCGCGGTGGTGCCGGTCTTCAACCCGGCCCACCAGGTGGTGGCGCTGGTCGCTGTCGGGATCACCGTGGCGGCCATCTCCGCCGAGTTGACCGAGCGGCTGGCCCCGCTCTTCGCGGTGGCGGTCGCGGTGCTCGCGGTCGGCGGGGTGGGCAGCTTCTTGATCAGCGGCCGGCTGCGCCGACATACCCGTGGGCTGGCCTCCGACGAGCTGAGCAGGGTTTTCGCCTTCTACGAGGCGACCCTGCACGCCGTGCGGGAGGGGCTGGTGCTGGTCGGGCCGGACGGGCGGGTGGTGCTGTGCAACGACGGTGCCCGAGAGCTGCTGGGCCTCGCCGAGGACCCGGTGGGCAAGTACGCCACCGAGCTCGGGCTGCCCAGCGCGCTGGCCCAGGCGCTGCGCGACCCCGCCCCGAGGCGCGACGAGATCCACCTCACCGACAGCAGGGTGCTGGTGCTGAACAGCGCTCCGGTGCGCTCCGACCAGGGGGACCGGGCCAACGTGGTCACCCTGCGCGACCACACCGAATTGCAGGAGCTGACCGGCGAGCTGAATACCAGCCGAGGGCTCGCCGAGTCGCTGCGTTCGCAGGCCCACGAGGCGGCCAACCGGTTGCACACCGTGGTGTCCCTGGTCGAGATGGGCCGGCCGGCCGAAGCGATCGAGTTCGCCACCGCCGAGCTGGACATCGCCCAGCGGCTGACTGACCGGATTGTCGGCGCGGTCTCTGAGCCGGTGCTCGCCGCGCTGCTGCTGGGCAAGGCCGCCGAGGCGAACGAGCGCGGAGTCGAGCTGGTGATCACCGAGGACTCCGCGATCGGCGACCTGGACACCTCGGTCATCGAACCGAGGGCGCTGGTCACCATCGTGGGCAACCTGGTGGACAACGCGATCGACGCGGCCATCGACGGCGTCGGGAAGCACAACGGCCGGCCCCGGGTGGTGGTCGCGGTGAAGCTGGACGGCGGCGACCTCGTGCTGCGGGTCGCCGACACCGGCCCCGGGGTGACCGACGCGGCGCGCAGCGAGGTGTTCCAGCGCGGCTGGTCGACCAAGGCGCAGGACGGCCCGGTGGGGCGGGGCCTCGGGCTGGCGCTGGTCGGCCAGGCCGTCCGTCGGTTCCACGGCAACATCGACCTGGTCAACGAGGGCGGCGCGGTGTTCACCGTGCGACTCCCGCTGCGGCACGAGGTGTCCGGATGATCCGGGTGCTGGTGGTGGAGGACGACCCGGTCGCCGCCGACGCCCACCGGCACTACGTGCAGCGGGTGGACGGCTTCGAGGTGGCCGGCGTGGTGCACTCCGGAGCGGACGCCCTGCGGTTCTGTGAGCGCGACGAGGTGACCCTCGTGCTGCTCGACTTCTACCTGCCGGACACCCACGGGCTCGCGGTGTGCCGCGCCCTGCGAGCCGCCAACCGCCCGATCGACGTGATCGCGGTGACCTCGGCCAGGGACCTGGAGATGGTCAAGGCCGCGGTGTCCGTGGGCGTGGTGCAGTACCTGCTCAAGCCGTTCACCTTTGCGTCGCTGCGGGACAAGCTGGAGCGCTACGCCCAGTTCCGGCTCAGCGTGGGCCACGCGGCCGACCAGGGCGACGTCGACCGTGCCCTGTCCAACCTGCGTGCGCCCGCCGCCCATGTGCTGCCGAAAGGCATGAGCGACCAGACGCTGAACGCGATCGTCGGCGCGTTGCGCGAGCGGGACGAGGGCATGTCCGCGGCCGCGACCGCGACCGCGACCGGAGTGGCCAGGGTAACCGCGCGGCGCTACCTGGAATACCTCGCCGACAACGGTCTGGCCAAGCGCGAACCGCACTACGGCCAGGTGGGCAGGCCGGAAATCTGGTACCGCGCCATGCATTCGGCTCCGTGAACTGACCGCGCAGACCAGCTGAGACGCGCGGGGACGGCGAGCACCATGCCTCGGCCAATTTAACGCCACGGTCTGTTGCTCTTGACGACCCTGGTGCTAAGTTCGCTGCGGCCTCTCGCTCTAGCGCTGACCTAAGCGGGCCGCGGTATACGAGTGAACGCGGTGCTCCCCGGCCTCGCTGCGGGAGACCGACTCCTAGTCGCCGCACACCGACTTCGGGCGCCGCACACCCGCTGCAACCGGTGTGCCGCGCATGGAGAGGGTGTGCGGCCTCGGGCGGCGCCGACCTGAACCGTCGGATCGTGCACTGGCTGCGCACCCCGTCCGGCCCGGCCGTGCCGCTGCGGCGGGTCTAGGTGGAAGAGGTCATCTAGCGCGCACGGATCGGCTGGCGGGCATATTTGTCACACCGAGATCTACCTGAGCGGGCATGGTCACGGGCGGGAACCCGCTGAGGTAGATGTCGGCGAAAGCGCCGGCAGTCTCGGCCTCGGCCGAACACGGAAACCCGAGGCCGGGAGCTAGCTCAGGTTGGTGATGAAGCCGTTGCGGGCCAGCCAGTCCCTGGCGACCTCAGACCAGTCCCGGCCCTGCACGTCGGACTCGGCGTTGAGCTCGATCATCACCTCGTTGGTGAGCTTGTCCATCACCGGCTTGAGCACCTCGGCGATCTCCGGGTGCTCGTTCAGCACGGCGGAGCGGATGGACACCGAGACGTTGTACTTGGGGAAGAAGTTGAGGTCGTCCTCCAGTGCGGTCAGCTTGAGCGCCCGGATCCGGCCGTCGGTGGTGAACACCTCGCCGAAGTTGCACGGCTGGCCGGATGCGGTGGAGGGGTACACCGCTCCGGTGCCCATCGTGTGGACGTTGGACGCGGGCACGGTGAAGCCGTACTTGGCGATCATGCCGGGCCAGCCGTCGGTGCGGCTGGCGAACTCCGTCTCCAGGCACACGGTGGCATCCGCCGGGTTCGTCTTGGCGAACTTGGCCAGGTCGGAGAGCGTCTTCAGGCCGAGGCGCTGGGTGGTCTGTGGGCCCATGGCCATGGCGTAGGTGTTGTTGGCGGGTGCCATGTCGACCCAGCTGATGCCCTGCGCGGCGTCCTCGGCCTTGACCGCCCGGAACATCTCGTTCCCGTCGGCGATCGGCTGGGTGTGCCCGTTGTAGTTGATCCAGGACGTGCCGGTGTACTCCGGGTAGAGGTCGATCTGCCCGGTCTTGAGCGCGGTGCGGGCGCTGTTGGAGCCCTGGATGTTGGTCAGGTCACGGACCTGCATGCCAGCGGCCTGCAGGGAGTAGATCATCAGGTAGGCGATGTTGATGTTGTCGCTGAAGTCCTTGGAGCCGATGGTGATCGGCACGCCGCGCAGCGCCGGTACCGGCTTGATCGAGCCGGGGGCGATCCGGCCGGGCACGGTGGCGCCGGCGCTGAGCCCGCAGCCGGCCAGCAGGGCGGCCAGCACAGCAGCCAGCACCGCCGCGAGGAGAACCTTCTGTGGCCGGGTCATCGCAGTCCCTTGGGGCCGATCCAGCGCTCGGCGAGCCCGCCCAGCCAGTCGATGAGCAGGGCCAGTGCCATGGCCAGCACCGCCCCGATCACCAGCACCGGTGTGCGGCTGAGCTTGTAGCCGGTGTCGATGAGCACCCCGAGTCCGCCGCCGCCGACGAAGGTGGCCAGGGTGGCGCTGCCCACCGCGAGTACCAGCGAGGTGCGCAGCCCGGCCAGGACGAACGGCAGCGCCAGCGGCAGCTCCAGGCGCCGCAGCACGGTGCCCCGGGACATGCCGATGCCGCGGCCGGCCTCGACCAGGGTCGGATCGACGCTCTGGATGCCCAGGATCGTGTTACGCAGTACCGGCAGCAGCGCGTAGAACGCGATGGGCAGCACCGAGATCCAGAAGCTGGACCACCCAGCCTCATAGACGGCCAGGTAGAACAGCACCAACACACCGATCGAGGGCGCGGCCTGGCCGATGTTGGCGATCGCCAGGAACAGCGGAGCGGCCGGCTTGCCCCACCGGCGGGTGAGCGCGGTGCCCAGCGGTACCGCGATCACCACCACCAACAACGTGATCATCAGGGACAGCTGCACGTGCTGCAGAGCCAGCCGGCCGATGGTGGGGAAGTTGATGGTCTGCACTTCGATCTCGTCGAACTGGCCGACCGCCACCCAGGTCAGCATGGCCGCGACCGCGATGCCGGCGGCCAGCGGCTGGAACCAGGTGCGGATGGCCTCGGCGCGGCGACCACCGGTCTCCGCCCAGTGCTCCTGGCCGGCCGCCGTGGTGGCGGCGGGAACGTCGGTGAGCGCGCCGGTCATGCCGGGTCACCGGTCCGCCGGCGCGGCTCCGACCCGCGCAGGTCGCTGATGGTGTCCATCACGGTGTGGATGTCGATGGTGCCGGCGTAGCGGCCCTTCTCCTTGGTGACCACCGCCGACCCGCCCTCGGCCAGGATGGCCTCCAGCGCGTCCCGCAAGGTGGACTGCGTGGTGACCCAGTCGGTGATCGGCTTGCCGGCCTCGGCGAGCGTGGTGGCGGCGGGCAGGTCGCGGATGTGCACCCAACGCTGTGGCCGGTCCCGCTCGTCCAGCACCAGCGCGTAGGTGCGGCCCCGCTCGTCGAGCTGCTGGCGGATCTCCTCGCAGGTCTCGTCGCACCGGGCGGTGATCGCCTCCTCGGTGAGCTGCACGTCGCGCACCCGCATCAGGGTGAGCTGCTTGAGCGACGCGCCGGCCCCGACGAAGCCGGCCACCGTGTCGTTCGCCGGATTGGCCAGGATCGCGTCCGGGGTGTCGTACTGCAGGATGGTGGACTTGGGCCCCAGCACCGCGATCCGGTCGCCGAGCTTGACCGCCTCGTCGAAGTCGTGGGTGACGAACACGATCGTCTTGCGCAGCTCGGCCTGCAGCCGCATCAGCTCGTCCTGCAGGTTGCCCCGGGTGATCGGGTCGACCGCGCCGAACGGCTCGTCCATCAGCAGCACCGGCGGGTCGGCGGCCAACGCCCTGGCCACCCCGACCCGCTGCTGCTGGCCACCGGACAGCCGGCGCGGGAACCGGTCGTGGAACTCGCCCGGGTCCAGCCCCACCAGGTCCAGCATCTCCTCCACCCGCGCGGCGATCCGCTGCTTCGACCAGCCCAGCAGACCGGGCACCACGGCGATGTTCTGCGCCACGGTCATGTGCGGGAACAGCCCGGCCTGCTGGATGGCGTAACCGATGGTGCGGCGCAGCTCGTCGCCGTTGAGGGAGAGGTTGTCCTGGCCGCCGATGGTGATGGTGCCGGCGCTCGGCTCGATCAGGCGGTTGATCATCTTCATGGTGGTGGTCTTGCCGCAGCCGGACGGCCCCACGAAGATGACGATCTCGCCGGCCGGGATGTGCATCGACACGTCCTCGACCGCGGCGGCGCGCTGGCCTGGGTAGTTCTTGCTGACGTGTTCCAGCTCGATATCCACCCCCGATACGGCGTGCTCGGCGATGGGACTGACCTGAGGTTCAGCTGTCTGTGCCACGGATCCCCCTGGAGATGGTGAATCGGCCGATGAGCACGTAGATCCCGTCCAGGATCAGCGCGAGGATGACGATGCCGATGGTGCCGGCCGCGACGTTGTTGATCGCATTGGCGCTACCGATCTGGGAGAGCCCGGAGAAGATGTGCACGCCGAGCCCCGGCCCCTTGGCGTACGCGGCGATCGCGGCGATGCCCATCAGCATCTGGGTGGACACCCGCATCCCGGCCAGGATCGACGGCCAGGCCAGCCGCAGCTCGATCCGGGAGAGCCCGGAGAAGATGTGCACGCCGAGCCCGGGCCCCTTGGCGTACGCGGCGATCGCGGCGATGCCCATCAGCATCTGGGTGGACACCCGCATCCCGGCCAGGATCGACGGCCAGGCCAGCCGCAGCTCGATCCGGGAGAGCACCCGGGCCCGGTTCATCCCGATGCCCCGGGCGGCGGCCACGATCGCCGGGTCGATGGTGTCCAGCCCGACGATGGTGTTGCGCACGATCGGCAGCAGGGCGTAGAGCACCAGCGCGGTGATCGTCGGCCGCACCCCGAGCCCGAGCACCGGGATGAGCACGCCGATCAGCGCGAACGACGGAATGGTGAGGATGGAGCTGGTCAGCGCGGTGGCCACGGCCGACCCCAGGGGGCTGCGGTACACCCAGATGCCGATGCCCACACCGAGGATGGCGGCCAGCACCACGGACTGGACCACGGCGCTGACGTGTTGGTAGCTGTCCACCAGCAGGTTGGACAGATGGTTGAGGACGTACTCGCCGAAGCCCATGCCGGTCAGCCGCTACACGGGGCTGGGGTCGCGGCGAGTGCCGTCTCGAGGAACTCCTCGAGCAAGCCCACGACCCGCTTGAAGGTGGGGTTGTCGTCGAACATCCACTCGGTGTGGCCGCTGTTCTCCAGCAGCTCCAGCCGCTTGGGCTCGCCGGCATTGTCGAACATCGACCGCGCCTCGATCGGCTTGTGCAGCTCGTTCTGGGCGCCGTGCACGATCAGCAACGGGCGCGGGGCGAGGCGGGCCACCATCCGCTCCGGGGCGAAGCGCAGCAGGTACTCGGCCGACTCCAGGGTGACGCCGGTGCCGAACCCGGGCGCCTGGTACAGCTGCTCCTCGACGTAGCCGTCGGTGCGGCCGTCCAGGTCCAGCCGGACGATGTCCCACGGGTCGGTGATCTCCGAGCGGCCGATGCTGGTGCGTCGGGCGCGGTCGGCCTCGATCCGGCGCAGCAGGCTGGACCAGGACGCCTCGTCGTGCATGGCGCGGGTGGAACGGGTGCCGTCGCCGATGCCGTTCAGGCAGGCGACCGCCCTGACCCGGTGGTCCTCGGAGGCCTCGGCGATCACCACTCCGCCGCCGAGCCCCCACCCGACCAGGGCCAGCCGGGCGAGGTCGACGTCGCCGACCGCGCCGAGCCGGTCGATGCCGGCGCGGATGTCTTCGACCCATTCCTGGGGGACCAGCCGCCCGCGTTCGCCCTCGCTGAGCCCGAAGCCGCGGTAGTCGAACGCCAGCACCGCGTAGCCCAGGGGGTTCAGCGCGCGGGCGAACCGCTCCGGGTGGATCACCTTCTGGCCCTGGTATCCGGAGCAGGCGATCACCACCGGATACGGTGCGCCCGCCCCGTCGCCGTCGGGCAGGTGCAGGTCGGCGTCGAGCCGCAGGCCGTTGGAGAAGAACGGCAGGGGACGGGTGGTCATGAGCTCCTTCTCCCGGAGTGGTCGAGGGCACCGGCACCGGCGCCGGCGCCGGCCAGGTCGTGTCGGGGCGCCGAGGTCAGTGCCCGGCTGAGCTGGTCGGCCGCCGCCTTGACCTCTCGGCCGGCGGCGGCCAGGGCACGGCCCAGTCGGAACTTGGGGCCGGAGATGTTCAGCGCGGCGATGGTGTAGCCGCGGAAGTCGCGCACCGGGGCCGCCGCGCCGACCAGGTCCACCTCGAACTCCTCATGTACCGCCGCGTAGCCGCGACGGCGGTCCGCGTCCAGCCGGCGCAGCAGTTCCTCGATGTCGCCGGGGGCCTTGGGGCCGAACTGGGTGAAGGTGGTGTGCGCGAGCAGGTCGCGGACCTCCGCGCAGGTGTGGTCGAACAGCAGCGCCCGCCCGGACGAGGTGCAGTGCAGCGGCGTGCCCCGCCCGACCCAGCCGGTGGCCTGGATGGACCGGGACGGGCTCTCCGAGAGCACGGTGAGCACGCCGGTGCCGTCCCGGACCGAGAGGTGGGCGCGCTCGCCGACCCGGGTCACCAGGTGCCGCAACGCGTGCGGGGCCAGCGTCAACAGGTGTTGATCCGCGGCGCCGGCGGCCATCGCGAACACCCGCCAGCCCAGTCGGTAGCGCAGGCTCTCCGGGTCGCGGCTGACCAGCCCGGCGTCGGCCAGGGTTTTCAGCGCCCGGGAAACCTGGCTCTTCTCCCGGCCGACCTCACGGGCGATCTGGACCACGCCGATGCCCTGGCCGGCGGTCACCTCGCGGGAGCCGAGCACGTCCAGGATCGCGATCGCCCGGCTCAGGCTCGTCGAAGTCTCCCGCCCCATCCACGGATGCTGACGTCCGGTGACCAGTAGCACAACACCGGTTGCGGTATATGCAACGAAAATCTTTGTTTCCGCCGCGGCCATGGCAGGGGAGGGTGGGTGCATGGTGCGGTTCGCGGGTGATCGACCCGTGCGGCGAGGTGGTTGCCGCGGCCCCGATGTGGGAGCCCCATCGGCTGGTCGCCGACATCGACGTGCCCGCCGCGCCGGCGCCGGCGGAGGGAGGTCCCGCTGGTGGCCGAGGGACGGCTCGGGCTGATCGAGCGGGAGCTGCGGCGGATCATCAACGAAGGCGGCGACGCCTGATCGGTGGTTGATCGGCACCGCGTTGCGCCGGAGCCCGGTCGCGGCCAGGGTGAGCGATGTGTTCGACCTTCACGTACACGCCGCGCCGGACGTCTGGGACCGCCGGGGCGACGACGCGCAGATCGTGCGCTGGTACGCCGAGGCGGGCTTCACCGGATGTGTGCTGAAGGGTCATTACGACGCCACCGCGGGCCGGGCCCACGCGGTCTCGGCCGGGTCAGGGCTGGCCGTATACGGCGGGCAGGTGCTCAACCAGCACGCCGGCGGGATCAACCCGGCGGCGGTCGCGGCGGCCCTGGCCATGGGCGCGCGGGTGATCTGGATGCCCACCGCCGATGCGCACACCCAGGCCGCCGCCGGGCTGCCTCGGCTGTGCTGCCAGCACACCGAGCTCGCCGACACCACCTACGCCATCCCGCCGGTGGACTGGTCGGTGGAGGCCGAGGTAGGGCAGATACTCCGGCTGATCGCCGAGGCGGACGCCGTGCTGGCCACCGGGCACCTGAGCACCGCCGAGGTCGCCTGGCTGCTGCCGGCCGCGCGGCGGGCCGGGGTCGGCCGGCTGCTGATGACCCACCCCAGCTACACGGTGCCGGCGATGAGCCCGGCCGAGGCCGCCGAACTGGCCCAACAGGGCGGCGCGTACGCCGAGGTCACCGCCTACCAACTGCTGCACCAACCCGATTGTGACGCTGCCCGACTGGCCCGGTTCGTCGCCGAGGTCGGCTACCCCCGGATCGTGCTGTCCTCGGACGCCGGCCAGCCGGAGAACCCCACTCCGCCCGAGGCGCTGGAGCGGCTCATCGACGCCCTGGCCGCCGAGGGGCTGGACCGGTCCGCGCTGCTGGCCTGCGCCTCGGACATCCCGGAGCGGTTGGTCGTTCCCGGGTGAGACGTTCCCGAGTGACTGGCCGGGCGTGCCGCCGGCTGGGAAGCGCATCCACGGGCCTGGCCAGCTCCCTACCCGGCCGGAGGGGTTGCGTGTGTGTCCAGCCCCGCGGGCTGTGTGAGCAACGCCCGAGTCGTTCCGCGTGGTAGGGAGTGGGCATGACGGATTCTGAGCTGCCGCTGGCCGGGATGTGCGTGGTTGAGGTGTCGTCGTTCGTCGCGGCTCCGCTGGGCGGCATGACACTGGCCCAGCTCGGTGCCGAGGTGATCCGGGTCGATCCCCTCGGCGGGGCACCTGACCACCACCGCTGGCCGTTGGCGCCGTCGGGCACCTCGCTGTACTGGGCGGGGCTGAACAAGGGCAAGAAGTCGGTGTCGGTGGATCTTCGGTCGGCCCAGGGGCAGGAGCTGGTCACCCGGCTGATCGCGGACTCCGGGCCGGACGGCGGCATCGTGCTG
>Ga0193743_1001608_pt1 | contig 16717 bp, 17 predicted proteins | sample L2c2metaG_FD_143038 | JGI IMG/M metagenome (GOLD analysis project Ga0193743, IMG submission 143038) | Soil microbial communities from a riparian zone of the East river system, Colorado, United States - L2c2 | ecosystem: Environmental > Terrestrial > Soil > Riparian zone | place: USA: East River...
GATATTCATGGGCTCAGCTAGCTCCTTGGACAGATGCTTGGGCATTATCAGATACTGACTGTATCCGATCACGTCTGTAAAGACTGAATCGGTCGAAGTCGTAACAGAAGCTAAACAGTCTATAGAACCATTTGGTCAAAAAGAAGGCCATACAAATCAACCCGGAGAACTTACCCATATTGATCTATGGGGAAAATACGATGTTGCATCTATAAATGACAACTATTACTACCTTGTGTTTGTTGACGACTCCGAAAGATTTGTAACAACAGAGTTCTTAAAGACAAAAGGTCAGGCAGCGCAAAAGGTCATAGAATACCTAACGCACCTGAAAACACATGAAAGAAACCCAAAGGCAATTCACATTGACCGTGGTAAGGAATTTGTCAATGAAACACTAAATAAATGGTGTAGATATCATGGCATTGATATTCAAATGACTGCTCCTTACTCACCGTCACAAAATGGTGTTGCTGAGCGAATGAATCGTACTCTTGTCGAACTTGCTCGAGCAATGATTTGAGGTTTACCTCAATTCCTATGGGAATATGCCATTAACCACGCCTCATATCTACGTAACAGGGCATACACAAAAAGCCTATTAAACCAAACACCATATGAGAGAAGGTTTAATAAAAAACCCGATGTATCTCACCTTCGGGAATTTGGAACTTCGGTTTGGGTTCTAATCCAAGGTCAAAAAGAACCATGGAAAATGGAATCTAAATCAAGGCGACAAATATTTGTGGGTTATGATGATGGTTCAAAATCCATCAGATATTATAATCCAGAAACACGTAAGATTCTCACCTCACGAAACTTTCGTTTTCTATCTCTCACAAATGAGGAAACCCCTTCTGAACCAATAGCCATATTACCTGATGTGCCGCTTGAGGGGGAGTCTGGGAGGAACACAGCCGACAACAGGCAATAGACATGATAATCTAAAAAGGAAACAAAGTGAGGATAGTAATCAAGAGAATCAAAGACGTACTTGAGGTATAAGAATTGACTATTGATATCTTCAAAACCCTTTCCCTGACGAGGAAGAAGAAACCGACAATGTAAATCTTCCATCAGCAGAGGAAACATTTGCTATTATACCGGGAGATCAAATTACAAGCCTAGTAGAAGCCAGAGCTTCATCAGATTGGCCGGAATGGGAAAAAGCGATACAAGCTGAACTATCCCAGCTCCAACAAATGGGGACTTGGGAATTAGTTGAAAAGCCATTGAATGCCATTCCTATTGCCAACAAATGGGTATTTGTAAAAAAGCGAGATAAAACCGGTAATATCACCAAATCTAAAGCTAGATTGGTGGCGAAAGGATGCACACAAAGACCTGGACATGATTATGTCAAAAATTTCTCGCCCATTGTCCAAATGGATACTATACGAGCTATTTTGGCATTAGTTCCAATCAAAGGCTTAAAAATCCAACAGATGGATGTAACAGGGGCATACCTAAATGGGACTTTGAAAGAAAAGGTTTATATGCGACAGCCAGAAGGGTATGAGGATGGAACAGGCCGAGTCTGTCTACTAATAAAGACTCTATATGGTCTAAAACAGTCAGGTCGCGAATGGAATAAAGAATTGAACAATAAACTTAAAAAGTTTGGTTTTCAACATCTGCAAACAGATCCATGCACCTATGTTAAGCGAGAAGGGAACGACGTGGTAATTATCACGGTTTGGGTTGATGATATGCTCCTATTTGCGTTATCCGATAAGTTGATTAACCAAACAAAATCGGATTTACATACTGAATGGGAGATTACGGATCTTGGTGAACCAACCAAAATAGTTGGTATTGAAATAACCCAAAATAACAACTCCATAACCATCTCACAGAAGGCGTATATTGAATCAATCTTACGATGTGAGGGTCTTGATGAAATGAAGGGCTCCGCTATACCTATGGATCCTAATATAAAATTAGAACCAAATCCGGATGGTAATGAAGGAAACCGAAGCAATTCTTTCGCTAGAATATTGGGCAAACTTCAATTTCTAGCAAACTGCACGCGGCCGGACATATCGTTCACTGTTAACCAGCTTGCAGCATACACTGCAAATCCAAGTCTTCAGCATGTAACAGCTCTAAAAAGGGTGTTAAGATATCTAGCTGGAACAAAGAACTTGGGTATTACTTACTCAAAACCCCCTATCAACTATAGAAACAATTCCAATTTGTTTTACGGATATGCCGATGCTGCCTTTGCTAATCACAATGATCAAAAATCAACATCGGGATATGTCTTTCTAGCAGCAGGAGGAGCGATAACGTGGAAGTCCAAGAAACAGACGACAATAGCCCTTTCGACAACCGAGGCCGAATACATTGCTTTATCTGAGGCCGGACGTGAGGCAAGTTGGCTGCGAAATCTCTATGGAGAGCTCAGATACTGTCAAATCTCTCCTACAATCATAAAAGGAGATAATGATGGGTCAGTTTCAATGGAAAAAAATCAGCAATTCCACCATCGTAGCAAACATATTGGTATTCGATGGCATTGGACCAGAGAACTTGTCGAGCAAGAAATCTTGTCAATCCAGAATTGCCGAGATCCAGAGCAGACAGCTGATGTACTCACCAAAGCTTTACCATGTCCGTAACATACTCAGCATGTTGCAGAGATGGGCGTAACATCGACTTAAGGGGGAGTGTTAGGAAGTAAGTCGAATGGTCACAGTATAAATGTTACTTATACGATAGTCACATGTAAACATACAATAATTATTATCTTATCCTCGAACCTCCAATACTGCGCGCTTCGGCAAAACTTAACACATCCAACATCCATATCTCCTTCAAATTATCTTGAATCCACGATTCTGTATTCTTGAATACCTACATTGTATCCCTAGACTGTATCATCTATGGAAGCATACTTTCCCATCGTCTCCAAACAAGTAACACGAAAGAAATCCCCGCAGACTCGGAACGAAGAGACTCGAAACTCCAATGTACTATCCAAGAAGTGGGTTCATTTAATGCAATATCACTGAATGATCTGAAGACTTGGGAACTATCCTAGACATGATTCAGATCCGCTACCCTCTATATCGGTTTTGACCAATCAATTGTTGGATACATTGTTTGATATATCTAATCCCATTAGTCATTCAAATATTGCTGATCGTACAGGTGCATGTTGACTTCACGTTGAGATTCTCCCTTCAAATGAAGCATCACCACTAGATCATGTTGTAGCTTTCGCTACTGGTCACCAAGTTAGTGAAGGGCATAGGAAGCAAAAGCATTATATGTTAGATCAAACAGAGAACACATCTGCTCAACGAGAAACAACAAATCATGATGCCGGCATCTTGAAAGCTACTAAAATATACATCAGTGGATATCTAGAATCCATGACTGATATCGAAATGAAGAAGATTATAACTCAAGCTGGTGGTCAGATTGTGTAGGGTCCCTTTGTCGGTTTCAATCATTTATGTCGTTGATTGACTAGTCATGGGATTTAGGGGCACTGCCTCACAATGCACCCACATTTTAACATCGCGAAGTCTGAATGCCTTGAAGACACATCAACTTCTGAAGCAGCATGCACGACATAAGAAACATGTTGTGAGACCAGAGTGGGTGATGGACAGCATAGCAGCGGGCAAGAGACGGCCTGAGCGGTCCTACCATCTTGTCAACGCATCTGCAAGCTCTTTACAAGACTTTCTACAGTACTGAACACTTCTATCTTCCCACAGTGACTCGATATGGTACCTATCTTTACTTTGTCTGCGACACTTTGTAGAAGGTTTATTGTGAGCTGTAACGTGTGGCTAGGGTGGACAAACAAAGCCAAATTCATTTCCCAAACAGTCAGGGGGGGTCTCTAAATCCTAGAATCACTGATGTGTCAAATGTTCTCACCTCACGATTCCCAAAAGTTGGACAGCCTATGACTTCTTGCCCTTATATTTCCCTCGTTTCGTCCCCTGCTCTCTTAGTAGTGCAACGAGTTGCATTCTATGGTTTTCTGCAAAAAAGGTTTGGAGCTGGCATTGTGTTTTCAGTGTTGTATGACGATGACTCTATGACCTAGTAGGTGGAAAGCACACGATTATGCACATAGGTTGAGCTACCATAGAAGTATTTAATTCATATAACATTTAAAAAATTGCCTACCAACTAGGATGGCGCAGCGAGCGGCGAGCCCCCACAGCCGGCGGTCCTTAATAACTGAGGTTGCCCGTGTCATCGGACATTTAAAGGACATTTGACTCGTTCTCATGCATGTCATGACTTGTATTATGCACAACAGCACAAGATGGTCATGGCCATGCGAGTTTTCTAAATCTAGGAAGAAATTTATAGACTAGTCACAGAACGTGGCTTTTTCCCTCCTTTTTCTCACTGCGATTTCTTCTCTGACCATTTCATTTCGTCTGCTGAGTCTGCTGAAATCTGAGGATATTCTGCTCTTCGGCTTCATGTAACTGAGAAGTTTAGCTGCAGGCCTTGGAGCCTGTTCAATTAGCCACTCCTGATGGGTCCGTTCAAGCCAACTTCATACATTATGGTGCAACTGTAACCAATTTCTGGCTGAAGGATAAGGTAAGAAACTGGTTTGTCATATCTACTTCATACTTCCTTTGCCATAGAAGGGGGATTTTCGAGATATCTTGCTCGGTTTCGATAACCATGTGAGCTTTTCATATGATAATCACCTTTTAAACGACATCTAATGTGTTGGAAAACTTGACAGACGTATTATCAAAATGATGCTGAAGGTCATCCATATTTTGGCCCCATTGTTGGCAGGTATCCACTGTTTATTGTCTTTGAAGCCCAAGTCCTTGAACATGTGTCATTTTCAGATATGCCAACAGAATCCGGAATGGGACATTCACTATACCGATCAGCAAGGATGCATCAGGCCCAAATAAATTCTTCGTGCCACGGAATGAAGGTATTCTATCCTTAGAATCGTAGAATTTAGTGGTACTCGAGCCTTGCTGACAGGAAACAACACCCTTCATGGTGGGTTCAATGGATACGATCGTCGTGTATGGAAACTGCAAAATACTCAGCCGAATTCAGCAACCTTATACTTTGCTAGATCCAGCTGGTACCGAGGGCTTCCCTGGTACAGTGTCTACAACTGTGAGTTATTTAATATCTGACCCCTTTAAAATTTGATCAATAATGCTAGGAAAGGTTACGTATACTTTAGAACGCAATGCAACTTGGAATATCAACATCAATGCTATTCCATCTACAGAGACACCCACATTACTGGAACTTTGAAGCATACCAAGAATCTCAAGATCTAGATGCTCATTATGCTCAATTCCATGCCTCCAGGTTTGTGGCTACAGACGGCAAATCAATTCCAACTGGTGAACTCCGCGCTGTTGACAATACTCCGATGGACTTTCGAAAAGCAAAATTTATCAATTCAAGTATTTTAGAAACTACTCTGGGAGGATTTTGCGGCACTGGTGAGCTATGTCGGATAACTTTGGCCTGTTCAAAGATACCTCACATCTAGAACTACATCCAGGCTGCATCGGCTTTGATAATTGCTGGCTTTTCGATGAGATGAAAGACCAAAAGCCTGCATTCTCAATGTGGAGTACCAATTCTGGAATAAAGTTAGTAAAACCTCTGCTTTCTTGACTGCTGGAAATGAAGCAGGTAAATGCAGACTTGATATATTCACTGATCAGCCTGCTCTGCAGGTAAGGACAACAACAGAGATCTCTGCTATGTGGGAGCTGATAGTCTTTGTAGATTTATACTTGCGATGGTATCTTCAATGCAACGTTGCCTATTCCTCGCAAAAGTGACCAAGGCGGCCCGTCAGGCCTTTACAATGACCACTCTTGCATTGTTATCGAGAATGAAAGTGTAATTGACACTATCAACAATCCAAAATTTGGGGTAAATCAGATATATGGTCCATATAATTGGGAGGCTGTCTTGATCAAAATCTATCTATATTGAACAGTGCGTGTCGCAGTGGTTGATTGCAAGGTAGATGATTTGGATACTTTTTTATTTACATAATAACCGCTGTCATAAAGAGGTTGAAGTAGTGGCGATACTGGTGCCGGACTAAATAGTCCGGATTTTTATTTTAGTTTCGAATTACTAATTAAATAATCTATGATATCCAAGCCGCCGCACCAAGATCAAGTAGCTATCACTAGGCTGGCGACAGGCCTCAGGCTTCAAGCATCAATGCTGCATCATATGCCATGATTGCATGCTTTCATAACAAGTTCATCTGCCGCAGGCAACACGTGACTTAGGTGTGTGCCACGTCGTTATAAAATTGCCCCATATATGAAGAACAGGTGCGAAGAGAAACCTTGCTAAAGTTAACGACCTTGTACGACATTGTGAATGCTCTATCATCCAACTTCTTACCAGTTGAGGATCCTTCTATGTCTCGGTTTTTTTACACTCATCTTTCTCCCTCAACTTACTGGCAATACGTCAACATTTTTGTGGAGATCCAGAGTGCATTTTAGTCGACCTCTACATGCTACTGCAATCATTGCAAAATGTCGTCACCTTCAAATGCAGGCGGGACCTCCTCAGGACTTTCTTAGTCATTCCCATTCTGACCGTTTCGAGGAAGGTACTCGACCTGTCTTGGTCAAGAATGCGAAAATATGGACAGGAAGAAGGAATGGCACTGAAGTGATTCATAGTGATATTTTAATGGACAAGGGGATCATCAAAAGTATTGGACACCTTCAAGGCTTGTCATTGGGATTATATGGGGAACGTCTCATGGTCTTGGATGCGAAGGGTGCTTGGATTACGCCAGGAATTGTGGATATACATTCTCATATTGGCAATGGGCCTTCTCCAGTCCTGTCAGTTATGGAGGTCGACAATTCCCTGAAAGGTACCATTCAACCATGGATTCGAAGCCTGGATGCCTTGAACACCCATGATGAATCATACCTACTGTCCATTGTGGGGGGGGTGACGACTTCACTGGTCCTCCCAGGATCGGCCAATGCAATTGGTAAAATTTCTAAAATCCTCGCTTTCTTGAAAATAACTTTATTCATATGGCCAGGCGTTTGTTATCAAGCTTCGCGAGACAGCAGAACGATCACCTTCGTCCATGCTGCTCGAACCGCCTTATCACGCCAACACCTCAAACCCAGAATTACCGCCAAAATGGCGGCATATCAAGTAACTATCATTTTCCACTAGTAAATGCTGGAAAATAGCTAATCGATATCAATGTTCATGACAGCCATGCGTGTGGTACATTTCATTATTATTAAACATAGACCCTCACCTCAAAAAGAGTTGAATAGGTGAAAATCCAAGTGAGGACAATTCAATTGACTCCCGAAAGCTGACTTAGCTCCCAATTGTATGTGTTAAAGGCAGCCTCTATCAAGATACATGGATGGACACCATTTGGGCGTTCCGTGAAGCGTCAGCTTGCGTTCCCCTTATCCATCACGTAGTCTTGACTTTCATCCTCTTAGCTACAACACTGCTACTCAAATCAAAAAACGGCAGGATGAATATTGTGCACAAGCCATTTCAGAAGACTGGGCAGGCCTCGGTGATTTCCCTGAAATATTGGAATGGGAGGCCCTAGTCGATGTCCTTAGAGGGAGAGTCAAGGTAATCTTGACAGATGAAAATATTTAGCAAACGGTTTTGACAAATTTCTTTAAGGTTCACGTTGATGCCTACGAGGCTATCAATATCGACGCCTTGGTAAGGGTAAGACCCGTTAACGGTTGTCGTTAACCATGTAGATCTCATCCTTTTGCATAAGCTTACAAACAAGTTCAAATTTCCTATCGCCGCTTTTCATCACGCTACTGAAGCATATCTCGTTCCGGACGTTTTAAAACAAGCTTATGGTACGAGGATCTAATTTATTGATCTTACTGAAATGTACAGAACATGCACCTAGGAAATGTGCCAGCCATTGCCTTGTTTGCCACTAACGGCAGGTGGTGCCTCTCTTTTGCGAACGTGATAATATCTGACAGTTGACAGATATAAACGAGAAGCATACCGTGCTTCTGAGTTCGCACCTTGTATATTGGCTGAACATGGGCTCACTGTGCTCATGAAGGTCAGCTTCATGCTTTCTTTCTGGTTGGTCCTTAGTTGACAGGGCCTTAGAACGATCACCCCGCCTTAAACTCACGGCATTTATTATATGAAGCACAACAGGCTTATTATTATGGCTTGCCTGAGAATCTTGCGATTGCATCAGTGACGAGCAACTCTGCTGAGGCAATGGGGATGGGGCATCGAATCGGTTACTTACAAAAAGGTTAGCAAAAGAGGGTTCTTTTGTCCGTTCTAGTCTGACATGATGCTCATGGCCATAGGTTATGATGCTGGTACGAGCAAGCTTATCATTGCGTCTCGCCATAAACTTATGGTGAACAGACTTAGTCATCTGGGACAGTCATCCAATGGCTCTGGGCGCTACTCCTTCTCAAGTCTTCATTGATGGCATCGCTCAACTGGAAGCACCACATATTGTCTCTAAACCTAAAGCCTACCAGCAAACTCCTCGAGTACCCAACTTTGATATTGATGCCCAAAAAGCGGTCGACTATGAAGGATTGCCGCCTCTGGTACCCAACAAGTCTCCAATTAATACTACTATCATTTTCAAGAATGTCAAATCATTCTATCAGAAGAAAGGCAGCATAATCGAACAGGTCCTGTTTCCCCAGGAGATTGGTGGTTTCAGCACGCTTGCAATTCGTAATGGTTCTATCATCTGCTCTGGAGATGACCGATGTTCGAAAATGGCTCCATTGGACCCCACATTATCCTTGACAATTGATCTGGAGGGAGGGTCCATTTCACCAGGTTTTGTCTCCTTTGGTTCTCCACTTGGATTACAACATATCGACCAGGAGCCGTTGACAAATGACGGTATTATTTATGACCCTCTGCTTCGACCCGTTCCAGATATTCTTGGTGGGAATTCTGCCATCATTCATACTGTTGACGGACTTGAATATGGAAGCCCCGATGCTCTGTGCGTAGTACGATTTCATATGTTGCCATTTTGTTAAGAAGCTGACGGTTGCGTGTAGTCTGGCCTATCGCGCTGGGGTAAGTTGTTGTCTGGCCAAGAGTTGATATTTCTTGATTGTTGTCAACAGGTAACAATGGGTGTGACCTATCCTAGTCATCAGGGATTTTATTCTGGCCTTGGGACAATGTTTTCTCTAGGTGTATCTCACAAACTCAAGCAAGGTGCCGTCATCCAGAAAGTTACTGGCATGCATGTCTCTGTCTGGCATTTCTCGAAACTCAGCATCAGCACCCAGATAGCTGCCTTGCGAAAGCTATTACTCGATCCTCAACAAACCTCAGCCAGTGATTGGTTTAAAAAGGTCACAGCAGTCGGTATAGCTTCCAAAATAAGTATGATTTAAGCTAATCAAACATCATACTAGGGGGAAATTCCATTGGTCGTTGAAGCACACAATGCAGATATTATTGCAACTCTGATTACATTGAAGAAGGAAGTAGAGGACACCACGAAGATAGAAATGTGCCTCACTATTACTGGTGGGGCAGAGGCCCATCTATTAGCAAAAGAATTGAGTGCGGCCAATGTTGGTGTAATTCTCACTCCATCACAACCCTTCACATATGTTTGGGAAAGCAGACACATGTAAGTGAATTGTTATTTTGCACCTCCATCGGCCTCGTGTGCCTGACTTGTTATCAGTTTGCCGGGTCCGCCAATCACGAAGAACAGTGCAATTATTGAGCTTGTCAAAAACAATGTTGTTGTAGGTATTGGCTGTGAAAGGATTTGGTCCGCACGAAATCTCCCCTTTGATGTTGCCTGGGTAAGTTCTTTCCTGGGCTCGACCTACTTAGTGCCAATACCAATTGTACACTAGGCTGCCATTGAAGCTGGGGGCTGAATTTCCAAAGAGGAAGTGTTTGCGCTTGGTTCGCTGAATTTAGAGAAATTGCTTGGTGTTGAAGTCCAAGATGACCAAGTGGATTTGGTTGCGACTCGAGGAGATGACCTTCTAGGGTTTGGTTCCAGAGTGCTGGTTGTGATCTCGCCAAGGGATCAAGCAGTTCAATTATTTGAGGACACCATATCCATTCCAAATCTACTGTAATCTAACGATTCTAAGGATTAATTTGGGCGAACTATGGTTTACCACTGGATAGGTTGGGTGTTTATTGCCACAGCTGGCAGATAACTTCTTGGCAAGCTCTGGGCAAATAACTTTTCGTAGTATTACCACATTTATAGCATCTGTATGTGGTCTCCCGCTCTGAAATATGGAGAGTATATGGAGGTATTTATAAAGCTTTTCATCTTCACTATCTCCAGAAAATCCCTCGAGGTGTTGGAAGTCGGCGATGTCAGATAATGGCAGATAACTCGTGGCTATACAGACACGTGACCTGACTACATGTCATTGAGCGGGGTCACGTGTAAACCCTTATGTAAGGGAGACGCGTTTGACTGGAATCTACTTTAAGCTGTCATTTACACTGCTGGTTGAAGTTTGAACTTCTTCCTTTTCAAGCATTGCCTTTTTACAATAATGGCGAAAAACGCGAAAAAAGGGACTACTGGCCACGGAAAGCCGATAACAGACTTCTTTACTCTTGCTAGTAAACCCCACCCTCAGGTTAGTAAATCGCGGGTCTCTCCGTCAGTGCCGTCACAAGCAGGCTCTTCTCAAGTTGTCAGAACGACGGGTGCATCAGAAACCACAGAGGCGCTGTTAAACAAGTTGAAAGTCGCGTCAATCACGTCTAAACCCAAGATCGAGTCCTCATCTAGAGTCCATGGTCATGAATTTCTTGATGGTTCAGAAAGCGGTTTTCCCCAATATTCCACGAAAACGGGTTTACCTAACCCACCTTTTGCTTCCCCTGTTGCAATTTCTTCCTTGAAACGAGTGCGATCACCAGATTTTCAGCCGCACACCAGGGCCTCTACTCCACTCAATAGCAAGAAAGCCATGTCCTACAGCCTCAAAACGCCTGACCGTCGCAGAGGTAAATTTGATAGTGACTCTGATATCGAGACGACGAACACAGTTATCCACGTAAAATCAACGGTATGCCACAACTCAATATTGCAATGGCCTGCTTATTCTCATACCCTGCCAGTTCAATCCGCAAAGACGCAAAAAAGCTCGTCTTTCACCTCCAGAGGTTTCTTCTCGTGTGGGCTTCTGTGTTCCAAGCAGCCAGTCTGGCGAAGAGGACCTTGCATACATGAAGGAACAGGCACATCCGCCAACGCTTACTCGGGAAAACAATGAAAGCATGGAAATAAGCGATGACAATAATTCAATCTCTGGGCCAACAACAAAGGTTACATCTACGAGCTGTCATAGCAGAACCCCAAATTCTACCAGCGATTCCACCAGTCAAATGCTAACCCCTCCTTCTATGGATCATTCTTTCTCCGTACCTACGCCACTCCCCTCCGATCCCGCCACTAAAACGGCACAAATTATTGCTCAGATCAAAGCAAGAGCCTATGCGAAAACCCAGTCCAGTCCTGAAGTCGCTCCTCTTGAATTCAATGATGATCTTGACGACAGCAGCGATGGCGATTCTTTCTTGCCCGTTTTACCTTTCGTTACCAAACCGGTCAGGTATGATATTCATTATCTCCTTGCCTATAAGAACAAGAACTGAGAAATGCATTTCTACCCCAGCTCCAAAGCCAACACCTCGTTAGCTGCTGAGTTTGGAGATACATCCATCAAACCCATGTCTCGTTATTCATTACGGAGTCGTTCTCCCACATGTTCATCGTCAACTTCCAGTCCCTCGTCGGGGTTCCCCAGGAAGCTTCCTTCGCCACCAAAGGTTGTCAAGGATCACACAGGAAGAGGGAAAAAGACTTCTATTGCCTACGATCCTTTCGACGCCCTTCTAAAAGAAAAGAAACTTGCAGAAACAAGTGGAAAGGGACATGATGCTATTCGACGCGCTGAGACAACAACGGACAAATTTGGTAAAGATGGTCATCTAAATGGCTTAGATGACGAAGACTACTTACTTGACTGGAATGATGAAGCTGCGGCTGCGGCTGCGGCTGCTTTGACTGTACGAGATCGAGACCTGCTCATCAACAGGCCAATCACGCCAGATTCAAGTAAAGGCAGCAGCGACTATCTGAGGTTAGGGGACGCTAATAGACAAAAACTTTTTGGTAAAGATGGCGGGAAGGCTATTATGGGGATATTGGAACATGACAAAATTGCGAAGAGAGAAGTACTGAATGGGCAGGTCTCAGGTTTACAGTTCTGGTCCCCACCAGGAGTGGCACACAGCACAGCTATGGTGGTGGACGAAGCACCCTCCATCACCGAAATCTATGCTACCAGTCCTTTAATTTGCCTGCTGAAAAAGTCAATACAATGTGGTGGTATGTTCGATGTCTAGTTGTTTTTCTTCCTTGTTTCATAATCTCTTTCAGACCTTTCTCGGGCAGCTTTGATACTAAATATGGATTTTTTATCAACGGTCAAACCTGTTGAACAGTCGGCAATCGTTCAATATCTTTGTGAGCTAGGTATGTGCCGGCTCCCAGTGTTTTGTAGATATTCACTGAGATTTTGATAAGTACTTTCTTCACAGCGTACTTTACTTAGTGAGCCTGCATCTCGGGCTCTTGAGAGCCACTGGAGTTTAAAAACCACAACATGCGGACTTTCATTCTCTCAAGTTTTGGTCGCAGTTCAGCGTTTGGGCCCCGACGTTGCTCTTCTTTCTTCACAGAAGTGGCCGGTTAGCAGCACGTCGTATGCTGAGGACCCGACTACAGAGGTTCGGGAAGATTTCATTCGTCGTTTGATAGTCCTTATAAATGTTTGTACACGGTGAGCCAACTCTTCTTCAGCTATTCTATGTACTCAGGTATTCTGCAGTGCCAGAAAGTTCCGGACAGAAGAGACGCCAAATCTAGTTCTTCTACTGTTACTAATCGGTTCTGATATATCAACATCCCACGACCTTCAACTGGACATTATTCAGGCCATAAATCTAGTTTGCAATTGTATTGCGAATGACGACTTAGGCTTCGTAAGTTGAGATTTGTTCTTCTTCGACTAGATCTTGATGCGGCCTACAGGAAGTAGCTCTTTGCTCAAAAGTGCTCAACTGTATCGTGGAGTTTGAGCCCATGAATAAAACCCGTGTGATAGCTTCGCTCTCCGCCGGGTCAGGTTCCACCAAGCGGATCGCCTCTTTCATTGCATATTGTGTTATTATCGATCAAAATACCACCCCTGTTGTGCGCTCTTTCATGTGTTTTATTCGCAATATGGACTAATGTTTTCTCAGGACATATACTCCGACCTTCCCCCTCTAGATGATGTTCTTGAACAGTTTTACCCTTCTACCTCTTCACGCTCAAGTAAATTCTCGTTATCTGAAACCACTAATTATCTTGACCTCGGGTACTATATCTCCATTCTCGCTATCGCCCTGTCCAATGTCAGAGGCTATGTCATTGAGGAACGCCGGGCATCTCAAACAAAACATTCTACTCTTCATCGTCCTCTTAGTCCCCACAAGCGCACGGAGAGTCCGAAAGATCTTCAACTCGTATATACCGCGTTGGAGACACTTCACTCTAATATATGTCAGTCGTCGGTTTTGTTCACGTATCTATCAGCTCACATTCTCCCCTGTAGCCGATTCCAAAGCCCTTCACTTGGAGCGATCACGTACAAAGGCAATTCTGAAAGGGTTGTCTATGTATCTTTACTATCAGCGTGATTATTGGCTCAAGCATGATCGTGGTCCGCAGTCCAGAAAATTACTTCACTACTTCAAAAAGGCTCTTTAATCTTGTTATGTGTACCATACATTTCCATCTTGTGACTTTTTTGCATGCAGAGCTTCTTTGTTTTGTTCCATGGTTTTTCCTATTGACCTTCATAGTACATATTCTAGTGACCTATGCATATTACTTTTACATACCTTCACAATTGCACCTAGCACATAGTCTTTGGTGCCAGCTAAGCAGTGGCAAGTATAGAGCACTTTGTCTAGGTGTTCTTGTGATGGGTTTGCAGCAAATTGTGCTAACTTAGTTACAGTGTATGTAATGTTGGGTTGAGTGCCCAGCATAATATAGAGTAGTGATCCAATGACTGACTGGTAGGTCAATTGTAATCCAGGATCAGACTTGCCCTTATTCTCTAATGGTACATAGCCAGCAGGAAGTGGTGTTGCACTAACTTTTGTGTTAACCATTCCAAATTGTTGTGGCACTTTTTCAAGGTAGTAGGCAGTTTGATCAAGATAGATTGAGTTGCCTTTTTGCTTGATGCACATTTGCAGGAATTCCTGGGTGTCACTAGGGAAATGCAAGGGTCATGGGTGTTATGACTTTGAAAGATTCAGGCTATATCCAGCTGTGATCTTAGACAGTTGTTTTGAGTTAGATTTCAGCTAGGCCCAAGAATCATTAGTAAGGTATTGTCTTAGGTTGAGTTTGTTGAGAAAAGTCTATTAAAGACTAACTAGAGAACAAGTAGTAAACTACTAGAGTTTATATACTTGGGAGAAAAATGAGATAATTAAATGAGAGAACAATAGTAAACCATTGTTTGATCAATCTATGAAACAATGAAAATAAAGAAACAATGCAAAAGCATTGTTTGTTCAAAAAGTCAGTATGTGTAAATCATAGTTAAAAGTAAAAGTAAAAATGAAATCATAACAACGGGGAGGACTTTGTTCTCCCCACTGATTCCAGTGGATTCCACTGGAATATTGCACATTAGAATTAGCAGAAAATCAAGTCTAATCCAGTCCAGTGGACTCTAGTGGATTCCAGACCAGTCCAGATCTTCCAGCTGGAATAATTGGAGTCCACTGGATAGACTGTCCACAGGCCAGGCTGGGCCAGGGCCAGGGTATTTTTGCTGGCCCAGGGTCAGTAGGGTCGGGCCAGCCACTCAAATTTGGTTTGTTTGGTTTTTCGCATTTTTTTTCACTTTTTTTCACTATTTTTCAACATGTCACAACTGTGACTATCCCTCTACCACCACATATCACAAGCAGCAACAACAGTTGACTGTCTTTTTTTTGTGAGTCTTTTTGTTTAAGCCCGAATGCATGATGTGTGTTTGTTTTAGGTGATTTACAAAATGTGTAGTCTACAAGCCCAGCTACTATTGTAATGTAGATGGGATTCCAAATGGGACAGTCTGTTAAGCTTGGAGTTCAGACAGAGATGTCAGGTCCAAAGTCGGGTGAGGCATTGGCTTCAACTTATGGGTTGCACCACTCTCTTGATGGGTTTTTGGAGTTCCGGACAGAGTAGGAGAGTCTGGAGTTAGGTTGAGAAGAAGCTTAAGGCAGATGAGAGTGAGTTAAGAGAATGAGGATGCCAAGTTGATATTTGAACTGGCAAAATACATACTACAGCTCAAGTATTTATATGGAAAGAAACATAGACATATAGGGAGTTATCTTGGAAAGCATATGGTAGCAAAATGGAACACATTATGAAAAGACTCGTACTCTGAAGGATGCCAAAGAGTGCTGACTCAAATCCTCGCAAGTCCTTGTGGCAACCAAAACCCATGACCTCGAGAACTGGTGTATGCACAATATGATTGGCCTACAACATGGAACATGTGTGGAGCGTGGTGAGGCTCTGATTGTGCTGTGGTAGATAGCACGTGGTGCTGGTTGGCAATGGCAATGATAGGAATGATGATTTGTTGGTGGCATCGGAGTAGAGGATGAATTCCGACAGAGGTCTAATATAAGTCTGATGGGCTGGCTGGTGGTAAGGGTGATACAGAACAATGGGTGAGGTGGTCATCATCAGAGACTCCATCGGAGCCATCCTATGATTGTTCTTCAGAAAGAACATGACCTAGCATGGACCATGACACAGTCAAGGTGGAAGATGAATAGATAAGGTTTGTTCTTTCCCAATATTTAGTCATTCTTGACATTCAAGAGTGCATTTGAAAGCTAACAGTTGTATCATTAATTATCAGGGTTCATTTTGCTAATTTATATGGTTTTATTTGATCAATTCGAGGTAGGACAAGGCATGGGAGATGTAGGAGGCCAGATGAATTGTCAAGGTTCATTTTTTCCCAATATTTAGTCATTCTCGACATTTGAGAGTGTGTTTGAAAGATAGCAATCATAGTGTTACGACACTCTTTTTACTTTCACTTTTACTTTGAACATTTGAACTTTACTTGATCTTATCTTATAGATATGAAGATCTCTTGATCTCTTGATCATATCTTTTGATCTTATCTCGACGATCTTATCTTGGCGATCTTATCTCTTGATCTACGATTTTATCTTGATCTCTTGATCTACGATTTTATCTTGATCTCTTGATCTTATCATCTGATGATGATCCAAGATACATTTCTTTATATGAACTTTACATTATTACTTACATGCATTTGACATGCCTTTGACTTATGTCTTTCATTGACAATCAACATGCATTCTACACATGTTGCTGCGCAACATGCTTTTACCTTACGTTTGACATGCTTTGGACATACATTTTACACATGTTTACCTTGAGGACAACACATGGACATTAGTATATAACCGTAGCTAGATTACCTGTACTCTTTAGCTTGTCTTTAATACTGTTGATACGATATTGCTTGATTGGCATTTATCCATTCTCAAACCTGTGGATACTTGACTGGATGTCTTCCAGTTGATATTCATGGGC